>Ga0233425_10010969_pt1 | contig 10782 bp, 10 predicted proteins | sample Watercolumn_Towu_2_FD_181712 | JGI IMG/M metagenome (GOLD analysis project Ga0233425, IMG submission 181712) | Freshwater microbial communities from Lake Towuti, South Sulawesi, Indonesia - Watercolumn_Towuti2014_140_MG | ecosystem: Environmental > Aquatic > Freshwater > Lake | place...
ACCGTTCTCAACTACATGCAGGTCACGAGCCTGATGAAAGCTGGTGAGATGATTAGCGGGGTGAAGGCAACAGACCTGGAAACGGGAAAGCACTACGAGATCTATGGCAGGGTGGTGATCAATGCCACCGGTGTGTTCACCGACAGCGTGGTGCACATGGATGATCCCAAAACCAAAAAAATGATCACTCCCAGCCAGGGCATACACCTTGTTTTGGACAAGGAATTCCTTCCAGGTTCCACGGCCGTCATGGTCCCTCAAACAACAGACGGCCGCGTGCTGTTCGCCGTCCCATGGCATGACAAAGTGGTGGTTGGAACGACGGAAACCCCCGTCAGCGAGCCGAGTCTGGAACCGGCTGCTCAAGAGGATGAAATCGAGTTCATCTTGAATCACGCCGCCCAGTATTTGACAAAGGCCCCTCAGAGGGGGGATGTACGAAGTGTCTTTGCGGGGTTGAGACCGCTGGTTAGCCGAGGATGGAACGAGGATACCGCATCCATCGCCAGGGAACATTTCCTGGTGGTGTCGCGGTCAGGACTGGTGACCATCACCGGCGGCAAATGGACCACCTATCGAAAGATGGGGGAGGAAGCGGTCGATCATGCTTTGCTGGTAGCCGGGCTGGACGATCGTCCCTGTGTTACGAAAAACCTTCGCATTCACGCGTGGCTCAAACATTTTGATTCAGCCGATCCCCTTTACGTCTACGGATCGGATGCTCTGTTCATCAAGCGGCTCAAGGAGAAGGACCCCGGATTGACTAAGAAGCTGCATGAGGCGCTTCCCTACGTGAGGGCCGAGGTGGTTTGGGCCGTCCGAGAGGAGATGGCTCGGACCGTGGAGGATGTGCTGGCTCGCAGGACCCGCTCCTTGCTTTTGGACGCACGGGCAAGCATCGAAGCCGCCCCGGCCGTGGCCGAGCTCATGGCCGACGAACTCGGCTATCCGAAGGAGTGGCAAACTGCCCAGGTGGCTGCATTCACCAAACTCGCCTCCGCCTACGCACTGGTCTGAAGAAAGTGACCCATGCAAATCGGTCCGGCCCGGGAGATCGCCTCTGATCCGGTTACACAAGGCCAACAGATTCGCCTACATGGGACTTGTCGTGATCGAGAAACCATTCGAAATCGCGCCATGCAGCTTCAGTGAATTGGATGTTCATGGTTCCTCGGCGGGGAACTCAACCAACTTGCTTTCGAGCACTTGCTGCAGAGATTCTTCCAGGTGCGCCCGGTTTGCCGGTGAGCGCAGAAGGTATGCAGTCTCTTCAAGCCCTCTGTAGTCTTCGAGAGAGATCAAAACAGCCTGATCGCTCGATTCCTTGTTGACGATGATCGCAGGTTCCGAATTCTCGCAAACCTCATGAATCAGGGAACGTAGAGTCCTTCTCGCCTGGGAAACGGTTACGGCCCTCATAATCTACCTCGCTATAAGGATAACGAGAGCTAACTGTACAGTATGATGGGAAGACGGTCAAGAAAGGCAAAAATCGTTATTCAGTCCCTGACGTTGTGCGCCATTCGTCCATGTAGAGAGGCAACTTCTCAACGAACCACTCATTGATTCACGTCCTGCTAAGTCAGCAGGTGATAGTAGAGTCCATGCCACTGCATGAAGCTGCTATCACCGAAGAAGAATGGACCCAGGTAAGAGCGATCAAGTGGGTCCAGTGAGTTGATATTTTCGGTGATGCCTGCAGCGGTTTTTGAACCCACCGCTACCCGGTCAGCTCTAATTTAAGCGATTCAGGATTCTTCTTGGCGAAATCCTGCGAAGCGACAAGACAGAAGATGGAAGTATAGAGCTTTTCACCGTAAAAGGTCCGTCCGTTATTTCCCAGAGATCTTTGGAGGTGTATTATAACAGGGTTCCATATTGAGACGGCATCGACCCTGCCTGCGCTGAGGGCGGCCGCCATCTCATCAGGGTGGACATCAACAACGTTCACATCATCACAGCAAGAATCGTAATTCTCTTTCCGCTCATGACGGCAAACATGATGGGGGTATCCGCCACTGTCCCCATATCCGCCCTGCCTTCGATAACTGCATTGAGCGCCCTTTGACCAAAGGCCTTGGGCTGCGGTATTGCATCGAGATCCTCTTCGAGGCAGAACCGGCCTGTTGGGATATCTCGATGTTCGTTGACATGGTTGCCACGGGATGTTCTAATTTGATCGAACACCGCTGGATCTTGTACCTCCTTGGGTTGAGGATTCAAATAGAGCCGCATTCCGGAGAGGGAATGGACCCCAGGGGCCCCGCTTCGCATCGCTGCTTGAGCTATGGATTGAAGGATGGTTTCTCATGACTGAAGAAAAGATCCGAGAATCTGTGATTGCGGGGAGCTGGTATCCAGGCCATCCTGACACCCTGAAAACGCAAATCAAGAAATTCCTCGATCAAGCTCACGCCGCCTCGTTGACCGGGACAGTGGTGGGGCTTGTAGTTCCCCATGCTGGCTACATGTACTCGGGCGCCGTGGCCGCCCACGCCTACAAAATACTGCAGCAACAAGCCTTTGAACGAGTGCTGATCGTTGCGCCCAGCCATCGAGCCCACTTCCAGGGCGCCAGCATCTATCGATTCGGCGGTTACCGAACGCCGCTTGGGACCGTTCCCCTCGACTACGAACTCATCGAGTCGCTCATGCAGGAGGCCTCGCTTTTCCACTACGTGCAGAGCGCAGAAGTCCAGGAACATTCGCTGGAAATCCAACTGCCATTCCTGCAGGTCGTACTCGGGGAATTTCGACTTACCCCCATCCTCATGGGGGATCAATCTTTCGAGTCCTGCCGTAAGCTGGCTGAGGCCATTGTGCACGTGAGCCTGGGTAAGAAGGTGCTGCTTGTGGCCAGTACCGATCTTTCCCATTTCCATTCCTACCAGGAGGCAAAGCAGCTGGACCAGGCCGTTCTCGACCGTGTGTCCGCGTTTGATCCCTCCGGTCTGGCTCAGGATATCCAGAAGGGGGCCTGCGAAGCCTGCGGGGGCGGACCTCTGGTTGCTCTCATGCTGGCTGCTCGGCAGTTGGGTGCAACCAAATCCAAGGTCCTGCACTATGCCAATTCCGGCGATGTCACGGGAGACACCAGGAGTGTCGTCGGGTATCTGGCCGCCGTGCTGCTTGACAACCCGGGAAGGGGCAAAGATGCTGATTCGCCGGATGGGATGAGAACGGGAGTTGACCTGGGGCTTTCTCCCGAGGAAAAGAAGACCCTTCGCGAAATTGCGCTTCAGGCGATCCACAGTAAGTGCCGAAAGCAGCCAATGCCGGAGGTTCTCATCAATTCTTCCAAATTAAAAGAGGCCATGGGGGCGTTCGTTTCACTTCACAAGGGAAATGAACTGAGAGGATGTATCGGTACCATCGAAGGCTGCCGCCCGCTGCATCAAACCGTGAAAGAAATGGCAATCCAGGCAGCTTTTGCCGACCCTCGGTTCTCCCCGCTCGATGCCGATGAACTCGATGAGCTCGACCTGGAAATATCCGTGCTGACTCCTCTGGAGCGTATCAAAGACCCTTCGCAGATTGAAATCGGCAAACATGGATTGTTGATCCGGACAGAATCACACTCAGGGCTGCTCCTCCCTCAAGTGGCCACTCAGTGCGGCCTGGACCGGTATCAGTTTCTCGAATGGACGTGCCGGAAGGCCTCTTTGCCCACCGATGCGTGGAAAGAAGCAGATACGAAAATCTTCATATTCTCGGCGGACATCTTCTAATACGCGGATGCACAGGTGATCGAATGGCGGTGATTTTGGAACTGCAGCAGGAGCGGCGGCGCATTCTGGCCAGGCGAGCCTTTGCGGGCTGGGCCAGACGTTTCTCCGATCAGCTCGACGAACACACCCGTCTGTCAGATCTCAGTGACGGCACGCTTCGAACCCTGAGTCAAAGTGGAGAGAGTGCTTCCATGCTGATTCACGACCTGGTCATCCGCTTTCGGGGGCTGGGCAATGGAGCTAAATTCCATGATTTGGGGAGAGAGGCTAAAATGGCGGTGATGGACGTCTCTCTGTTTTTGCTGGATCAGATACGGTTTGAGGTAATGAGGCGCCTCGGCTGGGTAGAGGACTCTCCGGTCTTCGGCCTCCCCATAATAGATCTGGTTGAAGGCTTTCCACCTGTCTGCTCGGGCATCGCAAATCAGACTCCTGGCCTGCTTCGCTCCCACCCGCTTTATGATGAATACCGGGCGGTCTTCGAGGGGGATCGATCCGTCTTTGTCAGGAAACTGATCCCTGAAGCTCTGGAGGCGTTTCAGGAAGAAGACAAAGGCGCTTGACAAGTGGAGTGAGGACTTCGTGTTCTCGATTGTGCCAACGCGATAGTCGCCCAATAACCCGGCAAAAAAACCTGGAAAAGCCATCTTCCTATCACCGTAAACGGATGAACATCTCGGCCTGCCGTTTTCCCGCCCTGTTCGATCCTTGGCCACTCGCCAATCATAACCTCGTTGTCTGCAGTCTGTAAGGAGGCAGTCATTGCAATGGGTTTGAGGGCTCTCCTACTCTGTGCAGGTCTGGGGACTCGACTACGCGGCCTTTGACCGATCAATTGCCCAAATGCCTTCTGCCCATCAAGGGGCGCCCTTTGCTCCAGATTTGGCTTGAGCACTTGAGGGCGCACGGAATAGGCGAGGTTTTGATCAATACTCACTGGCACGCGACCAAAATCCATTCCTTCCTCGATGAGTGGCGCAGTGATGAGATGAACGTAGTGCATTGCTATGAGCCGACATTGCTTGGCACTGCCGGCACCTTGCTTGCAAACAGGCAATGGCTCGACAACGGGGAGCCCTTTTTTATCCTCTACGGAGACATGCTGACGAATGTCGATCTCTGGAAGATGATGCGATTCCACACAATGCACGGCTTGCCTTTCACGCTCAGTGTATTCAAGGCCATCCACCCGAAACACTGCGGTGTTGCTGAAATTGATTCAAATGACACGGTGATTGGGTTCGAGGAAAAACCGGCACATCCGAAATCTGAGTTGGCTGCAGCAGGGATGTATATTGCCAACCCTGAGATCTTCGATGCATTTCAAGACGTAGAGCAGAGCAAAGGCGAGCAGCTGGACTTGGGGTTTCATATTATACCCGGACTGGTTGGACGGATGAAGGCCTACTTGATTCGGGAATTCCTGGTTGACATCGGTACACAGGAATCCTATCGATTGGCTGAAGCATTATGGCCCGGGAGGTGTGACCCGTGAAATGAATTGTTATTCTGCACCGCAGCCGACTAAGGCTTCAAGGTTCTCACGGTTTCGTTTCAGAACTTCATGGGCATATGAACGACCCAGAGGTCTCTGTTGTTCGTAGAAGGTGTGGTCTCGAAACAATCTCTCCAGGTGATCCAACAATTCCTTTCGCGTTTTGCGAAGAAGGATTCCTCGCCCCTCTGCATCCTCAAAGCCTCTGATTCCAGAGGGCGTTGTGACCACCGGACAGCCAAAGGCATGGGGTTCAAGCGATTTGATGTTGAGGCCGGTCCCAAGCACGCTCGGGTTGACGGCAAGCCGACTTGACGCGTACAGTGCGGGCAAATCCCGGGCGACGCCGAGTTTGGCATAGCCGGATGAATCGGCAATGAACCCGACTTGGCTTGGTCTCAAGGACATCATTCTTTCAACCTTCTGCAAATACAGAGAAAATGGGCATCCTTCGCAACACTTTGAACTTACCCTGTATGTGTCCCAAAGCGTGATATACTATTGCAGGTTACAGGCGGCGGCGTTTATCAGTATCCGAGGCTTTCCAGGTTGGATGAGTGTTTGAGGACGCATACGGAATGAAACTGATCGCATCAGATTTGATTGACGAATTGATTCTTCGGGCAGGAACGAATGCTAGGGCGCGCATCCATCACAACATCCATGAGTCCCTGTCCGATCCGGTTCAGAGGTTATTCATAGCGTGCAGGCTCCAATCCTATTTTCGCCCTCATCGACATGCTGAGAAATGGGAGTTTGCGGTCGTAATTCGAGGATTGTTTGACGTCGTGGTGTTCGACGATACCAGCCGAGTGACCGAACGTGTGTCCGTAGGCCCCGCAGCGGAAGTGATCGCTTTTGAAATGCCGCCGAATACCTGGCATTCCTGGGTCACCATGATGGATGGATCCGTTTTCTTCGAGACCAAGAAAGGCCCATATGTTCCTCTAAGGGGAGGAGATTTCGCCGACTGGTCGCCAGAGGAAGGCACACCGGAGGTCAGTGGGTTCCTCGAAAGCCTGCGCAAGGCAAAAGTTGGTGAACAGATCGTGCCGATCAGGTTTGAGATCGAGAAAGAATGACATGGAAAGGGCAAAAGCTCAAAGAAGAGATCGATCATACTCGGCACCGTGGTGGTGGGTGTTAATGCTCGCTATGAAGCCGGCACAAGAATGGCCTTGACGGCATTTACAAACAATGGTCATCGAAAAGACTCGCAGAAGCGATTTTCAGTCACCTCTGGGCTGCATCCAAGGTTCTTCGAACTATACGTGCAAAGGTATACAAATCAAGCGGTTTAGTGAGAATTTGCCAATTTCCAGCCTCTTCCGACCTTTCGGCCGAGTCCGCCGCTGCACCTCCGGTGCTCAGAATAATGGGGATGTCCGGTCTGATGCCCTCGATTTCTCTAGCTAGATCGAACCCTGTCATGTGGGGCATAGTGCAGTCGGTGATCACGATATCGAAGTGGTGAGGTTGTGCCTGAAAGACCTCCAGAGCTTCCAATCCATTTTTTTTTGCCACCACGCGATAGCCTAATTTCTCAAGGAGTCGTTTCCTTCCAATCAACAAAGCTTCTTCGTCATCGACCAAAAGGATTCGTTCTGTGCCTTGGGGCATGTCCATATCATCTTCTTGGTTCATTTCATGACTCCTTTCGATCAGCGGGAACAACACTTCAAAGGTGCTCCCTTTCCCTGCTTCACTTTGGACACTGATCGCCCCGTCGTGCTGCTTAACGATACCATGAACCACTGCCAGTCCTAAGCCTGTTCCTTCTCCTGGTTCCTTAGTGGTAAAGTAGGGATCAAAAATTTGCTGCAGGGTGTCTGAATCCATCCCATGGCCGGTATCGCTCACACTGAGTTTCAAATACTGTCCCGGCTTCAAGTCGGGATATGAAATGATATCATAGTGATCGAGTTCAACTCTGGTCAAACTGACCTCCAGCAACCCACCCTTCTCTCGCATAGCATGCGAAGCGTTAGTGCAGAGATTCATCAATACTTGATGGATTTGAGTCGGATCGACTAGAGCTACATCGTCCTTGCTCATAATTTGTTGCCGAATCTCAATGGTAGACGGGAGGGATGCTCTGAGCAGTTGGATGGCTTCCTTCACGATAGAGCCGACTCTCAGTGGGTGTTTCTTCTCTTTATCCCGTTGTCTGCTGAAGGCCAGAATTTGTTTCACCAGATCAGTCGCTCGAAGAGTCGACTGGACAACTTGCTGCAAATCACCGTGAACGGGGTTCGAATAAGGAATTTCACGCAAGGCGATTTGTGAGTAAGTCAGGATAGTGGCCAGGATATTGTTGAAATCATGGGCGATGCCTCCGGCAAGTGTGCCGATGGCCTCCATTTTCTGAGCCTGGCGCAGATGGTTCTCGAGACGTATTCGTTCGGAGATGTCAAAGATTACACCTTCGATATGTAGAAAGTCTCCACTCTCGTCGTAAATGGGCCTGCCCTGTTCCAGACAATTCCTTATGGAGCCGTTTTTGTGCCTCAAACGATAGGAGACCTCAAAAGGTTTGCGGTCACCGACGGCCTTCCTGACGGACTCGATGACTCTCTGCCTGTCTTCGGCGAGGATTAGCGGTTCAATGCTACAAAAGCCGGGAGAGGTCAGCTCTTCGGATGTATACCCTGTTATGTTCCAAAGCATATTGTTGAAGAACAGCATGTTTCGTTTATCTGGGAAAAGCCTGTAGACAATCCCTGGAAGGTTTTCTGCCAGAGCCTTATAGGAGGCTACGCTTTCACCGAGAGCTTCCTCCGCCCGCCTTCGCTCGCTGATTTCTTGGTTTAGTTGGTCATTGGAAGCCTTGAGAGCAGCAATTGTCCCCTTGATGTCGCTCAAATCCCTGGCGACAGAAACGCTCCCACAAGTCTTGTTCTCACCGTCTTGCAGCAGGCTTATGGAGATTTCAAATGGGACAACGCTGCCATCCTTTCTTCTCATCATTGTTTCCCATTTCTTCACCGACCCTTCCCTGCGCAGTTGCTCCAGCATGCTCCGGAGCTCCTTTTTGTCCGCACATAAATCAAAAGCGGACATGCCCTGCATTTCTTCAAAAGTGTACCCATAGAGCTCCTCTGACATTTTGTTCCGCCTGACAAACCTTCCGGATTCATCCACGATGCTGATGGCTTCCGGCGAGTTCTCAAAGACATTCTCAAGATATCTGTTCGTTCGCTTCAGATCCTCTTCAGCTCTCTTACGCGCCGAGATATTCTGAAAGGTGACCACTGCGCCAACCACCCTGTTGTTTTCCATAATGGCGGTACTGGAATATTCCGCAGGAAAGCTCGATCCATCTTTCTTCCAAAGAATTTCATCTTCCACCCGACTGCTCATTCCACTCTGGAGGCATAGCCACATTGGGCACTCGGTGTACGGGTAAGCGGTTCCATCCGGGAGGGAATGGTGGATTGTACGGTGCAAATCCTTGCCGACCAGTTCCTCTTCCTCATATCCCAGCGTCTCTAGAGCCGCCGGATTGGCAAAAGTGATGGTTCCCTTTTCGTCCAGACCGACAATGCCTTCACCCGCTGCGTTCAAGATCAGCTGGTTTTGCTGATACACCCTTATCAGCTCTTCTTCCGCCTTCTTCCTCTCGAGGTTTCTCTGCTCCAGCAAGTCCGCCATGTCGTCGAAGGATTGAGCAAGTTTGCCAAACTCATCATTGGTGTGAGGCAGACCTGACCGTGCGTTCATCTCGCCGCTCCCAAACCTCTGCGTGGCGGCGACTAGATGGCTGATCGGCTTGATCAGCGAGATATTGCCGAAAAACCACGCCAGAGACACTGCAATGAGAGCCGTGGTTCCCAAGTAAACTAGACTGTTCAGCATCGCAACATTGGCTCTTTGCAGGATCTTGTTCTTGGGAACACCTACTTCGATTAACAAATAAGGGGGAGAATTCTCACTCAGACGTATTCGCTTGAAAGCAAATAGATGATAGATGCCATCGTCGGAATATCTCTCATAAGTGCCTTCATCCAGAGCTGCAATCTGGTCGAATCGATCTCTAGGTGACCCACCTAAAGGTGCTGCCTCACTTTCAGGATAACGGTACAGGCGCACCCCTTTATGATCAAAAATCACTACTACAGAATCCGCAGGTAGATTTGCCTTCTTTATTAAGCTCTCATATGCAGTGAGTCTGAAACCGGCAGTGACGACGGCGATGAGCTTCCCACCTTGATCAATGACAGGATATCCATAATAGATTGCCGGTACATTGGTGAGCCTGCCCACAACATATTCACCAGCGGAAAAACTCGATGATTGGATGGTATCCCTTAGGTGCTTCTGTTGAGATATGTTTAAGCTGCCGGGCTCAAAGGGTCTGGCATTGGCAAACATGTTTCCATCAGGCGTTACTGCTCCCAAAGCTGAATAAATACGGTCTTGTTCTACTAACTCGGCAAAGAGCTTATTGCACTCTTCAGCGTTCAAGCTTTGAACCTGAGGCAGCTGTGCCAGGGTGCTTAGCATCTGTCTTGTGCCGACGGCAATATTTTCCTGCTGGGCAGAAAGACTCTCAACCAACAGAATGGCATCGCGTTTTGCATCCTGCAGATCCCGTCTTCGATGCTCCAAACCGTCGTGAACGACGAGCGCTGCTGCGGGTAGAAAAACTGCAATAATGAGCATCAGCAGCTTTCTGCGAAATGACCAGGACGTTAGGATCTTCCGATACGCCACAACGGCTCCCTGTCTTGCTAGCATCTAGTTCTACAGAGTGTCGTCCTCAACGGATTTAACAGTCAGACCACCACTGGCATGACTGCCTGCAAGGTGACATCCAACAAGCGCAGATGCAGGATCTGCAAAAGATGACCTCTTGTTTCTCGGGGAGTAGAGCGGTTAGATCGGTGACTGGCAGCAACGAAGAAAGGGATTGGATAAGATAGAAGTCATTTCCCAAATGGAATCAGGCACAGATACAAATTTCTCGTTGGCACCCCCGCCTCTGGCTTAGCCTGTGTACCACTTTCAATGCTAAACCAAATCGTGCTCGAGTGCAACCACTGTCCCTCTGGAATAGTTGGAAGAGGGGCAAACGGTAGCTCGATTCAGTGAACGGTTTGGCCTTCCGGTGTCTCGACCGGCTTGGCTACTCTCAACCTCTTAAGGACCGAATCGGCGAATTCCCGTAATGCTTGTTTGAACGGGGTATCGCTCTCGTCTTCCAGGACCAGGTGGCCTCGGTCACCACCCTCCACTACAGCCGGATCAAAGGGAAGAGCGCCCAGGAATTGCAGTTTCATCCGTTCAGCCGTCTTCTTTCCGCCTCCAGTGCGAAAGATAGGGATGAATCCCTGGCAGTGAGGGCAGAACAGGCCGGACATGTTTTCCACGATGCCGACCATCTCGAGATTCACTTTACGGCAAAAGTTGATGGATTTTCTCACATCGGCCAGTGCCACCTCCTGCGGTGTGGTCACAATGATGGCTTTTGCATCAGGAATGAGCCGGGCGATGCTGAGCGGCTCGTCCCCTGTTCCGGGGGGGCTGTCAACGACCAGAAAATCGAGATCGTCCCAGCTA
>Ga0233425_10010970_pt1 | contig 10781 bp, 6 predicted proteins | sample Watercolumn_Towu_2_FD_181712 | JGI IMG/M metagenome (GOLD analysis project Ga0233425, IMG submission 181712) | Freshwater microbial communities from Lake Towuti, South Sulawesi, Indonesia - Watercolumn_Towuti2014_140_MG | ecosystem: Environmental > Aquatic > Freshwater > Lake | place: Indonesia...
AGGCGCCGGGCGGCGGCGGGAGGGGCATCGGCGGCGCCGACACCCCGGAGCCGGGTGGCAGCGGACGCATGCTTTGCGATGCGCTGGCCGGCGGAACACTGCCCGATTGCGCGGCGGGGTAGGAGCCGCTGAGCGGGCGCACTGGCGCAGTTGCCGCGGGCATGGAACCGCTGAGCGAGCGTGCGGGAGCGGTCGCCGCGGGAATGGGACCGCCGGCGCTCACCGCAGGCATCGCGGCGGAGCTCACGCGGCGCCGCGGGTCGACGTCTTGAGGCATCGCGCCGGCGTCGGGGATCGGCCAATCCGGTCGGCTGCCGACCGCCGGCCAGTCGGGTCGGCTGCCCGCACCCGCGGACCCCGGCACGCGCAGCGAAGGTCGCTCGCCTTCGGGCAGGTCCACCTCGAGCCCGAGCGTGCTGACCTGTGAGGGTGAATCATCGAAGTCGAGCGCGCGCGCATAGGCCGGAGGCCGCTCTGATTTCTTGGCGGCCTTGGCCTTCTGCGCTTGCGACGGCGGCAGGTCGGGGATGGGGCCGAGCTCCAGATCCGGTACCGCCACCGGCCCGCTCATCGGCGCCTCCGACGAGGGTGGCATCAGGTCCTGGTACAGGCCGGCCGCCGCGGCCGCCTGCGCCGGCAGCGTGGACGCGCTGACCTTGCGCGCGCCGCTCGCCAAGCGAGACCTGGGGTTGGCCGCGGCTTCGATCGTCTCGACCCGCGGGACGGCGCCACCGTCCGCACGGGAGTCGCGGCTCACGTTCGGGTCTCGCCCTTCCGCGCGCATGCCGAGCGCGGCGGTCAGGTCGTTCCAGAAAGCGCCGGCGTCCGCCTGTCTCTCACGTGGGTCCACCGCCAGGGCGCGAACGAACACCACCTCGACGTTGTCCGGCACGTCGAGCCCCTCGTTCCTCGGCGTGGGGCGACGTTTCGGATCCAGCGCGGTCCCCATCATCCCGGCGTGGTCGCCGTCGATGATGGTTCGGCCCGCCATGACCTCGACCATCGTGAGGGCCAGGCCCCAGACGTCGGTCCAGGGTCCGGTTTGACCGAAGCGTTTCGGAACCCATTGCTCGGGCGCGCCGTAGGCGGGCGTGAACGAGCTGAAGGCGCTCTCGGTCTGGCTGGCTCTGCCGGCGACCTGGCTGGCCATGCTCTTGGCCTTGCCGATGCCGAAATCGAGGATCTTCACCACCTCCTCACCGGCGACGTTCGCGACGAAGATGTTCTCGGGCTTCAGGTCGCGGTGCACGATGGAGATGGGGCCGCTCGGTCCCTGGAAGTTGTGCGCGCGCTCGAGCGCTCGGGCGACGGGGGTCAGCATGCGCACGAGCTTCTTGAGCGGGATGGGCGGGAGCCCTTCGGCCTTGCGGCGCTGCGCGATGGCGTCGAGGGTCTCGCCCTCCAACCACTCGAGCGCCATGAACGGAACGAAGCGCCCGTCCGGCAGCGTGATGGCGTCCACGTGAAGCGGCCGCACCACGGTGGGGATGCTGGCGCTCAGCCGAAAGAGCAGCTCCGCCTCGGCGCGGAACTGCTCCAGGAACTGCGCTTCTTGGTCGCTCGAGAGCTGCTGCGGCACCTTCAAGCACTTCACCGCGACCGGCGCGCGGAAGCCCGAGTGGTAGGCGCGATAGACGACGCCGAACCCACCTTCGGCGACGACGGCTTCGATCTTGTAGGCGCCCGCGACGACGGTCCCTACGATTCCGAAGACGTCCTCAGCCATTCTCCCTCGAGCGACGGTGGGGGAGCCCCCGCGACCTCAGACCGCAGCGTAGCAAATTTGGGCCATGGTCCAGGCCTCTTCGCCAACGGTTCTGCCAGGGGACGCCATTCGGCGCAGGATCAGCGGTCGTCATGGGGGAGGAACTGGTAGATCACGAGCCCGAGGCCGACTGCGAAGCAGAGCCCGGCTACGACCACGGCGCTGATCGGGCCCACCGCGAGCACCGGCGCTCCGTCCTCCGTCCGCAGCGCCTTGTCGGCGAGGGCGATGGCGATGGCGCCCACGATGAGGGCGCTGCCGACGGCGAGGAGGTTCACGCCCTTCCGCTTCTCGGTCGGAGCATCCGAGAAGGGGTCGGGAGCTGCCCGAACGGGTGCGGGACGCGCGGGCGCGGTCCGTGTGGGGGCCGGGCGCGGGGCAGCAGCGCCGGGCCCAGGTGGTAGCTCCGAGCGCAGGTCGACGCGCAGCGCGGGCGATTCGGCGCCCATGTCGAGCTCGCCGCCGATGCCGGGGACGGCGCGGGGCCGAGGGCGCAGCGACGCCTCCAGCTCGGCGGCAGCCGGGCGCTCCGAGGGAACCGCTGCGTCCACGTCGAGGGCGTCGCGGTTGAGCACCGGGTCGGGGCGGTGCGCGGGAGCCTTCGGTGCCGCTGGGACCTCGAGCTCGAAGTCGAAGGAGCCCGCGCTCGCCGCGTGCGGGGCGGGCCTCCGCTCATTCGGAGTGGGCTTGGGGACCGGAGCTGCCACCGGCTCCGGCGGCATCGAAGGAAATGCCGCCTCCAAGCTCGAGGGGCCCACCGGGGGTGGGACAGAGGGGATCGCGGCCTCCAGGTTCGGCGCGGCCGCGACCAGCGAGGCGAACGGATCCTCCAGGCTCGCGCCGAGCCCTGGCTTGGGGACGGCGGCGACCGGCCCCGGCGGCTCCGAGGGCAGCTTGAGCTCCAAGGACTGTTTGGGCGCCGGCCGCGGCGGGCGCCCCGGCGCGGGGGGCACGGCTTCGACGCCACCGAATGGGGACGCGGGCTCGTCGAGCTCGAACGGGTCGTCGATGGTGAGGCGGTGCTTGGGGAGCGCGAGCGGTGCTTTCGGTGCGGGCTTCAGCTTCATGCGCGCGAGCGCCTTGCCGGCGGCCGGCTTCGGCTTCGGCTTCGGCACCTCGACACGCTCTTCCCGGAGCTGCGCGCCGGCCTCGCGTCGCGCGTCGCGGTGGCCCTCCTTCATGCCGAGCGCGACGAGGAGCTCGTCCCAGAACTGACCCACGTTCGCGGGCCGGTCCTTGGGCCTCAGCGCCAGCGCGCGCTCGAACACCGCTTCGACCTCGGGCGTGACGTCGACGTCGTTGTTCATCGGCGTGGGCCGCGCGACCGGGTCGAGCGTGATGTTCATCATCGTGTGCACGTCACCGTCGATGACGAGGCGCCCGGCCATGGCTTCCACCAGCGTGAGGGCCAGGCCCCAGACGTCCGTCCACGGACCGGTCTCGCCGTACTTGTCGGGAGCCCACTGCTCGGGCGCCGCATAGGCCGGCGTGAAGGAGTGCACTCCGCTCTTCTCGGCGCCGGCGCCAGCCCCAGCGACCTGGCTCGCGACGCTCTGCGCCTTGGCCACGCCGAAGTCGAGGATCTTCACCACCTGCTCGCCCGCGACGCTCGCGACGAAGATGTTCTCTGGCTTGATGTCCTGGTGCACGATCGACACCGCCGCACCGTCGGTGGAGGTGAAGTCGTGGGCGCGGGCCAGCGCCTGCGCGACCGGACCGAGCAGGCGCACCAGCTTCTTCAAAGGCGCCGGCGGAAGCTGGTCGGCAGCGCGATGGTGGACGATGGCATCGAGCGTCTCGCCCTCGAGCCACTCGAGCACCATGTACGGCACGAACGTCCCGTCCTTGGTGGTGAGGGCGTCGATGTGCAGCGGGCGAACCACGGTGGGGATGCTCGAGGAGAGCTGGAACAAGAGGGCCGCTTCGGCCTTGAACTGCGCGAGGAACTCGGCCTGCCGCTCGGGCCCGACCTTGCGCGAGAGCTTCAGGCACTTGAGCGCGACCTTGGCGCCGAACCCTTGGTGGTGCGCGCGGTACACGACGGCGAAGCCGCCCTCGGCCACGACCGCCTCGACCTCGTAGGTCCCCGCTATGACGGTACCCACGATTCCGAACAGATCCTTGGCCATGATCGGCACACCATAGCGCGAGGTCGCTTCCCGACCGAGTCCGGAGTTTTTGCGGCGCGCGGGGCCGTGATTACAGTCGCGCAGTGACGCCCGACGCGAGCCCCGGTCGGCCCGGCTTCCGGGCTGGATTCGGCGCCATCTTCCGCGGCGCCGGGTTTCTCGTCCGAACGCCGGCGAGCTGGCCCTTCGCTTGGGTGCCCGCGCTCGTGCTCGTGGCGCTCGCGCTCCTCTTGGGCTGGGCCGCCGTCACGGCGGTGAACGCCTGGGTGGACGGCTGGCTGGGCAGCGCGACCAGCTGGTACGGCAAGGCCTCTGCCAGCCTGCTCTCGTGGCTCGGGTCGATTCTCGGCGCCATTCTGGGGCTGCTCGTGGCGCTGGCGCTCTCGCCGCCGCTGTCCGCCCCCGCGCTCGAGCGCATCGTGGGGCTCGCGGAGCGCGAGCTCGGAGTCCCGGCGCGGAGCCCCATCGGCTTCCTCGCGGAGATCTGGTGCGGGCTGCGCGCGCAAGCGTTCGCAGCGCTGTTCGCCGTGCCGACGCTGGCGCTGCTCTGGATCGCGGAGCTCCTCTTCGCCCCCGCGGTCTTCGTCACCGTGCCGCTCAAGCTCCTGGTCTCGGCGCTGTGCTTGTCCTGGACCCTCTTCGACTACCCGCTGACGCTCCGAGGCGTCCGCATGCGAGAGCGCCTCGGCCTGGTTCTGCGCCACAAGGCCGCGGCCGTCGGCTTCGGCCTCGGGTTCGCGCTGCTGTTCTGGCTGCCGTGCTTCGGCGTGCTGCTCTTGCCCGTCGGCGTCGCCGCCGCCACGCGCCTGGTGTGGCGCATGTTGGACTCGAGCCCCGACCTCCTGCCGGAGTTGCCCCGCGCTAGCTCAGGTCCACCGCAATCCCCAGCCGACGTCGCAGCTGGAAGTAGCGCTCGCTCGTGACGAAGGCCACGAGATCGCGCTGCAGCTCGCCGAGCTTGCCCTCTTCGGCCTCGAGCAGCGCGCACGCGGTCGGCAGGTCGTTGCACAGCGTGAGCCCAGCGCGCGCCGAGGTCTTCTCCGCCGCGCTCGACCAGCGCTGCAGGTTGGTGCGTCCGCCCTCCTCCACGAAGCGGAGGAAGTGACCGCGCAGCGCGTCCTTGTGCTGCGCCTCCAGCACGGGCTCGATGGCCGCCGCGATGGGCGCCACGCGACGCTTCATGTCCTCCGCAATGGGCAAGCCCGGGTTGCCGATGGTGAGCGCCGCCAGGAACAGATCCTCGAGGTCCGGCACGGCGGAAAACAAGGTGCGCACGAAGTGCTCTTGCCGGTAGCCGGAGAGATGTCGCCCCACCAAGAAGGCGTGCTCGAGCTGCGTCTTGCCGCTGAGCACCCGCCTGCCGAGGAAGGTCGAGGGCGGCACGCCGGGGATGTGCTCGTAGCCCGCGTCGCGATCCTTCTCCAGGTAGATGGGCGGCACGGGCAACCCGAGGATGGCCGCGCCCCAGGGCAACGCGCGGACCGCGGTCACCGTGGCCTTCGCGGGGTCCTGTCGAAGCTCCGGCTTGGGCACCGAGAGCTTCCCTTCCCTTCGCAGCGCGGTCACGCGCCCGAGCAGCACCGCCGGCGCGATCACCCCGAAGATCTGTCCCGTCAGGACCTCCTCCTCCGGGTGGAAGACGCACTCGTACCAGGTCTGGGAGGCGATCCCGGTACGCGGCGCGATCAGCGTCTGGGACCGATGCCTCTCGAAGAGCTGCCGCTCGGCGTCGTTGGCGAGGCCGGCGGCGACCAGCGCCTGCGCCACGCACCACTGCTTGTCGAGCTCGCCGCGCGCGGAGTAGATGCGCTGCAGCTGGCGCAGCGTCCCGGCGTTGAGCGGGTCGCGACGGATGCGGCGCCAGACGTCGTCCGGGTCCTCGCTGGCGTCCTCGGCCGAGGCCTCGAGGTCCGTGAGATCGACCTCGACGTTGATGGCGGCCTGCGCGCGCCGGAGCTCCTCCTCCAGCTCCTTGACCCGCGTCTCGAGCTGCTCGATTCGCTTGAGCAGGAGCGCGCGACCCGCGTCGCCGGCGGCCTCGACCTTGATCGGAGCCAGCGACGGCACCGGCTCCTCGTAGTGCTCCACCACTCGCACTTTGTGGTGCGTCTCGTAGGCAGCCATGATCGCCTGCTCCAGACGAAGGAGCCGGCTGCGGTCGAGGCCCATGTTGTCGGCCGCCTTCTCCAGCCGCTGACGTTCCTCGGCGGTGATGATGCCGTCGGCGAGCACCTCGGCGAACAGCTCCTCGTACTGTTGCTCGAGCGGGCCGAGCCCCAGGGCCCCGGAGATCTCGCCGGGCACGAAACCCTGGACGTGCTCGAATCCTCCCTCGGTCGTGGCGTCGGTCATCCCACACTCTCCTCCTCTGGCCATGGGACTTTCGCCCGACCCGCTCCGCGCTTCAACAGCGGCGTGGTAGGCTTCGTCCGTCGGCTTTTCACAGAGGAGCTCTCGAAGTGCAATTGCGCCGTCTTCCCCAGCTCGCCCTCACCGCTTCCATGGCCTTGGCCCTCGCCTACACGGGTTGCGGATCCGACAGCGGAGGTGGCACCGCCGGCGCGGCCGGCTCCGGCAACGGGACCGGCACGGGCGGCAGTGGCACCGGCGGCGGCGGCGGCATCAACATCGGCGGCAGCAACACGGGCGGCGGCGGCGGCATCAACGTCGGCGGCTCCGGTGCCGGCTCCGGGGGCAGCCAGCAGGATGCGTGCGCGAGCACCGTGGTCCAGGGCGACCTGGTCCCCGCGAACCTGCTCTTCGTCATCGACCGCAGCGGCAGCATGAACTGCAACTTGCCGGCGGACGGTCAGCCGTCCACTCAATGCGAGAGCTTCCCTGCCCCCATCGACAACACGAAGCCCACCAAGTGGGCGTTGACCAAGGCCGCGCTGGATCAGGCCATCGACGACCTGGTGCTCGCGGGCAACACCAACGCAGGCATGGTGGTGTTCCCGCGACCGGCGAGCGACTGCAACGTGACGCAGACCCCGGACGTGGACATCAAGACGCTCGACTCGACGCAGGGCGGCGCGCTGAAGGCGTTCCTCGCGACCGTCCAACCGAAGGGCAAGACGCCGCTCGCCGGGGCGACCATTCTCTCCTACGCGCACCTCTACGAGTTGCTCAAGGCGGGCACCATCAGCGGCAACCTGTTCGTCGTCCTGCTCACGGACGGCTACGAGACCTGCGCGCCGCTCGAGCTGCCGAAGCTCCTGACCGCGGGCTGCGCGCCCGGGTCCAGCACGCCCTGCGTGCAGGCCGCGAAGTCGGTGAACATCCGCACGTTCACCATCGGCGTGCCCGGCAGCGAGAACTCGCGTGCGCTGCTCTCGCAAGTCGCCTGGGAGGGTGGAACCGCGAAGAGCGCGACCTGCACCCACGCCGCGACGCCCGCGGACCAGGGCGACTGCCACTTCGACATGACGAAGAGCACGAACTTCGGCGCGGACCTCAAAACCGCGCTGGCCGCCATCAGCGGTACGGTGCTCTCCTGTGAGATCGACGTGCCGAAGCCGCCGCCGGGCAAGAAGATCAACGCCAACGACGTGAAGGTGAAGGTCAGCGGCACCGAGGTCGCACAAGACTCCTCGACCACCTGCGACAAGGCGAACGGTTGGCAGTTCAGCACGGACAAGAGCAAGATCTTCCTGTGCGGAACGGCGTGCGACGACGCCAAGAAGCCGAACGCGAAGATCGAGCTCGACCTCGGGTGCTTGCAGGACATCCGCTGAGTCGCGCTCTGGCGTCGGCGGCCGCGTGGCTCCCCGTGCTCGGGGTGCACGCGTGCGCGCCCGCGGGGCCGACACCGACTCCGCTCCCGCCCACGACGGCACCGCCGGTGGGCGCGTTGCGCGAGCCGGCCCCGGCCGAGGCGGCTCCCACGACCGAGGCGACGGAGGCCGGCGTCGCGGACGCCGCGGACGCGGCGAGCCACGACGCGAGTGACGCCCCGGCGATGAAGCTTGCTCCGGAGCTGACCCTCGAGAAGCCGTTCGTGGCCTGGGCGAGGCCGCGGCCCAAGGGGGACGTCGCCGCCGGCGCGCACGACGAGCTCGTCGCGCGCTGGAACCTCGGTGGCACCTCGAGCCCCGAGTACCCGTCGAGTCGTCCGGGGTTCCACCCCGGCACGCGGGTGAAGGTGGACACCCGGGTCGTCGCGGGTCGGCTGCCGAAGACCGCTCCGGTCGATCGGCGTACGGGGAAGCCGGCGGTCGTCCTCAGTGAGACGAGCCTCCTGGCGCGGGCCCGCAAGCACGGCTACTGGCGCTACCGCCTGTGCTTCGAGCGCGTCGCGCAGGAGGTGGGCAAAGTCGAGGGCGGCGAGACGGTCTTGCGCTTCGCGGTGGACCCGAGGGGCAGGATCGGGACACCCCAGGTGCTTCGGACGAAGCTCAAGGCCGCCGAGGTGGTCGCGTGCCTCGCTGCCAAGACACCGGAGATCGAGCTCTTGCCCCCATCGCGCCGCCTGACGGTGGAGCTCGCGGTTCAGGTCTGGCCGGGGGACGCGCCCCTGCCCTCCCTGCCGCCGCCGCCCAGCGACCCCGCTCTCAACCTGCCCGTGGACTCCGACGCGGTCACGGCAGCGCTCGAGCAAGAGCGGGGCGCATTCGAGCGCTGCTACTCCGAGGGCCTGGGTCGAGACCCTGCGCTCTGGGGTCGCCTCCAGGCCCACGTCGAGCTGGGCCCCGCCGGCGGGGTCAGCCGCGCCCGCGAAACCGAGAGCCGCTTCCCCGATCCCGAGGTTTCCCGCTGCGTCCTGGGCAGGATCCGGGCGTGGCGCATCGCCCCGCGAGCGGGACACGCTCGGAGCTTCGAGGTGGCGCTCCGGCTGGGCCGGGAGCCGGAGCGCCCGGCTGCCGCCACCCCCTGAATTCGGCTGCTGATTCACGACGTTGCCTCATCGCCCGAGAGCGCGAGCCGAAATCCCATGTTCGTGCGTCTGCTGCCACAAGCGCGTTTTTGTCGCTTGGCCGGACTGTCCCTCTGTGGGAAGGTCGCGCCCGCTCTGGGCGTAGCCCGGCAATGACGAGGGCCGTTCACGGCAGAGATTGGTTGGACCTGAAGGAGGGCTTCTAGAAGATGCGTACTTTGCGAAACACGTCGATCACGGCGTCCGCCCTGTTGCTGCTGGCGCTCGGCGCCGGTGCGATCGTTGGCTGCACGGCCGAGGCGAAGATGAGCGGCTCGCTGGAGGCAGGAACCGCCCCCACCACTCCGCCCACCCCTCCCGATGACGACGGCGATGGCATCCCCAACGCCGACGACAAGTGCCCGGCCGAGAAGGAAGACGGCAAGGCCCCCGACGACAAGGACGGCTGCCCCGATCAGGACCCGGACAAGGACGGCGTGCTCGGCGCCGCGGACAAGTGCCCGAACGAGCCCGAGACCAAGAACGACTTCGAGGACGACGACGGCTGCCCGGACAAGAAGCCGCTGGTCATGCTGGTGGGTCAGGAGGTGAAGATCTCCCAGAAGATCCAGTTCAAGAAGGGCTCCGCGGGCATCGAGGACGAGTCCAAGCCGATCCTCGACGCGGTCGCGGACGTGCTGAAGAAGAACTCCGACCTGCAGCTGGTCGAGGTCGGCGGTCACGCTTCGAAGGAGGGCGATGCCGGCTTCAACAAGACGCTCACCCAGAAGCGCGTGGACTCGGTCTCCAAGGAGCTCGTTACCCGCGGCGTCGAGAAGGAGCGCCTGTTCTCGCAGGGCTACGGCTTCTACTGCCTACTCGACACGGGGGAGACGCCCGAGGCGATGGAGAAGAACCGCCGCGTGGAGTTCAAGATCCTGTTCCGTGGCGGCAAGGCCACCGACATGACCCGCGGCTGCGAGGCTGCTGAGAAGGCTGGCGTGAAGCCGAAGGCTCTCCCGGCGAAGCCCTGGGAAGCCAAGAAGGAAGGCGCGGCCAAGGAGACCCCGAAGAAGGAGACTCCCGCCAAGGACGCGCCCAAGAAGGAAGAGGCCAAGCCGGCGGCCGAGAAGAAGATGACGAAGCCGACCGAGAAGAAGTAGGCATCGAGCTTCTCCGAATCAGACAGGCGCGGGCCATTGGCTCGCGCCTGTTGTCTTTTTGTCTCGCTGCGCGGGACAGACCCCGAGCGTCCGTTCCAGGGCTCGGCCTCCGGCCTCGCGGCGACCTGACACGTTCGCGCGAGGGCGGCGTTCGGATTGCTTGTTCCTTGTTCCTTGTTCCTTGTTCCAACTCTCCGCGAAGGGGTTCCCCGCGCCGCTGACTTTGCCGTCAACGACATGACCAACGGCAAACTCGCCCGCGACGAGATCTTGCTCTCGCTCCGCGGGCGACTGCGCGGCCTCGCCCCCCCCCATCCGGTCGGACAGCCGGCGCCGGCCCGGGCCGGATTCACGTGCCGGATCTCAGTCGCGGATCGTGATCTGCATTTGCCAAAGACCCCGAGCGTCCGTTCCAGGGCTCGGCCTCCGGCCTCGCGGCGACCCGACACGTTCGCGCGAGGGCGGCGTTCGGATTGACTGTTGCTTGTTCCTTGTTCCTTGTTCCAACTCTCCGCGAAGGGGTTCCCCACGCCGCTGACTTTGCCGTCAACGACATGACCAACGGCAAACTCGCCCGCGACGAGCCCCCCCTGCCTCGTCGAGCACGGCTCCGGCCTGAGCCCTTGCGCCTGCCTGCCTGTGAGCCTGTGCTCCTCGCGACCTGAACCCTGGCTCTGAAGAGGTGTCCATCATTGTCGATTTCGTCGGGCAAGACGCCCGACGAAGTCGACACGACCGAATTGTCGCGATGCTCGTGAAGCTTTGCCGTGCTCTCCGCGATGGTTGATCGGCACTTGCGTGACCCCGGCCGTCCCCGCACCCGCACCCGCACCCGCACCCGAATCTGCACGCCTCCCGCAGAGGTCCGGGTG
>Ga0233425_10010971_pt1 | contig 10780 bp, 7 predicted proteins | sample Watercolumn_Towu_2_FD_181712 | JGI IMG/M metagenome (GOLD analysis project Ga0233425, IMG submission 181712) | Freshwater microbial communities from Lake Towuti, South Sulawesi, Indonesia - Watercolumn_Towuti2014_140_MG | ecosystem: Environmental > Aquatic > Freshwater > Lake | place: Indonesia...
ATCGACAAAATCCTCCCGATCATCTTCGTCCCCGAAAATATTTCTTCCCTCGATCCCCCGAATCATGACGTGATGCAGGGTCCCAGGGACATCTAATCGTGCTTTACGTGGCATAATTCTTTATTAGCAAAGATGCAGGCCCTTGTCAATTTAATTTTGAATTGATTGAACAACGTCCCCCTTTCCCATGACAGCGGTTTTGTTCTGGGCGGCGAGGGCGCTCAACTGGAAAACACCTGTGCGGTTTGCCTGTTACAACACGTCCAGTATCAGCAAGATGTCACCGGTAAGGATATTGAACTCCACTACATTAAAACCAAAGAGGGGAAAGAAGTCGATTTTGTCCTCAGTCAAAAAGGCCGGGCGACCCATCTCATCGAGGTGAAGCTTTCAGATGATGCGCCTTCCTCCTCGCTGGCCTTGCTGGCGAAAAAAATCCCTGAAGCCAAGGCCTTCCAACTGGTTCAAAATCTCCGGCGGGAACAACAGATTGGGAATATTTCCATCCTAAATGCCGCCAAGTGGATCGGCGAACTGTCGGCCTGAATGGTACCGTCCCCTTAAGGGATTTAATTCGGTCAAGATTATTTCCCGGCCTGGTAGGCAAATAAAAACCCCATCTCCTTTCCGGGAAATGGGGTTTCGCCTTACTGGATGTTGGATTATTTATTAAAAGTTAACCATATCCAGTCCTTTCAGTTGCAGTATCTTTCTGGCCTCGTCCGGGGTGGCCGGTTCGATCCCCAGCTCCCGGGCGATGCGGATGATCTTGGCGATCTGCTCGGCGCTGCTCTTAGCCAGAACGCCTTTTTCCACATAGAGGCTGTCTTCCAACCCCACCCGGGCATGGCCGCCGAGGAGCAGGGAGCCGGTGCACATGGGGATCTGAAAGCGTCCGGCGGCGCAGACGGAAAATTCAAACTCCCCGATCTGCTTCCGGGCCGTTTCCACCAGATAGACCAGATTTTCCAGGGTGGCCGGAATCCCGCCGAGAATCCCCATGACAAATTGCAGGTAAACCGGTCGCCGGGCGATTCCTCTGTTAAGCAGGAAAGCCAGGTTATTGATCATGCCCACATCATAGATCTCGAACTCCGGTTTGGCCCCGTTGGCATAAATGATTTCCAGGAACTGGCGCATGGTCAGGAAGGTGTTGGGAAAGATAAAGTCTTCGGTGGCCTCCAGATAAGAAGGTTCCCAATCGAATTTCCAGTTCTTGATGGTATCCTTGATGTGAAAGAGGGCGAAGTTCAGCGAACCGGCATTCAAAGAGGTCATCTCCGGGCGGAGATTGGAAGCTACCCGCACCCGGTTCTCTACCGGCTCACCCAGTTTCCCCCCCGTGGTAAAACAGATAATGATGTTACAGCGTTTTTTGACTTCCTCGGCGATGCGGCGGTAAATATCCTGGTCGGCGTTCGGGATTCCGGTTAAAGGGTCGCGCACATGGATATGAACCACGGCCCCTCCGGCCTCATAAACCCGGACGGCTTCCTCAATAAGCTGTTCAGGGGTCTGGGGGAGATAAGGGGACATGCTCGGGGTGTGAACGGCCCCGGTTAGGGCGGCGGTAAAAATTCTCTTGTTCATCAAAGTCCTCCAAGGCTTTTTGGATCGAAATTCTCGTTTTTTTTGACAGGATTAACAGGATGGTTTGATATGTTTAATGCAGGTCAAAGTTGTTCAGGCTCCAGCGGAGCCTGATCAACTTATTTATTCAAATCCCGTGAATCCTGTCGAACCGAACGTAAGGGATCGGTTCAGACTATTTTTGCATCTTACATCCCGTCTTTTCGCAGGGGACCTCCACATCCTTGGCCGCTATCATAGAGGCCGGCCCTTCGAAGGCATGATGATAGAATTTATTGTTCTTGACGATTTCCACCACCCAGTAGGGTACCTGGGCCTGATGGTCACAGGCCCGCATGGTCCATAAGCCGGCCGGTCCGTCATACGTCAGCCCTTCCCAGGCCTTGATTATGGAATTAACATCCGTTGATCCGGCCTTCTTGACCGCTTCGGCCCAGAACATGGTTCCGATATAAGCCTTCCCTCTGAGCCAGGTGGGGAAGTACCCCTTGTCTTTTTGGAACTTGGCCACAAATTCCTGGTTCTTCTTGGTGGGAATGGAGAGGGCGTAAATCTCGGCGCCCATGTCCCCGATAATCAGGCTTTCATCGGCCAGGGCTTTGATCATGACTGATGTAGGCCAGTCCGAAGGTCAGCAGGAGTTCGTGGAGGTGACCAAAGGCATGCACCCGCCGCAGCAGGAAGCGTTCGATCAGGGCACCGATGATGAAGAGGAAGAACGGACAGAGCATCAGAGAGAGCCAAAACTGATCGGTCGCCGTAAAGAGAGAATAGAAAAAATAGGCCCCCAGCATGTACATGGTGGCGTGGGCGAAATTCAGGACGTTCAGCATCCCGAAGACCAGGGTCAGCCCGGCCGAGACCAGGAAGAGCAGCCCGGCGTAAGCCAGTCCATGAAAAAAGAAGACGGGGATTTCGCTCATGGGGCGGCCTCCTTACGTCTTTGGTCGACTTTGAACAGGTCCTTAGTCATTTTCTGAATTGCCTTCCTCCTTTAACAAGGTTTTTCCTCCCGGGAGGATGTCCTGAATGATCCGGAAGTATGTCCGGTATCCGGAAGAAAGAGAAAAACAAGACGAACCATTAAATCCGGATTGGTCGTTTACTCATAGCACGGCATAACTTTATCCCCTGCCTCTACAGGGGGTAGGATCAAACCCCCTGTGAGGGGCTTAGGTAAAACTTCATCCTCTGGGTGCGGTTGTTTAAAAGGAGGAGGATAATCCGGGTCTGCGTATTCCTTTCGGATAGCCAAAATCTGATCCTGAATCCTAAAAAAGACTTCCGTTATTTCAGGATCAAAAAAAGTTCCCTGACCCTGTTTGACAATATCCAGGGAGTAGTCAATGGCAAAGGCTTGTTTATATGGTCGTTTCGTGGTCAGGGCGTCAAAAGTATCGACGACGGCGACGATCCGCCCCCAGAGGGGGATAGCAGAGGACTTTAATCCATAGGGGTATCCTGTTCCATCCCATTTTTCATGATGGGTCAGGGCAATTTTTTCGGCCATCTTGATGACAAAAGAGTCCGATTTGGAAAGGATATTAGCTCCGATAACCGTATGGGCTTTCATCGTTTCCCATTCATCCTGGGTCAACGGTCCTGGTTTCAACAAGATTCGGTCCGGAATCCCTATCTTCCCGGCATCATGCATGGGAGAAGCATACAGAATCACTTCCACTTCCATTCGCGGGAGCTTCATAGCCTTGGCCATGGCGTTGGAATAATAACCGATCCTCTTGATATGATTTCCCGTATCTTCATCTCTGTATTCTGAGGCCTGTGCCAGCCGGAAGATAGTGTCTAAGGAAGCCTTCTTGATCTTTTCATTAGCGATTTTCAAATCTTCATTCGCTTTATGGAGTTGTTGGGTCCGGCGATTCACTTCGCTTTCCAGCATCTTCTGGTGATTAACCATATAGTCGTTGAACATCTTGACTTTTAAAAGGGACTTCACCCGGGCGCTGAGTTCCACTTGATCGATTGGTTTGGCCAAAAAATCATCCGCTCCGGCCTCAAGGGCATTGATCCGGTTCTCCACTTCACTAAAGGAGGAGACTACGACGATGGGGATAATCTTTGTTTTTTCGTTTTGTTTCAAGCGACGGGCTACTTCGAAGCCGTTCAGTCGGGGCAGATTCAGATCCAGTAAGATCAAATCAGGTAGAAACGTTTCAACCTTTTCCATTCCACTGATGCCGTCATAGGCCGTTTCAACGCTGTAACCCAACCGATTGAGAACCGTGGTAAGCAACCGGTTGTTCATGACATCGTCTTCAACCACCAGTATCTTTTCTTTTTGTTCCATTTTATCACCTTTCTTCAGTTTGAACAGAAACCGGAAGTCTTTTCCTACGACCGTTGATAACGGAGCGGTATCGGTCGAAGGGTTCCAACTTCCGAGGAATTATGGTGCCGATTTCTCTCCATCGACTTTATCTTTTTTGGGCATTCGCCATGGACTGGTCTTCATCCGGGGGCCGGGAGCTCTGCGGGCCGCACCCGCCGTTTTGGAAACTCCAGGGTCATCCGTTAGTAGTCCTTGGAAAGCTCAGCAGGAACACCGCTCCTCCTTCGGGGCCTCTGGGTTCCACGCTGATCTCCCCTCCATGGGCCTTAACTAAATTGCGGGCGGTAGCCAAGCCCAAACCCGACCCGGTTTTCTTTTTCCCGGTGATATAGGCCTCAAAGAGATTTTTTTCCATCCCTTCGGGAATTCCCGGCCCATCGTCCGCAATCCTCACTGTAACCGATTCTTGATCACCCCCGATGGTTATCCAGATATGTTTTCCCCGGGGGTGTTGTTCATCGGACCAGATGGCCTCCTGGGCGTTCCGGATCAGATTTTCGAACACCCGGATCAAGCGATCGTTATCAATCTGGATGAATAGGTTCCCTTCGACTTCCTGTTTGAGAACCAATTCGATTCCCATGGTCGCCAACTTTTGTTTTATGGGTTGACAAAGGGTCAGTAGATAAATATCCAATTCAGTCGCGACAAGATTTAAATCCGAAGAAGTGCCCTTTGCAAAATCAAGGACCTCTTCAATCATCCTGCTTAAGCGATGGGCTTCGCTGATCACCGGTTCCAATTCCTGAATGACCATTTCGGTTGCTCCCCCGGTTAAAACATCTTCTTTGGCGATCTGGGCGAAGCCAATGATCGAAGAGAGGGGATTTTTTAGATCGTGAACAATGGCGCTGGTCATCTGGCCGATAGCCGCCAGACGACTGTCCCGTTCGTTTAAATTCTTTTCCAAGCGGTGCGTACGGAGTTGGGCGGCCACCCGGGCCTTCAGTTCCCTGATTTCAAAAGGCTTGGCCAGATAATCGTTAGCGCCGACCTCTAACCCTTCTTCGACGGCCCGGCCGCCGGATTTGGCGGTGGCCAGAATCACCGGAACCTGCGACAGAGAGGGGTCCTTTTTGATTTGTCGGGTAAACTCGTGACCGTCCATCCGAGGCATCATAATATCTGAAATGATCAGGTCCGGAATCCACCGTCGGGCCGTCTCCAACCCTTCTATTCCGTCCTGGGCCATTTCAATCCGGTAATCATCGGCTAGATTACTGGCGACAAAAAAACGCAGGTCGGGATTGTCCTCAACGATCAGGACCTTGGGGGCATCCGAGGGAGCTCGATTCTGCAATTTCTGGGCATCATCCTGGGATTCCCCGAAATGGTTTCTGATAACATCGGCTAAGAGCGTTTTCGTTTTATTATCCGGGGTTGTCTCGGAAGGAGTATTAATCATGGCCAGGGTTCTAGCATAGGATATCTGATCTTCACGGCGGCGGCCGATGTTCCGCCGTCTTTCCAATACCCGGGAATCAGGCTGCTTGGGGAGTTCCACGCGAAAAGTCGAACCCTTACCGAGGGTCGAGCGGACGGTTACCCGGCCGGCGTGAACCTTGACCAATTGTTTGACCATGGCCAACCCGAGGCCGGTTCCCTCCTGCCGTCGGCTCATCTTATCATCGACCTGAGTAAACCGTTCAAAGACATCATCGAGTTTTTCTTCGGGAATGCCGATTCCTGTATCTTCGACTTCAAACCAGATAAACTCCTCCTCCTCCTCGGCAGCCCGAATGGTTATTCGACCCCCTTCGGGAGTAAATTTGATGGCATTGGACAACAGATTGGCGGCCACGGTTTCAACTTTCTCGGGATCCAGGTAGGTATCCGGGAAATTATCAAGACCGGCGACCACCAAATCGATATTCCGATTCATTAGATGAGGTCTGGCGGCATCGGCCAATCCCTGTAAGATCCAATTCAGGTTACTGGATTCATAGTGGCACTCGATTTTTCCTGCATCCAATTTGGCAAAATCCAGGAGGGTATTGACTTGGCGCAACAAACGGCGGGCATTGCCCTCCATGGCCCGCAGGAGATGAAGGGTGTCCGGCGTGTCCTGCTTCTTCATCAGGAGGGTTTCCAGAGGGCCAAGAATCAAGGTCAAGGGGGACCTCAGCTCATGGCTGACATTGGAGAAAAAGCGCATCTTGGCCTGATCAAGTTCCTTGAGTTCCTCATTGGCCTTCTCTATCTCCATCCGCAACTTCAGATCCCGCCGCCGGCTCTTTTCTCTACTGAGGGTGGCGAATATCGTAAAGGCCACTGCACCGGATAAAAAGAAAAAGGGCGGGGCGGCTTTGGCTAGCGTCACGAAGGCCGGAGGGGCAAAAAAACCGTTGATCAGGAAATAACTGACTAAGGTCAGTAAGCCGTTAACTAAGGTCTCCGGAACGCTCAAAGTTAGAAACAAGCCGGAGACAAAGATAACGAAAACGATCCCCACATAATAATTGCTTTCAAATCCACCGATATAAACGGTCATGATGGATATGGCCAGATTGGTAAGATAAACCTCCACAATGGAAAGAGGGACGGCGATTTTGGTCCCGTATTTCGAAGACAGCAGGGCAATACCGATCAGGTAATGGAAGACTACCAATAAGCGCAATTTCAAAAAGAAAAAGTGGTGTTCTTGGGAGGTAATGAGATCCAGACCGTAAAAACTGGGGTAAATAAAGCAGGCCAGAATAAGGAGAAAGCGAATGCCGTTCTTCAGGTCCTCACGACCTTCTTTTTGTAAACGCTCTTGAAAAACCGGGGTTTCTTCTGTTTTTTTTTCGTCCAAAGGGTTCACAATTTTTTTTCGGCGCTGACGATTATACCCGTCGGAGGGGAGCCGAGAGAGGCCTTGGTTTTTATCCGGTCAAAGCCGGCTTCGGTCATCATGTCAACCCATTCAGCGGTGGAAAAAAACTTGAACCGCCCATTGTCTTCGAGCTCTATCAACGATGCGATAAAGGAAGAAAATTCTACCAGACTGGCCAAGAGCTGCTTTTTTTTCTCTTCCGGCAAGTCGGTTCGTCTTCGTATTTCGTCCGCTTCTTCAAGATAGGATTTGGAGGAATCGAAGTTCGGTTTCAGGCCGGAAAGAACGACCTTTCCTCCGGGGGTGAGGATTCGGTATAACTCTTTTAATACCGAGCGGGGATCATAAAGATAAGGCAAGACCAGAGAAACTCCAACCCGGTTAAAGGTGTTGGAGGGCAGATCCACCCGGCAATCCCGGTTCGCCTGTCCGAAATTAACATATTTCAGAAGGAGCTCGTTGGCGGTCTCGGCCACGGTTTTGTCCGGCTTCAGGTCTTCCTGTACGGTCATATTTTTTAAAAAACGGCTGGCTCGGGAAATATCCCGAATGGTTTCAGCCTCTTCCTGGTCCAAGTTCTCAAAAAGATTCATGATGTCATTCTCCGAGGCATCTTCACCCTGCAGAATCTGATGCGACCTGGCTCCATACCCTTCGGCCACCTTGCGGAGGGTAGCGGTGCTTAACCCTTCAATCCTTCCTGCCAGGGCCAATGGACCGTATAACTGGCCGGAAAGGAATTCTTTTAAAGGAGTCAGCCGGGCCGTTTCCAGGTCGACTATTTGATAATTCAAACGCAAACCCGAATAGCTTCCGTTGTTCGAGGTAGAAATAAATTTTTCTATTTTCTCCCGGGTTCGCTGTAGGGCTTCGGGAACGAAATCATAACAAGTAAGATTCAAAGGATCCCCGTTAAACTTAATATTCCGGAGTGTGGCCAGGGTAAGATTTCCGGTTCCGCATCCAATGTCCGCCATGTGCATTCCGGGCTGTACATCCAATTCTTTGGCCTGTTCTTCCATAAATGTTACATATTCCGGATTGTAGAGCAGAACATCATAGCCCTCCATCTCGGATGAGGTGCCGAAGAGATGGTTAGTCCAGAAGGCCTCTCGGTTCTGGATGGAAAGACGTTTTATTCGTCCCCATTCCGCTTCGGTCTGCCTGGCGTATGTTCCCAGATCCGGCTCCACGGGGGGTTTGTGGATCCGGAAAAGATGTTTTACCAGGTTCTCGGCGATTAATTTGTAGGACTCGATGGCTTCCGGACCGGATTTGAGAAAATGTCCGGCTTCGAGTTCAATGATCTCTCGAACCCCTCCTCCCGGGGCATTGAGCATCTGACGAACCCGTTGGCGGGTAACCATGTAATCATACGTACCGAGAATCCAAGTCACCGGGACGGTGATTTTTTCCATGTCCTTGCGGGCGTCTTCCAGAAAAGCCATGCCCCGGCGCATAGCATCAGGCATCACCCCGTTCGGATCAGCCAGGCGGCCATAAATAAGGAAAGGTTCCGCCTTTTCTCCGCGCAGGTAGTACTGGAATAAATCGACGCCGGCCAAAAGATTTTTAAACATATCCTGGCCGTCTGGGCAGCCAAAAGGGGCAATCCATAAATCCGCTTTGGGCTCGAGACCGTCGGCCAATAGTCTTCGGGCCGGGATGGCGGCCACCGAATACGTTAAGAGGACTCTGTATTTGGGGGAAAATCTTCTCTCGAGATATTTTAGTGATCCGTGAAGATCGGATTCATACTGGGAATAGGTCCAATTTAAATAAGGGCATCCCTTGGCCTCGAGCTCCGGATCAACCTCGCTTTCTCCAACCGTATGGGTGAGGTCAAACCGGCAAACCACGCCGTTAATTTTTAAGGCTTTAAAATTATCTACCAGAGTTCGGGCCAGAAGGCCGAAGACTTCTTTTCGAACCTGAAACGGCTGTCCGATGACGACCGCAACGTCCACTTCCGGTGGTTCGTCCTGAAGATCAAACGAGGCATCCAGGATGGAGACCACTTTATGTCCTACTGTGTTTTTGTATTGAACCAGGCAAACTTTTTCCCGGGGACCTGTTTGCTTGCCCGTCAGAAAACCGCGGATTTTATTTTTGGTCAAGGTCGCCAAACGGAGAAGGGACACCTTGGAAGAGGAACGTACAGACTTTTCTTCAATTTCCGAGAAAACATTACGGTCCTGCCCATTATTGCTGAAATTCAGCCCCACCAGACATTGGTCGGTGTTTTCCTGGGGAATTAACCGCACGATGGTCGCCCCGGAAAACGTTTCGACGCCGTTCCAACGCCTTAATTCCAGGTGGGGCATTTTCATGCCGGCGGTTAACAGGCTCCCGGCAGGGACGAGAACCGAGCAACCCCCTTCGCTGATATCGGCAATGGGAAGACTGATTGTCCCTTCCCTAAGATGGGGGGCAGGAATAAGCAATTCCGCCTTTTGCTCTAAAAAACGACGGCTCCACCGCCTTTCGTTGTGATACATCCGTTCGGGGAGAAGGAGGGTGGGCTCTTCCCCGGGGGACTGGATGATTCCTTCAAAAACAGCTTGCAAGGGTCCATCGGTTAAAATGCAATAAATCACTTGGGTCTCGAGAGGCAGGGGTCTATCCAGATCAGTGAGTCTAAGCTGTTTCTGACCATAACGGAGCCGTGCGGAGATCGTCTTGGTTGACTTGGTCGAAAGGGTTAGGAGAACGTTAAGGTTTTTTTCATCGGCTTTGGTCAGCCGTTCTTCAATCAGGGGCCATTCGGAAACCGGAAGAAGATTGCCGGCAAGGACTCCTGCCAGTGAGTTTTGTAGCCGAACGACGGCATCGTCCAGATCAACAAATCCGGAATAATCGCGGAGAAAAGACCGATCCTTCGAATGCAACTCCTCAAAGAGAACCCCCATCCCAATTTCGTCTTTTCGAACCACTTTTCCTTTTATACGCAAGGGTTTGTAAAACGAATAGGGTAACTTCAGCCAAAACTGAACCCGGGAACCAACGTGCAACGGTTCGGCTAAACGGACATATAAGCCGTCTTTGCTTATATTGGTACCGATGGCCGGTTGAACAGATTGGAAATGTTCGGTAAAAGAAACCGAGGCAATGGTGTTTCGCCTATACGATTTTCTGTTTTCCTCATTTCGGCCTAACCATGACTTTGAGATGTCTTGGCGAAGCTTGGTATTAGGCACGGCCTCTCCTTTCTCCGGTAAAAAAATAAGCTGGTTCAGGCAGCGACTTTAAAGGAAAAATAATAACCTCTTTTGAGCGGGAATACTCAACGCGCTGGCCTTCTGAATCATCCTCTCTTCGCCACCATTCTCGGAACAGACCGTTTTTTTTGAGCGATCAATATTTATATGGCGGTGAACCTTTGAGTAATGAAATTTTTTCTACTGGGCTTTGTGAAAGTCTAATTTTAAACGAACTGTCCTGTCAGGTTTTAGTTGCCCTTAAGTATAATTTTTTAATGTTTTTAAATAGTTAAAAGATTTATGCAATTTTCCGTCTCGACTTTGGTCCGGTTTGTTGTAGGAATTTATCATTAAACATAAATAATTTAACATATAATATAATTAATGTCAAATATTTTCTTCAATTTTTTACTGGAAATTCTGACAGTTTTCTTGAATTTCGGCGTACCGGTCCTTCGTCGAACCGGCGGAAAGGGGATCTTTTTTTCTCTTGGGTAAGAACCGAATCAAAGATATTTCAAATCTAGGTGGTTGCGGATCCTGTGAACCCGGCCCCGGTTTCTTAAGTTGTCTCAACTTCGGGTGCCAGGCAGGGCTTCTCTTCAAGGGTGATTATTTTTCGGAACGGTTTATTTCCTGAAAAATTTTTTCTTGAAAAAAAAACCGTTTGTTTATTGTTTCTCTAAATTAAAAAAAGGGATTCTTATCCAAAGTAGTTGACAGAAAAAGGGTTAAGGTGATGATAACAAAAGAAAATGGACATCCGGTATCTCAAGGGGATATAAGTTTGTTGGCAAACAAAACGAAATCCCAGGAGGCCTGCGA
>Ga0233425_10010972_pt1 | contig 10780 bp, 8 predicted proteins | sample Watercolumn_Towu_2_FD_181712 | JGI IMG/M metagenome (GOLD analysis project Ga0233425, IMG submission 181712) | Freshwater microbial communities from Lake Towuti, South Sulawesi, Indonesia - Watercolumn_Towuti2014_140_MG | ecosystem: Environmental > Aquatic > Freshwater > Lake | place: Indonesia...
GCCCAACGTCTACGACAAGGTTCTCTCGGCTCTGGTGCATGCGGGGTTCAAGCGAAAGGCGGCGCGGCATGCCGTCGAGCAGGTGCGAGCACGTGGCGTCGAGCCTCAGCCCCAGCCGCTGCTGCGCGCGGCGATCTCCTTGCTCTGCCCCTGAGACGGTTCGGGCCCACCCCGACAAAGGGGTGGGCCGGGATGTCCTCGGTGGGCTTGGCAGCGGCTGCGTCGTGGGCACGGAGCCGTCCAGCCCCTGCGCCACTCGCACGGGTGCTGAGCCCCAGCCCCCCGATGTGGAGCACGCAGTGCCGATGCTCGAGCAGGTCCGCGACAACTGCGGACAGCCACCGGACAAGGTGAGCATGGACGCGGGGTACTTCTCGGAGGAAAACGTGCTGGGCGTGCTCGCGATGCGCGTCGACCCATACATCGCGACGGGGCGCGCCGTGAGCTGCCGAATGCCATGCCCGTCAACGACTGGATGCGCGCCCGACTCGAGTCCGAAGAGGGCGCGGCGACTTACCGCCGGCGCAAGGCGATCGTCGAGCCGGTCTTCGGGCAGATCAAACACGCGCGCGGCTTCCGGACCTTCGGGCTACGGGCCTGCGCAAGGTCGGGTCGCAACCGCTCACAACCTCCGCAAACTCCATCGGCGTCGTTCCGCGCTTCTCACCCCCTCCTGAGCCGGCGCAGCCGGCGATTTGGAAGTTGCGCCCACCCGCAAGGGCGAAGCCCCGAGGATGGGCGGGGGAAGGCAACATCAGCGCGGCTGCTACTGCCACCGCGAGACCCCCAGCGCTGGCGGTTACACCAACGGCCTCCTAGCGCGTCCGATCACCAGCAAATCGCCCACGTTCAAGCGCAGCTCGAACGGCAACGCGCGTGGGAGCCAGCGCCCCCGCGCCCGCTCCGGAAGCGCCTTGGCCACGAGCTCGCCGAGTCGGAACCAGTGAGCGCTGCTGCTCTGCTCCAGCACGGAGAAGCCGGCCTCCCCGAGCACGCGCTCCAGCGTCGAGGGCGCGAAGTACCAGAGGTGCTCCGGCGGGGTGTAGTGCGGCCAGCGACGGCCGAGCAGCCGTGCCAGGCGGCTCTCGACGTTGGGGGTGAGGATCAGGATCAGCGCGCCCGCGGCAGCGACGCGGCGCGCTTCGACCAGCGTCGCGACCGGATCGATCACGTGCTCCAGGGAGTCGGCGAGCACGATCGCGTCGAAGCAAGCGGGTTCGAACCCGGCCGCCGCGAGCTCGCCCTCTCTCACTTCGAAGCCTCGGCCGCGGGCCACGGCGGCCAGTCGCGGAGAGAGCTCGACGCCCGCGGCCCGGAAGCCGGCGCTCCGCGCCTCGTCCAGGAGGAAACCCGCGGCGCATCCCACGTCCAAGAGGCGACCCTCGGCCCCGTGGCGCGTGAGCGCGCCGAGCAGCTCGCGGGCGAGCCGGCGGTGGCCGGCTTCGGAGCCGAGGTAGTCGAGGTAGTAGCGGCGGCCGCGGAAGTAGCTCGGGTCGGCGTACAGAGCGGAGATGCGATCCGCCGCCGGACGCCGGGCTGCGAACACCAGGCCGCAACCCCGACAGCGCACCACGGGGTAACCGTGTTTCTCGATCACTCTGCGGGTCGTGCTCGCGGGGCAGAGCACGCACGAAACCGCCTCGTCCCCGGAGAGCGGGTCCGAGCTCACCGCATCTCCAGCGCGGTCTGGTAGGCGTCGACCACGTCGGCGCACGGCCCGTCCAGCGCGAGCTCGCCGTTCTTGATCCACAGCGCGCGGCTGCAGAGCTCGCGGGCCATGCCGAGCTCGTGGGTCGCGAACAACAGCGTCCTGCCCTCGTCACGCAGCTCGCGCATGCGGGCCAGGCACTTGTTTTGGAAGGCCCCGTCGCCCACCGCGAGCACCTCGTCGATCAAGAGCACGTCGGCCGACACGTGCATGGCCACGCCGAAGCCGAGTCGCGCCAACATGCCGCTCGAGTAGTGGCGCACCGGCACGTCCGCGAAGTCCCCCAGGTCGGCGAACGCCAAGATCCGCTCCAGCAAGAGCTCGGCTTCTTCACGCCCTACGCCGAGCAGGCTCGCGTTGATGTACGCGTTTTCGGGCGCGGTCATGTCGGGCTCGAAGCCGACGCCCAGGGCGAGCACCGGCGCCACGCGTCCCCGGACCGAGACCCTCCCCGCGCTGGGGTGGGTCGCGCCCGCCACCAACCGGAGCAGCGTGCTCTTGCCGCTGCCGTTCACGCCCAGGATGGCCACGGTCTCCCCGGCCTGGATCTCGAAGCTCACCTCCCGGATGGCCCAGTGTTGGTCGACCACGCGCTCTGGCGTGGAGAGCCCGGCCACCAGCTCGCGCAACAGGAACGACGGGAAGTGCTTGCGCCGGTAGACCTTGCTCACCCCCGAAAAGCGCACCACCAGGCCGCCCTCAGACATGATCGGCCACCACGCCCGAGAAGCGCCGGTACAGGAGCGCTCCCGAGATCAGGACCGCGAGGCTGCTCACCGCGGCAGCACCCAGGATCGCCGGCGGAGGCATCGCCCCTTCCAGCACGATCACGCGCACGCATTGGATCAGCGTGGCCATCGGATTCAAGAGCATGGCCTTGTGGGACAGCCCGGCCAGCTTCCCCATCGGGTACACGATGGGGGTCACCCAGAACAAGACCACGAGGGCCGAGTTGACCACGTAGCCCACGTCCCGATAGACGACGTTCAGCACCGCGGACAAGAGCACCAGCCCCAACCCCAGCGCGACCAGCAACACCACCACCACGGGCAGCAGGAGCAGCGCCGCAGAGACGTGGAAAGCCTCCGGGTAGAAGGCGATCAGCGGCACGATGCTGAGGGCCGCGAAGCCCATGTTCAAGACGTGGGAAAACACCGTGCCGATCACCACGACGTAGGCGGGGACACTGGTCCGCTTGATGATTTCGGCGTGGTGCAAGAAGCAGGTCGTGCCGTCGGTCCAGGCGTGGGAGAGGAAGTGCCATGGCACCAGCCCCAGCATCAAGAACACCGGATAGGCGGGGATGGAGCTGGGGAAGACGACGCCGAACACGACGCTCATCACGATCATCAGGATCGTCGGGTTCGCCATCGGCCAGAGCAGCCCCAGTGCTTGCGCCCGGTAGGTCGCTCGGAAGCGCCCCAGCGTGAACACCTCGAGCGCATGCAGATTCGACGAGAGCTCCTCGACGAAGCGGCGTAGCTCGGCCTGCGTCGACGGCGCGTCGTCGTCCCCGACGATCGTGCCGCGCGGAGTGCGATGCCTCCAGACCGATGCCGACGTCATGCGCTTCGAACTCTAGGCCTCGTCCTCTCCGGGGCGGGAAGAAAAGTACTCCGCGGCGGAGGTTGACGGCTTTGACGAGCGTCCGCAGACTTCCAGGCCGTGGGCGGCTCCGTCTCGGTCGTTGTCCCGGTCTTCGACGGCGGGCCGTTCATCGCGCGGTCGCTGACCTGCATCCACGACGTCCTCTCGACGCTCGGCGTCGATGCGGAGCTGGTGGTGGTCAATGACGGAAGCAGCGACGACACGCGCGAGGCCGTCGAGAGCGTCAGGTCGCGCCTGCCGCGCCTGCTCTACCTGGAAAACCAGGAGAACCGCGGCAAGGGGTTCTCGGTGCGCCGTGCGCTCGGCGCGGCGAGCGGCGAGCAGCTCGTGTTCATCGACGCCGATCTGGCCTATCCGCCGGAGAACATCGCTGTCGTGCTCGACGCGCTCGGCCGCGGCGCCGACCTCGCCATTGCGTGTCGCATGCACGAAGACAGCCGCTACGTGATGGCGCCCGAACGCCTGCGTCGAGTCTACACGCGGCACGCCGCGGGCCGCCTGTTCAACGCCGTCACTCGTGCCTTCGTGGTCGGCTCGCTGCGCGACACCCAAGCCGGCCTGAAGGGCTTCCGCAGAGACGCGCTGCGCCGCCTGCTGCCGCTGCTCACCCTGGACCGGTTCTCGTTCGACGTGGAGGTCCTGTTTCTCGCGCGGCGCCTCGGCCTGCGCATCAGCGAGGTACCCGTGACGTTCGTCTACTCCCACGAGCCCAGCAGCCTCGAGCTCGGTCGCGATGGCGCGCGCATGCTGGCAGACCTGGTCCGCATCCGCTGGCGCGCGCTGTCCGGTCGCTACGACGAGGAGTGAGCCTCCGCGTAGCTCGCGGGAGCGATCCCGAGCCGAGCGAGCCGCTCGAGTAGGTCGGGGCGCGTCAGCGTGGCGAGCTCCTCCGGGCCCGCGTCGGTCGCCAAGGAGAGTCGACGTCGCCGACCCGAGCTCGATCGGGGGTGGACGACCCACTCCACCGCTTCGTCTGGGAGAGCCTGGAGGCGGGTGTCGAACGCGGCCGCGTGATCCGCGCGCCCGAGCAGGCTCATTCCCCAGAGCGGCAGCGTGCGCAGCACCACGCCGCGCTGCCGCGCCGCGCTCGACAACGCGCGAGCGAACCTGGCCAAGAGCCGGCCGCGCAGGCCCTCGCCGCTCGGGCGGAGGGGCGGCACCCGCACGTGGAGAGAGCCCTCACGTTCCAGCACGGCGAGCACTGCGTCGCGCACGACGGGGAAGAGGTGCACGTGGTGATGCCCATTCAGGTGGGTGAGCGACGCGCCCAGCTCTCGCGCGCGGCCGAGCTGCAGCGCGAGCTCGCGCTCGACCTCGCCGGCGAGGGGCACGCGCGCCAGGCAGCTCGCCAGCACGCCCTCGAGCGGCAAGAACCGACCACGGCGGTCCGTGAGCCCACGAAGCGGGCCGCTCAGGGCCTGGCCTTCGGTGAGGCAGAAGTGCAAACCGACGCCCGCGGGCAGCTGCTTCGCCTGCGCCATGGCGCTCTCGGCCGACGCTCCCGTCACGCACAGCGAGGCCTCGCGGACCACGCCGGCACGCGCCACGGCGAACACCGCGGCGTCGATTTCCGGCGCCATGCCGAGATCGTCGGCGTTGAACACCACCCGCCTCGTCACGGCGGCTTCTCCGCGGCCACGACGGCGCTGAACGGCGTCGCGCGCTCTCTCTCGCGGACGCGCAGGCCGACCCGCTCGAGCTCGGCTTCGATCTCGGATGCCCCGAACAACCGGGCCCGCGCGCCGGAGAGTCGATGATAGCTGCGGTACAGGACGCCCACGACGGAGCGCAACGGGAACAGCACCACGAGCCGCCCCCCCGGGCGCAGGTGATCGGCGAGGCGGGCGAGGACCGTGGACGGGCTCGCGCAGAACTCCAGGCTCCCCGCGCAGAGGATCTTGTCGAACACGGTCCCGAGCGCGAGCCCGTGCAAGTCGGCCACTTCCGCGTCGATCCCGGCCCGCTGCGCCTCGCGCACCATGTTCGGGGAGAGATCGACCGCCTTGACCCGACAGCCCAGGGCGCGCAACCGGTCGGCGTCGAGGCCGGGACCGGAGCCCGCATCCAGCACCGAATCACCGGCCTGGGGATCCAGCAGCGCGAAAAGCAAGCGGCGCTCTCTCTTGCGCACCGCGCCCAGCAGCCCTCGGGAGAAGGCCTCCCGATAGCCCGCGGCGCGCCCGTCGAAGTAGCTCCTCACGCGCTCGCTCACGCGGCCCTCGCCTCCGCCCTTGTGTCTCATCTCGGGCGGGATGTCACGCTGGCTCGGGGCCAGCCCGGCATTTCCTGGCGCTGCTCGCCCGGCATGCGCGACGGCGGGCATGCGGCGATTCGCTGCCGCGCGAGGTGGTAGTCTGGGCGCCCGAGATGGAGAGCGCGAACGCTCCGAGCACCGACCGCAGGGCTCCGCGTTCACGCTTCGTCAGCGGCGCGCTGCTGGGGAGCGCGTCGCTGGCGGTGGCGCTGTTTCTGTATCAGGAGCTGTTCGTACGCCCAGCCGCCACGGGCTACGGCGACTACCAGTTCTTCCACTTCAACTGGGAGTTCGCCCGCGTGGCGCTGAGTCGTCACGGCGAGCTGCCCCTGTGGGACCCGTACTGTTGCGGCGGCCTGCCGGACTTCGTGGACCCGCAGTCTCAGGTCTTCCATCCGCTGTTCTTCCTCTCGTTCTTGCTCGGCAGCACGCTGGCGCTGAAGACGTTCATCGTCGCGCATGCGGCGGCGGGCATCGCGGGGATGTACCTGTTCGCCCGGCGCGAGGGCGCTTGCTCGGCTCCGGCGGCCGCTCTGGCGGCCTTGGGCTGGGCCGGGTCGGGCTTCTTCGCCTATCACGTGGGCACCGGGCATGGCGGCTTCGTCTCGTTCTTCCTCTTGCCCTGGATCCTGCTGGCCTGGCGCCGAGCCTGCGAGCGGCCGATTCACGCGCTCAGCGTGGCTCTTCTGCTGACGGCGTGTCTGCTGGCGGGCGGTGCGTATGTCTTCCCGTTCGCGCTCTTGCTCCTGGGCTTCGACGCGCTTCGAGCGCTGCTGGCGCGGCGGAGCGTGCGCGGTCTCGTGGTCGCGGGCGCGCTCGGCGCCCTCCTGACCTTCGCCCTCGGTGCCATCCGGCTCGTGCCGGTGCTCGAAGGCCAGTTGGCGAGCCCGCGCGACAACTTCGCGCTCGACCGACTGCGCCCGGCGGAGCTGCCGCGCATGCTCTTGGAGTGGAAGCCCGGCGCGGTCGGGGAGCAGGTGGCCGGACACCCTTACGGCTGGACGGAGTACTCGGGCTACGTCGGGTACGGCGTCGCGCTGCTCGCGCTGGCGGGTGTCGTCACGCTGCTGGTCCGTCGCCGTCTTCGGAGCTGGGTCATCGGCGCCCTGCTGTTCGGCTCGCTGATGATGGGCAGCTGGTTCCCTCTCGCGCCCTGGAACCTGCTCAAGCGGCTGCCGCTCTATTCGTCGCTGCAGGCGCCATCCCGATTCCTGGTGCTGTTCCTGTTCTTCGTGTGCCTGTTGGCGGCGGTCGGGCTGGACGAGCTCGCTCGGCGTGCGCGGTCGCTCCCCTCGGGACCTGACGCGAAGCGTCTCTTGCAGCTGCTCTCGCCGGCGCTCGTGGCGGCTTCTGCGCTGCCCGTCGCGCTCCATCACCGAGCCGTGCTGGTCGGACGCTGGAAGAATGCCGCGCTGGAGCTCGCGCCCATCCAATCACGTCGCTTCGTGGAACAACTGCGTCGGCCGCAGGGAACGCCGGACCGCTTGCCCGACATCAGCCTGCCCGCGCAGAATCGCGCGACGGGTCGCTGCTACACGGGCCTGCTGTATCAGCCGGCTCGGGGGCTGTGGGCCGGGCCCGCGCCGCAAGCGCGCGTTTCTTTCCCCGGTCGTCTGCACGACTCGGGGCAGACCACGCGCCGCATCTGGGCCGACGTGGAGCTGTTCCGGCCAGGCTGGGTCGTGTTCAACCAGACCTGGGCACCGGGTTGGGTCGGCTCGCCCGGCGCGTTGCTGCTCGACTCGGGCCGACTCGCCCTCGAGCTCCCGGCGGGTCGCCAGCGAGTGGAGCTCGAGTATCGTCCGCGCAGCCTACCCTGGGCGGTGGTCGCCACCCTGGCGGGTCTCGGCGCGGCGCTGGCCCTGGCGTGGGCGAGGCTCTACGCGTGGCTCGCCGCGACGAAGGCACGCTGGTGTACGGCGGGGTTGCTGTTCGCCACGCTCCTCGCGCTGAGCTACGTCCAAGGGACGAGCCAAGCGCGCGCCCGGCCCCCGGAGGTCCCCGGCGACGACAAGTACGTGGACAGCTCGGGCTACGCCGAGGCCGAGCGCGGCAAGAGGCACGCTCCAGGCAAGGCCATCGACGACGATCCGAACAGCGAATGGCTCGCCACCCCCGGCAAGCCCGGGTGGCTGGAGGTCCGATTCCGGACCTCTCGCGTCGTCGAGCGCCTCGTCCTGCACAACGCGACGAACCTCCCCCGCGGCGACTACGGGACCGAGCGCTTTCGGGTGCAAGCCTTCGACGGTGAGGAGTTGTTGCACGAGGCGACGGGGAGCTTCTCCGTACCGGGAAGGCAGCAGGTCGTCTCACTCGGAGCGCGGCCAGCTTCTCGGATTCGCATCACGGTGACCAGCTGGTTCGGCGCGGGCGGCGGGCTCGCCGAGATCGAGGGACTGTGAGCTGAGACCACGAGCGCGAATGCTGGTTGACCGACCCGGACGCATCGCCGACGATGGGGTCCCATCCCTTGCGCGCGTCGGTCCTGATCGTCGAGTACGCCACCGGCCGTCACCTGCCGGAGTGTCTGCGGGCGCTGCTCAAGAGCACGCTTTCGCCGGACGATTTCGAGGTGATCGTCGTCGACAACGCGTCGCCCACGCCCGTCGGCCACCTGGCGTCGCAGTTCCCCGCGGTCCGCTTCTTGACGTCGCGCAGGAACCTGGGCTTCGCGGGCGGCAACCGGCTGGCGCTGAGCTACGCGCGCGGCACCCACGTGGTGCTGCTCAATCCCGACGCGATCCCGGCGCCCGAGTGGCTCGCCGCCGTGCTCTCGCCCCTTCGCGACCCGGCGATTGGCATCGTCGGCTCGAGGATTCTGCACCCCGGGACCGACATCGTGCAGCACATGGGAGGGGTCTTGCGAGCGAACGCCCTGTCCGACCACGTGGGACGAGGGCAGCGCGATCGCGGCCAGTGGTCTGGGTTGGTCGACGCCGAGTACGTCTCGGGCGCTGCCCTCGCCCTGAAGCGCGAGGTGATCGATCAGGTGGGGTTCCTCTCGCCCGTGTACCATCCGGCCTACTTCGAGGAGACGGAGCTGTGCGTCAGGGCGCGCCGCGCGGGCTTTCGCGTCGTGGTCGCGCCGGACGCACGGGTCGAGCATCACGAGGCGGTCGCCAGTGGCGGTGCGCGTGCGCGCGCGTACCTGCGCCGCTACCACGAGAGCCGCTTGCGCTTCGTGCTGCGCAACTACGGTGGTAGGGAGATGCTCATGCGCTTCCTCCCGGCAGAGGCGTCCTGGTTCTTGCGCTGGTGCCCGCCCTTCGAGCGGCGCATCTGCCTGGCGGCGTACCTGCGGGCGCCCCGCAGCGCATGGGACGGCTCGCGCGGAGAGCCCAGCCCCGAAGACGTGGTCGAGGACAGTTGGCGAGGGCAGGCATGACCCGCATCGCGGTCTTCGGGTTCGGCCCCATGCGCTGGGAGAGCAGCACCCGTCTGTTCGCGCTTCCGCTCCGGACCTGGCACTTCGCGAATGCCCTGGGCCAGGCCGGCCACGAGGTGCTGCTCTTCGCCGTGCGCCTCGCGGCCCAGGAGGGTTGGCCGGTCGAGAAGATCACCCACACCCGACGGGGACGCGTCTCGGTCTGGTCCCTCTCCGAGCACGTGTTTCACGAGCGCCCCGAGGTCATCGAGGAGAAGATGGCCGAGTTCCGCGCTCAGGCCGTGGTGGGCGTGAACCGCGACCCGGCAGCGCTGGCGGTCAACTTCGCGCGCGACCTGCCGCTTTGGGCGGACATCAACGGCGACCCGATGGCCGAAGCGCAGGTGAAGGCCTCGGCGCTCGGTGGCGACTGGAACGTGAACGAGTGGTACCGGAAGCTCTGCCCCGTGCTCGGGCGGGCGGACCACTTCTCGACGTGTTCGCGCGCGCAAGCCGCCGCGCTGGTCGGCCAGCTCGGCATGCTGGGCCGGCTGACGGCCAAGAACGACGGCTACGATTTCGTCTCGGCGATCCCCAACTCCATCGACGACGAGGAGCTCGAGCACTTCGGGATGATCCAGCGCCGCCGGCGAAAGCGGGGCGACCGCTTCATGCTGTTGTGGAGCGGCGGATACAACACCTGGACGGATCCCGACGTGCTGTTCCGAGCCGTCGAGGGCGCGATGGATGAAGCGCCGGAGCTTCACTTCGTCTCCACCGGGGGCGCCATCGTCGGCCATCACGAGGACGCCTTCGATCGCTTCGCAGCTTCGGTGAAGGCCAGCAAGAATCGCGAGCGCTACGATTTCGCGGGCTGGGTCGCGTCGAGCGACCTCGCCGCGTACTACGCGGACGCGGACGCTGCCATCCTGGTCGATCGCTTCTCCTACGAGGGGTTGCTCGGCGCGCGCACCAGGATGCTCGACTGGCTCGCCGCCGGCCTGCCCATCGTGTGTACCCGCCTCTCCGAGATCAGCACCGAGCTCGAGGCCGCCGGCGCCGCGATCACGGTGGAGTGCGGGCAGCCGGAGGCGCTGACGCGCGGAATCACCAGGCTCTTGCGAGAGCCGGAGCGGGCCGCCGAGATGGGTCTCGCCGGACGGCGTCTGGCGCGTGAGCGCTATCGCGCTGCACAGCAGCTCGAGCCGCTCCTCGCCTGGGCGAGGCGTCCGACCCGAGCGCCCGACCTGGAGCATCGCGTCGGCTTGTCGTGGGCACCGTCGGCGCTGACGAAGAGCCGGCAGCTCGCCAGCATGGTGCGCCGCGAGCTGCGCGAGCACGGCGCGCGCGGCACGGTCGTCGCGACCGGTCGATTCGCCGCCCGCCGACTGCAGCATGGGGCGAGCCGAATCCTCGGGAAGCTGGGGGTGGTGGAGCCCCTCGACGCCGCCGAGAGCGAATCGGTCGACGCAGGGCTCCCCGCCGAGGCGCCTCGACATGCGGGCTTCGAGTGGCGCGACCGCTTCCGGTCGCTGCCGTCCCTGCCTCGCGTGAGCGTCGTGATGCCGCTCGCCGCCGACACCCCCGCCCACGTGTTGGAGTGGACCGTGGCTCAGCTCCCCCGCCAGTACCTGGTCAGCTCGGGCGTGCTCGTCGTCGAGCTCGGTGAGCCCCACGCCGCGCTCGAGACGCTCCTCGCCGACCTCGACGCTCGGGTCGGTTCAGTGGTGGAGCGCGTGCGCGCGGGCTCGGTGGACGTCCGGGGCCATCGTCTGGTCACGAGCTCCGATTTCGTCGCGCTGCTCGCCCCGGGCACGCTGCTTCGACCCGATGCGCTGGCCGAGCT
>Ga0233425_10010973_pt1 | contig 10778 bp, 1 predicted proteins | sample Watercolumn_Towu_2_FD_181712 | JGI IMG/M metagenome (GOLD analysis project Ga0233425, IMG submission 181712) | Freshwater microbial communities from Lake Towuti, South Sulawesi, Indonesia - Watercolumn_Towuti2014_140_MG | ecosystem: Environmental > Aquatic > Freshwater > Lake | place: Indonesia...
TACTTTGTCGGTAAAACAAAATGATATAGCAATACACTGACATTATGGCTCTTATGTATATAGATACTCACTGCATCTATTATACTCGCCGCAAGCAGCGGGGAATTAGACCCTAAAAGAGATTAACACTGACTGCCTGACTGCTATCTTCTTCTTATCAGGACCCTTATGCCGGTCGCGTCTGCGGCATCTGTCTTTTCCGAATCAACCAGGAAGACTACACTGCCGTCCCCGGACACCATACCTCCTATTACAGCACCATCTGTAGAGACCTCTCTTATCTCCTGTTCGGAGCCAATAGCAATAACCTCTGCGCCTTCATAGATCCCTTCGGGTTCAGAGAGGCTTCCTTTCAGTGCCCCGATCAGGAGAGCAGGAGGATCATCAGAGGCAAGAACAATGACCTGGCCGTCCTCTGTTACCTGACCTTTGAGAGCACCTATTGCAATGCTGCCGTCAGGCGATACCTCATAGGACGATATAACAGTGGTCCCGGAGCTGTTGTCAGATGCCTTCTTCTCTGCCATTGTCACTCTTCCTGACCCGTCAAAAGTATATTCTGAAAGTGTTGTGACCGTGCCTGAATGGCCGGCCATGCTGTATGTGCCTCTGATGCTCCCGGCAGCCATCGAGTAACCTGCTTTCCTCAGTGCCAGTTTGAGAGAACCTGTGCCTGCAGCATCTGTTGGTTCTGCAGAAATTTCTATCTCTCCTGTCAGAGTCTCTTTTGTGGTCACCTGGTCAGACAACTCTGCATAAGGCATGCCTCCGGCAAGGCCGTAGGTTATCACGCCATATGTCACTGTTCCGCTCTCCCCTGATGGTGCTGCAGCTGTTATCGTCCATGTGCCCTTCTTAACAGGCCCTGCAGCTGCTCCGGAGTTGTCCGTCACCTTTGACTTCAGGTTCTTTGCGCCTGTGTATGCAGCCTTGGGCGTTATGTTCCAGTTGACAGTCAGCTTGTTGAGGGACTTTGCCACTGTCGTAGTCGCGCAGTTAAGCGTGCCCTGCGTGTTTGATATTGTTGCTGCCTCACCCGGTGCACAGGTTGTCGCCTGCAGACCTGTGCCTGCATCGTTATAGAGCGAAAGCTCATTAGCCGGAAGGTCATACTTCGCCCATATCGAGTTTGCGCCTCCTGTTGCAGCAGAGGTTACAAGGAGTTCTGCAGACCTGATGTTCGCATATCCCTCTGCATCAGTATAGGCAGCAGAGACTGCATGGGCAGCGCCTGCTGCAGTTGTTGCCGGCGTATGGCTCACTGCTCCGACAACAGGCGATGTGTTTGCCGCAGTTATTGTCCATGAACCCTTCTGTGTCCATGCGACTGCATTGCCTGCCTTGTCAGTAACTCTCAGGGCAAGTTTCTTGACTGTTGTGGATGCAAAGGCTGCCTTCGGCGTTATGTTCCACTTCACGGTAAGGCTGTTGCCTGCCTTTGCCACTGTTGTCTGCTGGCAGTTGAGCGTGCCCTTGCTGTTGGAGATGGTAACTCCTGCTGCGCCTGGCGCGCATGTGCCAACGGCATTTGTGCCGGGGTCGTCATAGAGGCTCAGTTTGTTTGTGGGCTGGTCATAGCTCACCCTCACGGCATCTATGATCGAGAGGGTCGAGTTCACGAGCATCTCTGCAGTCTTTATGTTGCCGAAACCGTCTGCATCTGAATAGACCGCAGTGAATGTCTGGGCCTTGCCCTGTTCTGTTGTCATGGGTGTCGGCGTTACAGAGACGACTGACGGCACCGTCACATCAACTATCCAGGTATGCGCTGCAGGGGTCAAGTCAGTAGTGCCTGCATAGTCTGTTGCCCTGACCTTGAAGGTATGGCTTCCTGCAGCAAGTCCTGTATAGTTCTTCGGGCTTGCGCAGGCTGCCCAGGCTGAGCCGTCCAGCATGCATTCAAAGGTCGAATAGGATTTTGTTGATGTGAATGCAAAGGTCGCTGTCAGTGCCTTTGTCGGGTTCGACGGTTTGCTGCCTATCACTGTGTCAGGCGCTGCAGAGGTGACAAGGCTGAAGTTCTTTATGACAGAATCTGCTGATGCGAGCGAGAAGGATTCGCTCATCGCATCCGTATATCCGGTCTTTTTGGCCGTGATCGTCATTGTGTTCGGCGTTATGGCCAGTATGAAATAGCCGTCGCTGAAGGTCTGGGTAGAACCGCCCTTTGAGGATGTGATCGTCACACCTCCAAGCCCGTTGCCTGTCTCGAGGTCAGTAACATAGCCTGATATGAAGGCAGGCAGCCCGTTCGTATTGTTTGTCTTGAAGGAGCGAGTGCTTGTGCTCTTCCTCTTTGCACCGTACTTGTCTATGGCATATACCCGCCAGTAGTAGATTGTGAGGTCATCGAGCTTTGCCTCAGGCCCAAGCACTGTGCTGCTGCTTATGATCTCCTCGCGCACAAAGTCCTTTGTCACAAAGGTCGGGTCGCGGGTGACCTCAACTGTATAGGTGAGACCGTCAGGGTCTGTGCTGTCACCCCAGTCGAGCATCAGCACTGTCTCCTGCTCTGTCACATCTGCGGGCGAGACAAGATCAAATGCTGCAGGCGCATAGTTGCCAGTCTTGTTCTTGTAAACTACAGACCTTTTCATGGGCGTCAGTTCGAGCGATCCAGTCTGCTGCGTGAAGTAGTAGATCTCGTACATGCCGCTGTCAACAAAGTTGCTGTAGGTTGCCTCTAATTTGCCTGTTACAGCATTCTTGGCCATAGGCACCTTCACTGTGTTAAGCACAAGTTGACCAGTGCCGGTAGTTTGGTCAATGAGTTCGTCAGCGAGTGATCTTATTTCAATCCAGGCCGAGGCAACAAAGCTGCTGTCTGATACCTCACCCCAGAACGTAGCGGACTTCTGTGATGGTGTCAGAAACTTTGTAGGTGACACCGCGACAAATTCTGCAGGACTTCCGATGTCGTTTGTCTCGCCAATGCCGAGATATATTGTATCTGAAAGGACTCCGTCACCGGAGCCGTCAGATAATACATTGCTTCCATATGGCACAAGCCCGTCATCCTCGATTAGCGGATGCTGCTTGGCATCATCCTGATACTTGGGAGAGTGAGGTGAGTTGCCACCTCTTTTTGTCACTATCTCTGTCTGCTCAGCTGCCTCCTCAAATGATTTTTTGAGAGAGTACCCCTTTTCGAGATGCTTAAAGAGTTCATCAATGAAGAACTCCCCGCTCCTTAGTCCGTCGTTCTCCTCCGGGCCTCTGTAAGACTTCTCATCTGCAGCAGAGCTCGTGATAATTATCCTTCCTGTCTTTGCAAGGTACGGCATAAAACTGCCGGAGTAGCAGGTGCCTATGATAATAACCCTCTCATGAGCAAGCGCCTCGGTCGAGAGCCCAGCTTCGAGATTGTCAAGCCAGGTATTCAGTTCTGATGGGGATATTGTCTCAGTGTTCATCCAGAAAGTTTCAAGGCTGCCGTGATCGACCATCACAATATACAGTGGCGCAGGCATAGCAGTCAGCTTGGTCCTTGCCCATGTCTGTATGGCATTCTTCACATCTGCCTTTGTTGGGGTCGCATCATCAACTACAATGCCTGTCGGCTGACCTGTGCCCTGGTAGTTGATATAGTAGATGTCATTGTCAAGGAAGCCCCTGTCCTTAAGAGCCCTGTACACCTTATTAGTTGTCTTGTTATGTTCAGAACGGCCCTCATCGCTGTCAACCTTTCCCTCAACGATTATGGCATAGCCGGCAGACGCGCCGACAATGATATTCTCTTCTGTTGACGAAGACTTTGCAAGGTACGCATTGCCTGCGAAGTCGGCCTTGACAGAATAGACCCCGGCCTTTGTGAAACCTGTGATGCCTGTCTTTATGTAGTGGCCCTCTGCATCATAGGTCGTGGTTGTGACAGGAGTCAATGCGATGCCGTCAGGGTCTGTGATATTGATCTGTATCGTGAGGCCTGAGAGATCAACCCCTATGTCCGGAAGCCTCGTAAGCTTGCCGCTGACATCTATCGTCTCGTCCATAAGGATAGACTGCGAAGATGTGGCCAGCGTCAGGTCTGTCGCAACAGCAGCACCGCTGTAGATATATGAATTATGCGTTATTGTCGCAGAATTGCCTGACTTGTCGACAGCTTTTGCAATAATCTTAAACCAGGTATCAGCGTACCACGGCGCGTAACTGGTATTTATATTCCAGGATGCCCACGAGGTCGTTGTAGATGCCCTTAGCCATTGCTCAGTCACATCCCAGGGATAAAGAAGCGACGGAGATGCAGGTTGCAAATAATATGTTACTCCATCAGCTTCGTCAAAATATGATACCTGTACCTCAACATAATCAATGCCCGATGACGGAGCAGTATCTGTTGCCGTACCATAAATTGAAGTTATCTTTGATCTCGTACTCCTGTCCGTAGGCGAAGATATCACAACTGTCGGGTCAACGCTGTCTATGGCATATGTGAGCGTCATATCGTCATATGCGCTGTTGCCTGCCGAATCAGTAGCAGTGAACCTTATCACATATGTGCCGCTCGCAGAGACAGATATGGTGGTAGAGAGCGCAGTTGCGCTGCCGAAGGTTATCGTGCCTGTGCCAGACTGTTTTGTCCAGGCATATGTCATTGAACTTGCGTCCGTTGCTGTCGCTGTCTGTGTGAACACTGCGCTTCTTGTCTGGTCTGCTCCTGCTGATACTACAGGAACAGTATTGTCCACACTGAAGGTTGCCGATGCACTCGATGCTGCTGCTGTGTTGCCTGCCGTATCTGATGCTGTGCCTGCTGCTATCGATATGCCGATAGTACCGTCTCCTGTTATCCCGGAGATGGTCACTGTCCTTGTTGCCGTTCCTGTGCCGCTTACTGCTGCTGTCCCGTTGGCAGTGCCTGTCTTGTTCAATGTCACATTCGCATTGGCAAGCGTTACCGCATCTGCCCCTGTGTAGGTCACTGTGTAGGTTATTGGACCGCTCTTTGTAAGAGATGCTGATGGTGATCCTATGCTCAGTGTCGGAGCTGTTGTATCAATTGTCCAGGTATATGTTGCTGGCGTTGTATCCGTGTTGCTCGCAGTGTCAATTGCCCTCACCTCAAAGGTATGGCTTCCCTCTGAAAGAGGCATATAAATTGCTGGGCTCGTGCATATAGCCCATGTGCCGCTGTCTATGCTGCATTCGAAGGTCGAACCTGCCTCGCTTGAGCTGAAGGTAAATGTTGCTGAATCAAGATTGGTAGCAGCAGCAGGATACGAGTCTATGGTCGTCTCCGGCGCTGTTGTGTCCGAAAGATCGAATGTTGCTGTGCAGTTGACTGCTGTGCTCATTGTCACGATGCCGTCTGAGCAATCCGCATCTCCTGACCAGCCGGTAAATGCCGAGCCTGTGTCCGGTGTCGCGGTAAGGGTTACGATTGTTCCGTTTGCGTATGAAGCAGAGCAAGTAGCTCCGCAGTCTATTCCTGCCGGCGTTGAACTGACATAACCAAAACCTGTGCCGGATTTGGTTATATTGAGATCGTATGAAACTGCTAGTTGTGATGCAACAGTTCCACCGCGCACAGGCCAGACGAAGTTTGCTCTTGTCTTGATGTCATAGCCAATACCGCCATTGTCCATGCGACCAATCCAGGCATTTCCTGAATGAGGTCCATACGCAACTGTGCTACCTGACCAGTAAAAGTTATTAATATCTGTCCTGACAGTTGTAAAAGGATGTCCGGCCAATAAAGATGGACCAAATTGCGAAAAGTCCATCAAACTTAATAGCTCTTTTTTATTAGGAAGTCTCCAGTCTTTGTGTCCAAGATATTCACTACTGTTAAGACAGTTCACATAGCCAAAAGCCTCAGTCCATGTTTTCATAGAGGCTGGGTTGCAAGTTGGTGGCCCAGGAGCATAAGCATCTTTAGTCCATATGATGCCTGTAAGTGCATCTGTAATTGTTCCATCGCCATTCTCTTGAAATCTTGTAGTAGGCCAGGCAACTCCATGCTTTAAGGCTCCATCGTCATTCGCATAATAGCTCGTAGTCTGTCCTGTTTTCCAAAGAGGAGCTGTTCCATTCTTCCCAGTGCGAACCGGCCAGACATTACCACTCGAACCCTTGCTGCTTGCACTAACAATACCAGCGCTCATGCTATCGCTAACCATGCCTACATGCCAGGCAATGGAAGTGCTGTTCTTATAGGTGCTTGATGACCAGTAATCACCAATCAAAAAATTGGAGAAGCCTTGAATATTCAGCCATGCTGAAGGATTAGATTGATCGGCATTTGTAACGCTCTCTAATTCATTTATATTAGGAAGATACCAATCATTATGTCCAAGGTAGTTATTCGTATTCAGGCAAGCCACGTAATCAAGCGCTCCCTGCCAGGTCTTTGCACCGCCGGTGCAGGTTGGTGTTCCGGAAACAGTTGGCGTGCCGGCGTCTTTGGCCCATTCAAGGCCGGTAAGTTTATCAAGAATGATATTGCCGCTAACCGGCGTTGAACCGTCAGGGTTTGTGAACCGAGGGTTAGGCCAAGAAATACCCGCCTGAATCTCACCATCCTGTCCAGTACCTGTGCATGACGCCAGTTCAAGGCCAGCAGAGTCATAGCACTTTGTCTGGCCTGTCTTTGGAAGCAGAACCGTCCCGCCGATATAGAGTTTTTCCACCTCTGTAACTGTCAGAGCACGGTTGTAGATGCGAACGTCGTCAAGAAGGCCGCTAAAGCCAGTATTAGGCTCTCCCCCGTTAGCACCAATCTTGGTTGTATTCCCTGTTATTATGGGACCTAAAGGATTTCCGTCCACACTATGAGCTGTCAGAGTTTGTTGAGTGCCATCAATAAAAACATTCAATGCTGTTCCAGTACGACTAACTACAATATGATGCCAATTTGTATTTGTTATGGCTTGGGTTAAATACCAACGACCATCAGTCATAGTGGTGTGCATTCCGACAATAACCTGATCTTGCCACCCTGAATGAAAACCGAATTTGAATAGTTGATATATTGAGGTAATATTCTGTGTACCAAACATATACGCTTCACCGGATGAGGGATATCCCGAACCAACGCTCTTCTTAAACCAAAGTGAAACCGAATAATCATTAATCGCACCCAGATTCCCTAAACTAATATCACTTCCGCCATTAAAATTATATGCCCTATTCGTATTTGCAAGTTTGTCAGTGGTTAACGTCGCACCATTAACCGTCCCATTATTCCCATTGCCACTTTCGTCATTGGCATTGCCATTGAAGGGATAATATGCAATAAGGCCGTCGTTAAGTGTTGCGGTGTTGAATGTCGCTGTGCAGTTGACTGCTGTGCTCATGGTTACAACACCGTCGGAACAGTCTGCATCGCCTGTCCAGCCGGCAAATACAGAACCTGGATCAGGTATTGCTGACAGGGTTACAACTGCATTGTAATTATAGTTCTCTGTGCAATCTGCGCCGCAGTCTATGCCTGCAGGTGTGGATGTGATAGTGCCACTTCCTGTCCCGCTCTTTGTAATGTTAAGAGCATAGGTATTTAGGTTAAATGTCGCTGTGCAGATTACTGCAGTGCTCATTGTCACAATACCGTCGGAACAGTCTGCGTCGCCTGACCATCCGGTGAAGGTTGAGCCTGTGTCGGGAGTTGCGGTGAGGGTGACCACCGCCCCGCTTGTGTATGAACCAGTGCCGACATTTCCTGTCCAGTTTATAGTGCCGCTATCGGCAGTAACTGTTCCGCTGCCTGTGCCGGATTTGGTGACGGTGAGGGTGACAGGCGGAGCCTCTGCACTGTATAAAGCAGCTACTTCTGTTGACGAAAGCGCGCGGTTGTAAATGCGGATGTCATCGATGATCCCATTGAAATAACTATTAGCAACACCAGCTGATCCAATAAAGAGATTAGTAACAGACTGAACTATAGGGCCTGTTATCGGAGTTGACCCCATAAAAGTTCCGTTCAGGTAAAGCGACACAGCCGTGCCATCATAAACTGATGAAACAAAATTCCATTGTGAAAGCTCTCCAAAAGTTATACAAGGAGTTACGGTTCGCCGAACATTCTGAACATCAATTGAATTTTCAAAAAGATATCCCTCTGCTGGACAAACTGATGAATTTCTATCCCAGCGCAGATAATAGCCAGGATAGTCTTCACCAGCAACATAACTGTTCTTCTGTAAAAGGTAATGAATTGAATAATTCGGCACACTGCCGATAGCCTTAAACCAGAGTGTAGTTGCCATTGTAGTTGGTGGATTTAATGATGCACTGTCAGCAGCTACTATGTCGCTTGCTCCGTCAAAGCTATACGCGCTACTCGCATTTCCAAACCTGTCACTTGTCAGCGTTGCCCCGTTGACAGTTCCATTATTTCCATTTCCGCTTTCGTCATTCGCATTGCCGTTAAAGGGGTAGTAGGCTACAAGGCCGGTGACAAGGTCTGTCACTATTTCGCCACGAACCGGCCAGACATAATTAGGTCTTGTTTTGAGATCGTAGCCTATTCCTCCATTGTCCATTCTGCCTATCCATGCATTACCAGAATGAATTGCATAGGCTACGGTATCACCTGACCAGTAGAAGTTATTGATGTCTGTCTTAACATTTTGAAATAGATGCCCGGATGGAAGCGAAGGCTTATAATTAGAGTTATCCATTAGACTTTGAAGCTCTTTTCTGTTAGGCAGCCTCCAATCTCTCTGTCCAAGATAGTTATTTGAGTTAAGGCACGCTACATAGTCAAGTGCACCCTGCCAGGTCATCATAGATGCAGGGCTACATGCCGCAGGTCCAGGAGCATTGGCGTCTTTAGTCCACAGTAACCCTGTCAGATTATCAGTTATCATGCCATTCAGGTTATCAGTGAATCTTTGAGAAGGCCATCCCGTCCCTTTTTGTAATGCACCATCATCATTAGCATATACACTCGCTACTTGACCAGTCCTCCAGACAGGGGTACTGCCACCCTGCCCCATTCGGACGGGCAACGTATAACTATTAGATGCCTTGCTTGTGGCCATCACAATGCCGCCACTCATGCTATCACTCACAAAGTTTACGACTCTGGCAACATTTGAACTTCCCACATATGTCGTTGAAGACCAATAATCACCTATTTGATAATTAGCAAATTCTTGAGCTGCCAGCCATGCTGACGGATTTGATTGCTCCGCATTTATTAGGCTCTCCAACTCATTAATATTCGGCAGATACCAGTCATTATGCCCAAGATAGTTATTCGTATTCAGGCATGCAACATAATCAAGCGCTGCTGTCCATGTCCTTGCCCCACCGGTGCAGGTAGGTGAACCGGGAACTGTAGGAGATCCGGCATCCTTCGCCCATTCGAGGCCAGTAAGTGCATCTCGAATTATATTTCCACTTATCGGCGTTGACCCATCAGGGTTTGTAAATCTCGGGTTAGGCCAGGCAACGCCAGCCTGATACTCCCCATCCTGACCAGTGCCTGTGCACGATGCAAGCTCAACACCTGCAGAGTCGTAGCACTTTGTCTGGCCGGTCTTGGGAAGTTGGATCATGGGGATGGAGTTGAAGAGTTCTGCAGAACTGTAACAAGTTGAGCCTCCATTAAGTCCGCCAGCTACCAGTGCCAATCCGTTAGGAAGAAGAGCTGCAGCAGGGGCAAATCTGACAACAGACATGCTTCCTGTAGATGTAAAGGAGCCGGTATTAAGATCATACAGCTCTGCTGTGCCAAAGACTGAGGCGCTCCAATTCGAACCTCCTGCAACAAGAACTCTGCCGTTAGGCAAAAGTATAGATACCTGCCCCCCCCTTGCTGAATTCATGCTGCCGGTTAGTGTAAAAGTGCCTGTTGAAGGATTGTATATTTCTGCCGAGCTATATGTTGTTCCTGAGGCGTAATGGTATCCACCGGCAAGCAATACTGTTCCATTGGAAAGAAGTGTGGCTACATGACCATATCGGGCAGAATTCATATTGCCGGTTGATGAAAAGGTGCCGGTTGAAGGATCATACAGTTCTGCTGAATTAAAGGTAACAGTTCCTGAAGGCTTACCATCGTATCCTGCGGCAAAAAGTACTTTGCCATTAGGCAGCAATGTTGCAGTGATTCCGCCCCTGGCAGTAATCATGCTGCCTGTCGGAGTAAATGTACCGGTGGAGGGATCGTACAGCTCTGCTGAAGCAAGCGGAATATTGTCAGTCGTATGATTTACACCGCCGGCAATCAGAACCTTGCCATTTTGAAGAAGCACCGCTGCAGGCGCACTTCTAACGCTATTCATATTACCTGTAACTGAAAATGTACCTGTGGAGGGATCATATAGTTCTGCTGAATTCATGGGAGCGCCATTCCATCCGCCAGAGATCAGTACCTTGCCGTTCGGCAGGAGGGTAGCTCTATGATCATGCCGCGCATTAGTCATACTGCCTGTCGGAGTAAATATACCGGTGGAGGGATCATACAGCTCTGCTGACGCAAGATTGGAGCTGCCAGTCCACCCCCCAACGATCAGAACTTTACCATCATTGAGAAGTGTGGCTGTTGCATATGCCCGTACTGCTCCCATGCTTCCAGTAGCCGAAAAAGTCCCGCTTGCTGCAAAGACATTGCCGGCAAAAAGCATTGAGATGGCCAGAATCAGTACGACCAGGCAGTTTCTTGAGCTAAACATCTTCATAATCCCTCCTGAGGATCTATAATATTTTTTGGTTCTTTCGTAAAAAAGTTGAAATGAGGATAAGGGGTTCATAGAAAAGCTGGGGAGATGATGATAGAAGAACAAAGCATCGAATTTCTGCCGTGTCTGGTATAGTTTTGTTGCTCAAGACAA
>Ga0233425_10010974_pt1 | contig 10777 bp, 8 predicted proteins | sample Watercolumn_Towu_2_FD_181712 | JGI IMG/M metagenome (GOLD analysis project Ga0233425, IMG submission 181712) | Freshwater microbial communities from Lake Towuti, South Sulawesi, Indonesia - Watercolumn_Towuti2014_140_MG | ecosystem: Environmental > Aquatic > Freshwater > Lake | place: Indonesia...
GCCTGGCCAAATGCAATGCAATGGATCACCGTGTTCGGACCGCGTCGGTTGAGGCGCAGAATCTCGTCGGCGGCATCTGGGGGAATCTCGCCATCGCTCATAAAGAACACCACATCGGGGCGTTCGGGCCGTGAAAACAGAAACACGAACGCGGGAACGGGATTCGTACCGCCGCCCTGTGCGATCTGCGAAATCCACTGGCGATACCGAGTGACTGTGTCGTCGCGGCACTTGAGAAAGCCGCGCTCTCGGTCGAGCGTTGAAAAGGTGTCGTCGAACAGAGTGATGCACGCCGATGCGAAATCCGGCAGCGCTGAGATGCTGCGAATGATCTCCTCCTTCGCGCGTTGCATGCGTCCCTGCATGCCCATCGAACCAGACTTGTCGACCACATAGCCGTAGCGTCGACCGCGCCCACTGACGCCGAAGAATGTCGTCGCTGCACCGCTCCCTTCACCGAGTCCGCCGCTTTCACCGCCGCCACCTGAGGAGAACAGCCCCTCGGCACCTGCCTGCACGGCGTCCGCATCGCTGCGATCGTTTCCTGTGGGATCCGGTAGTCCAAACTGCGTGGGGTCTGCTGCGTTTCTGTCTTCGCCGGCAGGGCGTATCTCTGGAGAGACCTCACCCCCTGCCAGTGTTGCATCGGGAGCCGCCTCAAGCGGCTGCAAATCAACAAGTGTGTATTCCACCTCCGATTGAGCGCGGGCCTGCGGCACACCGATGGAAACCTCAAACAGGGAGAGAATCCCAAGCAGCAGTGCATGCAGAGGAATCGACACGGCAAGCCCTATCCAGATCCATGACACCCGGTGACGGGCGGTTGGTTCATCTTCTTCCGTAGGCATCGGGGGCGAGAGACTCATGCGGCGAGGCTCTCCTACCGATTGTAGTCTTTCGCGCATGGCGTCCCCCCATGGAAGCGGCGGCAAGGACCCGCGCAAAGACCCAACGCGCGTCCTCCTCAAGGTCAGCGGCGAGAGCTTTGCAGGCGAGGGATCCTTCGGCATTCATCCCGGCGAGTTGCACGCCATCGCTTCGGAGATCGCATCCGCGGTGCAAGGCGGCATCGAGCTTGCCGTCGTCGTTGGTGGCGGCAACATCATTCGTGGCGCACGCCTTGCCGCAGCGGGCACCTTCGATCAGTCGACTGCCGACTACATGGGCATGCTTGGCACCGTCATCAATGGTCTTGCTCTGAAGGAAGCGCTGAAGTCGCTTGGTGTCGAAAGCCGCGTACTCAGTGCGATCCATGTGCCGAGCGTTGCCGAACCATTCATCCGCGCGCGGGCGCTGCGGCACTTTGAGAAGGGACGCGTCATCATCCTCGTCGCTGGTACCGGCAACCCCTTCTTCACAACGGACACTTGCGCATCGCTGCGTGCCATCGAACTCGGCGCACATGTCCTCCTCAAAGGCACCAAGGTGGACGGCATCTACTCGGCGGATCCGCGGCGCGATCCCTCCGCCAAGCGCTTTGATCGCCTGACCTACTCAGAGGCGATTGAGCGCAAGCTTGGTGTCATGGACTTGACTGCGATGACCATGTGCATGGAGCACAATCTGCCTGTGGTCGTCTTTGACTATCGAACCCCCGGCAACATCAAACGAGTCATTGCAGGTGAGCCGATCGGGACCCGCGTCTCAAGCAGTGCAGCATCGGCGCAACTGCAGGGCGCGAAGGAAGGACGCTGAGACATGGATATTGATACGGTCATCCTCGAAGCAGAGGATCGAATGGAGAAGAGCGTCGATTATCTGCAGCGCGAGTATCGCGGCGTTCGCACGGGTCGAGCCAACACCGCCCTCCTTGAGTACATCAAGGTGGAGTACTACGGTAGTTCCGTTGATCTCCGCGAAATCGCCGCAGTCAGTGTGCCGGAGCCGACACAACTCCTCGTGAAGCCCTTCGATCCCGGTGCGAAGAACGAGATCATCAAGGCGATCGAGCGAAGCGGGCTTGGACTCAATCCTCAGGCCGAGGGATCGCAGATCCGCATCATGCTGCCGCCACCATCCGCAGAACGGCGAAAGCAGCTTGCAGCGCAGGTCCGCAAGATGGCTGAGGATTCGCGCGTCACGATTCGGAACGAGAGGCGTGACGCAAACAAGTCCGTCGATGCGCTCTTGGCCGATGCCAAAGTGAAGGTCTCGGAAGATCAGGCGAAGCGAGCGAAGGAAGCGATCGATGACGCGACGAAGAAGGCGACCGCGCGTATCGATGAATTGACGACGAAGAAGATCGCTGAGGTCGAGGAGATCTGAGTGGAGGGCGGCGCATCGCGCCGGTGGGCGGAAGCGGGTGTCGCTGTTGCGTTTGTTTCGCTTGCACTCGCCGTAGTGTGCAGCCGTGCGGATGCATCGCGGATACCCACGGTGCAGACGCCGCCCAACCTTCCGCAGGTCATCGTTCCATCGGACAACATTCGCGTCACCAGCTCCTGCAGGCTGATTCTCGCGCCTCGACCCATCCCCGACGAGGACGGCAACGGCGTTCTGCAGGTCGAGGGCGACAACATTCAGCTTGATCTCGGCGGGCAAGTGCTCCGGGGGTTTGCGCCCGAGACACCGCCCGATGCGCTTCGCGGTATCGGCATCCGCGTGCGTGGCAAGAACATCCGCATCTTCAACGGCTCCGTGCAGGGCTTCGCCGTTGGCATCGACGCAGCTGATTGCAGTGGTCTCGTACTTGAGCAGCTTGACTTTGTCCACCTTCGATCGCAGCGGTTGCAGTCGACCTTGGAGCGCGAAGATCAGAAAGACTGGCTCTGGCCACATGAGAATGACCAGGGTGAATGGGCTGAACGGTATGGGGCTGCGGTATCGGTGCGCGACGCCACAGGCATCACGCTGCGACAACTGCGGGTCCGCCGATCACAAAATGGCATTCTGCTGTCGCGTGTCCTCCAATCGACCGTGTGTGACATCGATGCATCCTTTCTCTCCGGTTGGGGCATCGCGCTCTGGCGCAGCAGCGGCAACACGATCTGTCGCAACAGTGTTGACTTCTGTGTGCGCGGCTACAGCCACGGCACTTACGCGCGAGGGCAGGATTCCGCGGGGATATTGCTCTTTGAGCAGTGCAATGACAACACCATCGCGCTGAACTCCGCCACACACTGCGGCGACGGAATATTCCTCTTTGCCGGACGCGAGGCACTCGGTGAACGCACCGCAGACCCTCCGCATGACGGCGCGTGGTTCGAGCGGCGCGGGTGCAACGGCAATCGGCTCATTGGGAACGACTGCTCCGATGCGGCAGCACATGGCATCGAAGCAACATTCTCGTTCGGCAATCAATTGATCGGGAATCGGATCGATCGTGCGGCAATTTGTGGCATCTGGGGTGGCTACTCGCAGCAAACGGTGATCGCAGGCAATCTCATTCGTGACGGAAGCGATGATGGACCAGCGGGCGAACGCGCAGCGATATCGATGGAGCACGCAAGCGGCACGACGATCTGCGGCAATCAGATCGAACGCAGTGGTTTCGGCATACGCCTCTGGGTGGATGATGACCCACAGTTTGCGAAGCTGCCGTGGGTTGCGGCGAACTCCGGCGAGTCTGCGCCAACGCGAATCTTCAGCAACGCGTTCACTGATGTCGATACTGCGGTCGAGTTGCGGCGAACTCCGGCGGTGCAGTGTGCCAACAATGAGGAACGCGGAGTCCGTGTGAGCATCGGCGGTGATGAGCGAAGCGTGCTCGCGGTCGAACGCATGCCATCGAGTCCGCCCTGCCCTGGTCCGCTCGCCATGCAGAGCGCGTTTGCCGAACTGCCGGGCTCGGCGAGCGCGGTCGAGATCGACGACAGGCTGCCGCGCACCAGCCGCAGGAGCGTGGAGGGGCGCGCCTCGATTCTGATGGGGACTTGGGGGCCGCACGACTTTGTGACACCGATGTTGATCCGAGAGCCAAGTCCACCGCATGAGCATCGGTGGCGACTGCTTGGAAATGTCACTGCGCGGACGGCCCAACTCACCGACACGCAGGGCGATCTTCGTGCAGATCTCGACGACAACTATCGGGCCGTGCTCGTGCACAACCCAGTGGGCGGGCAGATCAGTTCCTATCGAATGGCTGTCTCTTGGGGAACGCTCGCGCATCAGATCGAGCGCGGTGAGGGGACATTGATCGGCGTCAACTGGCGTGTCAGTGTCTTTGCTTTGCCATCGGATGCGGATGCGGCGAGCGAGATACCGACGCCAGACTCACTGCTCGCTGCAGCCGCGAGTGGGCAGGTCGTGTATCTCGACTGCGTTTCGTTCCGTCTTGGCGCTGGCACGCTGCAGGAGGCACGCGTCATCGACGGCGAAGCGGGGTCACTCCGCGACCGCTTTGGTCTTCTGGCAACTGGAACCACCATTGTTCCGCAGGGCGAGTGGCTGCTGCGCGTTCGATCCGATGATGGAGTGCGCGTTCAAGTGGATGGCAAGACACTGATCGAGCGGTGGAACCGCCACGGAACAATGGAGGACACCGCGACGCTCAGTGTGGCGACACCCCGCGAACTCTCGTTGCAGGTTCTGTACTTCGAACTGTCGGGCGCTGCGGAACTGGATGTTCGTCTTGAGCGGATCGGAATGCCGCCGCCGAAATCGCGTGCGGAGACCGCGCCTTGACGCTGCACGGTCGGCAGCGGAAGATGGTCGCATCCCGAGCGGGATACCCCTCGTGAACTGCCCATTCTGCAACTCCCCAGACGCACGCGTGATCGACAGTCGACCGATCGAGAACGGCTCAGGCATTCGCAGGCGCCGTGAGTGCCTCGCATGCAAGAAGCGGTTCACCAGCTATGAACGAGCGGAACGACAAACGCGCCTCAAGGTGATCAAGAAGGATGGCTCGCGCGTGCCGTTTGACCCCGCAAGCGTGCTCCGCGGCATTCAGGCTGCATGCGGAAAGCGCCCCGTCCCCGAACTCGTGAAGCAGCGAATCGCCGATCAGGTGGATGAGTCTGTGCACCGTGACTTTGAGCAGGAAGTGCCGAGCCGAGAGATCGGACGACGGGTGGCGCTTGGATTGCGCGATGTCGATCAGGTGGCTTATGTTCGATTCGCGAGCGTGTACCACGATTTCCAAAGCGTCAGCGAGTTTCAAGAGGAACTGACCCACCTTGCGGACAAGCCGCCAACGCCGGGCCATCCTTCGCTCTTCGAGCAACCCGATCGGTAGGATTCGCCGCTCGCATGCCGACCATCACACTGCCCGACGGCAGCCGCCGCCCCTATGACAAGCCGATCACCGCAGCGCAACTCGCAGCGGACATCGGTCCTGGTTTGGCGAAGGCTGCCCTTGCTGTCCGCATCGATGGAACGATTCGCGACCTCTCGTCGACGATCGACCACGACTGCGCCGTTGCGGTCATCACACCGCGGACACGCGACCGCGGTGCCGATCCCGATGCGCTGCAACTCATCCGGCACTCCTGCGCGCATGTCATGGCAGAGGCGATTGTGCAACTCTTTCCGCACGCCAAGCTCGTCTACGGTCCGCCGCTCGATACGGGCTTCTACTACGACATCAGCTTCGAAGGCGGTCGTGCCATTTCCACAGAAGACTTTCCGGCTATCGAAACTGAGATGGCGCGAATCATCGGAGAAAACCGCCCGTTCACTCGCTGCGAGTTGTCGCTGACCGATGGACTGGCGAAACTGCGCACCGAGGGATCGAAGTTCAAACTCGACAACGCTGAACGTGCGCGCGAGGCAGGCAGCACAACGCTCAGTTGGTATGCGACGGGCGAGCCAGGTCGCAACTGGGAGGACCTGTGCCGCGGACCGCATGTGCCAAGTACCGGTCGCATCGGTGCGTTCAAGGTGATGAGTCTCGCGAGCAGCTACTGGAAGGGCGACGAGCACCTCGATCGCCTGACTCGTGTCTATGGCACCGCTTTCGCCACTGCAGAGGAGCTCGCTGCACATCTCGCGCAAATCGATGAAGCAAAGAAGCGCGACCACCGCGTTCTCGGCAAGCAACTGCGGCTCTTCCATATCGACGAAATGGTCGGGCAAGGACTCATTCTGTGGACACCCAATGGCAGCATCGTGCGCCAGGAACTGCAGAACTTCATCAGCGACGAGCTTCGAAAGCAGGGCTACACACAAGTGTTCACCCCGCACATCGGCAAGCTCGACCTCTACCGCACGAGCGGTCACTTCCCCTATTACCGCGAGAGCCAGTACCCGCCTGTCATCGAGCACGAGCAGATGGCAGCACTTGCAAAGGAGGGCTGCAGTTGCGGCGAATTGGCGAATCGACTTGAGAAAGGGGAAATCGACGGCTATCTGCTCAAGCCGATGAATTGCCCGCACCACATCCGCATCTTTGCGAGCAGCCCGCACAGCTACCGCGACATGCCCGTGCGACTCAGCGAGTTCGGCACCGTGTACCGATGGGAGCAGTCCGGCGAGATCGGCGGCATGACGCGCGTGCGCGGCTTCACGCAGGATGACGCGCATCTCTTTTGCCGCGAGGATCAGGTTGCGCAAGAGTTGCTCGGCTGTCTCAGCCTCGTCAAGCTGATCTTTGGAACTCTCGGCATGAACGACTACCGCGTGCGTGTTGGGCTGCGCGATCGCGACAGCGCGAAGTATGTCGGCGATCCGAAGAACTGGGACAAGGCGGAGGATGCTTGTCGGACGGCTGCGCGCACACTGGGCGTGCCCTTCAGCGAGGAGCCGGGCGAGGCGGCGTTCTACGGACCCAAGATCGACTTTGTTGTGAAGGATGTCATCGGGCGCAGTTGGCAACTCGGCACTGTGCAGGTGGACTACAACCTGCCCGAGCGCTTCGATTTGAGTTATGTGGGCGCTGACAATCAGCCGCACCGACCGGTCATGATTCATCGCGCGCCGTTCGGCAGCATGGAACGCTTCATTGGATGCCTGATCGAGCACTTTGCAGGTGCATTTCCGGTGTGGCTCGCACCCGAGCAAGTGCGCGTTCTGCCCATCAGCGAGAAGAGTGCGACCTATGCGCGCGAACTGCACGGTGCGCTTGTTGCTGCTGGACTCCGTGCGGGTATCGATGAAAGCAATGAACGCATTCAGGGCAAGATCAAGGATGCGAGCGAGATGAAGATTCCTTATCTCGCAGTAGTCGGGCCGCGCGATGCCGAGGGTCGCAAGGTCAGCATCCGAGCATTCGGCACTGAGGCAAACCTCGGTGAGATTGGATTCGATGCATGTGTCGACGCGCTCGCGCGCGAGGCTCGAAGTCGGGGTGCCGAAACGCTGCGCGCGCGCATGGGCGCGTGAGTGGGATCGATCGAATGTGAAGGGACTCGATCGCTCGTGAAGCTCCTTGTTCGGTCCTGCGTCCCCATCCCCCCATCGTGCCCCATTTCGGCGATCTTTCCACCAATTTTTGCCATGTTCCATGTGCAAAGCCACAAATCCGTGGTACTGTTCTGCGCTCGAGGAGCGCCCTCGAACCGACTCACTGGACCACACAGACACCTGCGAGATTCAACACAGCATGGCCCTGTCTTTCAATTTCCGCGCATGACGATCGGCTCAAGCCATCGTTCAGCCGGGTCCAGTGCATCACGCCCAACCCAGACACAGCAGGTCGCACGCGCTCTCGCATGCGCGAAGTGGCTGTCATGCGGTTGCGCGGGTCTCCATGACATCGTCTGTCGAACCGTCTCTTTCATCATCCTCTGAGGAACCTAGCCATTACGCAGTTCAACCGCCGCCCCCCCTTCCGTGATTCGCGCGACTACGGACCGCGAATCAATGATCGCATCCGCGTGACGCCGCTTCGGCTCATCGATCAGAATGGCACCATGATCGGCGTGGTGGAGTTGGAGGAGGCCAAGCGCCTCGCCGCAGCAGCCGGACTCGACCTTGTTGAAATCGCTGCCGACAGCCGCCCTCCGGTGGTCCGCATCATGGACTTCGGCAAGTACAAGTACGAACAGGCGAAGAAGGAGAAGAGCAGCAAGACCAAGTCAAAGGCTGGCGAAATGAAGGAGGTCCGTCTCGGACGATCGATGAAGATTGATCCGCACGATGTGGCAATCCGCGTCGCTCAGGCGCGAGACTTTCTGATCGAGGGCTATCGCGTTGTCTTTGTCCAGAACTTCCGCGGCCGTGAGCTGGCGTTCTCGTCCAAGGGAACGCAGCGAATGAGTGAAATCGCGCAGGAGCTGGGAGATGTCGGCCGAGTCGAGATGACGCCGCGCCTCGCCGGCAAGCGCATGTCGATGATCATGGTCCCCGACCGTGCAAAGGTCGATGCGCTCAAACACAAGCGCGGCGGCAATGCAGGAGCCAAGTCTCAGCCAAAGTCGGCAGCCGCAGCGAGCAAGCCTCGCGTCTCTTCCGGTCAGGCGCCACCTCAGGAGTCATCGGTTTCAACCTGATCGCGTTCGCTGCCGATCGCCGGCGCTCGTCTCATCGCCGTTGCATGACTCTTCAGCCCGCGGGAGGGGTCTCGAGACATTCTGCGCACTCACCTCTTGACATTTATTCATTAGTGTGCATAATGATGCACTCACGGATTCGATGACACAGATGACTGCTACAGCAACACGACCGCAGCGCTTGCAACACATCACCCGCCTCATTTCAGCTGGTGTGGTGATGAACCAGCGTGACCTTGCACGACAGCTTGCCGAGCGCGGCATCCGAACGACGCAGGCCACCCTTTCGCGTGACCTCGCGGAAATCGGCGTCGTGAAATCTGCCGCTGGATACAGCCTCCCTGCAAATGGCTCTCATCCGCCGATCCCTTTCCCCGTGGAAGCGACGCGCCCTCGGCTTTCGATGGCAATCCGCCGGCTGCTGATCTCGGCTCAAAGCGCAGGAACACTCGTCGTCATCCACACACCCCCCGGACAGGCCAGCGCACTTGCGATTGAGTTGGACCGCATCGAACTGACCGGAAAGATCGGCACCATCGCGGGAGATGACTGCATTCTTGTTGCGTGCACCAGTACGACATCCGCCAGGGCGCTCGCCCGACGGTTGATCAGCGGCACCGCATCTGTATCGGCGACAGGGACGACTCCACGGTCAGCTCGTGCGCCTGCCGCAACCGCCGCCCGCAAGCGTGCTCCGCGTTCACGGACAACCCGATGAGTCAAGAGCCAGACACATTCGTTGCCTCCGTCATCGGTGCAGGCGGCTATTCAGGCGCTGAGATCGTCGGACTCCTGCTTCGCCACCCCGGCGTGAAGATCGGCGGCCTGTTTGGTTCATCACAGCGCGCCACCTCCGCAGTCGAGAGCGACTTTGCATCGGCATTTCCGTCCTTTCGTGGATTGATCGATCTGCCGATCCGCGCGGCGAGTGTTGATGCCATTCTGTCGGACTCGCCACACATGGTCTTCCTCGCCACTCCGCACGAAGCAAGCCACGATCTTGCGCCACAACTTTGCAGTGCGGGCGTGACTGTCTTCGATCTTTCCGCTGCGTTTCGGCTGACAGATGAAGGGGCATACCCGAAACATTATTCCTTTCGCCATCACCACTCTGCACTGCTCAAGCACGCCGTTTATGGGCTGGCCGAGTTGAATCGAAGCGAGATCGAACAGGCGCAACTTGTGGCGGTACCCGGCTGCTACCCCACCAGCGTGATTTTGCCGGTCCGCCCACTCGTCGACGCGGGCCTGCTCACGCCGAAGCCGATCATCGTGGACAGCACCAGCGGCGTGAGCGGTGCAGGTCGCTCCCCTGCCCTTCGCAGCCTCTTTTGCGAGGTCAGTCAACAGCCCTACGGCGTGTTCACGCACCGCCATCAGCCCGAAATGGAACAGGAGTGCAAGACCGAGGTCATCTTTACGCCACATCTTGGTCCTTACCCGCGCGGCATTCTCTCGACGGTCCATGCAACGCTCACCGAGGGCGTCAGCGAATCCGATGTCCGCTCCGTACTACGAGCACGGTACGCCGCAGAGCCATTCATCCAGTTGCTGCCCGCCAAGGCCTGGCCGAGTGTTGGTGCCGTGGTTGGCACCAATCGCTGCGACATCGGCTTCGCAGTGGATGAAGCGCGCCGCCATCTCATTCTGTGCAGCGCAATCGACAATCTGCTGAAGGGGTCCGCAGGTCAGGCCGTGCAGTGCATGAACATTCGCTTTGGGTTCGATGAGCGGACGGGGTTCAGCCTGCCATCCGCCCACTTCCAGTTGGCTGCCGAGTGAGGGGGAAAGTAGTTTCACAATTCCAATGATTGAGCCGGAACCGACACCCTCTTCCACCGAACCAAGCGCGGCACGACCGATCCTGCTGAAACTTGGAGGTGCGCTCCTCGATGATGCCGATGCACTCGATGCAACGCTCCTTTCGATTGCTGCAGTCCACCGAAGTGCACCGGGCCGTCAGATCGTCGTTCATGGTGGCGGTAGTGCGGTCGACCGGCAACTCGCCGCACTCTCATTGAACAGTGAGAAACGCGACGGAATTCGGATCACGCCGCCGGAGCACTTGGAGCAGATTGCGGGAGTGCTTGCTGGATCACTGAACGCGACGCTTGTGGCACGACTCGTCGCTGCAGATGTGGGCGCAGTCGGACTCTCGCTCTCCGATGGGTTCCTGACGCGGTGCGAACCACGATCCGCACCCAACTTCGACCCAGGTCGAGTGGGATCAGTCGTCGGCGGTTCATCGAGCATCGTGCAGGTGCTGCTGCGCGGCGGATTTCTCCCGGTGATCTGCAGTATCGGTTCGGATGCTGCGGGGCAACTGCTCAATGTCAACGCCGACGACGCCGCAACAGCGTTGGCGCGCATCATTCGTCCGCGGCTCATGGTGTTCCTCACTGATGTCG
>Ga0233425_10010975_pt1 | contig 10775 bp, 9 predicted proteins | sample Watercolumn_Towu_2_FD_181712 | JGI IMG/M metagenome (GOLD analysis project Ga0233425, IMG submission 181712) | Freshwater microbial communities from Lake Towuti, South Sulawesi, Indonesia - Watercolumn_Towuti2014_140_MG | ecosystem: Environmental > Aquatic > Freshwater > Lake | place: Indonesia...
GACCGACTGTTTCTGTTCGCCGATTTACTGAAGCTGGATGTTCTGCATGGTTTTGATGTTGAAGTAGCGGATGGCCGTCAAGGGATCGGGAATCTTGCCGGCTCCGAAGACGGCTTTCAGGTCCCGCACGGCGTCTTCCACGGTATGGCGCGGTTTGAAACCCAGCTCGCGTTCGATCTTCTTCGAGGTCACGCGATAGGAGCGGTTGTCGTTGGTGGGTTCGGTGACGATCTCCACCTGTTTGCCGACGACCGAGCGCACCGTCTCGGCGATCTCACGGACTTTGAGGTTCTGGTAACCCGCGTTCCATATCTTGCCGGCAATCTGCCCCGCCGGCCGCTCCAGCAAGTCCACGTAGAGGTCGCAGATGTCCTCGATGTGGATGTTCGGCCGCCACTGCTCGCCGCCGAACACGGTGATGCGGTTCTTGTTGATGGCGTGGTTGGTGAGGATGTTGACCGACAGGTCGAGCCGCAACCGGGGCGAGTAACCGCAGACGGTCGCGGGCCGGATCGTCACGGTCGTGAAGTCGGGCGTTTGATACCGGCCCAGCACCAATTCGCACATCGCCTTGTAGCGCGAGTAATCGGTGAGCGGCTCCAACGACAGGGCTTCTGTGACCTCCTCCTCTTCTTTCACGCCGTAAACGCTGGAACTGGACGCGTAGATGAACCGTTTCACGCCCACATCACGCGAGATTGTCACCAGCGGCTCGAAGGCGTCGAAGTTGATGGTCTTGCCCAGGTCGGGGTTCAACTCGAAGCTCGGATCGTTGGAGATGCAGGCCAGGTGGATCACCGCGTCGCATCCCGGAAGAACCCGCTTCAGAAGATCGCGGTCCCGGATGTCGCCTTTGATCTGCTGGAGGTTCGGGTTGTCCTTCACCGCGTCCAGCACCTGTTCCCCATAGATGAACAGGTCCAGCACCTTGACTCGATAACCTTGGGCCAGCAGCTTGGGCACCAGCACCGCGCCCACGTAACCGGCTCCTCCTGTGATCAAGACCTGGTTGGTTGTCCTCATGTGTGATTTTTTACTTGAGCAAAGCTTCCACGTGTCGGCTGAACGGCAGTTGTTCCATCGTGTCGCGATTGCCGACGGTCGCGACCGCCTCGGCTCCAGCCACGTTCCCCAAGAAGGCGAGGACCTCCAAGGGCGCGGCTTGGACGGCGCATAGGGAGGTGACGGCAAGAAAGGCGTCACCGGCTCCGACGCGGTCCACCACGTGCGTGGCCAAAGCCGGGGCTTCGTAAAACCCCGCGTCCCGTCCATAACACAAGCAGCCGCGCCCGCCGCGTGTGACGACGGCGCTCGCCGTATTCAGCCGGCGCGCCAGGTCTTGAAGCATCGGGTGCGGATCGCCGCCCCGGCTGTGGCTTTCCAGCCGGAGTTCCTGTTCGGCCATGGAGATGTAGTCCGCGCGGGGATACTTGGAAATAAAGTGGTAGCCCATGTTGCCGGCGTTGACCTGCGCGTTCACGGCGAGGAACCGCGCCTTTTCGCACAGGACCTGGATGGCCTCGCTGCTCAACATGCCGTGGCCGTAGTCCGTGACGACCACCAAGTCATACTGGGGGACCATCTCCCGCAGACGCGCGCACAACGTCGCGTTGTCGCTTTCGTTGAGCGGCTCGTCGTTCATCATATACACCTCGAAGACCGGCTGCCCGAAGTAGGATTCCCGATACCGCCGTTTGACGATGGTGGGCGATTCGCTCTTGTGGAGGAGGGTGGTGTGGACGTTGCTCTTGAGTTTGCCGCGGATCCACGCCTCTTCCGAATCTCTCGTTCCGACGAGGGAAAGGAATCCCACGTTGTCACAAAAGCCGGCCAGGTGGTTTGCCACGGCCGCCGCGCCGCCGGCGAAACGCTCGTGCGAGAGATGCTGCATCGCCACCAGCGGTGCCTTGGAGGACCTCCCGATCGTCTGGCAGTAGTGATACTCGTCAATGATCGTTTCCCCCACCACCAACACACGGAGGCCGCGAGCTTGGTTGACCCATTGCAGAATCTTGGAGGCCGAGTAGGTCTTGGAAATCTGGCCGAGGTATTGGTTGACCTTGTCGGGAAAGGGCGAGAGGTATTTGTTGAGCAGGTGGGAGGAACTGGACGTGATGTCTTCGATGAACGCCATCTCACCGCCGGTTTCCTCCAGCGCGGATTCCTCGCTCATGATTTCCGGCGTCCGCCGCTCCCGGTATTCGGCGCCCTTGGCGTAGATGTCCGGTTTCAGCGCGCGGATGGTTTCCACCGCGGTTGGCCACTCGTTGATTGCGACGAAATCCACGCAATCCAGCGCCGCGACCGCCTCGGCGCGCAGGTTCTCCGGGAAGACGGGACGGTGCGGCCCTTTGTTGACGTAGCGGTCTGGCGTTACAGTGACGACCAGCGCGTCGCCAAGGCTCCTGGCTCTTTTCAAGTAGCGAATGTGGCCAATGTGCAGCAGGTCGAACACCCCGTGGCAATGAACAACCGCCTTCCGGTGGGGCTGGGATGGTGCGGAACCGTCGCCGCGAAGCGAATCGATCGCCGCCGCTACTTCTGAAATGGATCGAATTTTCCTATTAGTTTCCATGCCAACTTCGTTTCGCGTTGAACCGATTCCAAACTGCCGGCGCAGTCTGTTTCGGAACCCTGTCTTCTGCCCTCTTGGAGCCGGTGGATTCGGAACAACCTGCGTCTTACGCGCTCTTCCTCTCACGATGGCAGCGACTTCGTGCGGAGGTCAAGTCCTGAATAGCTGGTGAAATGCGGGCGGTTTTTCCACACCGCCGCCGGATTTGCGGTTGAAAACGGCGGGGGTTTGCGGTAAGCGGGAACATCATGACAACCCAATCCGGGGAAACCCGTTGCCCAGCCGTCCGCGGCGCTTGAGCGCGCCTGCGCCACCATGCAAACCGTCCCTTGCTACCTTTGTGGCGATGCTGGAACGATGCTCTATCGAAGCATGAGGGACCGGCATTTCGCGGTGCCGGGCGAATGGGGGTTCAGGAAGTGCGCCAACCCGGCTTGCGGGCTGGTCTGGCTCGACCCGATGGCCACGGAGCGGGAGATTGGCGGGTTCTACGAGGACTTCTACACGCACGACAGCGCCCGGTCACAAGAAGGCGGCCTCTCCCTCGCGGCGCAAGCCGGGAGGTTCTTGGTCAAGCAGGCGAACAGCATCGTCAAGGTGTTCACCGGCGGCCGGCGGAGCGCCCGGGAAATCAACCTCATGTTCCTGGGCGGGAAGACGCCCGGAAGGTTGCTGGAGATCGGCTGTGGCAGCGGCGAACGGTTGGCGCGTTTCAAGGAACTGGGCTGGCGGGCGGAGGGGCAGGACATTGATCTCAAGGCCGTGGCCCACGCGCGCGAGCGTTTCGGATTGGAAGTCCACTGCGGCGATGTGCGCGCGCTCGCGTTGCCCGGCGACGCCTTTGACGCGATCGTCATGAACCATGTGATTGAGCACATGCTTGATCCTGTGGCGGTGCTCAAGGAATGCCGCCGGCTGTTGAAGCGGGGCGGCATGCTGGTGCTCACGACCCCGAATGCCGGCAGTTACGGGCATGACTGCTTTCAGTCGGCGTGGCTGGGGCTGGACCCGCCGCGACATCTGCATCTTTTCTCGCAGGTCACGCTGACCGTCATGGTGCAACGAGGCGGGTTTCAAGAGTGCCGCACTTGGACGTCGGCGGCGCGCGCCCAAAGTTTCGCGACGGGTAGTTACGAGATCCAGCGCCGCGGTCGTTTTGCGTTGAGCTTGAAGCCGCAACCGTGGGCCGAGTGGATGGCTTTGGTATTTCAGATCCGCGCCTTAAGCGCGCACTCGCGGAATCCAGACTCCGGCGAGGAGTGTGTCCTGCAAGCGGTGAAAACGGTGTAGCAGCCACTGATGCCTTCAACCACTCTCCAACCCCGCGTAGCGGTCATCGTGCTCAACTACAACAGTTGGCAGGAGACGGTGCAGTGTCTGGAGTCTCTGCGCGCCACGACTTACCCGCACTGGCAGGCCATCGTGGTGGACAACGGCTCCACCAACGACTCCGTCCGACAAATCCAGGCGTGGGCCGCGCGCGCCGGCTGGCCTGTGGCCGATGCGGTGAGCAACGCAGAACCGCCGGCGCTGGCTCCCTTGGTGTTGGTGACGATGGAGCGGAATCGTGGTTTCACGGGTGGTGCGAATTTCGGCCTTCGCTACGCGTTGCGGCGCGACTTCCGCTATCTGGCGTTGTTGAACAACGACATCACCGTGGACCCGCGGTTTGTGGAGGCGCTGGTGGAACTGGCCGAGCGGGAGCCGCAAGCCGGCATCGTGGGACCGAAGGTTTACGAGCGCGAACAACCGGAGATCATCCAGTCCGTCGGCGCTCACATCAACTGCTGGAAGGCCAAGTTTCCGCCGCGTGGAAACCGGGAGCGCGATTTGGGACAACACAACCAGCCCTGCGTCGTGGATTATGTTTCCGTTGCCATGATGGTGCGGCGCGAAGTGGTTGAACAGGTGGGCGGATTTGACGAGGCGTTCTCGATGTATGTCGAGGAGGTGGACTGGTGCCGCCGGATCGCCGCGGCTGGTTACGGTGTCTGGCTGGCGCCACAGAGCAGGATATGGCATCGGGGTGCCGTGACCACCGGCGCCATGCCGCAGCCGGAGTCGCAATACTACCGTTTTCGCAACCGGATCTTCTTCATGCGCAAGCACGCCCGCTGGTATCACTGGCTGGTGTTCGGGCCGTATCTGTTGCGCCACGTCCTGGGCAAGAGCATCGGCTTCCTTGCGTCCGGCCGTCGCGAGCATCGCCTCGTGCTCTGGCGTGCGTTGCGCGACGGCCTCTGCCAGGAACTTTCTTCCGAGACAACCCGGTTATGATGACGGCACCACATTCTGACGGAAACTGCCTCGTGTGCCTGTGGGCCTGCTCCTGGCGCGGCCTGCGGCAGCGCCATCAGCAGATTATGGCGCGGCTCGCCCGCTCGATGCCGGTGCTTTATGTCGAGTCGCCGCGCGATCTGTGGTCGTTGTTGCGAAGCGTCTTCCGCGGCCAGATGCAATTGCGCCAGATGTTCTGGTCCTGCGAGGTGGAAACCGGCGTCCACGCCTTCTCGCCGGTGGTCCCATTCTCGCTGCGGCGGTATCCGCGCCTGAACCGGCTCTACTTGCGATGGCTCGCCGCCCGCATCCGCGCGCTGATGCGCCGGCTCGGCTTTGTGAAGCCGGTGCTGTGGGTTTCGTATCCGCTGGCCGAGCCGCTCGTCGGCGAATTGGGCGAGAAGTTCGCCTGCTACGATTGCTGCGACGAACTCACTGACCTGCCGCCGAAAATGGCGCGCATCATCCTCGACGGCGAGGAGCGGCTGTTGCACAAGGTCAGGATGGTCTTCGTCACCAGCGAACCGCTTCTCCAAAGCCTCGGCGTGCGCCATCACAGCGTCCACCTCATTCCCAATGCTGCCGATGTCGCACACTTCGCGAAGACGCGCTCAGAAAACCTGCCGCGCCCGGCCGACCTCGCCGCGTTGAAGAAGCCGCTCATCGGCTTCACCGGCTCGGTCCAGCATTGGGTGGATGTTGAACTCATCGCCGCCGGCGCGCGGCGGCGGCCCGACTGGAACTGGGTCATCATCGGCGGCATCCACAAAGACATCGCTTGCTTCCAAGGTCTGCTGAACATCCACCTGCTCGGCACAAAACCCTACGCCGATTTGCCGGCGTATTTACGGCAACTGGACGTGGGTTTGGTGCCGTTCGAGATGAAGCCCATCGTCTTCGCCGCCGATCCGATCAAGGTCTATGAATATCTGGCGGCGGGCAAACCGGTCGTCTCCACGGCGATTCCGCGGTTGAAGGTCTTCGGCGACGTTGTCAGGATCGCGACCGGCCCGGAGGAGTTCGTGGCGCAAATCGAGCGCGCGCTGGCGGACAGCTCCGACGAAGCGGCGCGGCGGCGGATGGCGGTCGCGCGGGGGCATTCGTGGGAGAGCAGGGTTGAACAGATCGTGGCAATCTGGAATGCTCCGGACATGGCAAGCACGAAGCCGGAATGAAACCGAAGCTGAAAATCCTCTCCATCGTCGGCACGCGGCCCGAGGTCATCAAGATGGCCCCGGTGATCCACGAGTTGGCGAAGCATCCCGGCCGGATTGAGTCGGTGGTGTTGTCCACGGCGCAGCACCGCGAGATGCTGGACCAGACGCTCGGCGTCTTCGGCATTGTGCCGGACATGGACCTGAACCTGATGCGCCCCAACCAGACGCTGGCGCAAATCACCACGGCGGCGATCGAGGCGGTGGAGCGTGTGCTGCTCAAGGTGAAGCCAGATGTCGTGCTGGTGCAGGGCGACACGACCACGGTGTTTGCGGCGTCGCTGGCGGCGTTTTACTGCAAGATCGCCATCGGCCACGTTGAAGCGGGGCTGCGCAGCTTCGACCGTTGGAACCCCTATCCCGAGGAAATCAACCGCCGCCTCGCCGACGTGCTCGCGGACTACTACTTCTCCCCGACGGCGCGCGCCCGCGAGAATCTGCTGCGCGAGGGCGTTGCGTCGGAGAAGGTCTTCGTCACCGGCAACACCGTGGTGGACGCGTTGCGCTGCGCGGCGAGCGTGCCTTACGAACCGCGCGGGCGGGAGATCAAGAAGCTCTTGGCGGCTTCCGGGCGGCTTATTCTCGTTACCGCCCACCGGCGCGAGAACTGGGATGAGCCGCTCGCCGACATCTGCGACGCCTTCCGCGAGCTTGTCGGCAAGTTCCCAGACCTCCAAATCGTTTACCCCGTCCATCTCAACCCGAAGGTGCGCCACACAGTGCAGGCGAAACTGAGCGGCGTGGACCGCGTGCATTTGATCGAGCCGGTGGATTACTTGACGCTCGTGCATCTAATGAAGCGGTCGTATCTGATCCTGACCGATTCCGGCGGCATTCAGGAGGAAGCGCCCACGTTCGGCAAGCCGGTGTTAGTGATGCGAAAGGTCACCGAGCGTCCCGAAGCCGCCGAAGCCGGCCTAGCGTTGATCGTCGGCACCGACCGCCGGCGAATCGTCACGGAGGCGCGGCGGCTGTTGACTGACGAAGCGGCTTATCGCCGCATGTCCACCGCCGCCAATCCCTACGGCGACGGCAAGGCAGCCGGGCGAATTGTGGAGGTTCTTCTCAACCGGGCCAACGCGTGAACGAACCCGTGCTCCATACGGATGCTCCGTCGTTCCTGTTGTTCAAGCTGCGCCACATCGGCGACGTGCTGCTGACGACGCCCGCCATCCGGCTATTGAAACGAAGTTACCCCAAGTGCCACATCACGATGGTGGTGAACAAAGGCACGGAGGACGTGTTGCGTTACAACCCGCACCTCGACCGGTTGCTGACGGTGGAGCGATCGGCCGGCTTCGTCGGCCAATGGCGGTTGTTGCGCACGCTGCGGGAGCGCTGCTATGACGTGTCGGTGGACTTTGCCAGCGGCGACCGCGCGGCATGGCTGGGGTTTCTGGCTGGCGCGCCGCTGCGGATCGCTCAGTGGTCGTCGGAGGGCGTGCGGCGGTTTCTCAACAACACGCAACTGCACGTGCCGAATCCTCCCTTTCACATCGTGGAGATGTATCTCTCGTTTGTGGAACGCAGTCTGGGCGTCAAAGCAGACGACCGGTCGCTGGAATTGCCGGTCGGCGCGGAAGACGAGAAGGCCGCGGCCGCGCTTCTCCGGCAACGCGGTTTGGACGGCCCGTTCATCGCGCTGCATGTTGGCGGCCGTTCCAACGCCCGGTATCGCTGGCCCCGCGAGCGTTGGATGGAGTTTGCGCAGGCGGTGAAGCGGACTCGCGGGCTCACGCCGATGTTCGTCGGCGGTGCGGATTGCCTCGACGACGTGAACTGGATCGTCGCGCAAGCGGGTTCGGAGGCGGTTTCCCTGGTGGGGCAAACCTCGGTGTTGGAGTTGGCCGCCGTGCTGAAGCGGGCAAGTGCATTTGTGGGCATCGCGAGCGGGCCGATGCACATAGCCGCAGCAGCCGGCGCGCGCGTGGTTGCGTTGTTCGTGGACGAGTATGAATGGCAGCCGTGGGGCCATGGCCACGTTGTGCTGCGGTTGGGGCGGGACAGTTGGAATCGGCCGGTGGAAGTGGCGGAAGTTCTTGAAGCCGCCGGCAGACTTGCCGATCAGGAGAGCGTTCCGTAGAACGGAAGGACAGCGCATGAGGTTTGCGGACTTTTTCCGTCGTTACAAGTGGCTCCTGCTGCTGGCGGGAGTCGCGGCGTTGTATTACCCGCGGTTCATTCACCGGCCCCAGGGGCTGACGTTCTATCCGCTCGGCGCGGAAGCCATGCTGCGCGGTGTGCCGTTGGAAGTGGGCTTGCCGACGTTCACCTACCCGCCGGTGTTTGCATTTGTCATGATCCCGTTCGTGTTCCTCCCGCCGTGGCTGAGGGACTTGCTTTGGTATCTGGTGTTGGTGATTTCCACCTGCCTCAGCTTCCGGTTGTGCGAACACCTGACACAGCAAAGTTTGCCGGCGCCCTTGCAGCAGAAGCAACTGGGGTGGTTAAGAATCCTGGCGCTGGCGCTGAGCCTCAAGCTCGTGCTGGCGGTGTTTGAGAACCAATCCTACGACTCGGTCGTCTTCTTGTGCGTCCTGGTCGGGCTGTATGGCTTGACGGCGGGGAACGACTTCTACGCTTCGTCGGGCCTCGCGCTCGCTGCCGCGCTCAAGGCGACGCCTCTGTTGTTCTTCCCCTATCTGCTCCTGCGCGGCCGGCTGAAGCTTTTCCTGTTGTGCGTCGCGCTCTACGCGGGCTTCTCGTTCCTGCCGGACCTTTTCTTCACGCCCCGCGGCGCGCCGTTGGGTTACTTCATGACGTGGATTCACGACTTGGTGGGCGGACTGTTTGTCCACGACCCGGCTGCATTCCCGGTTCGCCAATGGGACTTGGTCAATCCATTAAACGAATCCTTGAAGTCGCTTGTCACCCATCTCACGACCGGATCGAGTTGGTCGGTCCACGCCAAGGCAATTCTCGGCATCGCATATCTCGGTTACCTGTCAGTCATGGCCGGCTTGCTGCTCCGGTCGGGGAAGATGGAGAAGCCGCTCGTGGTGGACGGCTCCGTGTTGCTGATCAGCATGCTCATGCTCGCGCCCATGAGCAGCAAGTCGCACTTCATCACACTAATGCTGCCCTACATGGTGTTGGCGGCTTATGTGATTCAGGAGCCGCGGTTCCGGCGGCTGGGTGGCGTGGTCCTCGCCGTGAGCTTCATGCTGAATACGCTGACCGCGAAGGCGCTGATCGGGAAACGGCTGTCGGAGGTGTTTCTGTCGTCCGGTTGCGTCACGGTTGGAACGCTGGTTCTCCTCGTCTTCTTCGGCCACATCATCGCCGCGCAGGCAAAGGCTTCTTCTCCCGCAACGAAACCGCGCGATTTGGAAGGTTAGCCGTTGGCGGCCAAGCGATGAAGGTAATCGCCATAGGCGTTCGGGATGGCGTGGGCCAGCCGGCGGAGTTGCGCGGCGTCAATGAAGCCGAGGCGGTAGGCGATCTCTTCGGGGCAGCAAATCATCAGCCCTTGGCGGTCTTGAACGGCTTGCACGAAGTTCGCGGCCTGAAGGAGCGACTCGTGCGTGCCGGCGTCGAGCCAGGCGATGCCGCGGCCAAGTTGTGCCACGCTCAGCTTGCCGCGGGAGAGATAGACGCGATTGAGGTCGGTGATTTCGAGTTCGCCGCGCGGCGAGGGCTTGAGGCTGCGGGCGATATCCACCACGTCGCGGTCGTAGAAGTAAACGCCGGGGACGGCGAAATTGGAGCGCGGCTTCTTCGGCTTCTCTTCAATATTGACGGCCTTGCCGTCGGCGTCGAACTCCACCACGCCGTAACGCTCCGGGTCGCGCACCGGGTAGGCAAAGATGGTTGCGCCGTCGGACGTCTCCGCGCCGATGCGGAGGACTTCCGCCAGGCCGTGGCCGTAGAAGATGTTGTCGCCGAGAATCAGACACGCCGGTTCGCCAGCGAGGAACTCTGCGCCAACGATGAAAGCATCGGCCAAGCCACGCGGCTCGCTTTGCGCAGCATAGCTGAATTTCACACCCCACTGGGCGCCGTCGCCCAGCAGGCGGCGGAATCCCGGCAGGTCGGCCGGCGTGCTGATGACGAGCACTTCGCGGATGCCCGCAAGCATCAAGCACGAGAGCGGGTAATAGACCATTGGCTTGTCATAGACGGGCAGGATCTGTTTGCTCGCCGCCATCGTGATCGGATAAAGGCGCGTGCCTTTGCCGCCGGCCAGAATGATGCCTTTCATTTGCCTCCTCGTTTCGCGTAGTTCCGGTCAATCCACTGCTGATAGCCCGCCTGCTGCTGGATGGCGGCGACCCACTGCGGGTGGTCGAGATACCATTGCACCGTCGCGCGCAAGCCCGTCTGCAACGAGTGGCGCGGCGTCCAGCCCAGCTCGGCTTTGACCTTCGTGATGTTCATCGCGTAACGGCGGTCGTGGCCGGGGCGGTCGGTGACGTGCTGGATGAGCGACGTGTGCGGCCGATGGGGCGAGGCGGGAAGCAGTTCGTCCAGCAACGCGCAGATGCCGTGGACGATGTCGAGGTTGGGTGGCTGGTTGTCGCCGCCGATGTTGTAGGTTTCGCCGGTGCGGCCGTTCTTGAGAATGGCGCGGATCGCCTCGCAGTGGTCCTCCACGTAGAGCCAGTCGCGAATTTGCTGGCCGTCGCCATAGACGGGGAGCGGGCGGCCGTTGATGCCGTTGAGGATCATCAGCGGAATCAGCTTCTCCGGGAACTGGTGCGGGCCGTAGT
>Ga0233425_10010976_pt1 | contig 10774 bp, 12 predicted proteins | sample Watercolumn_Towu_2_FD_181712 | JGI IMG/M metagenome (GOLD analysis project Ga0233425, IMG submission 181712) | Freshwater microbial communities from Lake Towuti, South Sulawesi, Indonesia - Watercolumn_Towuti2014_140_MG | ecosystem: Environmental > Aquatic > Freshwater > Lake | place...
ACATCGCCTGGCAGCGTCAGGCCGAAACCAGCAGCCTGATCGAGGCCATTCGCATCGCCAGCCGGCTGACGGAGCGGAAGGTCGAGGGGGGAAGGCGGAGGGCGGAAGGAAGGATGAGGGATGAAGGATGAAGTAGGGAGGCGAGCGGTCCCCGTACTCTCGCCCCCCTGCCCTGCCCTGCTCGTCCTGCCTTCTCCTCGCCGCGTTCTTCGCGTTTCCTCGTCCTTCTTACGTCATCGTTGGCGCGGTGTGTAAGGGACGCGGAGTGTCCGGGAAGTTCGTTCCCACACGGGAACGTGGGAACGAGAACTGGCGCGCTACGAGCCCACGCCGGCCCGCCGCATCTTGTTGCGGGCGCGACTAAGGATCGAGCCGATGCTGTTCTCGGGCATGCCCACGGCCGAACTGATCTCCTGATAGCTGAGACCTTCGAGGTGGTACATGCGGACGACTTGGGCTTCGGTCCCCTGCAAGCCGCCCAAGAGCCGTTCGACTTCCTCGTGGTCGCCCACGCGGTGCTCGGCGTTGGGGTGCGGATCAGGCGCCGACTCGGCCGAATGCGGACCGTTGCCATCGCCCAGCCGGGCGATCGACTTGCGCGCCAGGAGTTCCTTGACGACCACGCGGCGCGCGACGACCGTGAGATAGGTGGCCAGACTGCTCTGGCAGCGGAAGTTGCGCAACACTGCAAGGTCGTTACGGATCACCGCCAGAAAGACCTCGGCACACAGATCGTCGCGGTCTTCGGCCGAGAGGCGGACACTTCGAGCCTGGGCAGTGTGGCCGACCACGTGGACTACCAGCCCCATGAAGCGGTCTACGAAGTCCTCCCAAGCCCGCGGCTTGCTGTGCAGGCAGCGCTCCAGCAGATTGCGGTCGATTTCGGACAGTGCCACGCGGGCAATCCTCTCAATGGACGAGAACCGGTTAAAGCCACTCCTTACCGCAGCGATCCGCAGCGTGTGGACCGGCCGACAAGTGTCTGCCCCTGCACTCCTAAAGATTGTAAACCAGCGGCATTGCAGAAGCAAGTGCTGGCCGCAAGAAACAGCCCGTAGGAGGGGCAAACGGGCTTTTATGCAAGCCCCGGAGCGTTGCCCGGGGAAGGCACTTTGGCTGGGGCGGCAGTACAACTGCCACCCCAACGAAACGGCCGGCTTGACACTCGCAGTCGCGCCGCCTAACATTACTCCCGGTTGCACCTGTTCCCGCAGTGTCAACTGCTTGTTGGAAAAGAACTTGCAGCAAGGAGTCGGCGGCCATGCCACATGTCGTCTGTGAACCCTGTTACGAGTGCAAGTACACCGATTGCGCGGAAGTCTGCCCCGTAGAGGCTTTTCGCGAGGGGGAGAAGATGCTCTACATCGATCCGGGGGTATGCATCGACTGCGAGTCGTGCGTGCCCGAGTGTCCGGTCGGGGCCATCTTCGTCGACGAGAACGTCCCGACCCAGTGGGAGAGCTACATCGCGCTGAACGCCGAGCAGGCGCCGCAGTTGCCGATGATCAACCAGAAGAAGACCTAGTTGCAGGTCTTTGGGGTGGTAGTTGCACTGCCATCCCGGGGCGACAGTGCAACTGCTGCCCAAGCGCGGGCTAATCGCGCGCCCCAACCTCCCAATGCACCCCTTCGAGCCACATGCGCCAACTCTCGTACTTGGGGTTGGCCAACTTCAGCGCGAGCCAGGGGTTTCGGGCGGGCTTGGCCGGGTGGCGGACGAGCTTCATGTGGGCTTCGCGCGGCGTGCGGCCCCCCTTCTTCACGTTGCATACCAAGCACGCGCAAACTACGTTCTCCCATGTAGTTCCGCCGCCGCGGCTGCGGGGCACGACGTGGTCCAGGCTTAACTGGATCGTAGGAAAATGCCGCCCGCAGTATTGACAAATGTGTCCGTCTCGGGCCAGCACGTTGCGACGGCTCAAGTGAAGCTGCTGCTTGGGCACGCGGTCGAACGTCAGCAGACGGATCACGCGCGGCACCAGAATCTCGAAGTTAACCGAGCGAATCCAGTCTTCGTGGGGTTGCTTGCGCTCGAAGCGCAGTTCGCTCAACGCCCGCCACGCCTCGAAATCGTAGTTGGCGAAACGGCCGTCCTCGCAATGGATCACTTCGGCCAGATCGCGGCACAGGAGGCTGAATGCCCGCCGCACGTTGACCACGTGGACCGCCATGTACATGCGGTTCAGCACCAGCACGCTGGCCTGCAAGGGACTGGCCTGGGGCGCGACGGTCGCGGGCGGCGGGTGATCCGCCGCCTTGTGCGGCCCGTGTGCCTTGGACAAGCGCGGATTGGCCGTCCGAAGACCCTGCACGTGCAAACTCCCCACGGTAGCCCAGGCATTGGACTGGTCCATGCCGGAAGTTGGTGCTTGCAACGCTCCCAACGTACTCCCGTATTTTAGCCAATCCGCGAGAAAAACGCCATAGCCAGGCCGACGTGTGCCGCGGCCGTGGCGCATGATGTGACACCACCATATTAGGGGGATGTCGCGCGGCAAGTTGCGTTTTCTGCCGAATTCCGTTCTTCCTGCCGTGCGAAAAATTTCCCCGGGACGCCTTGCCACGGATTGCAGACCCGCATTAGGATGAAGGCAGCAGTTGACCGACGTGGGCACGGCCCGGGCAGTTCGTGCGGCGGCCAACGCCGAATCAAGATCGGGAGCGGGACATGATTCACTACACGTGCGATTTGTGCAGGCGGGATCTCGACCCCGACATCGACCTGCGTTACGTCGTGAAGATGGAAGTCTACGCCGCCTTCGACCCCTCGGCCAACGACGAGGAAGATGACGATCGCGACCATTTGCAGGAAATCCAAGACATCCTCGAACGTCTGGAGGACGCCGACGCCGACCGCGTCGGCGAGGACGTCTATCAACAATTGCGCTTCGATCTCTGTCCCGAGTGCCGCAAGCGGTTCGTCAAGAATCCGCTCGGACGCGAAGCGGCCAAGGCGTTCGGGTTCAGCGAGAATTGATGAGTGCGGAGTACGGGAAGTACGGAGTACGGAGAGTACGACGCAGGTAGCTTCCCGCCCGCAATCGCGGCTCGTATGCGACTCGCCACCCGTGCTCAGCACTCGCTGCTTCCTGCTTCCCGTACTCCGTATTCGCTACTTCCCCTCCCGCCCGCCGCTTGTTAAAATGCGATGTTTGTGGGGCCGCTGCCGGCCCAGTCACGTTGTCTGATGCAAGTAGAAACGGAACCGATCGTGAAGAACAAAGATATGCTCCGCGTGGCCGTCATGGGCGGCGATGGAACCGGCCCGGAAGTCACGGCCGAAGGCGTCAAGGTGTTGAAGGCCGTGGCCAAATTGGAAGGCATCAAATACGAACTGCAAGACTTCGACTACGGCGGCGACCGCTACCTTCGCACCGGCGAAATCCTACCGCCCGGCGCCTGCGACGAACTGGCCAAGTTCGACGCAATCCTCCTCGGCGCGGTCGGGCATCCCGGCGTGGCGCCCGGCATCCTCGAAAAAGGTCTGCTCTTGGACCTGCGGTTCCATTTCGACCAGTACATCAACCTGCGGCCCGTGAAGCTCTTCCCCGGCGTCGAAACGCCGCTGGCCGGCAAGGGGCCCGACGACATCGACTTCGTCGTCGTCCGCGAGAACACCGAAGACATGTATTGCGGCGTCGGCGGGTGGCTGAAGAAGTACACGGCCGACGAGGTGGCCACGCAGACCGCCATCTATACGCGCAAGGGTTGCGAGCGCTGCATCCGCTGGGCCTTCAACTTCACGCGCAAACGCAACAAGAAGAAGCGGCTCACCCTGGTCGCCAAGACCAACGTGCTGACCTACGGGCACGATCTGTGGTGGCGGACCTTCCAAGACGTGGCGAAGGAATTTCCCGACGTCCAGACCGACTACAACCACGTCGACGCCTGCTGCATGTGGATGGTCAAGAACCCCGAGTTCTACGACGTGATCGTCACCACGAACATGTTCGGCGACATCATCACCGACCTGGCCGGCATTTTGCAGGGCGGCATGGGCGTGGCCGCGGGCGGCAACATCAACCCCGAGCCCGGCGGCACCAGCATGTTCGAGCCCATGGGCGGCAGCGCGCCGAAGTACACCGGCAAGAACGTCATCAACCCCATCGCCGCGATCAGCGCAACGGCCATGCTCCTGGAACACTCGGGCTTCGAGAAGGCCGGCCAGCGCGTGATGAAGGCCATCCAAACGGTCACCGGCACCAAGATGAAGAGCCAGGCCGCCGGCAAAATGGGCTGCAGCACGCAGCAGGTCGGCGATCTGGTGTGCGAAGCGTTATAGCCGTGTGGCGAGCCCTGGCCGTCAGGCCGGGGATGGAGGATGGAATGTGGCCGCGCCGTTGAAAGACACGCTCTTTGACCTCTCCGACCGCGTGGCTCTGGTCACCGGCGGGAGCAAGGGGATCGGCCGGGCAATCGCCGGCGGACTGGCGGCGGCCGGCGCCGAGGTGTTCCTCTGTGCCCGCAAGGAAGAGCCGCTCCGCGCGGCGGCCGAGGAAATCCGCCGCGAGACGGGCCGCCGCGTCGAGTACCTGGCCCTCGACATGGCCAAACGCGACGACGTGCGGCGGCTGGCCGACACGGCGATCGAGCGACTGGGCCGCGTCGACATCCTCGTGAACAACGCCGGCTGGAACATCCCGCAGGCGATCGACGAGATCCGCGACGAGGATTGGGACTACCTGGTCGAGTTGAACTTGAGCAACGTAATGGCCCTGACACGCGCGGTCGTGCCCGACATGAAGCGCCGCGGCTGGGGCCGGGTGATCCACATCTCGTCGATCATGGCCCTGGCCAGCACGCCCAAGCGGAACGCCTATTCGGCCACCAAGGCGGCCTTGATCGGCATGGCCCAGGCCAGCGCGCTCGACCTCGGGCCCTTCGGAATCACAGTGAATTGCCTCGCCCCGGGGCCGATCGCCACCGACATGCCGATGTCGATCTTGAGCAAGCCGCAGCAGGACGCCCTGGCCGCGCGGACCGCCATGAACCGCTGGGGCCGCCCCGACGAACTCGTCGGCCCTGCCCTGCTCCTGGCCAGCGACGCCGGCAGCTACATCACCGGCGCGGTGCTAGTGGTCGACGGCGGGGCCGTGGCAAGAATCTTCTGATGTCTTTGCGTCCTTGCATGAGTTTCGGCAAGGCCGATTGGATTGGGAATACTACGATTCGCGTAAAGGCACATTTCTGAACAGGCCAAATCCGTGAGCGAATTCATTGAGTTCTTGATTGCTTCGCCCGAACGTTTCACCGCACTTCAGCGAGTGTTTGCTGAACTGAAGCATGACAAAGACGCCAATGACTGGCGATCAACCGAAGAGTTGCTGGAGTTCTTCGACGCAGAATCGCGGCGTCATTTCTATTGGCCCGCAGACGACGTGCGAAGACGGCGATTGGAGGACTTGCGGACCCGCCCGGTAATCGAAACACCAACTGAGCGATCTACCGGCCTTACGTGGGATTTTGATTCGCTTATTGATGCCTTCGTGAATGGCGAATACAATCTTCTCAGTTGCGAGATGACGGAGAATGGCAAAGGCCGCCTCACTTTTGACACCTTGGCATATCCCTATGGTGGTGTTGGTTGCATGGTTGCACTTGTCGAAGTGTTCGGAGGCGTCGTGACCGGTATTGACGATGGCACCGGATTCGCTCCCTTCACGAATCCAAGGACATGACGATCCCAACGGAACGGTATATTGACCAGAAAGCCCGATGGCCGTCGTCTGGCAGACATATCCTGGCCTCCTTCGACGACCAAACCGTAGTCGTTTACCAAGCCTATTCTCCTGTCATCGGACTGTATGCGGTTCGCAACGGTGGCTTTGGGGGCGAGTTCAGTTATACCCGAATGAGTTGGATCAAGCCCAATTTCCTGTGGATGATGTATCGCAGTAATTGGGGACGTTCGTCCGGTCAGGAAGTTGTCTTGGCTATTCGATTGCGCCGGACGTTCTTTGACTCGTTGTTGGAGCGGGCAATTCCTTCATCGTTTACTCCCGCACTATTCGCAACGCACGCGGACTGGAAATCCGCCGTTGCCCGTTCGGATGTTCGACTCCAATGGGATCCGGACCATCGTCCCAACGGCGAAAAGGACGAACGAAGGGCGATCCAAATTGGACTACGTGGGGCGACACTCGAGGCTTTCGGCAAGCGCGAGATTGTGGAAATTGAAGACATGACTGAGTTTGCGACATCTCAACGTACGTATGCCGTTGAGGGGCCGCTTGAAGAACTGGTCACACCACTCGAACGCCCTTACCTGCCAAGCCAGGATTCTATCGCTAGAAAAATCGGCTTGGAAACGAATGCAGCAACGGAATGATCCCGCCTTGCGTGAGCCTTCTGTTTTCCGTATGGATGTACCCCGTCTTTCCACCGGCATCCCCGAACTCGACGCGCTCCTCGGCGGCGGGCTGTTGCCGGGGACGCTGACGGCCGTGGTCGGCTCGACGGGCATCGGCAAGACACAACTGGGTCTGCAATTCGCCCAGGCCGGCCGTGGGCAGGAAGGCCGCGGCGGCATTCTCTTCGATATGAGCGCCCGCGGCGATTCGCAGAACCACGCCGACTACGCGCGGCGGATGTTCGGTTGGGAGTTGCGGCCCGTCGAGCCGGGCCGCTACATCGACCTCGACCGCTTCTTCGACGGCGATTATCCCCACGGCGACTACATCCACATCTTCGAGCACTCCGGCCGCCGCGTCACGCGCCGCGACCTGGAGTTCGACGCCTGGCACGACTGGCAGGCGGAGTTGGCCCGCCGGCTGAGCGACTCGATCGCCTTCTTCTACGGCAGCTTCGTCCGCGGCGTGAGGCGGGCGGTCGTCGACGGCATCGAGCCGGTCGACCGCCCCAGCGACTCGATCCAGATGGAGCTGTTCGAGTACGTCTACCACCAGATTCTGCGAAAAGACCCGGAGTGGGTCGCGCGCGACCTCTTCCGCCAGCACTATCGCCAGCACGCCGAGGAGGTCGCCCGGCACGTCTACAACCCCGGGCGGATCGGCTGCCTCTTGCTCATCACGTCGCACGAGACGACGCTGGAGGGGTTGATCGAGCGGCCGTTGGCCGAAGGCGACCTGCTCTCGAACGCCAACACCGTGCTCTACATGGGCAAGATTCGCGAGGGCACCAGGTTCCGCCGCGCGATCTACGTCGCCAAGCACCGCGGCAGCGTGTGTCCCGACGAGATTATTCCCTATCGGATCGAGGATGGAGGGATAAGGTTGGAAGGATGAGGGATGAAGGATGAAGTATGAAGGACAACTTCCTGGACCGCGGGCCGAAATCGGAAGGTCGAGGTAGGGGAACTGGGCGACCATTCGTCTTCATCCTTCATCCTTCATCCTTCTCAGTTCATCCGTCCCGCTTCCCCCTTCCGCCTTCCCCCTTCCGCAGCCCAAGGAGCCCCGCCATGCAACGCCTGCTGACCGTGCTGTCGATCCTCGCCGCCCTCCCCTGCCCTGCCCTGTCGGCTGAGGCGGGCGTGGAGAAGGCAACGAAGACCAACTTCCTGGTCATCCTCTGCGACGACCTGGGGTACGGCGATGTGGGCTGTTTCGGCAACAAGACGATCCAGACACCCTCAATCGACAAGTTGGCCGCCGAGGGGATGAAGCTGACGGCCTGCTACGCCTCGGCCCCGGTCTGCTCGCCGTCGCGGACCGGCATGTTGACCGGACGGACGCCCTACCGCGTGGGCGTGTACGACTGGATTCCCGCCGGCTCGCCCATGCACTTGCGGCGGAGCGAAATTACCGTCGCCGCGCTCTTGCAGAAGGCGGGCTACGACACTTGCCATGCGGGCAAGTGGCACTGCAACGGCCGGTTCAACTCGCCCGAGCAGCCGCAGCCGGGCGACCTGGGCTTCGACCACTGGTTCTCGACGCAGAACAACGCCGCCCCCTCGCACCGCAACCCGGTGAACTTCGTCCGCAACGGCAAGCCAGTCGGTCCCACCGAGGGTTTTTCCAGTTCGGTCGTGGCCGACGAGGCGATCGGCTGGCTGGAGAAGCGGAAGGACCCGCGGCGGCCGTTCTTCCTGTTCGTCTGCTTCCACGAGCCGCACGAGCCGATCGACTCGCCCGCGGAGTTGGTCGCCCGGTATCCGCAGGCGGCGAAGCGCGGCGAGGCGTTGCACCACGCGAACGTTACGCAGATGGACTCGCAGGTCGGCCGGCTGATGCAGGCCCTCGACCGCCTGAAGCTCCGCGACGACACGCTGGTCTTCTTCACCAGCGACAACGGGCCGGAAACGCTCGACCGCTACGCCGGCGCGTGGCGTTCGCACGGCTCGCCCGGGCCGCTGCGGGGGATGAAACTCTGGCTGTACGAAGGCGGTTTCCGCGTGCCGGGCGTCATCCGCTGGCCGGGCAAGGCCAAGCCCGGCCAGGTCTGCGACGAGCCGGTCTGCAATCTCGACGTGCTGCCGACGTTCTGCGAGATCGCCGGCGTGGCCCCGCCCGCCGACCGCGCGCTCGACGGCGCCAGTTTCCTGCCGATTTTCGCCGGCAAACCGGTCGCCCGCAAGCAGCCGCTCTATTGGCAGTACGACAACGCACTCGGCTGGGCGAAGCTCGCCATGCGCGACGGCGACTGGAAGATACTGGCCGACGCCAAGCAGACGAAGTTCGAGTTGTACAACCTCCGGCAGGACATCGGCGAGAAGCAGGACCTGGCCGCACAAGAGCCCGAGCGGCTCAAGACGATGGCCGCGCGCCTCAAGCAGATTCACGCCCAAGTCCAGGCCGAGGGCCCGCGTTGGCCGGCGGCCAAGAAGCCGGCGAAGGGAGAGCGGGATTAGCAGGTGTCACTCGTCAACGTAGGACGGAGTCTCACTCCGTCCCGAAGAAGACGCAGTGAGACTGCGTCCTACGAAGAAGGGCGGCCGCCTCACTCGGCCGGCACCGTCTGCACGAGTTCGTCCCAGGCCGCCAGCCGCGGATCGCGCAGGCCGTACATCGCCACGAGTTGTTCGCGGACCCACGGGCGGTCGAAGACCGGCCCCTGCGTTGCGAGTATCTGCTCCACGTCGGCCAGATCCTTGCGGCGGAAGAACATCAGCTTGAATACGGCCAGCGATTCGGCGTCCCACACCAGGACCGGCCGGCCGGCAAGCTCGACTCGCTTCCGTCGCGCGCGGGCGGTTCCATAGAACGGCACCAGGGGCACGAAGACGTCCACATCGAGCCCGGCGAACGTCGCGCGGCAGAGACCGTGCTCGCGAAGCGAGTTGGCGGCCGCCGCGGCGGAGAACTCGCAGCCGATCTCCTGCAGCAGCCAAACGCAATCCGACGGCCGCTCGGGAGGCAAGAAGACGGTCACGTCCACGTCGACCGTGCCGCGCGGGACGCCCCAATACCCCAAGGCAATCGCGCCGCCCAGCGCGTATTCCTGCCCGCGCGCTTCGAGCTGCTCCGCCAGCTTCGCGGCGACCGCGGCGGCTTCAATCGGTAGACTGGCTTCGGACACGGGCGGCGTGTTTCCTCAAGAATTCCCAAGTAGACGCCGGCCACGGGACCGGCTTCACCGGCGGCAGTCCGGCCGCCGCGCGGTCGCGGGCCAAAATGGCCGCCGTCCGACAGGCCGCCTGGATCAGCTTCCCCCGCTCCGCCATGCTCATCGCCCGCAGCCGGGCGATATCCTCGGCATGCGCCGCAGCGTGGGCGGCAATCTGCCGGTCGATGAGGTCTTTCGGTTCGGCGGTCATGGGGGTTGCGGGCAATGCGTGCTGAACCAGATCATCTCTGGACACCCCACTATTCTAGCACCGGGCGGCCTTCGACGCAGCGGCAGTCCGTTGTCCTCCGTCCCCGTTGTCCCCCCCTGCCCTTCCTCGCCCGTTCCGGCAGGCGCGCGCCACGGCCGTGTCGGCCGTGCTTGGGATGACCACATTCGGGAACTTTCCGGCCGCTTCGTGCGTCCAAAGAGTCGAGCGGCCCGATAGCCGCCGTAACCACCGTTTTTCGGGAGGTCCGATGATGAAACGCCTTCTTACGGTCTACGCGTCCATTCTTTTGGTTAGCTCCGTGGCCCTTGGCGACTCGTGGATCCTCAAACGTGAGGTAACCGACAACGAGTTCAAGTTCGACGACACGCGCGTGGTGCTGCACTACGATTCGACCCAGGACCGGAGTTTCCCCAAGTACACGCTCCGCGTCCACGAGAAGGAGAAGCTCGTGGCGGAGCACGACGGCATCGGGTTCGAGAAGCTCTTCGTGTCGCCCGACAAGGGGTTCTTCGTGGGCGTCAGCAACCGCGGGCTGATCAAGGACGCCTACGTCATCTTCGACCGCCAGGGGAAGATCGTGAAGCGACAGCCGCACGACCCCAAGAAGGTCCACTACAAGTCGATGTCCGTCACGCTGATCCGCCTTTGGTACGATGCCGAGAAGCCGGACGTGAAGTTCGACGTGGCCGACGGCGTCTTGCGCAACGTGACCATCAACGGCGCCGATGGCAATCGCGTATCGCTGCTCGACAAGGCCCCGGCGGAGAAGCCGTAGCTTCGTGTGGCGCCGCGAAGCCAATACACCTTGTTGCTACTTCAGAAGGTGGGTGCCATGCGGTAAGCGCAGCTTACCCGTGCCAGAAACGCCGCGTTCTCCAAAACACGGGTAAGCTGCGCTTACCGTATGGCACCCGCCGTCCAAAACGGCAACTACTTACGTCTCAAACCGTAAACGCCACCACAAGCACTATTGGAGTACGCCGATGAAACGCCTTCTTCCCGCCGCCGTCCTGATTCTGGCAACCGCCTCCGCCGCGA
>Ga0233425_10010977_pt1 | contig 10774 bp, 14 predicted proteins | sample Watercolumn_Towu_2_FD_181712 | JGI IMG/M metagenome (GOLD analysis project Ga0233425, IMG submission 181712) | Freshwater microbial communities from Lake Towuti, South Sulawesi, Indonesia - Watercolumn_Towuti2014_140_MG | ecosystem: Environmental > Aquatic > Freshwater > Lake | place...
CTTGCAGTTCTCTTCGAGCAGCAGCCATGCGCGCTGCGATTTTCTCGGGAGGTTCGGTGCCACGTGTCTGCAATCTTTGCTCCAGAACGGTCAAAGAAGGTGGAAGAACAAAAACAGTGTGAACCCAAGGGTAGATACAGCGAACCTGGCGTGCTCCCTGAACATCGATATCCAGGAGAACGTCACTTCCTTCTGCGAGCCAGTGGTCCAACTTCTGTCTGTCGGTCCCATAGTATTCACCGTGGACCTGCGCCCATTCGAGGAAATGTCCTGCTCGGATGTCAGCCAGAAAGACTTCCCTTGTCATGAAATGGTAGTCTCGACCGTCAACCTCACCTGTTCGGGGATGTCGTGTGGTGGAAGACACGGAAAACCTGAGATCAGGCAGTTCCAGCAAAAGGGATCGGACCAGCGTAGTTTTGCCAACCCCCGAGGGAGCAGAGATTACGAAAAGCTGTCCTGTGCGGTGGAGCATGGGGCTACGGTCTATTCTTTTTCCTGCTTGGAGAGATTCCCATTCTTGGGATGGTTGTCGGAGATGAGTCTTTGAGCAATGGTCTCGGCCTGAACTCCGGAGAGGATCACGTGGTCGCTGTCAGTGATGATAATGGATCTGGTGCGTCTGCCCATCGTTGCGTCAACAAGTTTGTTCGCCTGTTTGGCGTCTTCCTTGAGGCGTTTCATTGGCGCCGAAGCAGGAGACACGATGGCGACAATCCTGTTCACCAGGACAGTATTTCCAAACCCTATGTTGAGTAGTTTCGGTTCCATAAAGTCCTCGCTATGATTTCAGATCAATCCGCGAAACCACACAAAGAAACACGAAGCAGGAAGCTTTGCGATACTTTGTTTGCCATCGTGTCTCTTAGTGAAGAAAAGAGGCAAAATCCGACAAGGGTCGTGCTCGCCAAATTCATTGCGATAGTGAGGTCATCAATGTGAGCCTGAAAAAACCCAAGGCGTCAAACCCGCTCAATTATCCCTTGAACCAGGTTGATGAGGCAAGGACTTTTCCAACATGTTCACATTTTTCCATCGCATCCGCCAAAAGGAACCGATTCATACCCACCAGCTATTCCACATTCTGAAGCTGTTCTTTCAGTTTTCCAATCTCGGTTTTCATTGCAATCACCGAGCGGATTGTGCCCAGGTCACCAGTTTTGCTGCCGAGCGTGTTGACCTCACGGTGCATTTCCTGAGCAAGGAAATCAAGCATCCTTCCGTCGGCCGCCGCCTCCTGATCCAAGAGGGTCTGCATCTGATCCAGATGACTGCGAAGCCGGACCATTTCTTCATTGATGTCAGAGCGTTCAGCAATCAGGGCCACTTCCTGGAGCAGTCGGCTTTCGTCAACCAGGGCGTCCTCGATCAGTTCCTGGACCCGATCACGAAGCCGCTGCTGATAGTCCATGAGGATCTTATCCTTCTGGTCTTCAATATAGGACAGTTCACAGCGCAAAGTGGCGATGCGTCTGAGGCAGTCATCAAGTAAAGCCCCGCCTTCCTGAATCCTCATCTGTTGCACTTGGTGCAGGGCTCCAAGGACGGCCTCAATGAGCACCATTTTGAGAGAATCTCTATCCACCGCCGTTTCATAGGGTTCGAAGATGTAAGGAATGCTCAACAGCTGATCCAGAGTTGGAGGCACGGTTTGGGGCAATCTGCGGTGTAGTTCCTGGAGCTGTTCCCAGTAGGATCTTGCGAGGTTTAGATTGAGTTGGGGAGTTTTTCCCTGAACTGCCTTGGTATCAATCTGTACGGCAACCTCGAGACGACCGCGCCGGACCGATTGGGCAATAGCCTTTCGGCAGTGATCCTCGAACTCAGCATAGTTCTTGGGCAGGCGTACGACAATGTCGAGATTGCGACTGTTCAGTGCTCTGATCTCAACCGTTATCGAAAAGCCGAGCTCTTCTGTTTGACTGCGGCCGAATGCCGTCATGCTGGAAATCAAAGATGGCCTCCTGGTTTGTGGAAATGCTTCGTCGGAAGCACCCCGTGACGCTGAAATCGCAGTTTTTCCCGCAGAGCACCGAAAAAGTGGAGCAGGGCCGGTTCCTGATAATCTGGATAGGTCCAGGGTAGCCTTTCATAGGCACCCTTCTGGAAAACAAGAGTCAAATCGGCGTAAATGCCGTTTCGCAAATAGATCCGGTGAGTGTAGTTCTTACCCGTGGCCAGAACCACACGCTCCTCGCTGAGGACCCCGGGGTCGATATTGATCCGTCTCCTGCCGTCCAGTGAAAGCTGAACCTCAAGTTGATTCGTAAACCGTTTAATTTCCGGAAGACTGTCCGCTGGAACCAGTTCCAAAAAGCTGCACACTTGACGTTGTATGTTCTTCCCCATCTCCCGGTCATAGTAGGTTGTGTATACAAAGGGCTGAGGCTCCATGAGGAAATCCGGAGAACCGAAGCGGTTGAAGAGCGCCTCCAGTGCACAATCACGGACTATCGAATCAACAAAGAGCAGACCAGCGATGAGTTTCACCTGTGGTGGCTCTAGTGGAATGCTCATAGAGCGGCCTCAGCAGTTTTGGAATACGGTGAGCAGTTGATCGGACGAAACGGCAGCAGTGCCGACTTCACCAACCACAATCCCGGCAGCAAGATTCGCCAAAATTGCGGCTTCTTCCTGCGATAAGCCCGCCACTATTCCGAGGGTTACCGCTGCAATGACGGTGTCACCGGCTCCGGTCACATCAAACACTCGCTGGGCGACGGTGGGAATGTGAACAATCTGACCGTCGCGCTGAAACAGGCTCATCCCATCCTTCCCGCGGGTGATCAAAACGGATTCACACTCGAGTTGGTGCAGCAATGACTTCCCGGCACGAATCAGAGTTTCTTCATCCTTTATTTCGATTCCGGACATCTGCCATGCTTCGTGGTTGTTAGGTGTCACCATGGTGAAGGATCGATAATAATCCGCATGCTGTACCTTTGGATCAACAACCACCGGTACCTTCGATCCGGAGATCATGTGCCGCAGTTCATCCAAAAACTCGCGAGTGATCACTCCCTTGGCATAGTCGGACACAATAATTCCATCCAGGTTCGGCAAGTTCTCCTTGATGTGGGAGACAATTCGGATGAAGGAGTCTTCTCTCAAAGGAACATGCCACTCTCGGTCAAAACGGACTACCTGCTGGTGTCGAGCAATGATTCTGGTCTTGACAGTAGTCGGGCGGTCGTCCTCGCAAACAAGACCAGCAGCGGATACGGATATCTCTTCAAACAGCCTCAATAGGTGCCGGCCTGCATGGTCACCGCCAATCACTCCGGCTACCATGGCTTTTCCCCCTAGGCTGGCAACGTTGTGTGCTACATTGGCTGAGCCACCCAAAAGCTGCGATTCTTCCCGGACCTCCACTACCGGAACGGGAGCTTCCGGAGAGATGCGGCTGACTTCCCCCCAAATGAAGCTGTCCAACATCAAGTCACCGACAACAAGGACGCGGCAGGCTGGGAAGCGGGATATGGCGTCAATGAGCCGGTCTTTCTGTTCCGGGGGGAGCCTCAATCGTGTTTGCATGGGATAGTGATGCTAATCCTGAATGGGTTTGGCTTCGTCAATCAACATGATTGGGATATCGTCGCGAATTTCGTACAGCAGCTTGCATTGCTGGCAGATGAGACCGTCTTTTGCTTCGTTCAGGAATATTGAACCCTTACATTTTGGGCAGGCGAGAATATCTAACAGCTCTTTGCTAATTGTCATGCTTCACCCCAATCCTCAACGATTCAAGATTTTGATTTTGCCTAGAGTTTCGTTTTCATTTGCGTCGTCTTCTTGCGCATTCAACAGATTCCGATAGGTCTCGACAGTGGCGCGCAGTTTAGCCTCAAGTTGCAGACGGTGGCGTTGGAGCTCTGCAATATCGTCGTGGATGCGGGTCAATCGCTGATGAGCTGCTTGCAGAATCTTCTCAGCCTGAAGCTCCGCCTCGGCGATCATCACCTTCGCCTCCTTTTCGGCATTTCCCTTCGTCTGCTCGGCGGTCTTATGGGCAGTGAGCAATACCGCGCGAATTGTCTTTTCCCGTTCCTTATATTCTCGTAGCTCTTTCTTGTGCTCTTGCAGATCCTTGCTGAGATGTGAATTTTCGCTCTTCAAATTCTCAATTTCCTCAGCCAACTCCTGACAGAAAAGCTGGACCTCCTTCGTGTCAAAGCCGAGCCATCGAGTGCGAAAACGTTTCTGCTGTATGTCAGTTGAAGCAAGGCCCATTACAAAATCACCCTACTGAGCTCATGTCCCCATCCTGATAGCCAAGCCGGCCAGTGACGGGACCAGAAAACTGTCCAGGAAATAGATGGCCAGAATGACAATCATCGGTGAGAAGTCGATTCCTCCGAAGAATACAGGCACCCGCCTGCGTATTGCATAAAGCACCGGTTCGGTAACGTTGTACAGAAAGCGCACTATCGGATTATACGGGTCTGGATTGACCCATGAAAGGATTGCCCGGGCTATGATCAGCCACATATAGAGATTGAGCACGATATGAACAATCTGGGCCATGGCCACAAGCAGATTACCAACAATGAACATCTTTCACCTGCACCTAAGTTGGAAACAAAATCCATCGCAGAGCTTTAGTCCGCCATTTTCCGACAGTTCCTGAGACTACTTATTTTCGTGAAACCTGTCAACCTCCTCAAAAGAACTGACAGATTTCGCGCCATCACGCATTGGTTGAAGGAACCGACGATGCTTCTGCACTCAGGACTATTCCTGATCCGAGAACTAGAAGTCCCAGCGCTTTTTGGATTGGTAGGACTTCTCCGAAAAACAAATAGGCCAAAACGGTTGCTCCAATAGGTTCACCCAGTATCAATACCGCCACAGCCGTTGGGGAAAGAAACTTCAACGTCCAGTTGAACGTTGTATGACCGATCAGTTGAGGAATGATTGCTAGGAGGATGAGCATGAGATAGGTCTGGTTTGAAAAACCGGAGAGGGGAACAGAGGTCAGGGTGCCGAAAGCGAGCAGCAGCAGTGCTGCACTTCCATAGGATCCGAGAGTGTACGCTGCTAAGTGGAGGTGGCGCCTCACAAATTGCCCAGCAAGGAGATAACCTGAAGCTGCCAGCGCCCCAGCCAACGCGAAGAGGTCTCCGAGCAGGGCTTCCTGTGAAAAGCCAAAATCTTCCCCTGCGATGAAACCACTACCGATCAAAACCAGGAGAATTCCAATCCACGATCGGGTAGGCAGATGCTCACCGAGGAAAAGGTGGGAGAAGACCGCAACAAATAGAGGCGTGGTGCTGACAAGAGTGGTGGAACTCGCAACTGTCGTCATCTGCAATGAGCGAACCCAAAAAGCGAAATGTAGCGCGAGGAAGAAGCCTGAAAGCACGGTAGCCATCAACAGCCGTCCATTCCACTTCGATGGCCCCACGGGCAATCTAAAGGAGCAATAGGGTAACAGAATCAGTGAGGCCAAACCGACGCGATAAGTGGCTATGGACAGTGAGGGAGCATCAGCAAGCCGAATCAGGATCGAAGCAAAGGAGATCGCTGTGATTCCGACGCAAACCAGGGGCCAAAGAAGATAGGGATGGGGTCTGTTCTTTGGGGCCACTCGCTGCATTGGCTCTGCTGTTCAGGAGTTGAGTTCTTGTGAGATTCTCAGAAAAAACACTTGACAACCAGCATGGCTATCATCTACTAATAACCGTTCAAATCTCTACAAGGGAGAGGAGTGGATACCATGGTGAAAAGCCCATGCATCAACTGCGAAAGAGCGACGGAAGATAAGAACAAGTGCCTGGAGAACTGTGACAAGCTCCGAGAATACCAGGAATTGATTCTAAAACAAGGGATTTATGCAACCATGTAACTTGAGTTTCCGCTGCTCAAGGAATGTGCGGCCTCCATGGCCGCTTTTTTGTTGTCGATATTAGTTGATGCTGAGAGGGCTTGAGTGCCCACGAGCGACAAGAACCGGAGGGTATATTGATGTACGCCGTATTCAGGTCAGGGGGCAGACAGTATCAAGTTCAGCCCGGTACAGTGGTCAAACTTGAGAAGCTTCCAGGCGAGGTTGGTAGTGATGTCACCCTTAATGAAGTGATCCTTGTCGGTGAGGGAGATGAGGTCCAGGTTGGACACCCATTCATTGAGGAGGTGGCCATTCGAGGACGGATTGTGGAACAAGGACGTCACCGCAAGATCATTGTATTTAAGCACAAGAGGCGCAAGGACTATCGCAAGAAGCAGGGACACAGGCAACAATACACAGCAGTCTTGATTCAGAGCATTGGCAGGATAATGGAGGAATCATCCCAGGCTGCTTCATGAGACCCTGTTATTTATCTGGTGCGCCTTAGGTTTTGGAGGAATGAGCCATGGCACATAAGAAGGCTGGAGGAAGCTCCAGGAATGGAAGGGATAGTGGAGGCCAGCGCAGGGGTGTAAAACGCTTTGGAGGCGAGTACGTGCGGGCTGGCAACATTCTGGTCCGTCAGTTGGGTACCAAATTTCATCCCGGCAAGAATGTCGGAATAGGTAGAGACTACACGCTATTTGCCCTGATCGATGGCACGGTTGCTTTCGAGCATAAGGACAAGATGCGCCAGAAGATCAGCGTTTATCCGATTCCTGTCCCGTCATAAAACTTCTCCCTACTTTTGAATCCCCAGGCACTCCGGTGCAGATTCGATCCAATGGAATCTGCACCCCTTTTCATCACCCAGAACTCAACCCTATTTCCGGGTAAGGGCCTCATGAAATTTGTCGACCAAGTGAAAACGAGAGTCGTCGCTGGCAACGGTGGTCAGGGTTGTGTGAGCTTTCGCCGCGAAAAATATGTCCCCAAAGGAGGCCCTGACGGGGGAGATGGTGGTAAGGGTGGAGACGTAATCCTGGAAGCTTCTGAGAGGAAGCGTACCCTTCTTGACTTCTGTTACCGTCATGAATTCAGAGCACAGTCTGGGGGGCACGGCAAGGGCAATAATCGGCATGGCAAGAGCGGACAAGACCTGATCTTGGAAGTCCCGCCTGGTACCCTTGTAAAGAATCCTGTCTCCGGTGAGGTTCTGGCCGATCTTGTAAGACCGGGGCAAACCTGGGTGGCGGCAAGAGGGGGGCTTGGAGGGAAGGGAAATGCGCACTTCGTCTCATCGACCAGGCAGATCCCCAGATTTGCACAGCCGGGAGAGGAGGGAGCACAAGAAGATCTGCTATTGGAATTGAAGCTTTTGGCGGATGTTGGCCTGGTCGGGTTGCCCAACGCAGGGAAATCGACTTTGATTGCAGCGGTTTCATCGGCGCGGCCCAAGATTGCTGACTACCCCTTCACGACGCTAACTCCAAACCTGGGTGTGGTTCACTATGAGGATTCTACACCTTTTGTCATTGCCGACATCCCTGGCTTGATTGCCGGGGCTCACCAAGGGGCTGGCCTAGGAACAAGGTTTTTGCGCCATATTGAAAGAACACGCATCCTAGTCCACCTCATTGACAGTCATAAAATAGCCCCGGGGAATCCTTTGCTGCCTTACACTCTGATTGAAAATGAATTGTTCAGCTACTCCCGTGAGATGGAAAAGAAGCCTCGTATCATCGCACTGAACAAGGTTGACCTCATTCCTGAACCTGGGGTGCTCCAGCAGATCTCTCGTTCTTATATGGAACTCGGGCACCAGGTTGTGTTCATCTCAGCGCTCCGCGGCGATGGCATTCCCGAGCTGCTACACGCCCTGATACAGATGCTGACCCCTGATAGAAAGAATGACTAGAATCCATACCGTTCAGGGTATAATAGAGTGCTTAGCATTTCTCGTATACACCCATGGGTGTGATGAAGCTTCGTGCGACTTCATGGGCTATTGTCAAAGATGAAGGAGCTTTTGGCTTATGGAGGAACTTGGGGATAGGGCTGCATTTTTTGGTCACTGTCAGCGATTGGTGATCAAGGTTGGGAGTGCTGTCCTAACCGGGCCTCGGGGCTTGAACAGGGTGATGGTGCATCGTTTGAGCGATCAGATTGCCGAACTCCGGCAGAGTAATCCGGATCGCAAGATTGCCATTGTGAGTTCCGGTGCGGTGGCTTCGGGGTTGCGAAAGGTCGGCCATACACAGTGGCCTCGAAGCATCCCTCACAAGCAGGCTATGGCTGCAGTAGGGCAGGGGGTTTTGATGGAGGCCTGGGAAGCGGCTTTCGACAAATACGAACTCCTCGTGGCACAAGTGCTCCTTACCAGCGAAGACCTCTCCCATCGCCACCGCTACCTGAATGCGCGGAATACTCTGGAGACACTTCTTGATTGGGGGATTATTCCCATCATCAATGAGAACGATACGGTAGTGGTCGAGGAGATCAAGTTTGGAGATAATGATCACCTGTCAGCCATGATTGCAGGGTTGATCGCTGCCGACTTGGTAATCATTTTGACTGACACGGCTGGCCTCTATGATTGTGATCCCCGGTTCAATGAGGAAGCACGCCTCATTAGCCTAGTGAACAAGATCGATTCCAGGCTCGTGGCTTGTGCAACCTCTTTGGCTGGGGCCGTTGGTACCGGCGGAATGGCAAGCAAGGTGAATGCAGCCAAGAAGTGCCTGGCTTCGGGAATCCCCATGATCATTGCGCCCGGAAGAGAGCGGGATGTGCTGCTTCGGATCTTCGCGGGAGAGACGTTGGGAACCCTCTTCCTTCCCCGTAAAAGACTCTATCATGGCAAGAAACTTTGGCTGGCAAACCTTCCCAAGCCTGTCGGGGAGCTGGTCCTTGATGAAGGTGCGGTAAACGCTCTCAGGAAACGTGGCAAATCCCTCCTCCCAATTGGTGTTCGCGAGGTTAGAGGTGCGTTTGGGGTGGGGGCTCCGGTGAGGTGCCTCAATGAACTGGGCGAAGTGGTCGGTATTGGGTTGAGCAATTACAAGTCGATCGAAATCGAACTGATCAAAGGACGGCACACCGAAGAGATCGAAAATCTTATTGGCTACAAGCATTCAGACGAAGTGATCCACCGGAATAATTTTGTTCTGGTCGGCGAGATGATAGAAATGGACCTTGAGAGGGGGTAGTTGATGCATCAGGAAATCCTTCGTATGGGCGGGAATGCGCGCACTGCGGCTCATCAGATGGCAAAGACCGGCAGCAGGCAAAGGCAGGAAGCGATTGAACATCTCGCTGGAGCGTTGGACAAGGCACGAGGGTTGATCGAGGTCGCGAATCAGAAAGATATTCAGGATGCACTGAAGAAGGGACTGTCTGCGGCCAAGGTGGACCGCCTTCGCTTGAGCGATAGAGTCCTTGGCGAAATGGTGAACGGCTTGCAAGAAATTGCTCTTTTGCCTGACCCCATCGGTGAGATTACTCGTATGTGGACCCGCCCCAATGGGCTTAGAGTTGGAAGAATGAGGATACCTCTCGGGGTTGTTGGGATTGTCTATGAATCCCGACCAAACGTCACGATTGATGCCGCTGCTCTTTGCATCAAAGCGGGCAATGCCGTGATCTTGCGTGGCGGGTCTGAAGCCTTCCATTCAAATCAGTGCCTGGCCCAGATTCTCCAGGAATCACTCACCGCTTCCGGTCTTCCTCCAATGGCAGTACAACTGGTTGGGACCACTGAACGGAGCGCTGTTCTGGACATGCTCAAGTTGGAGGACTACATTGATGTCATGATTCCCCGCGGCGGGGAGGAACTCATCAGGTTTGTCACTGAGCATGCTCGAATGCCAGTCCTCAAACACTACAAAGGGGTCTGTCATGTTTACGTGGACAAAGAGGCTGACCTGGCCATGGCCAGGGAAATCTGTTTGAATGCTAAAGTCCAGCGGCCCGGAGTGTGCAATGCGATGGAGACACTGCTTGTGCACAGGGATATTGCTCAGTCTTTTCTACCGACAATTGCCGCTGCTTTTCGCAAAGAAGGAGTGGAGTTGCGTGGGTGTGTGAAGACCCGATCTGTTGTGCCCGATTGCCTTGCCGCTACCGAGGAAGACTGGTATGCCGAATACCTGGATCTCATCCTCGCTGTCAAAGTGGTTGAAGATCTGGATGAAGCTATTTCCCACATTACCGCATATGGGTCTCAGCATACGGAGGCCATTGTCACCCATAACTTTGATAGTGCCCATCGCTTTCTTCAGGAGGTGCAATCCTCACTGGTGCTCGTCAACGCTTCAACGCGTTTCAATGATGGTTATCAGTTGGGTTTGGGTGCTGAGATCGGCATTTCCACTTCGCGCTTGCATGCTTTCGGTCCAATGGGAGTGGAGGAGTTGACCACCACCAAATTCATCGCCCTGGGAAACGGCCAGCTTCGCAGCTAACCAACCGGATGGAGTTCTGGCGCTATGCCACAACGCATGGGAGTTATGGGAGGAACGTTCGATCCCGTTCACCTTGGACACCTCAGAGTGGCAGAAGAAGCGGTTGAAGCATTGAAACTCGATGTGCTCCTGTTCGTGCCTTCAGCTGTTCCGCCGCACAAGATTGGGAAGAAGATCCTTCCTTTCAAACACCGGTGGCAAATGCTAAGAACTGCAACAGAGCTGCATCCACGGTTCAAGGTATCGGATTTGGAACAGCAACTGCCTGGCAAGTCCTATACGGTAGTTACACTGAGGGAATTGCTGGAAACCACCAGGGGTAAGGCCGAGCTGTTCTTTGTCGTGGGAATGGATGCATTTTTGGAGTTGGATACATGGTGGCATTTCATCGAGCTGTTTGAATTGGCTCAGATAGTTGTTTTGCGACGTAGCGGGTTTAGCGAGGATGAAATGAGCAGGTTTCTGGTGGAAAGGGTCTCCCCCC
>Ga0233425_10010978_pt1 | contig 10773 bp, 9 predicted proteins | sample Watercolumn_Towu_2_FD_181712 | JGI IMG/M metagenome (GOLD analysis project Ga0233425, IMG submission 181712) | Freshwater microbial communities from Lake Towuti, South Sulawesi, Indonesia - Watercolumn_Towuti2014_140_MG | ecosystem: Environmental > Aquatic > Freshwater > Lake | place: Indonesia...
CCGCTTCGGTGGGCAAAGGCTGATTCAGCAAGTAAAAATCGGAAAACAAACGCGGCCAGCGATTTGAGAAGCGAGCCAAACCAAAAGCTCGAACAAAAGACCGCCACGGCGTCGGCACTGTCCGGCGGCCACCGCCTTGCTCACTCCCGTCGGAATTGGTAAGGAATGGCCCCACCATACCTATGCTCGTAGATTTTTCGCGGTCAAAAACTGTTAGCAGAGTAGTTAAAGCGCTAGCTTCAAAAAAACAATCTGGATTGAGAAAAAGCAGAAACGGCGCCGAGGCAATCCGTAACCCCTTATTGCAAGCTGCAGCAAAACCCAGATTTATAGGATTTTTAATAATTTGTACCAATGGCAAACCCAACAAAGCATCCAGACTACCATCCGTGGAGGCGTTATCAACCACGATGATCTCAATTTCCGTCTGACATTTTAGCAATGAGTCGATACAACTTCGCAAAAATACACCCGAGTTATAGTTAACAATCACAATAGAAATACTTTTGGAATCATTCTTCATTAACTTTGATGATTTTCGATAACGATCAGGCACCGGTACACTGTTTGCTGAAAAGATCATGTCAAGAATAAAGTCCGGAAATCTGCTTTCAAAAAGCAAGGTAAGGTTATCGGAGGCTGATATACCATTTTTACGGCAAGTCGATACTTATTGCCACTCACTGATTTGGTTTTTTTAAAGGCTTGGTATTAAAAACAATTTATTACGTATCTTTCTTGCCAATCGGTAAACAATCCGTTGAAACAAATGGTTAAAGGAAACTTGGCTTTCGACCCATGCAGCAAATTCGTCTGGCCGTTTTTGGAACTGGCCACTGAGTTTCGGTACTGAGATTTCGCCCTTGCCCTCGGATACAAGTATATCCGTGAGTATAGTTTGTCTATGGTAAGTCTCATATCGCGCACGGGCGAATTGCGCATATTGCCTTAGATCCTCAGAAGTAACTTTCGCGCAGAACTCTAACAACGCTGAAGGAGTCTGCCAACTGAATGCTTCAGGATAGGCAAGATCAATACCACTCAGAACACGCGAGAAGACATGCTGATGCATTGCCACCGGGATTCCGGCACCCATGGCCTCGATAAGCGTAAGTCCGCCACCGTATGGAAAGGAAGCAACATAAAGGTCTACTCGGTAAGTATGTAATGCTTCCCATACACTGGGCACCCAGGAAATATAGATGAACCTGTCGGCTGGAACATTTAAATGTTTTAGTCCGCGTCGTATTCTAAACAATGCCCATGGAGAAAGTTGTCCAATATGAATATGCCTTCCACCAGTCACTTTCAATAGTGCAGGCACAACATCTAGGTAACTTACGAAATAGGGTATTTCTATCTTATTGGATCGAGCTGCTGTACAAGTCGTCAGGGTTCCTTCTTCCATAAACGGCCACTCAACAGGCCTGCTTCTCTTATCGTTTAGTGTGAGCGGCACATAAACATTCTGAATACCCAATCCGTACCGACACTCGTGAAAACCCATGGGATGAGGATCGATATGCTCAGCATATGACAAATAAACACCAAGGCACAGGTGGTGATCACCATGGTGGTAGAAACTGATATCGAATCCCATCTCCGGCTGAACTGCCGCAATAGCAACGCTGTCTTGGTGATGGTTGAATAAATATATTTTCTTTGGGTTTATTTCCAGTAATCGTCTTTGGAGCCAAGTCAATCTCTGTAGCAGATCGCCCTGCTTATGTGCCGATTCGAAAGTGACATTCGCACTTTTTGCTAGCCCTTCCTTTAAGTATTTAGCATCAGACTGGCCACTAAGTTCTGATGATAAGATAATATGTTGTGCGGATGGGCGAGCTCTAATGAAATCCTCGATGACCCTCGTATGTCCACCAGAGCGTTGCACCTTGGTCACGATGTATACGAAAATTGGATGATCTGAATTATCATTAACTATTAAATTAGTTTGATTGATTGATGCTAGATTGAGTCTGCCAACTAACTGGCAAAGCTCATCTAAAACAGCGGAGCCTGCCACTAGTGAAGTACAAAGCGGTTCAGTGAAAACTCGTTCGACAAAGTCGTGAGCCAGTTTTAATACCTGGTTTAGCTCACCAAACTTAATAAGCTGTATGGCATTTTGCGCCAAAGAATGAAGTGAATCGTTATTCCTCAATCTAATCTATCCATTCTCATTCAACTATTCGTGCTTTCTGCCCGTGCGAATTTTCTATCTGAACTGTCAATCTGCTGATTTCTAGTTTGAGCTCATTACAAATCCGGTCCCGATCAACAATATGCAACTTTAGCTGATTTATTAGCTGGCGATCCTTCCAAGCTGCGATCTGCTGATTAAATAAACCCTCAAATATCAGCCGCATTTTTGAGAAATTACCAGAACGCTTCCGAAAAACTTGGGTTGGGTGATCTGCCGTCCAAGAACGCGGAGTATTATTGAAGAAAAGGACCTCCCAATTATCAGGTATGTTCCATTCCCCAGAAAATACATAATCTCTCGCATTGGAAAGATAAATCAAGCCCTTCACTACTAATAGTCGATCAAATAGTGCCAGATAATAATCCACATGATACTGCTCCATTTCTTGCATACTCTCGATATTGATGCAGATATCGAAAGCAGCTTCCGGAAGTTGCTGAACTTGCCATGCAGGCATGATGTAGCAATCATATTCATTACTATAGGAATCGCCTTGATAATATGAACCGATCTTAAGATGAGGCAGCTGCCTCTTTAGGTACATGTATGCATACATCAATGAACCTGGAACGGCGTCAACTAGAACATAGTGTACCGACCCGGAAAGGACCCCTATCAAAACTTCGGCAAGCCTACCGTATCCGCCACCAACTTCGCAGATAGTGATTTTGCGTGAAGGATGTCCATGAAAAAACGCGCTGATAAGGTTAGTGTCCATCACACTACCGAGATCGGTTTCGCGCCAATCGTTTGCCAATCCATGCGATAAAACGTCATCAGGTAACAAGCCTAAGTGGTCAATGTCCCGTAGAAATCTTTCATACTTCGCAACAACATCCGCGCTGATGGATTTCATGCCAGTAACGCCTATCCATGGATTAAGCATCATTTCAAGTTGGCTATATTTTTCGATAAATAGCTCGTCGGTATAGCCTGACAATTTCATGTCTTTATTAGAGCCATGACCCAGATTCCAATTCCAATGATTCGATGGCGCTAGTTCGCCTCCGTTCTTGATCATGTCAGCGGCGATCCTGTGAAACATATCTCTATCACCGGACAAATTGAAGCGGGTATGCGGATTATTTAGCGTCAGTTTTTTTTTCATATTTATCTTGCGACCGCCTATTTACAATAGGGTCTTAGGAAGCTAAAGCGGATGATTCCGTAGTAAAAATTCAAATTGCCATTATTCGATGCGCATACCCATTGCACCAGCGCTATCCAAAACAGCTTGGTAGTTTGCAACGGTATGCTCTAAATCTTTGATCATCACCGAATAAGAACTGGCTTGAGGCAAGTTCATTGGTACTGTGAGAAATTCCAGTACTCTCTCAAAAAAAAACTGCCTATTTTTCATAAACTCTTCGTATGATACCTCAATAAAATCGAATTTAACCGCTTTTAAAAAGGCAATATCGTTCTCAACAGCCTGCGTTTCCCATGTAACCAAGTTTTTGAAAGCTTCGATATCGATCTGATATCGGCAATTATCTTGATAATTGTTCTTTGCATTATGTAATCCACGCTGGTTCGCAATCATCCCCGAGATCACTTGGCGCGGGATATTTCTTTTTAGATAAATGGCTTTATATCCACGTTCAAGTAGAGTTTCCTTAAGAAAATGGGTTTCCTCAAAATGGTGACTTAACACCTTAAATCCGAATATATTGGCACCGCCCTTAATAGCAGAAGATTCCTCGTTATTTAAATAACGGTCTATTAATAATTTGTCGTTAAGAAGTTTTATGTAGAATTTCTTCCACCACGTTCCTTGGGTTTTCCATAATTCAAAAGGGAGCATTATCTGAAGTTGCTCAATTAACTCAGTTCGCTTATTTAAAATATCAACAAAATCGCATTTTATAAATGGTTCAAGCACAGTGCAGCGCGAATTTTCGAGTTTGCCTAACTCATCAATGATTGCAGTCGAACCAGTTCGGCCTCGCGTCATGATAAAAAATTTTTTCATCATCGGTAAAAATAAAAAAACAAATTATTCAATGCTCATGCCCATTTCAACAGCGCAATCAACAACCTCCTGAAAATTTTCTACTGTATATTTGAGATCCTTGATCATTACAGAATATGAACTATTTTTCGGGAGTTCCAAAGGCACTTCTAGAAAACCAAACAAACGATTGAAGAATGCCTGACGATCAGACATGAATTCTTCGTAAGTTACCGCAATAAAACTGAAACCTGCAGCATTTAAAAAGGCTATATCATTATCTCCCTGGCTCATTTCCCAGACCATCAGATTTTTAAATTCTTCTATATCAATTTTATACCGATTGTCATCTTTGTAATCCTGATTGATGTTATAAACACCGCGTTGTTTTGCAATCATCCCCGAAATCACTTGATGCGGAATATTTCTTTTCAAATAAATGACACGGTATCTACGCTTTATCAGAATGTCTTTGAGCCAAGGAATTTCCTCAAAATTATTGCTTAAAATTTTAAACCCAAAAGCACTGACACCATCGGTTAAAGCAGCATTTTCAATCTCCTTCAAATATCTCTTTATTAGCCAAGCCTCATTGCTACAATATGCGAGAAAACGCCACCATTTTGGTTTTTGATTTTTCCAAAGTCCAAAAGGTATTGAAGAGGGATAATTCTTTAAATTAGGGTATTTTTTTACAATATTCGGAAAATTATGCTTCAAAAAAGGCTCTTGTTCTGCGGTACGAATACTTTGGGTCTTATTTAATATGTCAATGATTGCGGTTGAACCAGTTCGCCCGCGTGTCATTATGAAAAATTTCTTTATTGTGTTATTTGTCTGTGAGTTCATAATTCTGGCTTTACTAAATACGCTTTGACGCCACGTCGTACACACAATCTGCCACATAACGAATATCCGCTTCCTTTAGTGTAGGAGACATAGGTAGACTCAGCACTTCACTTGCAAGTAATTCTGCGACAGCTAACTCACTTAAATCCATATCACGGTAACAACTTTGACGATGCGGTGGGGTGGGGTAATGGATCACCGTGGATATACCATGATTTTCAAGATGTAATTTCAGGTCATCTCGTTGTTTACTTCGCACCACATAAAGGTGCCAAACCGGCTCGGCATATTCAGGAACCTTAGGCAATCCAACGCACGATCCAGACAATAAATGAGTATATCGGTCCGCCACTTCCCGACGACGACAGTTCCACTGGTCAAGGACACCGAGTTTGACGCGAAGGAAAGCAGCCTGCATTTCATCCAGCCGACTGTTATGGCCTGCGATGTCGTGCTGATACTTCACTTTCGATCCATAGTTTCGCAACCTACTCACTTTTTCTGCAATTGCATAATCGCCGGTGAGCACTGCTCCACCGTCGCCCAGTGCTCCCAGATTCTTGCCAGGGTAAAAACTGGTAGCCGCAGCATGGCCTAACGATCCGACTCGACGACCTTTATAACGGGCGCCCTGTGCCTGAGCGGCATCTTCGATGACAATCAATCCATGACGGGTAGCAATATCATTGATCGGTTCCATATCTGCTGGCTGTCCATATAAATGGACAGGTATAATAGCTCGTGTCCGGCTGTTAATAGCTCTTTCAATAAGAGCAGGGTCGAGATTATGAGTGTCAACATTCGGTTCGACTGGCACAGGAGTGGCCCCGCATTCGCTGACAGCCAGCCAAGTGGCGATGAATGTATTGGATGGCACGATGACTTCATCACCAGAGCCAATATCGTAAGCTTTCAACAAGAGGTGTATTGCATCAAGTCCGTTGCCGACGCCAACGCAATATTTAACGTCACAATACTGCGCGAATTCGGCTTCGAATGCCTCCAATTCCGGCCCCAAGATAAAGTATCCTGAGTTCATCACCCGATGATAAGCCTCGTCCAATTGCTCTCTGATTGGGTCGTGAAGTTTACGTAAATCGAGAAAAGGCACTAGTTTCAATTGTCCGTCCTGTGGGCGTCTTTGATAAATTGATCATAGTCACGATAGTAATCTAGCTCATCGTAGTATTCGGATGCCAAAACCATGCAGACCGCACCCGAAGAGAAATTGTCGATTTCCCGCCAGATCATTGGACTGATGTAAAGCCCGTAATAGCTACGGTTCATATGAAATGTTTTCTTATTGAATCCATCATCGATATGGATGTCGAATGAACCTGACATGGCAATAATCAATTGCTGAAGTGCTTTATGACCGTGCGCTCCTCGCTCGGCTCCTCCTGGTACGTCGTACAAGTAATAAACACGACGAATCGGGAAGGGAATATGCCGATCTGCCTCAACGAAAGTCAGATTACCTCGGGGATCTGTGACCCGTGGAAGATCGATGATTTTGCAGTCTTCTATCATTTACTGTCCTCTTTATTATCCGCCCATTCTACCGTAAAGGTCTCAGGGTATCCGCGCGTGAAGTGTTGTGTCCAAGGGTAGGCCGATCGGCCTGAGCCATCACGCAATAGAATTTCTTTGGTTTCCTTGATTACCCGCGCAGGAGTGCCCGCAGCTACTTTATGCGGTGGAACATTTTTTGTCACACAGGCTTGCGCCGCAACCAGTGCATGGCGTCCCACCCTTACGCCAGGTAATATCACAGCCGTTGCAGCGATACTGGCGAAATCCTCTATGGTACATCCAACCAAGTGATCGCTGGGGGGGGTTGGATCGTTTGTGAGAACAACATAAGGTAATACCCATACGAAATTACCAATGGTGGTTTTTTTTCCAACGAAAACATTTGATTGAAAGCGGACGTAATTTCCAATGGAGCAATCACCCTGTATTTCACTGAGGGTGCCAATCTGGAAGCTAACACCCGCGACGGTGTTTTCCCGGACTGTTACATGGTGCCCAGTAACAAGTCCAGTACCAAAGGAAGAGGATTCATAGAACACCGAGTGAGAACGTATGTGCGAATTGTTACCGATGGTAAGAGGGCTACCGTCCCCGAGGAGTGTGGGTACCCCGAGCTCACAGTAGGCGCCGACTTTAGTATGATTACCAAGGATTACATTGCTGTGGACAATGGTATAAGGACCAATTTCGACGCCTTCACCAAGCCTCGCCCCAAATGCAACTTGAGCAGTCGGATGTATGTTGGGTGGTTGTCGAAATGTGTTACCCGTGGCTTTGAGCAAGGAAGCCAGATCTTTCAATGCAATTTCAAAATCCCCATGCAAGCCAAGGTGCGAGTTGGTAACTATTTTCCCGAGGATGTAATTAACCTTGATTCCAAGAGGTGCCAGCATGTTGCGCCAATACCTATAGATCATGTCCTCGTGCTTGGACATTAATATGGTGACTTCTGTCTCGGGATTACAGAAGATACCATTCGCAAACGCCGCGCCAGTCGGTCCGATGATCATCCTGGCGTTTCGGAAAAGCAATATTTGCTCAGGAAAGGATAGTTTTTCCGGTTCTACTACTGTAAAACCGTAGCTGACTGCCAGTTGTTCGATTTCATCAACGTTGGAGATCTTTCTTGTGCCAGAGTTGCGGCGCAAAAATATCTTTTCTGGCCATAAGTGTCCCCGAATATCGCGCACCTTTCCGTTCAGGTAGCGACCTAATCTTGCCAATGCTTCTGGACTGAACAGGCCGTGAGAGTGATCCGGTAACGCGCGATTACGTCGTTCGAACGGCACATATCCGGTCACTGAAGTTACATAGAGCTGGTTGATCTTCAATGCGCGACCTATCGGCAATGTGATAACCTCTCTTCCGTGAGCAACTAAGAACAGAGACGCCATTATATTCTTGTGAAGGCCATCGTTGACAACGATAGGGATACTCAAGAATCGTTCATCCATACAGAACAGAGTAATACGCGGTAATACCTCGCTCAGCCAGTGAGCATAATTGGTGGCGCAAGAGTCTACGAAACAAGCGGCAGAGGGAACTTCATGAGGAGCCTCATCAAATTGAAGCCATTTAATCCGGTTATGATTAGGATCGATGAGTGCACGCCCATGCAACTCTTCCGAGGTGAAATCATGCGTAAAGTCATATTGGTCATGATGAATAACCTCATCGCCAACCAACACGAAATTCGTTCCTCCGTATTGAACCGCATCTTGAATAACTGCTATTTGTATCTTCGGAAAGATCAGCTGCTTTGAATAATGCTCAAGAAGCGATCTATCTTCGATTGGAACGACATGGTGGATTGGTGCGCTGATTCTGGCAGATTCGATTAGAGTATGGGTATTTCCAGGATGAATTCTAATATATTCAGAAAGTCGAATCAGTTTTTTCCAATCCGCGAAGCAATAAACTGTAAGATATCTCAAAAATATAAGATAAAAATTTCGCCAAACCCAAATGGCTGCAGCATGAATCGCTGGATATTGTTTAAGGTGTTCTATATAAAACCGTCCAAGCCTTGTTCTTTTCACCCTGGATAATAAATCATTGTCTGAATTCGATTTTGCTGGAATGAAAGTTAGGGTAGCTTCTTTTTCTATTTCAGAGCTCTCTTTCTCAGTTTGAGAGGCAATATACGACGGGACAACTTTCATGCTAGGCTATCAGATTAATTTTTAGATGCAAGGGAGCAGTCAAAATTAAGCCTCTAAATAGGCTTTGATAACCTCCTTCGGGTTTCCATTCATCTTAACGCGTCCTTCATTGATCCAGATAACTCTTGTACATAATGTGTTTGCCAACTGCGCATTATGAGTAACGAGTACAGTTGTTTCGTTTGAATTTACTCGTTCGTTGATAAATGCGGACGATTTTTTCCGGAACTCTTCATCCCCTACGCTGATGATTTCATCTATCAGTAAAATATCTGGATCGACATACATAGCGATCGAGAACCCCAAACGGGCACGCATCCCTGATGAATAAGTCGCAACGGGTTGATCAATGAAATCACCCAGTTCAGAAAAGCCGATTATCTCATTCATGCAACTTTCAATTTTGCGCTTATTGATCCCGAGCGTAATTCCGCTAATAAGTGTATTCTGGCGTCCAGTCAATGAAGGAATGAATCCTGCCTGAAGCGAGAGCAAAACAGTCCTCAACCCTGGTGACCGAATAAGCCTACCAGTATCAGGCCTGATTATATCAGACAATAGCCGTAATAAGGTTGTCTTGCCAACACCATTTCGGCCAAGTACACCTATTGTTTCACCTTGAAAAATGCTAAAAGAAACATTGTTCAGGACCTGATAATACTCATGACTAAACACGCCTTTACGCTGGGAGTAGCTTAATCCTACTCTGTCCAATCGAATCAATTCCTTATGTTCTGCCGATAATGTTGTCATAGGAAAGCTCTCTTCGCATATACCCGATCAAATTTGATCAGAAGAGCTAATCCGATTGCCAAGAAAGAAATAGCAAGGACTCCCAAAGGCCAACAAATCGCCCAGTCGACATGTCTTCCATAGATCAGAATCTCACGATAGTTGTGAATCAGAACACCTACCGGATTAAGATTGAATAGCGGCCGTAATGACTCGGGTACTGAATCAAATCGAAAAAAAATGCCTGAAAGAAAAAATAACATCATTAAACCATTATCTACAACAAACTTTATATCGGGGAGGAACGGGTCAATTGCAGCCAAAATCATACCTAGTCCTAGCATCAATAGCGCTTGAAGAACTAATAAAAAAAATAAATCAGTAAACCATGAGTCAGCAATTGGAGTTCCAATGAATAGTAGAAAAGCAAGAAAAACAAGAAAAACCGTAATAAATTTCAAGCTACTTGTAAAAAGCGCAATCACTGGAAATAAAAATTTCGGCAAATAAACTTGATAAATAAGGATCATATTGCGAGTAATCGATGTTGTCGCGCTATTAATTGTGCTGGCAAACCATTTCCAAACTATAAGTCCAACCAATAGAAGAGATAAATAGTTATTCTCTCCTTGCTTGAGAACAAAAACAAAAATCAGATAAAAAATGGCCATGTACAAAACAGGCTCAATAATCCACCATAGAATCCCTAAAAATGCTCGAGATATATCTGCTCGTATTTCAGAGATCGTTCTATACCAAACAAACTCTACATATCTATTCATATTAAAATATTTTTGCTTCTCTAGTAGTTATGCATTAATGACTGGCTGAAAATTTAGATTGAGATGCTCCCTAATCGGGCATAAAAACCACTATAAATACAGAGATGTCTTCGTTAAAAGAATCTCGCCTTATTTATCGATGTTTTCTGTTTCTTTAATTGGTTGTTTGTCAAAGTGATTTCAAACTGATACCTTGACTTAACTTTGCTGGGGATACGATGCCGTGTCTGATCATTTGTTCGATCACTTGTTGCATACACTGGTCAAGATCGGCGGAGCCCGTTTCAAGCTGCAGTTCAGGGTCCTCGGGTGCTTCGTAAGGTGCAGAAATACCGGTAAACCCACCAATTTGACCAGCCCGAGCTTTTTGATAAAGGCCTTTGACATCACGCATTTCACATACGCTAATTGGAGCATCGCAAAAAATCTCAATGAAGTCGCCTGTATTCACGATGCTTCGCACCCAGTCCCGATCGTTGCGGAAGGGCGAAATAAAAGCAGTTAGCACGATAACGCCCGCCTCCAGAAATAACTTCGCGACTTCGCCGATTCGACGAATAT
>Ga0233425_10010979_pt1 | contig 10772 bp, 4 predicted proteins | sample Watercolumn_Towu_2_FD_181712 | JGI IMG/M metagenome (GOLD analysis project Ga0233425, IMG submission 181712) | Freshwater microbial communities from Lake Towuti, South Sulawesi, Indonesia - Watercolumn_Towuti2014_140_MG | ecosystem: Environmental > Aquatic > Freshwater > Lake | place: Indonesia...
TTGGCGTTTGTCCCCATGGTATCACGAACGGCCCGCGCGCGTGTGACGAAGGGAGAAGGCACCGTCAGTTCGAGCGGGCGTCCGGCTCGCGGTCGAGCGTCACGCGATCGAACTCCTCGCCGTCGACCGACACGGCGCGCACCGTCGCCTGCCCGTCGCCGAGCTCGACCACGAGGTGATGATGCTCGGACCGTCGCATCACGAGCTCGGGAAGGGCGTTGGTGCAGCTCTCGTCGGTGTCGAGCCCTCCGCCTCCGCCCCCGGTCACGAACACGTGCACGCGGTCGTAGAGCTGGTGCTCGTACTCGTGCGTGTGGCCGGTGAAGACCGCGTGGAAGCCGTGCTGCTGCAAGAGCGGCAGCACCACGTCGCGCGTGGCCTGCATCTGCATCCAGGTCTCCTGGCAGGCCGACTGCGGCGGGTAGTGGAAGAACGCGAAGCGCCAGCGGGCCCCCCGGGCCGCCTCGGAGGCCACCTGGGCCTGCAGCCAGTCCCAGAGGGGCGGGGTCTTGGCGCCCCCGAGCGGGAAGAAGAAGTCGCCCCCGTCGAGGGTGTTGTCGAGGGCCAGGAAGAAGGCGTCGCCGTACGAGAACGCGTAGCTGGCCTCCGGCAGCGGCACCCCCGGATCGACGGGCAGCGCGAAGTGGTCGCGGAAGTTCTGCAAGAGGTCGATGCGCTCCTTCCAGTCGTGGTTGCCCGGCACGGGGAAGGTGGGCACGTAGTGGTTGCGCGGGCGCACGGGCTCGAAGAACTCGGTGATGTACGAGGCGCGATCGGCGCCGTAGCCGACGACGTCGCCCGTGTGCAGCACCAGCGCGGGGCGGTCCTCGACGAGGCGCGCCGAGAGCCGGGCGTGCACGTCGGCCCCGGTCTGGCTGTCGCCGTAGACCGCGAAGCGGAAGGGGCGGCCGGGCAGCGGCGCGGTCGCGAAGGTGAGGTCGCCCGTGCAGGTGGCGCCGGTGCAGGCGCGGTAGTGGTAGAGCGCCTCGGGCGCGAGCCCCGTCACCCGCACCTCGTGCAGCGTGGCGTCGGCGCTCCCCTCGGCCCTGCGCCCGTACGTGGCGTCGGAGCCGACCTCGACCACGGCGTCACCCGGCAGGTCGGTCTGCCACGAGACGGTCACAGAGGTGGGCGTGGTTTCGCCGAGCCAGGGGCCGGCGAAGAACGCGCGATCGACCGGGCCGATAGGGACCTCCCAGGGCCCCGCGGGCCTCGCCCCCGCGTCCGCGTCCACCCCTGGCGTCCCGGCCTCGGGCACGTCGTCCGCCTCGGGACGCGCAGGATCGTCCGCTCCGGCCGCCTCGGCCGCCTCGCCGCCCGCCTCCGGGGCCCGCGACGCGCCCGCGCATGCCGCCGCTGCTACGGCCAGGAGCGCCGCCCCGAGCCATCCGAACCGAGCCCGCCTCGCAGCCCCCATGCCAGCTCCCCTCTCCCGTCGCGTCGCCTCCCCGTCCCACACGACGCGCTCCGGCGCAAGTCATTTGGGTGGAGATCCGCCAGCCCGACGGATCTCGCGGCGACATCAACCGCATAGGTACGAATTCACGTGAAACGAGGGGCACTCCGTGGCAGATAGACAACCTCTGAGCCCCCGCCCCCTCCGGCCCGCGCCTCTCCCGCACGCCCCCCGTCCTCTCCGCCCCCCGACGAGCCCCAGCATCTCTCACCGCTCCGACACCGGCGCGTCGACCAGGCAGCCCACCGGGACCTGCGCGCGCTGCCCCGGTCGGGGCTCGTCCAGCGCCAGGTCGACGCGCAGCACGGCCTGCCACGGGCGCGCGCGGAACGCCGCGGCGCAGGCCGGCGTCATGGGGCCCCAGGGGGTGGGCTCCGTGGCCCGCGAGAAGTCCGGGGCGATGTCCAGGGTCAGGTCGGCCGAGCAGCCGTGGTCGACCAGCAGCACCGTGGGCACCGCGCGTCCCTCCCAGCGATCATCGAAGTCGACGCCCGCGGATCGGGGCTTCCACGCCGGGCGCTCGGACCTGAGCCACGCGCTCTGCGCGGCCACGTGGGAGGTGCGCGGCTCGGCCAGGGGCTGGACACGGGCCTCGGCCGGCAGACGCCGCAGGCACTCGCGCATCACGACGTACTCGCGCTCGACCGGCGTGGCCCGGGGGAGCATCGCGGCGGCGTCGGCCAGCGCGACCAGCATCAGCGCGACCGCCGCCCCGGCGCGCCACGGCCCCGTGACGCGCGGGAACGGCCGGGCCGCGAGATCGACCAGCCCTGCCAGCAGGGCCGCGGCCGGCACGGTCCAGAGCACCACCGCCGCGCTCAGGTGGCGGGCCGGGGAGTACGGTGAGGACGCGGTGCCCAGCACCACCGCGAACGGCCCCTGCAACAGGCCGAGCGCGACCGCCAACCGGAGCGCCGCGGACGGCCGGCGCCACAGGAGCACGCCCAGGCCGAGCACCGCCAGCGCCGGGAACAGGGCCGGCGTGCGCATCACCTGCAGCCCGCCCCGCGTGGCCCAGTGCGCGATGCTCGCGAGGCGCTGGAGCCCGCCGGGGCCCGTGACCAGGCCGTCGCCCGGGCCCAGGCGCTCGAACGTGAGCACGCGCGCGGCGCCGGCGACGAACGGGGCCAGGCCCAGCACGACGTACAGCCACCGGCGCCGCGTCGGCAGCTGCTGGAGCACGAGCACCGCGAACACCGGCCCGGCCACCACGGTGGAGTCGCGCGCGAACGCCGCCACCGAGGCCAGGACCGCGCCCACGGCGAACAGGCGGGGTCGCTCGCGCCGCAGGGCCCTTCGGCCGACCGCCACGGCGGTCAGCAGGGTGAGCGCGTAGAAGGCGAAGGGATCCTCGCTGGCGCCCAACCGCGCCAGCAACGGGTGCACGGCGACCAGGGCGGCGGCCAGCAGGCCGGGCAGGGCGCCCCCGGCGAGCTCGGCCGCCACCACCCCGGTCGGCACCACGACCAGCGCCGACACCACCCGGTTGGCGTCCATCAAGCCCTCGCCCCGCAGCCCCAGGGCCCCCATCAGCGCCAGGTACGAAGAGGTCACCCGGGGATAGCCCGGCACGCTCGACGGCTCGAGGGCCAGCGCGCCATAGCCGTGGAAGTCCTCGTGGAACGGCCCGGCCGGCACCACGAGGGCCCGGAGCAGCCACGCGCCGAGCGCCAGGAGCACGAGGCCGGTCACGAAGGTCCGGCGCGCGCGCGCGTCGGCGAAGCCGGACGGCGCTGGTGATGGCGTCCCAGGGGTTCCGCTCATGGGCCCGGAGTGTACCGTCGGCAGGAGCGCGTGAACAACCGAAATGGCTTCACCCGGACAACGGGTTCGGTATGCCTCCCCGAGAGGAGGCCGCCTTCAAGGCGCTGGTGATCGCCTGCGACCTCGACCTGCGCGAGGTTTCGGCCTGGCCGCTGCCCCCTTCAGCCGGCGCGCCTCACGGCCCGCTGGTCGATCGTCGGCCCGTGGCTGCTGGCGGTGGCTCGGCAGGAACCCGATTGACTGGTGGTGCTGGGGGCGTGGCTCTCGAAGCGCGCCCTCGATCCGCGTTGATCAGCTCTGCGGTTCGCGGGCGGGGCCCCGGCGCCTCGGTTCGCGCCGACGGCGCTCGCTGCGCGGGGGCCGGGGCAGCCGCGTGGCCGAGACCACGAGCTCCTCGACCAGCACGGCCGCGCCGTTGAACCCCAGGAAGGGTCGCTCGAAGAAGCAGTGCGCGTGGAACGACGGGAAGCCGAGCTCGACGAAGAACCAGTTGGGCAGCACCGCGTCGCCCAGCGACGACGAGAAGAACACGCCGTTGGGCTCGCGCGGGGGCGGCGGCTCGAACGCGTTCAGCTCCCCCTGCCGCGGGTAGACCAGCGTGCGCGTGGACGCGGGCAGGCGCGCCAGGCACTCCTGGGCATGTCCCGGGCGGTTGGTGAGCACCACGAACGACAGGTCGGCGTCGAGCGAGGTGACCAGGTCGGCGAGGCCGGCGCCCAGGTGGGGATCGCCGAGGAAGCCGACGCGCAACCCCGCGATGTTCTGGGCCACGGCGCGCTCGAGGCGGGGCACCAGCCGCGCGAGCTCGGCGTCGACCAGGCGCTCGGCCTCGGCGTCGCGACCCGTGGCCCGGCCGATGGCCCGCACCCATTCGGCCGTGGCGCGCAGGCCGACGGGCAGCGGCGTCTCGACCAGGTGCGCGCCCGCCAGGGCGGCCACGTGGCGCGCGGCCTTTCGCCCGTAGGGCAGACCGATCACCGTGCGCGCTTCGGTGGCCCGCGCCAGGGAGGCATGCGGCGAGCCGTCGAGCCACACCGAGGTCACGGTCAGGCCCAGGCCCTCGACCAGCCGCCGAAGCTCGCGCACGTTGGCGTTCTGATCCTCCTCGTTGCGATCGTAGAGGTGTCCGACGATCGCCACGGTGCCGTCGGCGGCCGGAGCCGCGGGCGCCTGCAGGCCCTTCGCCAGGGCCAGGAGCGCCTCCTCGTAGCCGTCGAGCCAGTCGCCGTCCATGGCCTTGCTGGCCACCAGCCGCACGGGCACGCCCCTCGCGGCCTCGACGTCGCGCCCCAGGCGCTCCACGTCCATGCCCGTGAGCAACGCCATGGGCATCGAGGTGACCAGCACCACGCCCACGCCCGGCTGCGCCGCCGCCTCGTCGAAGGCCTGGCGGACGTCGTCCTCGCGCGACAGGGCCAGCTTGTCGGGCGCCATACGCGTGGTGCGAATGCGCCGGGGCAGGCCCAGCACGTCGAGCGTGGAGCGGAAGTCGTGGCCGCCCCCGATCCAGGGGATCTTGCCCTCGGCGCAGCGCGGGCCGTCGACCACCACGTGGGCGTCGGGGATCGCGTTGGCGGCCAGGTACACGCCCGACATGAACGGGAACAGCACGCGTCGTGAGCGGTCGGTCGCGGGACGGGACGACGCGCCGGGGCCGGTCATGGAACCTCCTCTGGGGCGGCTCGGCGGGACGACGCGGGGTCGTCGGCGGCCGCGGGGCGCAGGTAGCGTCCGAACGCGGGAAAGAACGCCCGATCGCAGAGCGCGCGCAGGCGGTCGGCGGTGCGGAGGGCGCCGTCGAAGCCCATCTCGAACGCGGCGAACGCGATGCGGTTCTTCCCGGCGGTCGTCAGGCGCCGATCGAGCCGGTACTGCGAGAAGACCGCGCGCACCCCCGACGCGACCAGGGCGGGACCCAGCGCGGCCTCGGTCTCGAAGGCGTGCACGCGCAGGCGCCCGGGGAACGCCGCGCGCTCCAGGCGCTCCTCCAGCGAGGCCAGGGCCTCGGGGGGCACGGCGCGGTGACGCCACACCTCCACGTCGAAGCCGGCCTCGCAGCAGGCGTCGACCAGCGGGACGCCCCAGGCCGTAGCCGGGTCTGCCAGGCACGCCGCCGTGCGCTCGTCGATCACGAAGCCGACGGCCCGCCCCCCGGCGGCCCGCGTGGCCGCCTCCCGCGCCTCGGCGCGCACCGCCAGCGCGCGCGCCACCACCTCCTCGGGATCGATCGACGCGCCGGCCTCCCGGGCCACGGCGCGGAGCCACGCCGCGGTGCGCTCCCAGCCGTAGGGCCCCGGCAACACGACGTGCCGCCCCGGCACCAGCGCCTGGAGCACCTCGTAGAGCGGCCGCCACCAGCGGTGCTCGACGTAGACGTGGGTGCCGGCGCCCCGCAGGGCGTCGAGGCGGCTCCACTCCAGATCGGGCACCACCACCGTGACCACCTCCAGGCCCAGCTGACCCAGCCATCCGCGAAGCTCGGCGGCCGCCTCGTCGTCGGGCACCCCCACCAGGCTCACGCGCGCAGGAGGCCCGGCCGGCCCCTCGGCGCTGCCCGGCCCGAAGCGCCGGGTCAGCACCCTGCGCAGCAGCTTGAACACGGCGTCGGGACCCGGCCCCATGATGTTCACGCGCGAGCCGGGCCGCTCGGTCGCGTCGTTGGCGATGCCCTCGACGTCCTCGCCCGTGACCGCGGGTACGCACGTGTTGCACAGCAACAGCGGTCGCTGCTCGACCTCGACCAGGGCCGACGCCGAGTGGACGGCGTGGCGCAGTCCCGTGGGGTTGCCCAGGATCACGTCGCGCTCGGTGAGCCCGGACACCTGGGGAGGCGGCGAGAGGTCGGCCGTGCGCTTCACCACCTCGCGGTAGGGCGTCTCGAGCGCCGCGGCCGCGCCCCCGAAGCTGTCGGGGCCGTGCTGCGAGCACTCGTTGTCGCAGTGGAGGACCAGCTGGAACAGGCGCGGCAGCGAGCCCGTGGGGCGGCCGAGCGACTCGAACGCGTCGTAGCCGAAGAAATCTACGTACACCGGCGGCGCCGGGACGGCCGGTCGCTGCGGTGGCTCTTGGCTGACGGGGAGCGTCGACGCGGCGGGGGCGGCCCCCGGGCGCGCGGGGCTCCGCTCGGCCGGCTCTCCGCGCGCGGCCAGGCCCCGAAGCCGCTCGAAGGTGTAGCGCTCGAGGCGCGCCGCGGCCACCTGCTGCAGGGTGCGCTGCACCGCGACCGGCGGGGTCGCACCCTGGTACGACACCGCCAGGTGCCGGGTCTTCAAGAACGCCTCGCGCTCCGAGCGCGGCTCGAGGTGCAGCACCAGGCGCCCCTCGGCCGTGTCGAGCCCCACGCGGATCCGCTCGGGTTCGGCCGTCACCGCCGAGACCTGCGCGCGAGGCGCCAGCCGGTCGAGCCCCAGGAGCTGCGCGAACCACCACGCACGGACCTTGCGAGCGGCCTCGGGATCGGTGGGTGCCCCCGGGCTGGCGTTGCTGGGCTTGGCGGAGTTCACGCCGCTCAGGGGTTGGCGCAGCACCGGAAGCCGAGATCGGAGAGCCCGCTCCCGGGCTGGAATGCGTCGCGGGCCGAGTTGCGCGCGTCGACGCAGCTGGCGAAGCCGCCGCCACGGCGCGAGCGCTCGTAGCTCAGCACGGACTCGTAGGCCGACGGCGGGACCTCGGCGTCGTAGCTGGGCGTGCGGCGATCGGCCACCCACTCCCAGACGTTGCCGACCGCGTCGAGCAGGCCGTAGAGGCTGGCCCCCAGCGGGTGGGCGCCGACCGCGGCGGTGCGCCCCGTACCACAGCCGGCGCCGCCCTCGGCGATGTTCGCGTGGCTGCAGTCGAGGCTGCCGTCGCCCCACGGGTAGCGGCGCGACTGGGCCTGGCAGTCGCCGTACAGCTCGCACCCGCCGCGGGCCGCCTTCTCCCACTCGGCCTCGCTGCACAGGCGGCGACCCTTCCAGGCGCAGAACGCCTCGGACTGCGTCCAGGTGACGCACGTTACCGGGTGCTGCTTGTCCTGCGCCACGGAGTAGGTGGTGGCCCCGCCGTCGGCGCACGAGGCGTTGGAGATGGCCGTGCACTTGCCCGCGGCCACGCAGGCCTCGTACATCTCGGCCGTGACCTCGGTGCGGTCGACCCAGTAGGCGCCCGTCGAGGCCGCGTGATACGACTTCTCGTCGCCGGTCAGGCTGTCGTCGGCGCAGGTGTCGTCGACGGTGGCGTTGCACCCCATCCAGAACGAGCCGGCCGGGATGAGCACGGTCTCGCTCAGGCACTGGCCGTAGATGCAGCGGTTGGCGCCGCCGCCGCACAGGTCGGACGCCCTCTCGTCGACCAGCCCGTCGCAGTCGTTGTCGGCCAGATCGCACTTGGTCTCGGTGCCGGCTTCGTACACCCCGCCGGTCAGAGCCAGGTACGTGTTGCTGTCGCACACGCCCCACAGGCCCGCCTGACACAGCCCGGCCGGCTTCTTGGTGCCCGCGCACACGCCGGTCTGGTTCTCGCACCAGCGCGGATCGTTGGCCACCAGGTCGACGCCGTCGGCCGAGTCGGTTCGCCCGTCGCAGTCGTCGTCGTTGCCGTTGCACACCTCGGCCTGGGCCTTGAACTCGGTGGAGCACAGGATGCCGTTGCCGGCCTGGTTGCACACCGTGAGGCCGCCGGTGCACAGGCCCTGACCGCAGTTGCGGTTCACGCCGTTCACCACCGAGCCGTCGAGCAGGGTGAGCTGGAAGTCCTCGTCGGTGGCGCCGTTGCAGTCGTTGTCGAGGCTGTCGCAGCTGAGCTCGTTGCCGGCCTGGTAGGCCCCGCTGAACGCTGCGTAGATGGGGTCGGTGCACGCCTGCCACGACCCGCCCACGCACAGGTCGGCCGGCTTGGTCGACCCGGCGCACACGCCGGCCTGGTTCTGGCACTGGCGCGGGTCGTTCTTGACCAGGTCGGCGCCGTCGGCGCTGTCGGTCAGGCCGTCGCAGTCGTCGTCGAAGGTGTTGCAGATCTCCCACGTGGCCTTGTACTCGGAGGAGCACACGATGCCCCCGCCGCCCGCGTCGCACTGCGTGGTGCCCCCGACGCAGCGGCCGGTGCCGCAGGCCTTGCCGACGCCATCCAGCACCTGGCCGCTGAGGGTGGTCATCGTGAAGTCTTCGTCCTTGCTGCCGTCGCAGTCGTTGTCGAGGCTGTCGCAGGACAGCTCGTCGCCGGCCTGGTAGCTGGTGCGCAGCGCGCCGTAGGTCGCGTCGGTGCACGCCTGCCACTCGCCGCCGGAGCAGAGCGCAGCCGGCTTGCGGGCCCCCAGGCACACCCCCTTCTGGTTCTCGCAGTCGCGCCCGTCGTTGGCCAGCAGCTCGATCGCGTCGGCCGCGTCGGCCTTGCCGTCGCAGTCGTCGTCGATGCCGTTGCACACCTCGTTGCCGGCGTTGCCCGACGTGGTGCACAGGATGCCGCCCTGATCGGCCCGGCACTTGGTGACGCCCCCCGCGCAGGCTCCCACGCCGCAGGCCTTCGCGACGCCCTCGTAGAGCGTCCCGTCGGCGCCCGTGACCGAGAAGTCCTCGTCGGAGGTGCCGTCGCAGTCGTTGTCCTTGCCGTCGCACGTGGTCTCGCGCCCGATCTGGTACAGCACCGACCAGGCCGCGTAGATGTTGTCGGTGCAGTCGAGCCAAGCGCCGTTGACGCAGCGCGTGGCCGGCTTGGTCGAGCCGCTGCACACGCCGTTCTGGTTCTCGCACGAGCGCAGATCGTTGGCCAGCAGGTCGACCGGGTCGTTGGCGTCGGTCTTGCCGTCGCAGTCGTCGTCGACCCCGTTGCACATCTCGTCGGAGATGGCGGTGTCGGTCGCGCAGCGCGTGCCGGTCTGGTCGGACAGGCACACCGTGAGCCCGCCGGCGCACGCGCCCACGCCGCACGCCTTGCCGATGCCGGCGATGGTCTTACCGTCGGCCGTGGTCGTCGAGAAGTCCTCGTCGATGACGCCGTTGCAGTCGTTGTCGACGCCGTCGCACGTCACCTCGAACCCGGCCTGGAACGCCTGGCTGTTGGCCGCGTAGGCCACGTCGTCGCACACCGCCCAGCTGCCGTTGGTGCAGAGCGCCGCGCGCTTGGTGGCCCCGGCGCACGCGCCGTTCTGGTTCTCGCAGGAGCGCAGGTCGGACTTCAGCAGGTCGGCCGCGTCGGTGGCGTCGGTGCGGTTGTCGCAGTCGTCGTCGATGCCGTTGCACACCTCGGGCGCCTGGTGATGCACCGCCGGGTTGTAGTCGTCGCAGTCGGTGTCGTTGGGATCGCCGTCGCCGTCGAGGTCGGCGTCGCAGGCGTCGCCCTTGCCGTCGGCGTCGAGATCGGCCTGGTTGCCGTTGGGGACGAGCGGGCAGTTGTCGTCGCAGCCCACGGACTGCCCGGGGGCGCACGGCGCGTCGCCGAGCACGCCCGAGCCGTCGCCGTCGTCGAGCACGCCGTCGTTGTCGTCGTCGTCGTCGCACGGATCGCCCAGGCCGTCGCCGTCGTGGTCGCCCTGGGAGGCGTTGACGATGCGCGGGCAGTTGTCGGTGGCGTCGGGCACGCCGTCGCCGTCGTCGTCGAGGTCGCACGCGTCGCCCTGCCCGTCGAGATCGAGGTCGGCCTGATCGGGGTTGACCACGAGCGGGCAGTTGTCGTCGCACGAGACCGCACCAGCACCCGCGCAGGGGTTGTCTCCGGCCGTGCCCGAGCCGTCGCCGTCGTCGGGCACGCCGTCGTTGTCGTCGTCGTCGTCGACGCAGTTGGCCAGGGAGTCGCCGTCGGTGTTCGCGTAGCCCTCGTCGGTGAAGGCGTCGCAGTCGTCGTTGATGCCGTTGCAGGCCTCGAAGGCGCCGGGGTAGGTGAGCGCGCGCCGGTCGTCGCAGTCGGCGGGCACGGGCGAGCCGTCGCCGTCCTGGTCGGGATCGCACACGTCGCCCACGCCGTCGCCGTCGAGGTCGGCCTGGTCGGCGTTGGCGATCTTGGGGCAGTTGTCCTGGCCGTCGGGCACGCCGTCGCCGTCGTCGTCGCCCGAGAGGCAGTCGGGCGTCCCGTCGCCGTTGGCGTCGAAGCAGCCTTCGTCGGTCTGGCCGTCGCAGTCGTCGTCGACCAGGTTGCAGAAGGCGCACTCGCCGTCGACGGTCTGGGTCTCGACGATCGACGGGTTGACCAGCGCATCGCGGTCGTTGCAGTCGTCGCCGCCGTCGGTGAGCCCCGCGTGCCCGTCGCCGTCCTGGTCGGGATCGCACAGGTCGCCCGCGCCGTCGCGGTCGAGATCGGCCTGGTCGTCGTTGACCACGCGCTGGCAGTTGTCGTCGCAGCCCACGGACTCGCCGGTGCCGCACGGGTAGTCGCCCGCCACGCCCGATCCGCTGCCGTCGTCGGGGATGCCGTCGTCGTCGTCGTCGTCGTCGCACAGGTCGCCCTGCACGTCGCCGTCGAGGTCGGCCTGGTCGGCGTTGGCCGTGAAGTGACAGTTGTCGTCGCACCCGGCGGTCTGCCCGTCGGCGCAAGGGACGTCGCCGATGAGGCCGCTGCCGTCGCCGTCGTCGAGGATGCCGTC
>Ga0233425_10010980_pt1 | contig 10771 bp, 10 predicted proteins | sample Watercolumn_Towu_2_FD_181712 | JGI IMG/M metagenome (GOLD analysis project Ga0233425, IMG submission 181712) | Freshwater microbial communities from Lake Towuti, South Sulawesi, Indonesia - Watercolumn_Towuti2014_140_MG | ecosystem: Environmental > Aquatic > Freshwater > Lake | place...
CACCGAAGCGGGCGCGGGGCGTTTCGAGAAACGCGCTCCGGATGCCCGGGCCGCTCCTCCCGAGGCTCACGAGTCGCTCATCAGCCGGAAGTCCGTTGCGGTAGTGCCATTGACCGGGCTATCCTTCACGGGGGCGCTGGCGACGGGCATGTACGGATCCGCGAACCGTGAGACGTTTCCGATGAAACAGCCGCCCGCCACACTGGCCGACCTCCTGGATGCCGTGCGCCGGTTCCGGGATGACCGCGACTGGGCCCAGTTCCACACGCCCAAAAACCTGGCCGCGGCCATCGCCATCGAGGCGGCGGAACTCCAGGAGCAGTTTCTCTGGAAGACCGACACCGAGATCGACGGCGATCTGACCGACGCGGCCAAGCGGGCCGGCGTGGCCGACGAGATCGCCGACGTCGTGATGTTCGCCATGCTGCTCGCCGACCGGCTGGGCATCGACCTGGCCGCGGCGATCACCGCCAAACTCGCGGCCAACGCCGCCAAATACCCGGTGCATCTGGCGCGCGGGTCTGCCCGCAAATACACGGAACTGCGCCACTGACCGGGCGGCTGCCAGCCCAAGTTACGCACTTGGGAGTCGCTTTTCGGATTTTTGGGCGGTTCACCGTTCGTAAGTGCTGACGTGCCAACGCGCGGTTCCGTGAACCGCCGTGTAGTGAAGATCTTGCCCTTGAGTTTTCGCTTCCGCGTCCGCGATCTTTGAAGCATCCGAGCGACGGAGTGCTTTGATGTTTCTGCGGCGGTGTGAACGACGAAAGAGCGGCAAGCGTCACACCTCCTGGGCGCTGGTCGAGTCGTATCGCACGGCACGAGGCTCGCGGCAGCGTGTCGTCGCGTATCTCGGTGACCTCGCGCCGAGCGAGCGGGACGGTTGGGTGAAGCTCGGCGCGCACCTGCAAGGTGACGAAGCGGCTCGCCGGCCAGAGAGGACGCTCTTTGATCCGCCGTGTGCGCGGGATACAGGCGAAGAGGAGCAGGTCAGGGTTCGCGTCAAAGACATCCGGCTCGAGCGGCTGCGAGACTTCGGCGACGTCTGGCTGGCCTGGGGGCTGTGGCAGATGCTCGGCCTCGATGAGCTCTTGGCAAAGCTTCTGCCACAGGGCCGCGAAGACGTCTCCTGGGGCACGGTGGCGGCGATTCTCGGAATCGCTCGGTTCTGCGAGCCGTCGAGTGAACTGCACATCGAGCAGTGTCTTGGTTCAGCGTGAACTGGAATCGCGAGGGCAAGGCGTAAGGGAACACCGCGCGGCTCCATGCCGCTGGAGTCGCGGCCTCCGGCCGCGAAGGTTTATCGCATGAGTGCCGATCCCGAAGGGAAGGTCGGGCGGTGCCGCTGAGGGCATCCGCCCGTCCTTCGGTCTCGGCCCCTGGAACGGCGCTCGGGTCGGTCCTCACCGGAGCCCTATCCTCCGTCCAGGTCAAGTCACATTGTACCGCGCGTGTCAACGTCACATGAGCACCGTGTGCGTGTTCGCCTGCTCGGCAGCGCGTGACTTCGCACCGAGTCGCTTTGTGCGAGCGGCCTCGAGCTTGCTGTCACGGCTGTCGAAGATCTCGGTGTCTCGTCCCGCAAGCTTGTCGTGCGGCGTCACATAGCCGAGCGCACTGTGGAGCCGCACCTCGTTGTAGTGGGTGACGAAGTTGCCGACGACGCGTCGTGCCTCCTCGACGTCGCGTGGAGCCTTGTTGCGGAACTCCTCGCCCTTGAGCGTGCCGTGCCAGCGTTCGAGCTTACCGTTGCTCTGCGGGTAGGAGGGGCTGGTGCGAACATGGGTGATGCCCGCCAGGCGGACGAACTGCTTGAAGTCCTTGGCGATGAACTGGGGCCCGTTGTCGGAGATGATCCTGGGCTTGTGGCCGGGGTGCTTCTCCAGGGCCCGCTGGACGATGGTTTCGACCTCCGGCTCCTTCATGGTCTCGCGGATCTCCCAGTGGACTCTTGTATCGGCTGTAGCCGTCAAAGACCGAGCAGAGGAAGTAGAAGGTGCCCGCGAGGTTGAGGTAGGAGATGTCGATATGCCAGTGTTCATGAGGCCCAATGGGCTGCACAAAGCCCTTGCCCTTCTTCGAAGGAGCCCAGCGATTGCGATCCAGCAGGCCCGCCCCCTTGAGCACCCGGTAGACGCTGGTCGGACTGACGGCAACGACGTCTTGGTCGAGCATCATGTAGGCGAGCCTCCGGTAGCCTTCGAGGGGGAACTTCCTGTGGTAGTCGATGATGGCCTGTTTCTCCCAGGCTTCGAGCCATCCGTCACGGGGGATGTGGCAGTTGTGGGCATGGGGCCTGCCGTAATGCTGTCGCCAGAGGTGGTACTTGCTGGTCGGCAAGCTGATCCAGCCGAGCAACTGCTTGGCGGGCAGCTCGGCGCGGACTGTCCACTTGCCGACGTAGTCGATCACCTCGTCACGCGTATCCGGGGGAACCCAGCGGCCTTTCTGGGCTCCCCACTGGCTTTTTTTGCGAGGATGTTTTCCTCCATCAGCTCGGAGATGACCTCGTTCTTCTGGGCGATCTTCGCGTCCCTCTGGGCCACGACCGCCTCGAGCTTGGCGATCTTTTCGTCCTTGGCAGACTCGACCGCCTTGGCACGGCGGCCCTTCTTCAGGTCGAACACGTCCGCGCCGTGCTCGAAGATTGCTGCCTGCCATCGATAGATCTGGCTGGGCTGAAGTCCGTGCTCGTCACACAGGTCCGAGATCGGCACCCGTTCGACGAGGTATCGCTTCACGATGGCGATCTTCTCGGGGCCGGACAGCCGCTTGCGCTTCTGGGTCATGGGATGGAATCCTCCGGGGGAAAGGGTAGGCTCACCCTTGCCCGCGGATATTCCAGGTTCGACGGGAGCAAGACAGCACCTGAAGCAGCGGTTCGGTGAACTCTTCGAGTTGAAGTGTGATCTGCTGCTCTACGACGTGACGAGCACCTCCTTCGAAGGCGACGTGGAGAACTGCGCGATCGCCAAGCGGGGCTATTCCCGTGACTCGCGGGGCGATCGCCCGCAGGTCTGCATCGGCCTGGTTGTCACCGAAGAAGGCTTCCCGCTGGGGTACGAGGTCTTCGCCGGCAATATGCACGATTCGCTCACGGTGAAGAGCATCGTCAAGTCGCTGGAACGCAAGCACGGGGCGTTGAACCGTGTCTGGGTCATGGACCGAGGCATGGTCAGCAACGACAACCTCGAGTTCCTGCGGGAGCGTGGGGCGAAGTACATCGTCGGCACGCCCAAGGCGATGCTGCGGCAGTTCGAGCGACACCTGACAGAGCAGAACTGGGTGGTGGCCCAGGAAGGCGTCGATGTGAAGCTCGTGCCGAGCCCGGATGGAGAGGAGACGTTCCTTCTGGCGCGGAGCGTCGATCGCCGGTCCAAGGAACTCGCGATGCACGAGAAGTTCATCGGCCACATGGAGGCCGGACTATTCAAGCTCAGGGCCGCTGCCGAGTCGGGTCGGCTTCGTGACGAGACGCTGGCCGGTGAGCGACTGGGCCGGCTGAAAGAGCGCTTCTGGCGGGCGTCGCAGGCATTCGATGTCACGATCAGGAAGCTGCCGCAGCCGATCGGCAGACAGCATCTGGAAGGGAGCTGGGTCCGCAACGAGAAGTTCCACGAATGGTCACAACTGGTCGATGGCTGCTACCTCCTGCGGACGAATCTCACCGGCGTTGATCCGGCCACGCTCTGGAAGCGATACATCCAGCTCACCGAGGCGGAGTGGGCCTTCAGGATCGCGAAGGATGAACTGGCGATTCGGCCCGTGTGGCATCAGAAGGAAGACCGCGTGCGGTCCCACGTGCGCATCTGCTTCCTGGCGTATGCCATGTGGAAGACGCTGGCCGGCTGGATGAAGGGCGCCGGCCTGGGAGATGCGCCCCGCACGCTCCTCTACGAGTTCGCCACGATCAAAAGCGGCGATATCGTCCTGCCGGCGGAGTCAGCCGCTGGCGTCCGCACCACCGTACGACTGCGCCACGTGACGGAGCCCGAGGCCGAGCAGAAAACGCTGCTGCACAGGCTCGGGCTGACACTTCCCCGGAGACTCAAGCGGCTCGACCAGCCCGCGCGAATGTAGTGAAGACTTTGGCTCTGAATTCGCGTGAATCCCGGGCTGTACGCTCCCAGGTGCGTAACTTGGGCCAGGTGTCGGCTGCGGCTCGACCGCCCGGTTCGCGGGCAGATCGTCGGCTCCGGCCCGCCCGGCACGGAGCGCGTGCGTAGTATTCGCCGTTAGGGGCAGTCCGCCGGAGCGGTTATAACGGACAATGATGCGAGCCTGCCCGGCCTCTCTGGTTCGGCAGGGCTACTCATTCCTTCTGGAGGCTCTATGTCTGCCTACTTGTTTGCCGCGGCCGACGCCGCCGGCGTTTCGATGGATTTTTTCCAGGCCCATGCCGGAGGCTCGCTGTTTCAGACCCTCACGCTCTATTTGTTCTTCGCCGGAACGGTTGCCATGGGGGCCGGGGCGTTGTATTTCTTCCTGCTGCGTGACGACGTGGCTCCCGAGTACCGCAGCACCATGGTGGTGGCGGGGCTCGTGTGCGGAATCGCCTGTTTCCACTACTACAAAATGACGGGTGTCTATCAGGCCGGTCAGGGCTTCCCGACGGCCCTGCGGTACATCGACTGGCTGTTCACGACGCCCCTCTTGCTGCTCAAGTTTCCGCTCCTGCTGCGGATGGGCGAGAAGGGGGCGAAGTTCTTCTGGCAGTTGGTGATCCTCGACGTGGCGATGATCGTCACGGCCTTCATCGCCGAGACCTCGGTCGTCGATACCCCGCGCTGGTGGACGTTCTTCCTCGTCTCCTGCGCCTTCGAGTTGCTGATCGTGGGCGTGCTGTTCGTGTCGCTTGGGCAGGCGATCGCCGACGCTCCGCCGCCGCTGGCGAAGGCGTTGGGCACGATGCGGCTGTTCGTGCTCATCGGCTGGGCAATCTATCCGATCGGCTTCCTGATGGCACGGGCCGGTGCCGGTGAGTATCGCGAGATCATCTACAACGTGGCCGACGTCATCAACAAGGTCGGGTTCGGTCTCGTGGCCTACCACGGCATCAAGGCGATGAGCCATCGCAGCCTCACCGCCGCCTGACGGTAAAAGACATGCATGGCCCGTCCGCCGGTGTTCCGGCGGACGGGCGTCATGCGGATGGGAGGTGATTCGTGCACGGCGCGACGAGAGCCGGTGGCGGTGACGCCTCGCGGTTTCGGGAGGTCGCCTTCCGCCGCCTGCCGCTGGCCGTCATGGCGACTGCCGTGATTGCCGGCGCCGTTTTCGGCTCGCACTGGTCGGTCGTTCTTGCACCGTTGCCCTGGATCGTCGCTCTGGCAGTCGTCGGCCTCCCGCACGGCGGCGCCGACTTCGCCGTGAGTCATCGAGCCTGGCAAGGCCGGCCGCTGGCCCTTGTGTGGCTCGCTTACGGCGCGGCGATGGCCGCGGTGCTGGCGGGCTTCGTCGCAGCACCGGTGGCCATGATCGTGGCCTTCACGGTGTTCAGTTGCTGGCACTTCGGGACGGCACATCTCGACACCGAGAGCGGGGATGCCGCAGGGCACACGCGGCCCGCCGCTGCCCTGCTGCGGGGATGCCTCGTGCTGGCCGTGCCGCTCGCGGTGTGGCCCGAAGCGACTGCTGCCGTGGCCATCGACCTGGCCGCCCTGGCAGTCGGCCCCAGAGCGGCGACCGAGCTTGTTCCGGCCGCAGCCGTCCGCGCGACCGGCCTGGGGCTCGCCGCCGTGAGCGTGGCGGCTGCCCTGGCGGAGGCGGTCATGGCCACACGATCGCCCAGCAGCCGCTGGTCGCGTGTGAAGGTGCTCGGCGACCTCGCCGTGATCGCGTGCCTGGGATGCTTCACCGATCCGCTGTTTTCCGTCGGCCTGTATTTCCTGGCCTGGCACGGCTGGCGGCAGATGGAGCCGCTCGCGGAGTCGCTCGCCGGGGCCCGGCCCCGTTCCTGGTCCGCCCTCGGTGGTGCCATCGTGCATATCCATCGCGCCGCCCTGCCCCTGCTCGTCCCCACCTGGGCGGCGATCGGGGCGGCGTGGTGGCTCTGGTCACCAGACCATTCGCCGCGGGCCCTGGCGATCGTCTCGATTGCCGCCTATCTGGTCGTCACCCCGGCGCACGAACTCCTGGGCGATCTGCTGCGGCAGATGGTCGGCCAGCAAATTCCTGGCTCACTGCCCGCAACTCGATGCCTGCAGCCAGGGCGACACGGTTGAAAGAAATTACCACTTCGATCGATCAAGCACTGGCGGAGACGCTCAGAGTGCGAGTCCGGCAGGTCACACCGACGTCGGGCGCGACCGCTCGACGAGCCGGCCAGCGATGTATTTGTGCAGAATACTTGAAATAAACGTCTGGTAAGGAATCCCTTCCTCCAGAGCGGCCCGTTGCAAATGGGCGAGATCCCGGGCGTTGATCCGGATATTCACTCGTTTGTCCTTGCGGACCGTCGCCCGCGCGGCTGCTTTGAGCCGCGCCATGTCTCCAGCCGCCGTTCCAGGCCGCTTCCATTCTCCTCGTTCCACCGATGCCAGCAGCCGGGCTTCGTCACGGTCGAGTTTCTTCATCGCGTGTCTCCCGGATACCGTTTGGTCATCTTTCTGCTCGGGATGATCGTTTTCAAAAACAGCGTGTCGCCGTCGGAAACGAAGGGCACCACAAAGGCGTATCCGTCGATGCCTACGATCAAGATGCGTTGGCCCGGATAGGCTTTCGGATTCGGATGATCGAGCACATCGAGCAACCCGCCGGACGCAAGGTGAAACACAACATCCTCGAACGAAACGCCACGATCCGCCTTCAACGACAGACTCTTCTCATCGTTCCAGTCAAACTGCGGCATCGCTCCATAATACACACAATGTGTGCTTTTTGGAACCTCGCTGGGCGATGCCCATCGCAGCCAAGACGCTGAATGAGATCACGCCGGGGCGTAGCCGGAGTCGGTGCGGCGGGCGTGGCCGAGGGCCACGAGCGTGTCGAGGATTTCTTCCACGCGGGGCCTTGGCGTTTTTGAACTGCCTGGCCATGTCGGCGGCCGTGACGATGCCGCCCGCCGCCGCGAGTGCCCCGCGGACCGCGCGGGTCTGCTCGGCGAGATCCTTGGGCCACGCCTGCTTGGTTGCCTTGGCTGCCCGGGTTGATCTCGCCGGGTCTGCGGCCTTTCCGGAAACCTTTTTGGCAGCCTTTTTGGCCGCACGTTTGCCGCCGTGCTTCGGTTTCGAGGCGGCGACGTCGGAATCATCGGCGTCGGCCGCTTCGCTCTCATGGTCGCCCGCGTCGATCGTGAGCTGCACGTCGCCGCCGGCCTTGGCCTGAAACTCCGGCCGTAGCCAGCGGACGAGGCCCCGCTTTTCCTCGGCGGCCCGCTCGTGGTTCAAGGCCACGAGCCGCTCCAGGATTTCGTCGTCGGTGAGCGTAGCCGGCCAGCCGTAGGCGGCGAACACGGCCGCGTCGAGGTCGTCGTGGATCTTTTTGAGCACGCTCACGAGGCCGTCGTCGTGGACCGTTTTTTCCTTCGCCGTGAGGGCCTCGCCCGTGCGGAGCTTTTCGAGAACGTTGTACATCCCCGTGATCGTCAGCCCCGGATGCGCCGCCCGCTGTTTTTTGCGGTGAGCGTCGAGGGCCTCGCCGAGGTCGCGGATAGATTGTTGCTGGGCTGCGGTCGCGGCGGGGAATGGGAATGGGTCGAAGCACGTGCTGTTGGTCCACGTAGGGCGATCTTCGAGGGTCCCGCCAGTTCGTAGCGCCCACACAACATGCAAACGACTGGAAAGTACACCGAGCGTTGATGCATCGTTGTCGGCGATCGCGAACAACGCGCCGTCCCAGACCGCCGTCTCCGGAATGAACACGAAGAACCGGTGCTTGGCCGTTGAAAGCGTTACGATGTATCGCCCAAGGCTTTTTATTGCGCCACGAATGACGGGCCGTTCCCAAGCAAACCGCCACCACAGTTCTCGAATAGACTTTCTGGCATTCTGAACGCGCAATGGCTTTACGAAGTCGATACACCTCTGAAATGCCGAGGCATGTAACTCCGCTGCTTGTTCTTGCGAGAGCGCAAAGAAATCGATTATCAGCCTGCCCGCCTGCCCGCCAAGAATATCTTTCGCGTTGATAATCGTGCGCACGATAGATTCTTACTCCGTCACATGCACGTCGTCTGCGCGCATCTTTCAGATGGCGTTCGCCAGGCCGTGATAGTGCAGTCGCACACAGGCCCCGAGGACTGACTGGCCGACGGCCGTGACCCGCCAGCGCCTGGTCCGCGGGACTTTCGCGACGAGTCCCCGGACATGAAGCCTCTTGAGGAGGCGACCCACGGCGTGCGTCTGCCGTCGCCCCAGGATTGGATCCTGGACCGCCGGGAAGATTCGGCCGCGGATGTCGGCGTTGCGGAAGCCACGGAGCAGGTTGTTGCCATCGAGCACGGCGGCGAACAGGCGGACGTCGTCGCGGCGGGCCGGATTGAATCCGGCGTATGAACGCTGAGCGACCACCTGTCGCTCGGCAAGCCGTTCCACCTTGCAGTAGGACGGCGCAGGGTCGTTGACGACCGAAAGGGCTTCGAGATACCGCTGGTTGGCCGCACGGGCCACCCGTTCGACATGGTGCAGATTGGCAACACTCTTGTTCCTGGGGCACCACACCATGCGGTGCTCCCCGTTCCGCTCCCGCTTGCGGCGGACGCGGAACTCGTACGGGTCGTTGATCACCGTCTCGACCCGGAGGATCCGGCCGAACTTGTCATACATCTTCAGCCAGTTGTTTTTCATCCGGTGCTTGATCCGGGCTCCCGGCAGCCGCTGCTTCTTGCAGTCGGTGATCACCTCGCCGAGGAACTGCGGCGACAGCTTGCGACCCAGGAACGTGAGGATGTCGGCGGCGCTGAAGTTGACCGTGGCATGGTCGAGCAGCCGGGGATAGAGCGCGGCGAGTTTGTCGCGGCTCACGAACAGCACGTCGGTGGAGTATTCCGCCTGCGTGGTCGTCCAGGAGTAGCGGCAGTCACGGAGGAGCGGAGCCTTCAAGAGCGGATTGACGACAGAGGCCCAGTGGTCGAGAAGGCGGACCCACGGAAGCTGGGAGAACCCGTCGGCAAGCCGCTGCGCTTTCGTCGGATTGTCGATGCTCGTGAAGGCGTGGTCGTGCTGGATGAAGCGCATCCGCCGTCGGGTCATCTGTCGCGCCAGCCAGGAGTGGCCGTTGACGTACACCTGCACCGTGTACGGGAACCAGGATTGAATGCGGACGTACATGAGCCCGAAGTCACGGTCGAGGTAGTAGCAATAGAGAACCCGCTGCGGCCGCCGCGCGTGCACCAGCACCGGCCGTCCCTTCGCATGCACCAGCCGGACGGTCTTGCACGTCTCCTGGACGCAGAGCACGGCAACGAGGCCTTCGGTCAGCCTGTCACGGCGGATGATGTCGTCGATCAAGGCCTCCTTGCGGAAGAAGCCCTGTTTGTACTCGTAGGGCCGTCCCGTTGCCTCGGCGAGCGCTTTGCCGTGGGCGACCAGGTCGTTGGAATGACGTTCCAGAAGCTTCAGAAAATCCTTCCGCCGGATTTTCAGCACGTGGTCCACGAAGCCGTTGAGCCGGGCCTCGTTCTGGAACGGAAGGTGGCCCTTGAAAATCACCCGGTCGAAGCACTCCAATGAGGAGGAGATCGAGCCCCCGAACTTCTCGATGAACGAATCCACGGCGCTCTCCTGGGTCTGGTTAGAGTGAAGTCCAACCATCATCCAGTGAGAGCGCCGTTTTTGAATCAGGCTGCTGCGGCGCCCGGGGAAGACCGCACGCCTGCGTGACTTTCCCTCTTTGGTTGCGGCCGACAAGCCGCGTGAGGCACACCCGTCGCCGGCGAAACAACTGAGGTGTCAAGGCCGTCAGTCTTGTAGAAGCCATCACCAACAACCTTCACGCCTTGGCCACAAAGGCCTTTATTGCTGAGCAGTGCGATTGTCGATGTCGTTGCCGCACCGCATGTCAGGTCATCATGAATCGGACCGACGGTAGTAAGTACGGCGGCCACAAGATCGCCATCAACAGTTGGCGGACCATCTTCTACAAACACGAGTGCCCCAGGCCCTGTTCCCCGCTCCGATACTGTCATCGAGATTCGAACAGCAGCGCCGTCGCTGTAATCGACCCAAGGGTGATCCGGCACGGCAAAAGACAGCCGCATGGGATTCACCGAAGCGAGCAGGTGTGGCGTAACTACCCTCCGGTTGAACGTTTGCGTGATCGAATTTGTCGTGATCAGGCCAAACCGCCGTAGATCCCCTCCTCTCGTGAGTCTTGCGGCTTTGTCCCACCAGTACATGACGTAGTCCGCGGTCTCAGGCACGTCGTCGTACGTGGCCCGCAGCGTCGCGGCGTACTCATCACCCAACACCGCGCGCATGCGCTTGTTGCCGATGAACGGCGGATTCCCCACCACGAAATCCGCCTGCGGCCACTTCGCCTTGCGTGGATTCACGTACCGCTCGACGGCCACCCGTGCCGAATCGTCCGGCACGTCCTCCCCGGTTACCGGGTGCTTTTTCGTGGTCACTCCGTCCCACCGCGTGACCGGTTTGCCGTGTTCGTCGCGCACGAGCTCCTTCCTGTCGTATTCCAAGAGCGCGTCGCGGCATTCGATGTTGCCGTAGGCCTGGAGCGGTATCACGGAGTGTTCGCGCCGAATCACCGGCTGCGGAAAGGCGTCACCGCGCTGGCCATCGGGAACATCGGTAAGCAACGCCACGCCGGTGCCGGA
>Ga0233425_10010981_pt1 | contig 10767 bp, 12 predicted proteins | sample Watercolumn_Towu_2_FD_181712 | JGI IMG/M metagenome (GOLD analysis project Ga0233425, IMG submission 181712) | Freshwater microbial communities from Lake Towuti, South Sulawesi, Indonesia - Watercolumn_Towuti2014_140_MG | ecosystem: Environmental > Aquatic > Freshwater > Lake | place...
CTCCGCCGCCGCGTTGGCACGGACCTGGTGCCAGACCTTGCCGGGCCGGAAGCCCAAGTGCGTGAGCGCCGCCTCGAGCTCGCGCGTGGTGACGCCCATACCGCGCGCGGGGTCCATGCCGGAGGCATCGAAGACGGCATCTTGGTCGGCGCGCTTGCCGAGCTTGCCGAGCCAGCTCGCGGTCGCGGCCTCACCGCAGAAATCGGGCTTCTGCCGCACGTGCGGGACGTCGGCGATCAGCACGCTGGGGAGCGATGCCTTCGGCGGCACGGGCACCGGCCCGAGGTCCGCTCCGGCGCCGCGCGCGGGGCTCGAGCGTTCACAGCTCGGGAGGACCAGCGCACCCAGAGCGGTCACGAACGCGCGGCGAGGGAGCTGCATGGCCGTTGGACGGAGAAGGGACCGTGTCATTGGTCCGGCATCGACGCTCGGCGATGCAATGTGACTCGCCCGAGCGGGTAGGGCATGCACACACACGGTCGGGTTGCCTTGGGGGTCGGGGGTGGGGCTACTATCTCGTGCGATGAGCCCCCTCCGAACCCTGCTCCCCGTCGCTGCATCCGCCCTCTCATTGCTCGTCCCTGCGCTCGCTGCCGCGCAGATCAAGCAGCCCGGCGCCCACCCCAAGTACTCGGTGGAGCTCGAGCCGCATCTAGTCTTCGCGTGGGGGGCCCATCACGGCCCAGCCGACGACGACGCCGTCGGGGTGGGCCTCCGCGCCACCATCCCGTTCCTGGACAACGGCCCCATCAGCAAGATCAACAACAACATGGGGATTGGCTTCGGCCTCGACTGGGCGCACAACGGGGATGCCTGCGGCGGCCGCTGGCGTTGGGGCAACCGGTACTGGGACGACAACTGCACCGTCGACATCTTCGAGCTCCCGGTTGTCGTGCAGTGGAATTTCTTTCTCACCCCCATCATCAGCGTGTTCGGCGAAGCAGGATTGACGATCGAGCGGGTCCACTGGGAGTGGGACAACTGCCCTTGGGGGGCCGACTGCGACTCCACGGACACGGACATCGAGCCGGCCTTCTGGGGCGGCGGCCGCTTCCTGTTCGGGAAGGGCTCCAGCGTCGGTGGCATCGTCCGGCTGGGCTGGCCCTACGTCTCGCTGGGCGTGGGCATCATGCTCTGAGCCCATCACTGGCGCGCGCCTTCATCTCTGCGACAATCTGCCCGTCATGCCCAGGCTCCTCTCGTCGGCCCTGCTGCTCTCGGCGCTCGCTGTCCTCTTCGGCCCCGCGACCCAGCCGATTCCAGTCTCCCACGCGGAGGCCGCCGACGTGTACACGTGCCCGATGCACCCCGAGGTCACGGACACGAAGCCCGGCCACTGCCCCAAGTGCAAGATGAAGCTGGTGCCGAAGTAGGGGCGGCGTGAATACATGCGCCCCGGTCCGCATCTAGTTCGGCCGAGCTGACGGGAACGCCGCGCGGTGAGCGCGCGGTCGGGTGCAGCGCTCGGGGTAGTCCATGAAGAACGGGCTCGTGGGGCTCATTGCGGCCTCGTTGGTGTGGTGTGCCTTGGGGTGTTCGAGCGACGGCGGCGGTGCGACCGGCACCGGCGGCAGCGGAGCTTTCGGCGGGAGCGGAGCAGCCGCGGGCAGTGGAGCGTTCGCCGGCTCGGGATCGTTCGCCGGGGTCGGCGGGAGCGGCGGCAGCTCGTTCGGAGGTGCTGCCGGCGCTGGGGGCGAGATGGGCGGAGCCGCGGGCGCGGCGGGCGGGAGCGGTGGCACGACCGCCTGCGCGCACGACGTCTGCACCATGGGCGCGCCTCTCGCGCTCGGCTGCGACCCGTGTGTGGACAAGGTCTGCGGCGCGGATTCGTTCTGCTGCCAGGCCGGCTGGGACGACGTGTGCGTCGGCGAAGCCTCGCAGTTTTGCAACGGCATCTGCGGCAGCGGCGGGTTCGGAGGCGGCGGTGGGTTCGGCGGCTTCGGTGGCGGCGGCGGCTTCGGTGGCGGCGGCTTCGGCGGCAGCGGAGGCGGCACGAGCTGCGGTTACGACACCTGCGTCGACTCCTCGGGCAAGTGCGTGAAGGGCACCCACACCGCGTGTGGCAAGAGCGGCGCACCCTGCGTGGACTGCACGAAGATGGGCAGCGTGTGCACGAGCGGCTACGGCTGCGCGGAGTGCAAGCCCAACTGCACGGCCAAGAAGTGCGGTGAGTCCGACGGCTGTGGCGGCGTGTGCAAGGTCGACTGCGGCGCGGGGCAGTTCTGCAGCACGACGGGGACGCTCAAGCCGGGCTGCTACACCTGCGGCCCGAGCACCTGCCCGAACGGCTGCTGCACCGCGGACGGCCAGTGCATGACCGGCAGCAAACGCAACGAGTGCGGGAGCGGCGGGCAGGCGTGTGCCGACTGCGGCGCCCAGGCCTGCGTGGCGAGCAAGACCAGCTACCCGACCAAGTACGCCTGCGGCGCCTGCGGCTCGGGCTGCTACCCGAGCTACCCGGGCATGCCGCCGACGTGTCAGGCCGACGGCTGCGGGGCGCTCTGCCCCGGCGCAGGCTGCGACCCGCAGTACGGCGGCGGCACCTGCCAGGTCACCGGCGACTCGACGGCGCAGTGCAAGTCCGGTGGCTTCTGCGACCCCTGGTCCTGCCCGAGCGGCTGCTGCGACTACTCGGGCGGCTTCATGAACGCGAAGTGCGTGACCGGTAACCTGCCCAGTCAGTGCGGCTCCGGCGCCGTCACCTGCGTGGACTGCGTGTCCAAGGGGGGGACCTGCGACACCAAGACCAAGAGCTGCACCAGCTGCACGCCGAAGTGCGACGCCGCCTATTCGTGCGGGCAGGCCGACGGCTGCGGCGGCAAGTGTACGGGCAAGACCGGAGGGAAGTGCACGGGTGCCGGCGCGGTGTGCGGCGACGACGGCACCTGCGGCTGCGGCATGAGCGGCAAGGCGCTGTGCTACGACGCCGGCAACACCACCCAGTCCTGCATCGACGTGCTCGCCGACGCGAACAACTGCGGCGGCTGCGGGGTCAAGTGCCCGAGCGGGGTCGCCTGCAAGCTGGGCGTCTGCGACTGCGGCCCGGGCTCGCTGTTCTGCAAGTCGAACGATCCGAAGCTGCCGGGCGCGTGCACCAACCTGGCGACCGATGCGAAGCACTGCGGCAGCTGCACGACGGCGTGCCCCGGCACGACCTGCACCGACGGCAAGTGCGGCGCCTGCCCGACCGGGACCACCCAGTGCGGCTACTCGAGCCCGGTCTGCGCCGACCTGCAATCCGACGCGAAGAACTGCGGTCAGTGCGGCAACGCCTGCCCGAGCGGCGTGGCGTGTCTCGCCGGCAAGTGCCAGTGCCCGTCGGGCCAGACATCCTGCTACGCCAAGTGCACGGACACGAGCACGGACGCGAACCACTGCGGGGGCTGCGGCACGAAGTGTCCAACCGGTGTCGCGTGCAGCGGTGGACAGTGCCAGTGTCCGGCCGGAACCACGTACTGCCCGAACAGCAACACCTGCACCAACCTGAGCGTGGATCCCAAGAACTGCGGCAAGTGCGGCACCAGCTGCCCGAGCAACTTCTGCTCGAGCGGGAAGTGCCTCTGAGGCGGCGCTCGGGGCCGGCCAGCGCGAAAACCTTTCGTCAGTCTTGCGGACGCGGCGTTTTGCACCACAAAAGCCGCGTCCGCGGCGCATTTGCGCTCGCGTAGCGGCCGGGCTTTGGAGTAATGCTTCGGCCGCGATTCACCGCGGTCGTGCCCCGTTCGGGCTCGGCCTCCGGTCCCTGCCAGCGAGCGAAGTCCGGGGGAGCCCGGGCTTCGAAGGACCATGCCCAACGCGAAAGCGCTCACGCTCCACGACACGACGATCGGCAAGAAGGTCGTCATGGCGGTGACGGGCCTCATGCTCTACGGCTTCGTCATCGCCCACATGGTGGGCAACCTCCAGGTCTTCATGGGCCCGGAGCAGCTCAACGGGTACGCGAAGAAGCTCCACGACCTCGGCCCGATCCTCTGGGCGATGCGCGCGGGAGTGCTCGTGGCGTTCGTGCTCCACGTGGCGATGGTGCTTCAGCTCTACGCGCGCACCACGGCGGCCCGGCCCATCGGCTACCGCGTGAAGAAGAACCTGACCACGACCTACGCCGCGCTGACCATGAAGTTCGGCGGCGTCGCGCTCTTGCTCTTCGTGCTCTACCACCTGGCCCACTTCACCTACCCGGGCGTGAGCATGGTGGCGGGTTACCAGCACAGCGCGACCGACGTCTACGCCAACGTCGTGAACGGCTTCCGGGTGCCCTGGGTGACGGCCATCTACGTGGTGGCGCAGGTCTTCCTGGGCATGCACCTCTACCACGGCGCCTTCAGCCTGTTCCAGACGCTGGGCCTCAATCACCCGCGCTACAACGAGAAGATCAAGTTCCTCGCGCAGACCATCGGCGTCACGGTGGCCGCGGCCAACATCGCCATGCCGGTCGCGGTCGTGGCGGGCATCGTGAGGTGAGGGAGACGCCATGGCCATCAAGCTCGAGAGCAACGCACCCTCCGGCCCCATCGAGACGCGCTGGGACCGTCACCGCTTCGGCATGAAGCTCGTGAACCCGGCGAACCGCCGGAAGTACAAGATCATCGTGGTCGGCACCGGCCTGGCCGGCGGCGCCGGCGCCGCCTCGCTGGGCGAGATGGGCTACAACGTGCTGTCGTTCTGCTACCAGGACAGCCCGCGCCGCGCCCACAGCATCGCCGCCCAGGGCGGCATCAACGCCGCCAAGAACTACAAGAACGACGGCGACAGCATCTACCGTCTGTTCTACGACACGGTGAAGGGTGGCGACTTCCGCGCGCGAGAGAGCAACGTGCACCGGCTCGCGCAGCTGTCGGTGAACATCATCGACCAGTGCGTGGCGCAGGGCGTGCCCTTCGCCCGCGAGTACGGCGGCCTGCTCGACAACCGCTCCTTTGGCGGCGCCCAGGTCTCGCGCACCTTCTACGCCCGCGGCCAGACGGGGCAGCAGCTGCTGCTCGGCGCCTACCAGGCCCTGGCTCGCCAGATCGAGGCGGGCACGGTGAAGAGCTTCCCCCGCACCGAGATGATGGACCTGATCGTGGTGGACGGTGTGGCGCGCGGCATCGTCACGCGCGACATGGTTTCGGGCAAGGTCGAGGCGCACCTGGCCGACGCGGTGGTGCTCGCGACCGGCGGCTACGGCAACGTGTTCTTCCTCTCGACCAACGCCAAGGGCTGCAACACCACGGCCATTTGGCGTGCGCACCGCAAGGGTGCGCTGTTCGCCAACCCCTGCTTCACGCAGATCCACCCGACCTGCATCCCGGCGGCCGGCGACTACCAGTCGAAGCTCACGTTGATGAGCGAGAGCCTGCGCAACGACGGGCGCGTCTGGGTGCCGAAGAACGCGGCGGACTGCACCAAGGACCCGGCGGAGATCGCGGAGAAGGACCGCGACTACTACCTGGAGCGCATCTACCCGAGCTTCGGCAACCTGGTGCCGCGCGACATCGCCAGCCGGCGCGCCAAGATGGTCTGCGACGAGGGGCGCGGCGTGGGCCCCGAGCTCGACGGCGTGCGACGCGGCGTGTACCTGGATTTCCGCGATGCCATCAAGCGCCTGGGCGAGGCGAAGATCCGCGAGCGCTACGGCAACCTGTTCGACATGTACGAGCGCATCACCGGCGAGAACCCGTACAAGGTGCCGATGCGCATCTACCCGGCGACCCACTACACGATGGGCGGCCTGTGGGTGGACTACAACCTGATGACCACCATCCCCGGCTGCTTCGCGGCGGGCGAGGCGAACTTCAGCGACCACGGCGCGAACCGCCTGGGCGCCAGCGCGCTGATGCAGGGCCTGGCGGACGGCTACTTCGTGCTGCCGTACGTGCTCGGCAACTACCTCGCGTCGGCGAAGCTCGACAAGGTGGACGAGAGCCACATCGAGGTGAAGAAGGCCGTGGCCGACGTGGAGGAGCGCATCGAGAAGCTGCTCGGCATCGGCGGCGAGCGCACGCCGGACAGCTTCCACCGCGAGCTCGGCAACATCATCTGGAACAACTGCGGCATGGCCCGCAACGGCAAGGGGCTCGAGGCTGCGCTGGAGAAGATCCCGGCGCTGCGCGAGGAATTCTGGAAGAACCTCAAGGTGACGGGCACGGGCGAGAGCCTGAACCAGACGCTGGAGAAGGCTGGGCGGCTGGCGGACTTCATGGAGCTCGGGGAGCTGATGTGCCGCGACGCGCTGGCGCGCGACGAGAGCTGCGGCTGCCACTACCGCGAGGAGCACGTGACCGAGGAGGGCGAGGCCGCCCGCAACGACCAGGACTACCAGTACGTGGCGGCCTGGGAGTACACCGGCGACGTCTCCAAGCCCACCCTGCACAAAGAGCCGCTCGAGTTCGAGTACGTGAAGCCGGTGCAGCGCAGCTACAAGTGAGGAAGACGGAGCTCACATGTCGAAGAATCTGAATCTCACGCTGCACGTCTGGCGCCAGAAGGGGCAGTCCGACGTGGGGGGCTTCGAGACCTACAAGGCCCCGGACATCAGCGAGCACATGTCGTTCCTGGAGATGCTCGACGTCGTGAACGAGCGGCTGCTCGCCGACGGCAAGGAGCCCATCGCCTTCGACAGCGACTGCCGGGAAGGCATCTGCGGCATGTGCGGGCTCGTCATCAACGGCGTGCCCCACGGCCCGAACTCGGCGACCACGACCTGTCAGCTCCACATGCGGCACTTCAACGACGGTGACGAGATCAGCATCGAGCCCTGGCGCGCCCACGCCTTCCCGGTGCTGCGCGATCTGGTGGTCGATCGCGCTGCCTTCGACCGCATCATCCAGGCCGGCGGCTACGTCAGCGTGAACGCCGGCGCCGCTCCGGAGGCCAACGGCCTGCCGGTGCCGAAGCCCGACGCGGAGAAGGCGATGGACGCCGCCGCCTGCATCGGCTGCGGCGCCTGCGTGGCCGCCTGCCCGAACGCCAGCGCGATGTTGTTCGTGGCCGCGAAGGCCGCGCACCTCGGCCTGCTGCCCCAGGGCCAGGTCGAACGCTACGAGCGCGTGAAGAAGATGGTCGCGCAGATGGACGCCGAGGGCTTCGGGCACTGCACCAACCACTACGAGTGCATGGCCGCTTGTCCCAAGGAGATCAGCGTCGAGTTCATCGCGCGGCTGAACCGGGATCTGATCCGCGCCACCGTGGTCGAGAAGGAGCTCGAGGAGAAGACGGGCGGAGCGGGGTAGACCGGGCTCAGAAGAGCCAGGCCCCGCTCCACACGAACGCCCGCTCGCCGAGCAGCGCGCTCTCGAAGCGCAGCTCCAGCCCCGCCGTGGCGTCGGCGCCGACCCCCAAGCCCAGCGCGTAGTGGTGACGATCGCCGCCCAAGCGCTCCTCGCCCGAGCGGCGGAACTGGACCGGGCCGCCGAACGCGCGCGCGAGGGCGAAGGGGCGCAGGTGCTCGAGCAGCGTCAGGCCCAGCTCGACGCCCACGCGCAGATCGGAGGCTGCGAGCGTCTCGTCCTCGCCGCTCGCCTCGTGCTCGACGTGCGTGCGCGAGAACCCCATCGAAAGCGTGCCTACCCCGAAGGGGCCGCCGTCGCCGCCGAAGAAGCGATGCCCGCCCGACACGCTCGCCAGCCAGCCGGTGCCGACGCGGTAGCGGCGACCCTCGCCCTCGAGGTCCCCGCCGCCGATCAGCCCGGCCGAGACGACGACGCTGCTCCGCTCACCCAAGCGCCGCCCGAAGCTCGCGACGTAGGAAGACTGTCGGAGCGTGTAGTCGGCGTCCCCGTCGAAGGAGAGCTCGGAGGTGAAGCTCGCCGCCGACGCGCCCGCGATCCACGATCGCTCCTCGTGGCCGGCTCCCGAGCACCCCGTCGGACCGACGGGCGCGGCGAGCCCTCAAGCGCCCGCAGGACGTGGCCAGGAGAGGACGGCGACGACGAGCGACAGCGGCCAGATCGCGGCGGGGCGGAGCACCGGCCGAAGCGTGGGGGAGGGACGCCTCACCGTCAACCGCGCGGCTCAGCGCGCACGCCCGCCCGCTCTGATGGCGGCGACCGGGTAGGTCCCCACGACGTTGCGGAGCTGCTGGAGCTGTGTCGCGGGCACCTCGCCGCGCGTGACCACGAGCCGCGCGCGGCGATCTTCCACGACCACCTTGAAGCGGGCGGAGGCCAGACGTGGGCGCCGCACGACGTCCGCCAGGTCGTCGAGCAGCCGCTGCGGCAGCCGACCTCGCACCGCGCGCGGAACGCCGTCCGCGACGTCGATCACGAACAGCTCGTTGGACCTCGAGATGGCGATCCAGAGCGGCGTGGCGAGGGCCGCGAGGATCAGCAGACCGAGCCAGGCGCTCACGCGCGGATCCGTAACACGGTTGTCTGGGGCGAGGGTGCTGGGAGATACTGGCTCGGATGGGCGACGAGGAACGGAAGGTCATCCTGGCGCGTCGCGCGCGCTTCGTCGCCGCCGCGCTCGCAGCGGGAGCGCTCGCGTCCGGCTGCGCGAAGCAGGACACGGTGCAGTGCTTGTCACCCCCGCAGGACCCGCCCAACGACGCGGGTCCGCCGCCAGTGCAGTGTCTGTCTCCGCCGCCGCCGCCCCAGGTGTGTCTCGAGCCGCCACCTCAGGTGTGCCTGTCTCCGCCGCCGCCGCCCCAGGTGTGCCTGAAGGTCGCGCCGCCGGACGACTCGGGCTCAGAGGGTGATTTCGCCAAGCCGCCGCCCGGGAAATCGTGAGTCACCACGCGCTGAGAAATCGGATCAGAGCGCGCGTGCGCGCGAGCAGCGTGGGCGCCTCGATGTGCTCGTCGTGGGTGTGAAAGCCGCGGCCGCGCGGGCCCAGGCCGTCGATGACCGGGACGCCGTGCTGGGCGACGTCGTTGGCGTCGGAGCCCCCGCCGAGCAGCGGGCTCTCGCTCTGCCCGAGCCCCTCGGGCGCTGCGCAGGCCGCGTAGCGCTGGAGCAGCGCCACGGACGCCTCGCTGCGCTCGAGCGGCGGGCGCCGGATGCCCCCGTCGAGCTCGAAGCTCGCGCCGAGCTCGGCGCCGATGCGGTCGGCGGCAGCTCTGAGCTCGGTCATCACGCGCTCGCCGTCGGCGCGCCGCAGCATGCGGAAGTCGAGCACGCACTCTGCGCGCTCCGGCACGGTGTTCTTGCTCGTGCCGCCGGCGATGGTGCCGACGTTCAAGGTGACGCCCGCTGCGTAGTCGGTGAGCGACTGCGCCGCGTCCACGAAGCGCGCCAGCGCCCAGATGGCGTTGATGCCGTCGGCGTGGGCGTTGCCCGCGTGGGCGGCCTTGCCCGTGACGGTCACGCTCACGCTGCCCGTCCCCTTGCGCTGCGTGATGAGCGCGTCCGTCGGGCGACCCGACTCGAACACCAACGCCGCGCGGGCGCCCTTGGCCCACTCGGCCGTGAACGGCCGGGAGTCCGGCGAGCCGACCTCCTCGTCCGCGACCGACACGAAGGCGAGCGGAAGCGACGCGAGCTCGCCGGCCTCGGAGAGCGCCGCGAGCGCCGCGTGGACGCTCGCGATCCCGCCTTTCATGTCCAGCACCCCTGGCCCTCGGATCCGGGGGCCGTCCTCGTGCCAACCCTGGAACGTGCCTGGCGGGAACACGGTGTCGTGGTGCCCCACCAGAAGGAGCCGGCGTGCGGGCTCGCGATCCCAGGCCGCGGTGCGGAAGCACAAGTGATCGCCGTAGCCGTTGCCGGCACGGGTCGTGAGCTCCAGCTCCGGCAGGCCGAAGGCCTCGATGAGCAGGGCGCCCATCGCGTTCACGTCTCGGACGGCGGCCGTGTACGAGTCTTGCTCCACCCAGCGTCGCAGCAACGCCAGCGTCTCCGCGCTCCTCTGGTCGGCGATGGCGAGGGCGCGCTCGGGGCTCGGCACGGCGCGCCATGATACACGGGCTTGAGCACGAACAGGGACGGTGCGAGAGTGGCGCCCATGCTGAAGCCCTCGCTCGGGCGCGACGCCCGCCTCGCTCTGGCGCTCCTGGCCTTGGCGCTCCTGGCCTGCAAGAAGGACAAGGCCCGCGTCGAGATCAACGCCTCCCCTGAGGGGGGCGCGGTCAGCGTCGAGACCGATGCCGCGTCCGTCAAGATCGAGGGCAGCCCGGACGGCGGCAGCGTCACCGTGGAGACCGACCAGGGCAAGGTCGAGATCGGAAACACCGGTGGCAACTGCAAGGCCGGCGACACCTGCGCGTGCAGCGGCATGGGCAACTGCACCAAGACCTGCGCCGGCCCGGGCTGCGCGTTCACCGCCAACGGCATGGGGAACGCCGACTTCAAGTGCCCCGACGGCAAGTGCACGCTGAAGAGCACCGCCATCGGCAACGTGACGCTCGACTGCAAGGGCGGCGGCTGCACGCTGGAGTGCTCGGGCACCGGCAACTGCTCGCTCAAGGGCTGCAACTCGGGTTGCGCAGTGAAGTGCAAGGGCGTCGGGACCTGCAACTGCGCGAGCGGGTGCTGAGCCCTACTCGACCGCGCGCAGTCGCCGCCGGGGCGGGGCCGTGCTCCGAACGCCGCTCGGGGCGTCCGTCCCCGCGGGCGCGGCGAAGCGCAGCGACACGTCGACGTGCGTGCCGGCGAGCAGGTCGCTGAGCGCACCGACCAGGGAGAGCAACTTCTGTTGGGTCTCGGGCGCGCTGCCCGCCACGAAAATCAGCTCGGATCCGCTCGGGTCCAGGCTGGCCACCAGGGCTCGGGACAGCATGCGTCGCGAGTCGAAGAGCGGGTTCTCGGCGGCGCTGCCCACGAGCACCACCGCGCGCCGGACGTGCCGACC
>Ga0233425_10010982_pt1 | contig 10766 bp, 11 predicted proteins | sample Watercolumn_Towu_2_FD_181712 | JGI IMG/M metagenome (GOLD analysis project Ga0233425, IMG submission 181712) | Freshwater microbial communities from Lake Towuti, South Sulawesi, Indonesia - Watercolumn_Towuti2014_140_MG | ecosystem: Environmental > Aquatic > Freshwater > Lake | place...
CTGACCAACAACACGGCGGAGCGCGCCCTTCGGCCCTATGTCATCTGGCGGAAAACCAGCTTCTTCAGCCAGTCGGATCGCGGCGACCGGTTTCGCGCCAACGTGATGACCGTTTCCGAAAGCTGTCATCGACTCGACCTCTGCGCCTATCGCTTGCTCCGTCAGGTCTGCGATCAGGGGATCCGCAAACAGCCCGTCACCGTCCGATTGCCCATCGATCATCTCTACCGCATTCCGCCGGAACGTCAGCTCGAAAATCGCTGCGCTGCGTAAGGGGGTGAATGGATACCAGCCCGCGTAGGGCGCAATAGGCGATAGCCGCATTGCGCCCATGAATGCTTCATTCGGCGCAAGACGCGATGAAGCCGCTATTGTGTCCTTGTATTGCACCTTAAGGCCCTCCGCGATCGTTACAAAGTGGTCAGTCACTAGTATTAAAACTTGCTATCCCGATATTGAATCCTGATGACAGGACGACCTTTAACTTGCCGAATCCGTCAAGATCGCTGAATCCCATTTTGACTTTTGTGAAAACTTCCCGCCTGATTCGTTCCCTTTCAGTCTTGTTCTCAAAGGTTTCCAAGGGAATATAGATAACAACCGACAACGATTCAGCCTTTCCATTAACGTTGTTGGCGATGACTTGGGGATGGCCATATTCTGGGGCAAGGGACTGTTGGATTTCAGCCAGCTTGCTCATGTGTCCGATATCTTCAAACGCCAATTTTACGGCGCCCCAGATTAACCCCCCTGCCAAAACGACAGACCCGATGGTTAAAATGATCCAGGCGCGTTTCTCCTTTGTCGCGTCTTCCAGGCGATTTAATGCCTTATCGTCAAAACACCCTTTATAGACGACCACGCTGTTAGCCGCGATGTCGTGCAGGCCACGCTTGATTGGATGGAGTGGAATCATTAGGAAGCAAGCAAAAAAAGCCCACACGACAACCAGAAAATAGACTGAGCCTACAGCCATCATGGTGGATGGCCGAAGATGGCTTAAGAAACTGCCATAGATGCCATTATAAAATACAAACGAAACGACCAGATACCTTAGAAATGATTTGCCAATGCCAAGATGTCGCCCGTCTCGGCGCAAAACCTGGATTCCCAGCAAACGCTTGCCAAGAGTTTGTCCGTCACAAAGCCGGGTATGCTGAAGCCCGTAATAAAGCAAGCAGCAGACGAGACCAATCCCTATGGCATTTGCTCCCATTGCGCTGAGGGTGTACCTGAATTGATATCCGATGCCATAACCAGCGATTCCCAACAGTAGTGCGTCTAGGAAATCGGCAAACAGCCGGCGCCAAAAACCGACGACTATATGGGATGATTTTGTCATGTCTGTGTTCTCCCCTTTGTCTGGGTCAACATTCAATCATCAGAATTTATGATGTCGGTGCTTTATCGATCCCGTGTGGCACAACAGCTACGCGGGGTAGGACGCAATAGGCGATAGCCGCATTGCGCCCATAAATGCCTCATTCGGTGCAATACGCGATGTAGCCGCTATGCACCCTACGATTGAGCCTTGCCGCGTTGCGCATTGTCGGGCAACGCTTTTGCCCAACCGGGATTGGCTTGCCGCCAGCAATCGGTGCCACCAGCCGCTCTTCGATGCTTACCCAGGAGGCATCGTTGCTTCCTGAATAGGCATCGATGCTTCCCCAATAGGCGTCGATGGCTCCGAGTTAACCATCGATGCCTCCCTGGTAACCGTCGACGGCTACCCGCGAACCATCGAAGGCTCAGCAACAACCGTCGAGCCTTCCCCGATAACCGTCGGCGCTTCCGCGGGAGGCGTCGTGGCCATGGAACCCCGTCGCTACCCCGCGGGCCCGGCGGAGGCCAAGCCCGTTCAGGTGCTGGCCGGCTTTTCGGACGGCGACGCCTTGCGGGCGAATTTCTTGCCGAGGTCGGCCAGGGCGTCTTCGAGTCCGCCGGTCAGGGTGTTGTGGGTCTTGACGAATTGATAGACGAATCGGCTGTGGCCCGGGCTTTCGCTGCCGGCGGCGTAGCGGGAGTCATGGAACTTGCCGGTGATCCGCGTCATGGCTCGCAGGATGGTGTCGAGCTTTTGCAGGGTGTCCACGTCCCGGCGCATCTCGTCGAGATTGAAGCTGGGCGGGAGGATTTCGGGGTACTGTTCGGCCAGGCGCAGGGTCTTGATGATGAAGCCCAGGTCCTTGTCGCTGTAGCGGGCCATTCCCTGGCGCTGCTCTGGCGTCAGTTCGACGAGGCCCGGCAGGGTGTCTTCGATGGTCTTGAGGCTGGCGAGGATGGTGGTGACCTGGTCCTGGCTGATGGTCAGGTCGATGCGATTCTCCGGCATGAGCGCGCTCCTTGGGCTGAGGTCCTGTGGAATTCCTGGAGGGCGATTATGGGGCTCCGAACCGACGCGTTGTCAAGTGGGCAGGGCACCCAGGGATGTGGATTCACTTGCCGTAAGACCTGGCAAACAGTGCCAGACTCGCCCAGGCCGCGAGAAAGGCGGTTCCGCCGATGGGGGTGATGGCACCCAGCCAGGGAAGTCCCGCCAGTACCAGAACATAGAGGCTGCCGCAGAATATCAGGATGCCGGCAACCAGCAGCCAGCCGGCCCAGCGCAGCGACCGCGCCGCCGGGTATTGGCTGGCCAGGACGGCCACCAGGGCCAATCCGAGGCTGTGCCAGAACTGGTATTGCACTGCGGTCTGATAGATCGCCATGGAAGCATCGCTGATGGTTCCGCGCAGACCGTGGGCGCCGAAGGCGCCGAAAGCGACCGCGAGAAACAGGCTGATGGCGGCGAAGATCAAAAATCGATGCGGCATGGGTTCGGATTCATTTTGGGATGGGGTGGGTAAACACAATGCTGTTGAGAGGGAAGTCTACCGAGGAACGTATCGGTGAAACGACGGCTCAAGGTAGGGTGGGCAGGCTCCATCTGCCCACCGCATGAAGCGTCGGACTAGATGGAAAGTCGTCGTAAACCCAAGCGCCTTTGGCCCTCACCCTAGCCCTCTCCCGTGGGAGGGCGTCGTAATAGGTAGGTTGGGCTGAATGCAATGAAGTCCAACATTTTGATTTCGTTGGGTTACGCTGTGCTAACCCAACCTACATTTTCGCTTTTACGACACTCTCCGCAGGGAGAAGGGTGAAAAGGTTAAACCCCGATATCTTCGTTCCAAAGCTCCGGGCAATTCCGCATGAACGCCTCCATCAGGGCGATGCAGTGGGCATCCTGCAGAACTTCCAGCGCCACGCCGCGCGAGCGCAGCAGTGCCTCCTCACCCAGGAAACTGCGGTTCTCGCCGATCACCACCCGCGGGATGCCGTACAGCAGGATGGCGCCGCTGCACATGGCGCAGGGCGACAGGGTGGTGTATAGCACCGATTCCCGGTAAACCGAGGCCGGCAGCCGGCCGGCGTTCTCCAGCGCGTCCATCTCGCCGTGGCGGATGGCACTGCCCTGCTGGACCCGCCGGTTGTGGCCGCGGCCGAGGATGCGGCCGCCGTGCACCAGCACCGAGCCGATGGGTATGCCGCCTTCGCGGAGGCCCGCTTCGGCCTCCTCGATGGCGGCTTGCATGAAGATGTACATAAATGGTTCTCGCCTGATACCTGTTCGAATTTGCTATCTGCGCGGAGTCAGAAGGCATGCCGCTCCATTTTGAGCCAGCCTTGCCTGGCACAATGTTCTGCGACGAATGCGTAAGGAACGGTTACCCACATTTCATTCGGGTGGTCATGAAAACCAAGGATGGGCTCAGCGCCGTTGCGAATCTCAAAATCTCTGCAGGTACGAATTCCACATTGCGTTAGCGGACCCTGCTCCGAAAAATCGACAATGGGTTTATGGTCCATGAGAACCACCGGCTGATTTGCGACACTGATGGCATGCAGGGCGATGCAGCGATAGTTCTTCGGAAGAACCGGAATCCATTTTCCTTGGGCCATCTCTCGTGCTTCCTCCCGTGGACGTAAGCGAACGGAGACACCGAAGGCCTTAATCACGAAAATTGTCGAACTGCAGCGGCAGTTCCAGCTTGGCGGCTCGCAGCATGGCGATGCATTCCTGCAGGTCGTCGCGCTTCTTGCCGGTCACCCGCACCTTGTCGCCCTGGATTGCGGCCTGCACCTTCATCTTGGTGTCCTTGATGAGCTTGACGATCTTCTTGGCCAGGTCGGAATCGATGCCCTGGACCAGGTTGATGGTCTGCCTGGCGTGGTTGCCGCTGCGCTGGACGGGGTCGGATTTCACGCTGCCCAGGTCGATGCCCCGTTTGGACAGCTTGCCGTACAGCACTTCCCGCATCTGCTGCACGTTGAACTCGGCATTGGCGGACAGGGTGACGGTGTTGTCCTGCAGTTCGATGGCGGGATCGGCGCCCTTGAAGTCGAACCGGGTCGTCACCTCGCGGCTTGCTTGGTCCACTGCGTTGCGCACTTCGTGCAGATCGACTTCGGAGACGATGTCGAACGATGGCATGGTCACCTCGGGGGTTGAAGGTCAAAGGTTGCGGGCCCGCCGGACGTGTTCGTAGGCCTTGCGGATTTGCTGGGTCTTTTCGTTGGCGAGCCGCACCATGGATTCCGGCATGCCGGCGGCGACCAGCTTGTCGGGATGATGGCGGCTCATCAGCCTGCGGTAGGTGCGCTTGAGCTCCTCGTCGGTGGCGGAGGGCTTGAGGCCGAGGGCGGCGTAGGCGTCCTCCAGGGCGGGCGGCTTGGAAATCGGCCGGCTGTGCTGGGAGGATTGCTGGCGCCAGCGGCCACTCATGCGCAGCTGGGCTTCCTGGGCGGCACGGATGGCCTGGAATTCGAAGCGGGAAAACTTGAGGCGGTCGCAGATCTGCGTCAGGACACGCTCTTCCGCCGGATGCAGGGGGCCGTCGACCAGCGCAGCTTCCAGCTGGATCTCGATGAACATGCGGATCAGCGAAAAGTTGCGGCGGCAATCCCGCTGGAAGCGGTTGAGGGTATCGGCCAAAGGAAAATTGCCGCGCTTGCCGTCGCTGAACAGCTGAATGGCGGTGCGGCGCAGATCGTCGCTCAGGTCGAGCCGGTTCATCACCGTGCGCGCCAGTTCGATCTCCGCTTCGGTCACCCGTCCGTCGGCCTTGGCGAGATGGCCCATCACCGAGAAGGTGGTGGTGAAAAAGGCCATCTGGACCGCTTCCCGAGCCCCGAAATCCAAGGGTTCCCCGGTCTTCAAGCCGCGATCCAGCTGATGGCCCAGGGCGGCGCCCAGCAGGCCGCCGAGACGGCCGCCCATCACCAGACCGACTGCGCCGCCGATCAATTTGCCCAACCAGCTCATGTTGATTCGAGGTTTCAAGTTTTCCTGCCACGGCCCAAGCCGACAGCTTAACCGGTCATGGCACTCGTGCCACCCCGGACCATGAAAGCACTCGCGCCATGGCCGGTTTCCCTCACCCCAACCCTCTCCCGAGGGCGTCGTAATAGGTAGGTTGGGCTGAATGCAATGAATCCCAACATTTTGATTTCGTTGGGTTACGCTGCGCTAACCCAACCTACATTTTCGCTTTTACGACACCCTCCTCCCGGAGGGAGAGGGAGATCAAGGTGTTCGCTTCGCGACTTTCATGGTAAGGGGCCGCCGCGCGGGCGGCAACTGGGGCTCGCGCGGCGGACCGGCCGGGAGCTCGCGCCAGCGGCGTCCGGGCTGGGGTTCCGGCATGCCGACCGCTCCGGCGATTGCCGGAACCGATGAGGCCGCGCACAATAGGAGGCAACACCCTCCGGGTTTCCGATTCGAGCGAGACCGTTTTCATGGCGCCGCCGTCCCCCGAGCCTCCGGATTCCGCCGGAATGATCCCACCCGCCTGCCTCTCCGCCCCCCGGCCATGAGATCGGATCCGCTGTCCCCGCAGCAGGCCCGCCAGCTGATCGACGCGCTGGAAGCGCAGAACGCGGAGCTGCAGCGCGCCCTCGCCCGGTTGCAGTCCATCGTCGACACCGCCAGTAACGGCATCGTCACGGCCGACCAGCGCGGCATCATTCAGACCATCAATCGGGCCGCCGCACGGATGTTCGGCTATAGCGAACCGGAACTGCGCGGCCAGAGCGTCAACCTGCTGATGACGGCGCCTGACAGCCAGCGCCATGACCAATGGATAGCCGCGTATCTGGCCACCGGCCGTTCTTCCGTGATGGGGGTGGGGCGCGATCTGGTCGGGCGGCGCAAGGACGGTTCCACCTTCCCTCTCAATCTGGCCCTGGGTGAGTTCAGCGAGGACGGGCAGCGTTTCTTCACCGCCATCCTGCAGGATATCGGCGACCGCAAACAGGCGGAGGAAGCGGCCCGTGCGCGGGAGGAACAGCTGGCTGCGATTTTCCGTCAGACCACGGCGGGGTTCGTTCAGGCGGATCTGGCAGGCCGCATTTTCTGGGTCAATGACCGGTTCTGTCAGATCGTCGGACGCGGCCACCGGCAGTTGGAGGGCTGTCGCTATTGCGATCTGGTGTACGGTCCGGACTGGCCTGGATGCAAAGGCATGCTCGAACGCGGTACCGGTGCCGGCTCCGATTTCGTCACCGAACAGCGTCTGGTGCGGCCTGACGGGTCGCTGGTGTGGGCGCGGAGCCACATGTCCTGGATGCGCGATGCCCAGGGCGGCCCGACCGGCATTTTGGCGGCCATCGTCGATATCAGCGACCGCAAACAGGTCGAGCAGGATATGCATGAGCGGTTCGAGCTGGAGAGCCAGCTCACCAAGATCGCCGAAGCCGTGCCCGGCGTGATCTGTGCCTACCGGCTGCGGCCGGACGGATCGGTCTTCATGCCCTTCGCCAGCCCTGCCATCCGCGAGGTGCTCGGGCTCGATCCCGCCGATGTCGCCGAGGACGCCGCCGCGTTCTTCGACCGCATACACCCGGAGGACCTCGCCGAGCTTCGCGGCACCATCGCCGAGGCGGCACGCCGCCCGGCGCCGTGGCGGGACGAGTTCCGCTACCGCCATCCGCAACAGGGCGAGCGCTGGCTCGAGGGGCGCTCGCTGCCGCAGAGGCAGGACGACGGCAGCGTGCTGTGGCACAGCTTCATCATGGACGTCACCGAACGCCGGGCCGCCGAACGCCAGGCCCGCGAGCATCAGCACCAGTATGAAAGGCTGCTGAAGCTGGAAGTGGCGAGCCAGACCATCGCGGCCATCGCCCACGAGCTGAATCAGCCGCTCAGCGCCGCAGCGTCTTATGCCGACGCCGCCCTGCGCTTTCTGCAGGCCGGCAATCCCAAGCCCGCCAAGCTCGCCCACGCCCTGGAACAGGGGGTCGAGCAGGTAGGCCGGGCCGGTCAGGTCGTCCATGAACTGTTCCAGTTCCTCAGGGCCGGGGAGATCGTCACCGAGCCCCTGGAACTCAACACCATCGTGCGGGAGGTGGTCGGCAGGCTCCGGGAGGACGGCCATCTGGGCGGATTCACTTCGGAGCTGGAGCTGGCCGACGATCTCCGCCCGGTCGCCGCCAACCGGCTGCACATCGAGAAGGTGCTGGTCAACCTGGTCCGCAACGGCATCGAGGCCATGCGGGATGCTGGCCTGAGCTCAGGGTCCATCGTCGTCACGGTGCGCACCGCCCGCTCCGGCGACAGCGCCCAGCTCACGGTGCGGGACAGCGGTCCGGGGCTGGATGAAGAAGCCGTCCGCCGCATCTTCAAACCTTTCTTTACCACCAAGTCCGAGGGACTCGGCATGGGGCTCGCGATCAGCCGCGCCCTGGTCGAAGCCCACGGCGGCGAACTGTGGGCCGAACTCGATTCGCTACCCGGCGCCACCTTTCATCTGACCCTCCCGTTCGCTCCGGATTCATCCCCATGACGCCATCATCCACCGTATTCGTGGTCGACGACGATGCTTCGGTCCGTGATGGCCTGGCCCTGCAGCTCGAGGCAGCCGGCTGCGCGGTCGCCACCTTTGCCAGCGTCGAGGAGTTTCTGGCGGCGCCGTTGCCAGAGGGGCCCGGCTGCCTGGTGCTCGACGTACGCATGCCGGGGATGAGCGGCCCCGAGCTGCAGAAGGAGCTCCTGCGGCGGGGAGCCTGCCTGCCGATCATCTTTCTGACCGGTTACGGCGACATCCCGCTGGCGGTCAGGACGATCCAGTCCGGGGCTGTGGATTTTCTGACCAAGCCGGTGGATGGCGTGGTGTTGGTGGAGCGGGTGCAGATGGCGTTGCGCCTGGGGGAGCAGGCGCGCCAGCGGGAATCCAATTATCAGGCGATCCGCCGGCGGCTGGCCGGCCTGACCGAGCGGGAACGGCAGGTGCTGGAACTGGCCATCGCCGGCCATGCCAACAAGGAGATTTCGCGGATGCTGTCCATCAGTGCCCGCACCGTCGAACACCACCGTTCCCACATTCTGCTGAAAACCGGCGCCGCGAACCTGTTCGAGCTGGCTCGCATGGTCGACGCCTGCCAGGAACGCGATCGACTGTCCGGCCCGACCGAAGAATAAGCTCTGTCTGCGTTACCGTTGAAAAGAGCTTTGTGCCGCTGTAGGTCGGCCTTCAGGCCGCCTCGGTGCGCCGCCGCGATCCAGTTTGGCGCCCTGAAGGGCGCCCTACGACAAACCGCGCCTCGACAGTTCCGGTTTCAACGTTTCATGCAGACAGAGCTTAAGAATAAATCCCCTAGAATTTGTATTAAGTAAAGCTACGGGGGTAAGTGTACGGATGTTTTCCATGCCGCGGGTTTGGTTTCATTGCTGCTGGATTCAGCCTTGAGCCATGTCCGGGGCAGACGGCCCTAGATCACCGCTCGGTGGGCGGCGGAGGGACCCGGCGCCATTCCGGAACCAGCCGGCGCGGCGGTCGCCCCGTAGCATGGCGAGAGGCGGTCCGATCCATACCCATTGATTTCCCAACCGCATCGCCGGATGGCTGCCGGCTGCCGTTGGTTGTCTCGAACTCGACATCCCTAGGTGACGTCATGCAATCTCCCAAAGCTGTTGCAATCCACTCCGACGGCTATCTGGAAATAGGCAAGTTTTTCAAGACCACTCCTCCTCCCTACAACCTGGGTCACATCGACGAATTCAACCGGCTCTACCAAAGGATATACCCGGGTTTGAACGGGACCGAGAAGCGCAAGGCGGAGGATTACGTCGATTACCTGATCAAGCATGTGGAGCAGCCGGATTGGATTTCCCGGATCTATGGCGTGGTGTGAGGGAACCGGTTCGTCCGGAAACGCCGCTGCCGCCATCGCCTGAAGCCTGACCGCCTCTTTCCCGCACCCCATCGTTCCGTCCCGCCGGCCGGCGCCGCTACCGCTGCGGAGCCGGCCGGCCCCGGGGCGGAACGGCTTCCCCGTCCTCTCCGGCAACGCCCCGATTCCGACCTGCTAGGCTAGATGGGTCTTGATTCCGAGTACCGAGGCCGGACCGTTCCATGACGACGATACGGGTTAACCCGCGGCAGTTGGTGCTGGCCATCGCCAGCGCCGCGGACTTGGTGGGTGTGGACGACAAATCCCACGGCAAACGGGTGGCCATCATGGCCAAGGAGTGCGGCAAGGTCCTGGGATTGGCCCCGGACCGCTGCGAAATGCTTTACGAGGCCGGGCTGTTGCACGACTGCGGGGTCTCCTCCACCCGCACCCACCGCAGCCTGATCACCGAACTGGACTGGGCCGGCTCCCGCGACCACTGCGAGCGGGGCTATGCGGTCCTGGCGGAGTTCCGCCCGCTGTCCCATCTGGCGGACATCGTGCGTTATCACCACACCCATTGGGACGAGCTTCAAGGGGTCCTGGTGGGCAGCGAGGACGCGCTGTTCGCCAATCTGATCTATCTGGTGGACCGGGTCGACATGTTGGCCGCCCCCTATTACCCCGGCGCTTGCCATCTGTTCCACACCGAGGAAATTCGCCGCCGCGTCGCCGGCTATGCTGGCAGCTACTTCTGTCCGCGGCTGGTGGAGGCGTTCCTGGAGGTTGCCCGCAACGATGCGTTCTGGCTGTTGCTGACGCCGGAGGCCACCGGGACCTATGTGCGGCGCATGGCGGCCTCGGACGGCCAGGCCGCCCTGACCCTGGAGGACTTGAGGCGGTTCGCGGCGATCTTCGCCAACATCGTCGACGCCAAGTCCCCCTATACCAAGGAGCATTCCGAGGGGGTGGCACGCCTGAGCCGGCTGCTGGGCAGTCTCAGCGGCTTGGGGACTTCGGATTGCGACAAGCTGGAGATCGCCGCGTTGTTGCACGACATCGGCAAGTTGCAGGTTCCCGATGAAATCCTGGAGAAGCCGTCGTCCCTCGATGCCCGCGAAACCACGGTCATGCGGGCCCACAGCTTCGCCACGTTCGAGATACTGCGGCCCATCGAGGGCATCGAAGACATTGCCGAGTGGGCGGCCCATCACCATGAGGCGATCGATGGATCCGGCTATCCCTTCGGCGTGACGGGCGAGGCCCTGTCGCTGCAGGCCCGCATCATCCGGGTCGCCGACATCTTCCAGGCCATGGCCCAGGTCAGGCCCTACCGGGTCGCCTCCGAGCCCGCGGCGATCCTGGCCTATCTGGTGGAGTTGGCGGCGGCCGGAAAAGTGGACCGGGGGATCGTCGCTCTGCTGCAGCAGAACCTGGATGCTTGCCACCTCGCCGCAACGGCGGGTTAGCGCCGCGCAGCATGCGTGCCGTCGAGGGGCTGAAGCCCCACCTAGTGCGCTCGCGAAGGCGCACACATAGCACGGTGCAAGTCCGTGTCGGGGCAAGCCAAGACCCCGTAGCCGAAGGTAACTGCGTCGCCGTGAGGCGGGGTGGGGAGC
>Ga0233425_10010983_pt1 | contig 10765 bp, 5 predicted proteins | sample Watercolumn_Towu_2_FD_181712 | JGI IMG/M metagenome (GOLD analysis project Ga0233425, IMG submission 181712) | Freshwater microbial communities from Lake Towuti, South Sulawesi, Indonesia - Watercolumn_Towuti2014_140_MG | ecosystem: Environmental > Aquatic > Freshwater > Lake | place: Indonesia...
AGGCCTCCAACTTCCAGCGGTTTAGCAAGCGGCTGACCACGTTCTCCATCGGTCTGGAAGGCGCCCCGGACCTAGCGGCGGCCCGGCAAGTGGCGGACTTCCTGGAAACGGAGCATCACGAGTTCACCTTTACGATTGAGGAGGCCCTGGCAGCCGTGCCCGACGTCGTCCGCAACCTGGAAAGCTACCAGCAGGTCCGCGCCGGCGTGCCGACCTATCTCCTGGCTCGTCGAATCAGCGGCCTTGGCGTGAAGACGGTCCTCTCCGGCGAAGGGGCCGACGAGATCCTCGGCGGCTATCTCTACTTTCACAAAGCACCAAGCGCCCCGGAGTTTCACCGGGAGACCGTACGACTGCTGGCTCGCCTTCACCAATTTGACGTCATGCGAGTTAACAAGGCGCCGATGGCCTGGGGAGTCGAAGTGCGTGTTCCCTACCTTGACCGGGAGTTCCTGGACGTGGCGATGGCCCTTGACCCGCGGGAGAAGATGATCGACATGGGCACGCGGCAGGACGGCATTCACCCGCGAATGGAGAAGTACATCCTCCGCAAGGCGTTCGACCAGCCTGACCGACCCTGGTTGCCGGAGTCGATTCTGTGGCGACAGAAAGAGCAGTTCTCCGACGGCGTCGGCTACGACTGGGTGGACCGTCTGCGAGAAACCGCCGATCGCCTGACTTGGCCGCTCTGGCAGGGACGCGCCATACGCTATCCCGAAGACACTCCGACCAACCCCGAAGCTCTTTGGATGCGGAGCCTGTTTGAAGAACAGTTCGTGGACGGCCGATCGGCAGGCCGATCACCGCTTGCCACCGTCGGCCAAGGTCGCTCGGTTGCCTGTTCCACGCCGGAGGCCCTGGCCTGGGATCCCGCTTGGGTGAACTGCGCCGGCGACATCTCCGGCCGGGCCATCGCCGGCGTCCACTCCGCCGCGGAGGACTTCCAGTTGGAGATCAAGCGGCTTTCCTCGGCGGCGTGAAGGCGAACCAAACCCGAGCCCAGCGTCCGGTCGCTGGCGCCGCATCCGGTGGTTCCATGATCTACCTATGGGTATATAGCAATAACGCGATGAGTGGAGTAAGACCGGCACGAATGCTGGCCATGCCCAGGCTCTCAAGCGGGACGGCAAAGTCGTGGACGGAAAGCAATCTTGGAAGCGCCTTCTGCCGACCTACCTAGAAGAAGACTAGACAAAGCAGGCGCCATGCTGGATGATTGAATGGACTGAGGTGCCACCAAGACGGTGTCCAGCGGTGAGCCACCGGCAGATCAGCGGGCCGGGACGCTCGCGGCGACTCGCCTATGGGGCCAGCCGGTCGGAGGGGACATCTTGGCCAAGTAGGTGATTGTGAGGTCGAGGATCGAGGGCCAGGTTCGGTGGCCGATGGCCGACAGGCAAGAGACCTTAGTCCAGTTTCCTCCTCCGTCTAATGCCGGAGGCGTCCGGAGGTGGAAGTCTGGAGAGGCGATGTGATGATCATATGAACCGTCGAGGCTGGATCGTAGCCATCGCGGGGCTAAGTCTGAATCTCTCCTTAGGCGTCCTATACGCCTGGAGCATGTTCAACAAACAACTGACAGAGACCGTCGAGCATGGCGGCTATGGCTGGTCCCGCACGGCTGCAACACTTCCCTATACGCTTGCCATCGCCGCATTTGCCCTGTCCATGGTTCCCGCGGGACGGCTTCAGGACCGACTGGGCCCTCGGATCATCGCCTCGGCAGGCGCCCTGCTCTGCGGGTTGGGACTGCTCGTTTCCAGCCTGGGGACGCCGGCGTCGTCATGGCCGATTCTGGTGGGCTTCGGAGTGCTCTCCGGTTTGGGAATCGGCTTGGGTTACGCGGCATGCACGCCGGCCGCGGTCAAGTGGTTTCCGCCATCGAAGAAGGGTCTCATCACCGGCGTCGTCGTGGCGGGATTCGGCATCGCTCCGGTCTATATCGCGCCGCTGACCAAATACCTCCTTGCGGAGTACGGGATAAGCCGTTCCCTCCAGATTCTGGGCGCTTTATTCATCGTCTTCGCGGGAGGAGCCGCCCAGTTGGTGACGAATCCACCACCTGGTTATGCCGCCGCTCCGACGCCGTCATCGCCGGTTCCTGCGCCCGGCCGCTCCAAGGACCTATCGTGGGGCGGCATGTTGAAGACAGGAGCGTTTCATTCGCTCTTCCTGCAATACGCCTGCGCCGCGACCGCAGGGTTGATGGTCATCGGCCACATCGCCAAGATCGTGGCCTCTCAGTCGGGCAACACCATACAATCGGGATTCATCTTCGTGGCGGTGCTGGCCATCTTCAACGCCTCCGGGCGAGTCGTCGCGGGACTGGTTTCCGACATCATCGGCAGGGCGTCGGCCATGGCCTGCGTGTTCACCATGCAGTGCGTGGTGATGTTCTCGTTCAGTCAACTGACTACGATGCCCGCTCTGGTTGTGGGAACCGCCCTCGTGGGCTTCAACTACGGCGCCTGTCTGTCGCTTTTCCCGGCCACCGTCGCCGACAAGTGGGGAACGAAGTATCTGGGCATCAACTACGGGATCATGTTCCTGGCGTGGGGAGTGGGAGGTGTATTCGGTCCGTTGCTGGCCGGCGCATTCGCGGACAAGTACGGCACCTATGCCACCGCCTACTACATCGCCGCCTGCCTCTTGGCCTTTGCTTCCTTCCTGGCGTTGGCCGGTCAGATTGGTTTGGAGTACCGATCCGCCCCAGGCGAGTTGGTGATCAAGTTGAGAAAACCTCCCGCGCGTGGGGCCGCGCCGCCGTCTCCAGCGCGACTGGAATACCTGTCGGAGCCAAGTGACGTGGAGTGGGGCCTGGAAGAGCGGGCGGAAACCGTCTGCCGTGAGAAGACGTAATGGCAGAAGCCGGGGCTGTCCGGACCCACGACCGGCAAGACCCGCGGCGGCAACCTGCGGCGCTGCAACACACCCATTCGCGGCTCGATGCACCCAAACTGTCAGCCCGTGTCCGCGGGCCAGAGAGCCCTTCTCTGCCGGCTGCCGTTCGGCGAACTACCGGGTGCCGCCGAGGAAATCATAGCTGATCTTCTTCTGCACGGCGTCGATCTGCACGAATGACTGCTTCAAGAGCGTTTCCTCGATGTTCCCAAGCCGGCGATGGTTGATGAAGTTGTCCGGCGTCTGGCCGGCTTGGATGGCGGTAATCTGCTGCCGCAGGCGTAAGCGCATCAGCACATCGTAGGCAATGATGATCTCATCCCGATTGGATTCTCGCAGCTCCCCCTGCTCAACCAGCGCGTTGAGGCGGTCCAGCGTGTTCGTCTCCCCCAGGCCGTGATTGAGAGCATACAGGCGGGCGAAGTTGACGATGGGCATCATGGCGTCTTTGAGATTGATCTGCCCGGGGTGGGCCGCGTCCGGGCTATCCGCGAGCACCCGGCCGAAGAGCCGCAATTGCGGCTTGAACAGCAGCGAGTTCTGGGCGAAGTGCGGGAGAAAGGCCTGACAGGATCGCAGAGCCTCATGCACGTGCCGACGCAGGTCGCGGGCCAAGGCGGGATCGCCGACGATGCAGCGGAAATCGAAGAAAATGCTGAACTCCAGAAGCTCCTGGGGCTCGGCGCGGGCAATCCAGTTGGAGAAACACTCCTTCCATGCGGGCAAGGCCAGGCGCCACTTGGGATTCTTGGCCATGACGCCCCCGTTGCAGAAGCGGTACCCGGCCTGATTCAGCCATGTGCAGACGCGCTCGCCAAGCTCCCGAAAGTACGAGGAAACCTGGGCCGCCTGGGCCTCGTCCTCAACCGGCGCGTGCAGGATGGCGTTGTCCTGATCGGTGCACAGCGTCTGCTCAAGGCGCCCCTGGCTGCCCAAGGCCAGGAAGGCGAATGGCGTGGGCGCCGGCCCCAACTCGTTTTGGGCCAGGCTGACGAACTTCTCCGTGGCGGCATCGCAAACCGAAGCTACCAAGCGAGCGATGTTGTGCGGGTGGGCTCCGGAATCCAGCAAGGACTTCACCAATCCGGGCGTCTGGCGACAATAGCGCGACACCTCCTCCGCGGTTGCCGCGTTGGCGATTCCGCTAGTGATCGCGATCGCCCCATGACTCGGAAATTGGAGCAACTGCCGTGCGCGAATAACCCCCGTGATACATCCGCTTTCGTCTTCCAGGGCAAGATGCTCAACTCCCTTCTCCTGCATGAGCAACATCGCCTCGCAGACCGGCGCCCGCAGCGGAATGGTGACTATCGGCGAACTCATGATGCGATGAACTGGCTGGCTCATGTCAAGGCCGACCGCCAGAACGCGAGATCGCAGATCGTGGTCGGTGACCAAGCCCAGTACGGTACCGGTTTCCGACCGCACCAGGGCAGCCGTTGTGGCTTGCGCGGTCATGAGCGCGGCCACTTTGCGGATGGGCGTGTCGTACTCACAGAACACCGGCCCGCCCTCCAGCCGATCGACCGGCTGCTGCAAGAACAGCAGGGAAGTTTGCATTTTCTCGATGAGGGCGTCTCGCTCGATCTGGCGGCGGGCCCCCTGCGTGACATCTTCCACCGAACCGTCGATGAATCGCGGTTGACCCCTCTTGTCCCGCCCCAAGCGCGTCCGCAGGCGGACGACCCGGCTGCCAGCGTCGCTGGTGGTGACCAGCAGTTGCCTTTCCACGAAGCCATCTCGCTGCAACTGCGCCAGGAACTCGTCGTAATCCGCAGTGTCTGGAAAAATCTCCGGCAGAGAGGGCAGTGAGCCACGGCCCTCCTTGCTCAGCGGACAGAGCATCTCACCAGCCACCTGATTGGCTTCGATGATCAAGCCTCGCCGGTCGGCCCGGGCGCGGAACAGCCCCACGGCGGCCCCCTCTGCCACTTGGTCCAATTGGAGCGGGCCCGTTCCGCCGCCTGGCCCCAGTTCGCCGGTACCCACGCGGGGCCTGACCTCTCGGGCCAACAGGATGATTCCTCTCTTTTCAGCGAACCGGATGAGGCTCAACGTCAGCACGCACTCGACGAGGGCGCCGTCTCGCCGGCGCAGGTAGCCGTCGAGACTGGTGGTCTCCTGCTGACCTGCCCGCAGGCGATTGAGTGATTCCCAAACGGAGTGGCTGTCCTCGGCGACGGGCGCAATATCCGCAAGTTCGAGCAGCTCCAGTTGCGCATGGGTGTATCCCAGCATGTCCAGCAGAATGGGGTTGGCATATCGACAGCGGTCTTCGACGACCAGGAGCATGCCTTCGGTGGTGGCCTCGACGAGAGAGCGGTAGCGCTCTCGGGACTCGTAGAGGTTCTCTTCAGCCTGGGCGCGGCCGCGCTCCAGGCGCAGACCAGCGCGCATGACATAGGAAAGTAACAGGACAACAACGGCGGAGATACCCAACGACACATAGGTGACGTTACGTTCGATGCGGGTTAGTTCCTGCCTGACGTCGTCGGTGTAGATGCCTGTCCCGATGATCCAGCCCCAAGGCTCGAACCCGCGGACATACGATTCCTTGGGTACCAGCCGACCAGGATCGTCCTTCCATTGCCAGACGTACTCAACAAAACCGGCGTTCCGTTCGCGCACGAGGTTGACGAATTCGACGAAGATGCAGGCTCCTCGGGGATCGCGGAATTCGGATACGTCCTGGTTGTTCAGATCGGTGCGATAAGGATGCATCAGTATTCGCGGGTGCATGTCCTGCAGCCAAAAGTAGTCCTTACCCTCGCGGCCGTAGCGCAGTGCGGCGATGCGTGCCTTGGCTGATTGCTGTGCCTGCTCCCGGGACAAGGCCCCGGTTTGTTCCTGGCGGTGGGCCTCGGCCAAGATGCTCCAGGCCGAGTTGGTCAGCTCTCGGCACATCTCCCGCTGACGATCCATCAACGTACGATCCATCGTGGGGAGAAACACGGCGAAGATGGCCACGACGAACAGAACCATGGCTAGCAACGTCGGGCAGACAACGTGAAAAATGAACCGACGCATTCCTGGCTGGTGAATCTGCTGCCAGATGGCCAGCGGCGGAGCGAGACCGCCGGCGCGGATCAGCATCGCATCGCGGAAGGACTTCCATAATTCGTTGGGCATCTCCACACCCAGGCCAGTCTGCCCCGGCGGACCGGGATGGTGATGATCGGTTCCCGCGGAAACCAGCACCTCCAGGTCTTTGGCCAAAGCGCAAAGATGTTCTTGATCCTCCCGGGAACACGAAGTGGTCAGGGCCTCGATGCCGTCGAGGCCGTCAGCCTTGAGCCGCTTCAGCGTTTCTCGCAGGCGCCCAAAGTCGCTCTCGAACGTCAGAGGGTGAGCGAGGAAAGCCAGACCTCCGGCGCGATGCACCAAGGCGATGGCCTCGGCGATCTCGATCATTCCGCCGGGAGCGGCGCTGCGCGGACCGTCATCTGGCGGGGCGTCGTCCTGCCCCAGACCCATTTTGCGAATCGACTGGGCAATCGCGTCGCCGCGGGGGTTCCTCGCTCGGTCCAAGGAAAGAAGCGTGGCCCGCAACTCCGCGTGAGTAGAGTCGAATCCGTACGCAAGCAGATGGGCCTCGCGATCGCAACACTGAACGGTCATCTCCAGGCCGGCAATGGAGCCGACTCCCCGGCGAGCCAAATGTTGGGCGAAAACGCCTAGGCCGTCGATCGTATCGTGGTCAGTCAGGGAGGCGAAGGCCACACCCGCGGCGGCCAGGCGTTCAGCGAGTCGCTCGGGCGGAAGAGCACCGTCGCTGAAGGTCGAATGGCAATGCAGGTCCACGCGCGTCATGACACCCACGCCTGTTCACGCGCTTTCACTCATCCCGAGGTCCGCGCGCTCTCCCCAGCGGGTCCATAACCTCCTTGTCGGCGGGTCGGGCCGGGGAAATCGGATAACGAGGAACATCGCCGTCAGACCGGATGCCCGGCGACCCTGGTGCTTCCTTTCTGCGTGAGCAGCGACACGACAACCAACACGATGAAGCTCATGGGGATGGACGCTATACCGGGGTTACTGAAGGGGATCGGCGCCGTGGTCGGATCCCACCCAAACTGCTTGTACATGTCCGGGGAGAAAAGAATCAAACCCAGCGACAAAACCACTCCCGTAACGATCGAGGCAGTGATTCCCTTGGCCGTGGTTCTCTTCCAGAAAAGCAGCATGAGAATCGCCGGCAGGTTGGCGGATGCGGCGACGGCGAACGCCAAGCCGACCAGGAAGCTGACGTTCATGCCCTTGAAGGATATGCCCAGCACAATGGCCAGCGTGCCCACGGCGAACGCGGACAACTTGCCGGCGCGTATCTTCCGCCGATCATCCATGCGAATACGGAGGAAACGATCACAAAAATCATGGGCCACAGCTCCGGAGGCCGCCACGATCAGACCGGCGACCGTGCCCAGCACGGTGGAGAACGCGATGGCGGAGATGACGGCGAACAACAGGCTGTTGAACGAACGAGCCAACAGTGGCGCGGCCATGTTGCTGTCGGCCGGGTTCATCACGCTATTGATCATGGCTCCCAGGCCCATGAACAGAGTGAGGATGTAGAAGAACCCGATGGCGAAGATGGCCACAATCGTGCTCTTGCGGGCGCTGGCGGGGCTGGGCACTGTGTAGTAGCGAATCAAAATGTGCGGCAGGGCCGCCGTGCCCAGGAACAGGGCAAGCATCAAGGACACGAAATCGAGCTTCTCCAGCGGAGTCCCCTGCACTTTGAACTTCAGACCGGGGCGCATGAGGATGTTGCCGGCGGTGGTCACCGGGAAATACAGGGTGGTCTTGGCCCCGTCCTTGTCCGTGAAGGAAGCGTCCTTCCACCGCCGGACCACGGTGTCCTTGTCGCTCATCGCCGCCAACAGCTCGGTCGGAGATATGCTCTCCTGGACGGGGTCCGTCTTGCCCCTCAGCCTTTCGATGTTGCCCACCTGACGCAGAGTGTTTTCCGCGGATGCCGGCGCTCCGTTGATCTGCTTTGTCCCATTCGACAACACCACAACCGACTGGGTCTCCTTCAGGGCGACGCGGCCCTCGGCCCTGCTGATCAGCCACCAGCCTACTCGCCCCTCCCGAGACAGCTTGGCAAAAGAGACGCCTGCCGCCTTGACTTCCTGGGTTTCGATAACCTCCCAGCCCGGTTCCGCCACGGCGAGCCGCCCGTCTGCCTCCGTGGCCGCAAGCGTGGCGTACTCATAGAATGGAACCTGCCCGCCCTGGTCCGGCTTCGTGCTGAAACCGCGGGCGCAGATGGCGATGACCATGATCGTGGAGAAAACGATCAACATTCCCCCCTTGATGAACTGCACGTAGGTCGTGGAAGCCATGCCGGCGGTGGCCACGATGGTGATGACGATGGCCCCGACCATGATCACCCCCCAATGATGGGCGATGCCCAAGAGCGGCTCCACCAGAACGCCGGCGCCGACCATTTGGGGAATGAGATAACAGATGGAGACAACAAGCGTGCTGACGGCCGCAGCAAGCTTGATGCCGCGGGAATTGAACTTGGCGTCCACGGCGTCGGTAAAAGTATACTTGCCCAGGCGTTTCATCGGCTCAGCTACAACGAAGAGGGCAACGATCCACCCGGCCAGGAAGCCGACGGAGTAGAGAAATCCATCATAACCAAGCGTCGCGATCATGCCGCAAATGCCTAGAAACGAGGCCGCGGAGAGGTAATCCCCGGCGAAGGCGATGCCGTTGACGCTCCAATGGATCCTTCCGCCGGCGGCGTAGTAACCGCTCGACGTGCGCGTGCGGTAGCCCAAGTAGAATGACAAGCCGAGAACAAACGCGACGAAGATAAGGAATGCCGTAATTGCCATTTAGATTCCCCCTTTCTTGGCCGGCTCGCCAGCCAGTGCGGCCTCACGACGGCGGCAGGCCAGGTCGTACAGAACAGCGAGAATCACGGCGAAGAGAATCAAGCCCATTCCGTAGACGACCGCCAAATTCAGATCCCATACTACCGTAGCCTCCATGAGCTTGGGGTCGGCGAGGTTAATCACCACGAAGCCCGCGTACACGAGGCAGTAGAAGAGAAACATCCAAAGACCCAGCCGAGCCTTATACTCGGCGGCCGGGTCACGTCCCGACTGGCTGGCGGGTTCATGCAACATACCACACCTCTGACTACAGATGTTCGATTCCCTGTGTGCCCAGCGAATGCTCACGACACAGGCGTCTCGCCGGGTTTAGCCCACGGGAGAGACACCCGTGCGCACGCTCGGCTGCAGGCAGAGCCCATGCCACGGAAGGCCGCCAGGCACACTCGAGGAGCTTTCGAGCTCCTCCGATCAGCAGATCTTGCGAGGATAATAGGGCGAGATTATCTGTTCCGCAAGTACGCTTGACGTCGCGACTTCGAGCCAGAAAACGGTCCGACCAGCGAACCGGCGCATCCCTCGCTTCCTCACGACTCGGGGTGCGATTGGCACCGTTGCAGCCGGTGCGCACGACCACGGCGGCGATGGGTACGACGTAACCCAACCCGATGCCGTCGCCGCCGATCAGGCCGATGCACGGGACCAGCCCGAGGTAGAGTTGTCCAGGCAGGAAGCTCTCGAGAAGCCGCCCAGGATGTAACCAGCCCCAGTACAAGGCCGCCCACACGGACGACGAGCCCGGAACTGGTCTTCGCTTGCCATCTGTCGCCGATGATCGTCATCACCGCGAATCCGGCGAGGCCGATTGAGTAGATCACCTGCGTCTGCGTCTTGCTGAAGCTGAACGGCGCCTTCTGTAACGAGGGCGTGAAGACGCTTTAGGCGTAGATCGCCCCGAGGCAGCATTGAATCATGATGGCCCCGACGACAACGATCCAGCGGTTCATCAATGTGTTACTGCGCCGCTCCAGCCTTCCCGACGGTCTCGACAAGCCGTTCCGACGAACGATTGCCGCAGTTTGCGCGATTCTCAGGCTTCTGCCAAGTCGTCCTCGGAGTTACGACGCAAGAAGAGCCTCGACAAAGGGCTGGATGTCCTCGCCGTCGAGGATGCCGTCGGCGTTCATGTCGCAGGAGCACCGGGCGGCGGCACTAGGCGTCTGCAGGCCGGTGAGGAACAGCACGAACGGCTCAATGTCCCCCTCGGTCACGTAGGAATCCCCGTTGGCGTCGCCCGCCCGGCAGACGTCGAAGGAGATCGTCCCGCCGGTGATCGTCGGCGCCGCCGGGCCGACCACCGACCACTGCGGCGCCGGGTTCACCTGGGTAAGCGTGTTCGCGATCGCGTTCTGAATCGAGAAAGTGTAAGAGCCGGGAGCGGACGGCGCGGTCAAAACGCCGGCGGCGATCACCTGCCCCTGCGGGCCCTGGCCAATCCCCTGATCGACGTCAACGTCCGTCCCGATACCGCCGAAGGACGCCCCGAAGACGTTCTGAGCGCCGCCGATCTGGACGAGGTTCCGTTGGCCTGCCGTCCCGACCCGCGTGCCGCAGTAGCCGGAAGCCTGCCCGCCCGGGGGCGGGTTGCTGATACCGCCGGAGCGGTCGAAGCAGGCCATGCCGGAGGGCACGCCCTGCGCCGGAGGAATATCAAAGAAAGCCGGGTTGCTCGCGCTCTGCGCCAGATCAACCGAGATCATCGCCAACCCGAGGTTGTCGCCGCTGCTGACCGATGCCGTGATCGTCCAGGCGACGGATGAGCCCGGCGGAAGAAGCAGGCCGTTGCTCGGGGAGGTCAGACTCAGCGTGACCGTGCCTGCCCCGTATGCCGTGGAGACGAGCAACAGGACCGTGAGCATACTGCAAAGTGGGCGAGTCATACATCACTCCGTGAGCGGATCCCCTTTCGTGGCGGCTGACTTGGGGATTCGCGGAATTCTCCGCTTTTCGTCGCTCCG
>Ga0233425_10010984_pt1 | contig 10764 bp, 9 predicted proteins | sample Watercolumn_Towu_2_FD_181712 | JGI IMG/M metagenome (GOLD analysis project Ga0233425, IMG submission 181712) | Freshwater microbial communities from Lake Towuti, South Sulawesi, Indonesia - Watercolumn_Towuti2014_140_MG | ecosystem: Environmental > Aquatic > Freshwater > Lake | place: Indonesia...
CGTATACCTACGACCAGCTCATGGCGACGCTGACGCAGCTGGACCGGAATGACCGCGTCTGGGTCGGCGCCATCGGCCGGAGTGTCGAGGGACGCACGATCCCCCTTGTCGCCGTGCACCACCCGCAGACTACCTTCGGGCAGACGGCCCGGTTCCTCATCATCGCCCGCCAGCACGGAAGCGAGGTGGCCGGCACCGAGGCTATGATGGCGATCGTCTGGCACCTCGCCCAGTCGAACAACCCCACTGACCTCGAGCTGCTCCGCCGGCTGACCTTCGCCATCGTGCCCGTCGTGAACCCCGACGGCATGGTGCGCAACGGACGGTACAACGCCCAAGGGATGGACCTGAATCGCGACTGGGCTAGCCGCAGCCAACCCGAGACGCGCGCTGTGGAGTGGGCCTTCGGCACGTGGCGACCGCACGCGTTCCTCGATTGCCACGAGCTTCCGGCCAGCTCCTCGAAGGCGGCGTACCAACAGAGCTTCGTGGAGACGATTGCCGACGATCCGGCGTTGGACCGCAACCTCACCCAGATGTGCGCCTTCCTGAGCGACAACGTGCGCCGGTACCAGACCGCCTACGGCGCCCGACTGAACGTCTACTACGACTCACACGGCAGCGACCGACGCCTCGCCCATCGGCACTTCGGCCTCGACCTCGCCACACCGTCGTTCCTTTTCGAGTCGAAGACGGGCTCGGGCTACTCGCTCCGCGACCGCACGAGGTTCCATGTGGTCGGAGCCCTGGTGATCGCGAATCTGCTCGCACAAAGGGTTGCCGCCCCGTCCGTGCCCGCGGCGCCGACGATCCCGTTGCCGCAGCCTGCGGCGGCGCCCGCCGTCCAGACGCCGCGCTTCGCCGCCGAGACCACGCTCCGGTTCACCTCCCCCGAGCGCGATCGCGTCAGCTTCAGCCAGGAGATCCCTCTGCGGGTCGATGTGCAACCCTCGGCCGACTTCGCCTACCTGAGCGTTCACGTCGACGGCATCATGCGCGCCATCACCGACGCGCCGCCCTATGAGTCGACCCTCTCGCTGGAGGACTACGAGGACGGGACGCATACGGTCGTGTGCCGCGCCCACGATACCACCGGGCGGGTCATCGCCTCCGCCGAGCGACTGGTCGTGGTGAACAACCTGGTCGCCGGACCGTGAACGGCAGTCCACAGTCCTCAGTCCGCAGTCCACACCCAGAGGCTTGCTCCCATGACCCCCGCTGAGGCCGCAGCTCGCGTCGTGCAGCTGGTCGAGCTGCTGGACTACCACGCGCACAGGTACTACGTTCTCGACGCGCCGGAGGTCTCGGACCCACAGTACGACGCGTGGTACCGGGAGCTGCGGGACCTGGAGGCGCGGCACCCGGACCTCGTCCGAGCCGACTCGCCGACCCAACGCGTGGGCGCCGGGCCCTTGGCGGCCTTTGGCACGGTCGTCCACGGCGTCACAATGCTGAGCCTCGACAACGCCTTTGGTGAAGGCGACCTCCGGGGGTTCGATGCCCGCCTGCGCCGCTTCCTGGATCTGGACCCGAGCGCGAACCTGGAGTATGTGTGCGAACTGAAGATCGATGGCCTCGCCGTCTCGGTTACCTATGAGGACGGCCTCTTCGTGCGCGGCGCCACCCGCGGGGACGGAACCACAGGCGAGGACATCACCCAGAACCTGCGCACGGTGAGGAGCATCCCTCTCCGCCTCCGAGGGGCGCCCCCCAGGCGCCTGGAGGCGCGCGGCGAGGCCTTCATGACCAAGGCGGAGTTCGCCCGCGTCAACCAGGACCGGGAGGACGCCGGCGAGCCCCGCTTCGCGAACCCTCGCAACGCCGCCGCGGGCTCGGTGCGGCAACTGGACTCCTCCATCACGGCCGGCCGCAGGCTCGAGGCCTACTTCTACGGCACGGGGCTGCTCGATGGTCGTGTCCTGGGGACCCATATGGAGGAGCTGGAGTACCTCCGGAGCCTCGGCCTGCGCGTGAACGATACGAGTCGCGCGGTGACGTGCGTCGAGGGGGCGGTCGAGTACGTCCGCGAGTGGGCTGAGAAGCGGCATGCCCTCGACTACGAGACGGACGGCGTTGTGGTGAAGCTCAACCGCTTCGCGCAGCAGCGGACGGTGGGCAGCACCAGCCACGGTCCGCGCTGGGCCATCGCCTACAAGTTCCCCGCCGAGCGGCAGGAGACGACCGTCGAGGCCATCGACGTGCAGGTCGGCCGCACGGGCGTCCTCACCCCCGTCGCGCGCATGACGCCCGTCCTCATCGACGGCAGCACGGTCAGCTCCGCCACGTTGCACAACCAGGACGAGATCGATCGGAAGGACGTGCGGATCGGCGACCGAGTGGTCATCCAGAAGGCCGGCGACATCATCCCCGAGGTCGTCGAGGTCCTCGCCGAGCACCGCACCGGCGCGGAGCAGCCCTTCCGCTTGCCGGAGACGTGCCCCGTCTGTCGGACGCCGGTGGTCCGCGAGGAGGGCGAGGTCGCGACCCGCTGCCCCAACCCCAACTGTCCGGCGCAGGTGAAGAACACCATCCGCCACTTCGCCTCGCGCGGCGCGATGGAGATCGAGGGCCTCGGCCCCGCAATCATCGACCAGCTCGTGGATCGCGGCCACGTGTCGGACGTCTCTGATCTCTACTCGCTCACCCACGAACAGGTCTCCGGGCTCGAGCGCATGGCAGAGAAGTCGGCCGAGAACCTCCTCGCCGCCATCGAAGCCTCCAAGACCCGTTCCCTCGACCGTCTGCTCTTCGGGCTGGGCATCCGGCTCGTCGGGGCGACAGTGGCTCAGGCCATCGCGGGGCGCTTCGGGTCGCTGGACGCGATCCGGGCGGCGACGGTGGAGGAGCTGTCGGCCACCGAGGGCATCGGCCCCAAGATCGCTGACAGCCTGGCGGCCTACATGGCCCAACCCACCGCGCAGCGCATCATCGACCGCCTCCGGGCCGCCGGTCTTGATCCGAGGGTGGACTGCGCCGCGCCCGCGGACGACTCCCTCGTCGGCATGACGTTCGTCTTCACCGGGGCCCTGCAGACCATGACCCGCGAGGAGGCCGAGGGCCTGGTTCGCGCGCGCGGGGGCAAGGCGGTCGGCTCGGTCAGCAAGAAGACCCACTATGTGATCGCCGGGGAGGCCGCCGGCTCCAAGCTCGCCAAGGCCCGTGAGCTCGGGGTACCGGTGCTTACTGAGGCCGAGTTCCACGCGATGATCAGCCCCAAGGCGTGAATTCGGTTGACGCCGCCTGCCCGTCTGCGGTATCATCTGCCGTCCGTGGGTCATCTTCCGGGGCCGGGGTTCGGGCGCCGAACCGCGTGCGGGGTCCGGTATTTGTTGGCGTCTCCGACCTGCGAGAGGCTGCAAAGGAGCACGGGTATGCCGCGGTACAAAGACGTTCACGAGCTGGCCGCCGAGGTGGGCGGCATGTACGCGTTGGTCGTGGCCGCCGCGAAGCGAGCCAAACAGCTGCGCGAGGGGCGGCAGGCTGTGACCGAGTGTGGTTCGGGCAACATGCTGACAGTCGCCATTCGGGAGCTCCTCGAGGGCAAGGTCGTCGTGCGCCCACCGGGCGCAGTGGAGGAGGAGCCCGTTCCGGACACCGAGATCGTCGAGGTCGTCGCTCCCGGGCTCCAACAGGCGGCGGCCGAGGAGGCCCCGGAGCCGGAGGCCGAGGCTCCCGAGCCCGAAGCCGAGGGCGGCGAGCCGGAGTCCGGTGAGGGCTAGCCCAGTTCCATGGCGGCGCAGAAGCAGGACTACTACGAGGTCCTCGGGGTCGGACGCGACGCCACAGAGAAGGATGTGCGCGCCGCGTACCGCAAGCTCGCGCGCCGCTACCATCCGGACGTCTGCGACGAGCCCGATGCCCACGAGCGCTTCCAGCAGATCGGGGAGGCCTACGCCGTCCTGTCCGACGCGGAGCGCCGCGCCAACTACGACCGTTACGGCCACGCCGGCCCGGCGGGCGGCGGCTTCGATGTCGGCGTCACGGACATCTTCGACCTCTTTCAGTCGGTGGTCGGCGGCTTCGGCTTTCAACAGGAGCGCGTGGCCTCCGGCAGCGACCTGGAGTATCAGCTCCCTCTCACCCTCGAAGACGTGGCCACCGGTCTTGATACCGAGATCGCAGTCTCCCGACAAGCGCGCTGCGAGACGTGCGACGGCGAGGGCGCTGCGCCGGGCACCGCCCGTGAGCAGTGCGCCACGTGCCGCGGGCTGGGGCGGGTGCGGTACCGGCAGTCGGCCATGCTGCTCACCTTCACACAGGAGGCCGAGTGCCCCGACTGCCGCGGTTCCGGAGCCCACATCCCCCAGCCGTGCGAGACCTGCCGCGGCGCGGGACGAACGCGCCGCACCGAGAAACTCAACGTCAGCGTGCCTCCCGGCGTGCAGGACGGTCAGCGCATCCGCTACCAGGGCAGCGGCGATGCCGGTCCGCTGGGTGCCCGCGCGGGAGACCTGTACGTGGTCCTGCGCGTGCAGCCCCATGAGCTCTTCGTGCGGCGGGGCGTCGACTTGGTCTGCGAGGTGGAGATCGCCTTCCCCCAAGCCGCTCTGGGTGACGTGATCGATGTACCGGGCCTCCTTGAACCGCATCAACTGACCGTCCCCCACGGGACGCAGCACGGGGACGCGTTACTCGTACGCGGCGGCGGGCTGCCGGACCTCCGGCGCCCGGACCGTCGGGGCGACTTGCACGTCCTGGTGCGCCTCGCCGTCCCGAAGCGTCTGAACAAGGCCCAACGCAAGGCTCTGGAGCAGCTGGCCAACGCGATGGAGCTGGACATCAAGCCCCAGGACTCGGGGCTCCGCAGCCGGATCAGCGAGGTCCTGGGTGGCTGACGCGCCAGCCGGCCCTCGGAGGTTGGGTGAGCGCATGGCATGGGTCAGGCTCGACATACCTTGTGATCCCGACGCGGCGGACGTCGTGGCCGCGCTGGTCCTGGCCGAGACCGGCCGAGGCGCCAGCCTCCTCGAGCACGACGCGGCCACCGTCGTGCAGGCCTGGACCCCCGAGAACTGGCAGCCCGAACTCGAAGAGCGCCTCAAACAGCGTCTGCTCGCCGCCGGCCCCCCCTACTCGGACGGCGCGGATGCCATTGCCGCCGTCACCATCGCTGATGACGACTGGACGCTTGGCTGGCGACGTCACTTCAGCCCGTTTCGGGTCGGCCGGCGAATGGTGATCAAACCCTCCTGGGAATCATGGCCACCCGCGGGCCGTGCCGACTTGGCCCGGCCCGACGACCTCATCATCGAGATCGACCCCGGCGAGGCCTTCGGCACGGGGACGCACGCCTCGACACAGCTTGCGCTCAGGGCCCTCGAAGGGACCGTCGGAATCGGCTCCACCGTCGCAGACGTTGGCTGTGGCTCGGGGATCCTCTCGCTGGCAGCTCGGCTGCTCGGAGCCTCGCGGCTCGTAGCGGTTGACTTCGACCCCGCCGCCGCTCAGTCGACCCTCCGCAACCTGCGGGCCCAGGGCCTCGCGGGCGACGCCGGCGTGCTCATCGGGGAGGGCTTGGCGGCGATCCGCGGCCGGTTCGACGTGGTGGTGGCCAACATCACGGCCGACGGGGCCATCGCCGTGGGCTCGCAGGTGGCCGACCGCCTTCGGCCGGGAGGGCGCTACATCGTGTCGGGGTTCCTGGAGCGTTCGGTGCCCCGCGTCGAGCGGGCGCTGGTCCGATTCGGGCTCGCCCCCATGAACGGTGACGCGCTCGACGGCTGGGCCTCCCTCATCCTGGCGCGCGCCGGGGAGTCCGCACGGTGAGACGCGTCTTCGTGCCCGTCGAGTCGCTCCACGGAGAGGCCGTACTCTTCTCTGGCGGCGAAGCGCACTACCTCCGCCACGTCCTCCGCCTCACCCCCGGCGACCGGTTCAGCGCCGTGCTGTCTGACGGCGCAGAGCGCATCGCCACCGTCTCCGCCATAGGCGAGGACAGGGTGGCCGCCGAGCTTGGCCCCCTATTGGCGGAGAACGCTGATCCGCGCCTCGACGTCCGGCTCCGACCGGCCCTGGTGAAGGGCCGGAAGCTCGACCTCGTCGTCCAGAAGTGCACGGAGCTGGGGGTCGCCCAGATCGGCCCGATCCTGTGCGACCGCAGTGTCGCTCGCCCTGACCCCGAGGGCGCCGCCCACAAGCTGGAGCGCTGGACGCGGATTGCCGTCGAGGCCGCGCGCCAGTGCGGACGCCGCTCGCCGCCCCGCCTTGCGCCGCCCGTCGCCTACGCCGACGCCTTGGCGGAGGTGCGCAGCCTCGGCGGGACCGGACTCATCTTGGCGCCCGAAGTCACCGTCGGCGTGGGCCCTGGGCGACCGATCCTGCCCACTCCCGTCGTCGAGCCGATCAGTGTGCTGGTGGGGCCGGAGGGTGGCTTCACAGCTGAGGAGATCGACGAGGGCGTGCGAGCCGGCCTGCGGCCCGTCGGGCTTGGACGGCGGGTGCTCCGGGCCGAGACGGCCGCGATCGGGGTGTGCGCGCTGCTGATGTACGAACTGGGGGAGCTGGCATGACCCCTCAGCCCCCGGCGCCGACCTGGAAGCCTCCGACCCCCCACTTGCCGTCGGTGCGGGTGAGGTAGATGGCGACCGCGCCCTGCGGGCCGCCTTCCGCCGTCACCGTCACCGCCTCTCCCGACGCGCTTGCCAGACCGGCCTTCATCCCCGGTCCGAAGGCCGAGGCCTGCTGTGCGAGTTCCTCCGCCTTCGAGGCCTTCAGCTTCCCGATGATCTGCCCACGCTGGCCCGACGGGATGTCGTCCCAGTCCTGGTTGCCCTTCCGTGCCTCGGCGACGTAGTCCCACAGCTCCGCCGCGCCCTGGGTGTCCCCCTTGGCCATCGCGTCGACGAAGGCCTGGGTGACGGCTTCGGCCGTGTTGCCCGGAGCCTTCGACTTGCACCCGCCGAGCAGTGCCCATCCGATCACGGCCACCAACAGCAACCACGGAGTGCGCATCCCTTGCCTCCTGCGTGAACCGACCCGCGGCTCGGCCACTTGCCCGCCAGCGCCGGGGATTCCTCCACGCACGCAAGGACGCCGGGCGGACGTCGCCCGGCGTCACCCGACGTCACGACCGCCGTCGATGGCTAGCTCACCGGCAGTGCCGCCCGCACACGCTTCACCACCGTTAGCGCCACGAGCGTCCGCTGCTCGCCGAACGACGCCTCGCTCGCCTCGCGGGCGAACTTGAGCCCGTTCAGCGTGGACTGGAGCGCCGTCGGCTTCCCGGCGAGGAGGTCGAAGTCCGAGCAGGTAGACCCCTCGGTCGGCGTGGAGGTCCGCCAGATCAGGACCGCTGCCTCGGTCGCGATGGAGGGGCTCCTCTCGGCGAAGTCCTCCTCGGTCAGCGCCCGGGCGTCCACCAGGAGCCTCTCCACCTCCTCAACCAGTGCCCGGTCCTCGGCAGGCACGACAACCGGCTGCCGGGGCCGGGGCCCGGCGTCGCCGCCGGAACTCGCCGCACTCCCCCCGCCCCCGCGTCCGATCTTGGTGACCGGCTCTGCGCGCGGAAACTGCTGTTTGAACGCGCCCATCCACTGCCGGGCCAGGCTCGCAACGCTGCTGCCCGTGCCCGCCGCGTCCCCGGAGCGGACCTGAACGAGGAACGTCCCGCCGATGTAGACCGCCGGCAGGCCGCCGACCGTCCGGATCGACATCTTGGGGTTCCCGACGTTCTCAACCGACAGAGCCTCAGTGACGTTCTTCTCGACCGCCGAACCGCGCTCGGAGACGCTGCCATAGCCGCCCGGGTCCCGGAGCCGGCACACGAGCCGGTTGGCCAGAATGACGTCGTAGTACTCCCCGGCCTCGGCCGCGGCGCCCACGAGGCCCGCGAGGCTCCACAACGCAATCCCCGCCATGCTGCGACGTAGTGCTGTCATCTCATCCTCTCCCACAAGCAGGGCTAGATACTATCGAGAGCAGTAGACCACTCCCGAGACGCGCAGTTCGTGTGACATTGCTCACATGGGCTGTGGGACCGGGGGAAACGCCCGCCCTCTCAGGCCCGCGTGTCTGTGATGCAGTGCCGCAGTGAGCAGGCCTCCGCCGTCACCATTCTCCGCCAAGTCCAGCCCTTCTGTCAAGTTGCGCTGCTGGAAAACTGGTAACCGGAACTGATTTCTTGATTGGCCCATCTGGCTGAATGGGCCAGCATACGGAGCGTGCTATCAGATGTTACGTCCTGAAATTGCAGCCTTGCCCGCCATGAGTACCCTACAGATTAATCAGTTCCGGTTACTAGTTATTGGATCGAGTACGAGAGGCAGGGACCGGGGCAGTGGTACGGGAAGACAACACCCGAATGAGCACAGGCCGCGAGGCCAGACAAGGGCACGGCATCCAGTTGACCCCGGGTAACGACTGCACACACGCGGCGCCTCGCACCGCTGAGCACACACCGATCCGAAAGCGCACGTCGACGCTACACGACTTCCCCTACCGGGGCGAGCGCCGCAAGTGCTTCCATCCGTGGATCATCAACCTCACTCCTCCCGGCCGCGCCCACTGCGCGCACGACTGCGTGTTCTGCTATGCGCGCGAGGCCATCTACTCGGATCCCGGCGAATCCGCCCGGGTCTACGAGAACCTGCCGGACCTGATGGAGCGCGACCTCGCGCGTCTCCGCCTGGCTCCCCCCGTGCTCCTCTCGACGACGACGGACCCCTGCCAGCCGTCCGCTGCCGTGCGCGAGCAGACACGGCGCGTTGTCGAGGTCCTGGTGAGGTGGGGACTCAGCTTCGCGCTCACAACCAAGGGGGATCCCGGCTTCCTGGCGGAGCTTCCGAGCTTCCGAGAGCACGACCGGAAGGCCGTCCTGGTGAGCATCGAGGGTCCGCCTGAGGTCCTTGAGCTCCTCTCGCCCGGGGCTCCCGCGTACTGGGACCGCCTCGCGGCACTGCGCCGAATGGGGGCCTTCGGGGCCTGGGTCGGAGTCCGGCTCGATCCGTACCTGCTCCACGTCTACCAGGGGCTATATGGCGCGGACTGGTGGGAGCGCACCGAGCGCCTGCTGGATGACTTCGCCTGCGCGGCGGCCCGCCACGTGGTCGCGAGCACCGGGCGCCTCGACTGCCGCCGTCTCCCTGGCGCCGAGGCTTCGCTGCTCGAGCGGGTCGTGCACGCGGTCCGGGAAGGCGTGTCTCCCGAAGCGGCTGCGCAGATGGAGGCGGACTACAGACGCGGCTGGAGCGGCACTTGCCGCGGGTACGTACTTCGGGAGGACCTTCGGCGCGAGCTCCACCTCCGGCTGCGCACAGCCTGCGAGGCGCGGGGGATGACCTTCGCGTCGTGCCAGGAGCTCCCCGAGAGCTGCGACAGCCCTGGCCTCCCGACCTGCGAGGGCTTCCTGCTGCCGTTCTGCCGCAAGGGGCCCGACGGCCGCTTCCATCCGGTGGAGGGCTGCACCGCCAACTGCCACGTCGCCTGCGCGGGCGTCTCGACGCCCCCCTGCGGGTGTCCGGAGCTGGCTCAGCCTCTCCCCTATCGCCCGGCCCTGCTGAAGTGACGCAGCGGCGTGAGGCTTCTCGACGGCGAACGCGTTGTTCTACAAAGGACTCCGCAGCGCATGGTCGTTGCGGCGGCGTCGGACTTGCGAGGTGTCTCCCTTGGGTGTGTCCATACAGATCGGGCGGATCTTCGGCATCCCCCTCCGGCTTCACATCACCTTCGTCATCCTCGTGGGGATCATCGGGATAGCGGGCTACTTCTCGGGAGGCCCGGAAAAGGCGCTGTGGAGCGTGGTCTTCATCGCGGCGCTGTTCGCGTGCGTCGTGCTGCACGAGCTCGGCCACAGCCTCGTGGCGCGCGCCTACGGCGTGAGGGTAGAGAGCATCACCCTTCTCCCCATCGGCGGCGTGGCCGCGATGGAGGACATTCCTCGCAAGCCGGCGGAGGAGGCGCTCATGGCCATCGCCGGCCCGGCGGTCAGCCTGATGTTGGCCGGGGCCCTGTATGCCGTTACCGAGGTCCTCGGCTACCGAGGGCCGATCGCGTATGGCGGAGGGCCGCTGCTGGTCATGCTCCTGCAGACCAACCTGATCATCGCCATGTTCAACCTCCTGCCGGCCTTCCCGATGGACGGCGGGCGGGTGCTTCGGGCGGTGTTGGCTCACTACATGGACCACGTCCGCGCCACGAGCATCGCCGTGTCCCTTGGTCAGGGGCTCGCAGTGGTGATGGGGCTGGGGGCGCTGTTCATCCCGGGGATGAGCTTGTGGTTCGTGGTCATCGCCTTCTTCATCTTCGTCGGCGCCGGCCAGGAGGGCCAGCAGGTCCGCACCCAGGCCGTCCTGGAGCGCGTGTCGGCCGGACAAGCGATGATCCGCCGCTTCGAGACGCTCGACCGCGACGCGCCGCTGTCCGTGGCGTTGGCCTACGCCACTCAGGGCTACCAGCACGACTTCCCGGTCGTGGACGGAGACATGATCGTGGGCGTCGTCACGCGGCAGGACCTCCTGGCCGGCCTCCACAACCTCGGTCCACATCACACCGTCGGACAGGTGATGACGACCAACGTCTGCCAGGTCCCGCCGCAGGCGAACATGGCGGATGTGTACCGTCGCATTGCGCAGGGCGGCTGCAACGTGGTCCTCGTCCGCGAGGGGGACCGCATCACCGGCCTGGTCACTCCGGAGAGCTTCCGCGACCATCTCGTGGCCCTCAGCGGGCGCTGAACGCTCGTGCACCATCTTGACAGCGCCCCAGGTTTGCGGTAACCTCTGGAGCGTGCCGACGTGGCGGAATTGGCAGACGCGCTAGGTTCAGGAC
>Ga0233425_10010985_pt1 | contig 10762 bp, 8 predicted proteins | sample Watercolumn_Towu_2_FD_181712 | JGI IMG/M metagenome (GOLD analysis project Ga0233425, IMG submission 181712) | Freshwater microbial communities from Lake Towuti, South Sulawesi, Indonesia - Watercolumn_Towuti2014_140_MG | ecosystem: Environmental > Aquatic > Freshwater > Lake | place: Indonesia...
GTGCACCCGAGCACCATCACCGCGTCGCTGCGGGCGGTGCTCAGCGCCTTCGAGCGTCAGCAGCGTCGCTGATCAACTCTTCCACCTCGGACTCGAAGTCGAGGTCGGTCTCGTCCGCGGCCGACGCACCCTCGACGTCGATCTTGGGCAGCAGGCGGTCGAGCCAGCGCGGCAGCCACCAGTTGCGGTCGCCGAGCAGTTCCATCGTCGCGGGCACGAGCAACATGCGCACGACCGTGGCGTCGAGCAGCACAGCGACGGCGAGACCGAAGCCGAACATCTTGATGCTGCGCGTCGGCTCGAGCACGAAGCTGCCGAAGACGAACACCATGATCGCGGCGGCGGCAGTGATGACGCGCGCGGTCTTGGCGAGGCCGTCGGCGACGGCGAGCTCGTTGTCGCCCGTGCGGTCGTATTCCTCCTTCACGCGCGAGAGCAGGAACACCTCGTAGTCCATCGAGAGACCGAAGACGATGGCGAACATCATCACCGGCAGCCACGGGTCGACGGGCGCGCTGCCGCCGAGCCCGATGAGCGACGCTCCCCATCCCCACTGGAAGACGGCGACGACCGCGCCGTACGCCGAGCCGATCGAGAGCAAGTTCATGAACACCGCCTTCAACGGCACGAGAAGCGAGCGGAAGACCGCCATGAGCAGGATGAACGAGAGCGCGAGCACGACCGCGAAGAAGAGCGGCAGCCGATCGGCCAGGTATCCGCTGAAGTCGACGTTCACCGCGACGCTGCCGGCGACCAGCACGGCGAGCCCCGCATCGCCGACCGCGACGGGCAGCACGTCCGCGCGCAGGCGCGCGACGAGTTGCGTCGCCTGTTCGCTCTGTGGAGCGTCGGTCGGGTACACGGTCCACAGCACTGCCGTCGGCGCAGTCGCGTCGTTGGGCACCGCGGGGCTCGCGAACGCGACGCCCGGAGTCGCGGCGAGCGCCGCCGACACGTTCTGGGCGGCGGCGAGTTGCTCTGGTCCGTCGAGCGCGGCGACGAGCGTGAGCGGACCGTTGAAGCCGGGGCCGAATCCTTCCGCGAGCAAGTCGTAGGCGCGCTTGGTCGTGGTGTCGGCCGGATAGTTGCCTTCGTCGGGGAATCCGAGGCGCAAGTCGAGCACCGGCAGCGCGAACGCGCACAAGACGCCCGCGCCGAGTGCGAGCGAGAGCCACGGGCGGCGCTGCACCCAGCGGCTCCAGCCGTACGCCGTCGTCTCGTGCATCGGCTTGGTGCGGCGCGCCGGGAGCGGTCGCTTGAGGGCGGGCACGAAACTCCCGAAGATGAGGACGAGCGCACCGAGCGGTGCGGCGAGCAGGAGCGGCTCCTGCTTCAGGCCGTAGCCGACGAGCGCGAGCGCGACGAGGCCCGCCGCGATCACGCCGCGCCAGCGCGTCACCTCGACGCGTTCACCGACGAAACCAAGGAGGGCAGGAAGCAGCGTGACCGACGCGAGCATCGTGAACGCGACGGTGATCGACGCGCCGATGGCGAGACCGTTCATGAACGACACGCCCATGATCAACATGCCCAAGAGCGAGATCACCACGGTGGTGCCGGCGAACAGCACGGCGCGTCCGGCGGTGTCGACCGATTCCACCGTCGCTTGTTCGCAGGTGCGGCCGCGCTGGCGCGCCTCGCGGTAGCGGGTGACGATGAAGAGCGCGTAGTCGATGCCGACGCCGAGGCCGATCATCACACCGAGCGTCGTCGCGACGTCGGGGATGGTGAAGAGGTTGGAGAGCAGCGTCACGACGAGCACACCGGCACCGATGCCGCCGAACGCGGTGCCGACCGGCAGCCCCATCGCGAGCACCGAGCCGAAGGCGAAGATGAGGATGACGATGGCGAACGCGAGGCCGAGCACCTCCGAGGTCGGCGCGGCGAACTCGGCGAACACCTCGCCGCCGTACTCGATCTGCACGCCGCGCACGACGGGTTCGACCCGCTTCATCTCGGCGAACACCGACTGGAACTCCTCGTTGGTGTCGTAGTCGGTCGACAGGTTGACGGCGGCGAACGCGATGTCGCCGCCCGGCGACACCTGGCGGGCACCGTCGGGGCTGAACGGGCTCACCACTCGCATGTCGCTGCGGTCATCAAGGGCTGCGAAGTAGTCGCCGAGCGTCGCGCGCTGGGCGTCGCTGAACGGGGCGTCGGCCCGCACCACGATCGTGCCGCTGCGGCCGCTTTCTTCACCGCCGAAACGGTCGGCGAGCAACTCGAAACCCTGCGCGCTCTCCACGTCGGGCAGGCTGAACTGCAGCGAGAACGCGTTGCCGAAGATTCCGACACCCGCCGCGAGGGCGACAATCACACCGACCCATGCCGCAACGACGCTGCGACGACGCGCGTGGGCGAGACGACCAAGCTCTTTCAACATCGGGGGTGGCCGCAGGCTACGAGTCGCGACCCGCTCAACTAGTGTCAGGCTCGGAGGTTGTCGTGAAAGTCACAGTGAACTTCGATGTGTGCGCCTCGACCGGCGCGTGCGCACAGGTGGCACCCGAGGTCTTCGAGGTGCGCAACGACGGGATGCTGTACATCCTCGCCGAGCGTCCCGCGCCCGAGTTGTACGACGCAGTGCAAGAAGCCGCCGATCTCTGCCCGACCGGTGCCATCGTGCTCGAAGACTGACGCAACAAGGGTCGGCTTCTGGGCACTTCGTTCACCGGGCGTTTGCGCGCCGCGTGGGACGCGTCGGGCTCGCTCGCCTGTGTCGGACTCGACCCCGACCCGGCGCGGTTTCCGGCTTCGGTCGGGCGTGACTCGGCGGCCGTCGAGCGGTTCTGCCGCGACATCATCGACGCGACCGGCGACCTCGTCTGCGCCTTCAAACCGCAGATCGCCTATTTCGCCGCGCACGGAGCCGAAGCAGCGCTCGAGCGAGTGTGCGAGCACGTGCGCAGCGAGCATCCGCGCGTCGTGCTCATTCTCGATGCCAAGCGCGGCGACATCGGCGACTCGGCAGAGATGTACGCGCGCGAGGCGTTCGACCGCTACGGGGCCGACGCGGTGACGGCGAACCCGTACCTCGGCACCGACTCGCTCGAGCCGTTCTTTGCGCGCCGCGACCGCGGCACGTTCGTCTTGTGCCGCACCTCGAACCCCGGCTCGGGCGAGTTGCAGACGATGCGCGTCGGGGCGAGCGGCCAGGCTGGCGGCGGCGAGTCGGTGTACGAAATCATTGCCCGTCGTGCCGCCGACGATTGGTCGAAGCGCGCCGGCGTCGGGCTCGTGGTCGGTGCCACTCACCCGGGGGAACTGCGGCGCGTGCGCGAGATCGTCGGCGACCTGCCACTGCTCGTGCCCGGAGTCGGCGCGCAGGGCGGCGACGCGGCGACCGTGGTGCGCGAGGGTGCGACGACCGACGGTACGGGGCTCGTCGTCAATTCGTCGCGGGCGATTCTGTATGCGTCGAGCGGCGACGACTTCGCGCAAGCGGCGCGTCGAGCGACGGCGCAGTTGCGCGACGCGTTGAGCCAGGCGCGCTGAGCCCGGGCACTCGCGACGGGGCGCGGCGGCCGGCGTTCAGCCGCCGATCGTGATCACTTCGACGATGCCGGGCACCTGGCGCAGCTGCTCCACCACCGCGGGCGGGGTCGGCGTGGCGGTTGCGATCACCATCATCGCGCTGCCGGCCTTGGGCATCTTGCCGACGTCCATGTTGTCGATGTTGATCCCGGCGTCACCGAGCACGGTACCGACGCGACCGATCACACCCGGCCGGTCGTCGTTCTGCGCGATCAGCATGTAGCGGGCGGGCGGGACGTCGGAGAGGTGGTCGTCGATCAGCACGATGCGCGCTTCGCGACGACGACCCGCGAGCGTGCCCGAGATGTTGCGGCTGCCCGAACGCAGCGTGATGAGGTTCACATAGTCCTGGTGCTCGACGTCGTCATGGCGTTGCTCGCGCACCGCAATGCCCCGCGCAGCCGCGATGGTCGGTGCGTTCACGTACGTGACGGCACCGCCGGACGCGCGACCGAGAAAACCCTTCAAGGCGGCCAACGTGATGATGCGGGTGTCGTAGGCGCCGATCTCACCGCTCGCCTCGACGAGCACTTCCTTGGCGTTGGCGCCGATGATGTCGGCGAACAGACAGCCGAGCCGTTCGGCGAGCGGGACGAACGGCTTCAGCGTCTCGTTGGCCTCTGACGCGTTCACGTTCACGGCGAACGGCACGAAATCGCCGGCGAGCGCGAGCTGCACCATGTCGGCGATCACCTCGCCGGCTTTGTCTTGCGCCTCGCGCGTGCTCGCGCCGAGGTGCGGAGTCACCACGACGTTGGGCAGCGAGAACAGCGGCGAGTCGGTGACCGGCTCGCGCTCGAACACGTCGAGTGCGGCACCGGCGATGATTCCCTCGCGCAGCGCGTCGGCGAGGTCGGCTTCGACGATGATGCCGCCGCGCGCCACGTTGATGACGCGCAGTTCGGGCTTCGCCTTCAGCATGAGGTCACGGTCGATGAGGCCGAGCGTCTCCTTGTTCTTCGGCAGGTGCACGGTGAGAAAATCGCTCGTGGCGACGAGCTGGTCGAGCGCGAGCATGTCGACGTTCATCTGACGGCCGCGTTCCGCGGAGATGTACGGGTCGAAGGCAACGACCTTCATGCCGAGCCCCAGCGCGCGGTGCGCCACCAACTTGCCGATGCGACCGAGCCCGACGATGCCGAGCGTCTTGCCGGCGAGTTCGACTCCCTCCCACTTGCTGCGTTCCCAGCAGCCGCCGACGAGCGCGGCGTGCGCCTGCGGCACGTTGCGGGCCAAGGCGAGCAGCAAGGCGATCGTGTGCTCGGCGGCCGACACGATGTTGCTCTCCGGCGCGTTGACGACCATCACGCCGGCCTGCGTCGCCGCGTCGACATCGATGTTGTCGAGCCCGACTCCGGCGCGACCGACCACCACGAGCCCGCGCGCCGCCGCGAGCACCCTGGCGTCGACTTGCGTGGCGCTGCGCACGATGAGCGCCTGGGCGCCGCGCAACGCGTCGATCAGCGCGTCGCCGTTCAAGCCGAGCCGCACATCCACCTCGTGACCCGCCAGCCGCAGGCGCTCGAGGCCCGCCTCGGCGATTTCCTCGGTCACGAGCACGCGCGGCACCCCTCCATGTTGGCGTGCGCGCGGCGGCCGAGCCAACATCGCCGCACGCGCACTATCGTGACGGGTTGCGCACGGCGCTTAACAATTCGTCAGCAACACCGCAGCGAGGTCCAGTGACCCACCCCTTTTTGTCCCCCGAGTGGATGCATGCGGCGCGCGCGATCCGCGAGAAGTACCGCGACCACGCCCCGCGCGTCGCCGTAGTGCTGCGCTTCAACCAGGTGGTGACCGGCGTGCCGTTCGGTGAAGGAGTCGTGCACAGCCACATGGACACCTCGAGCGGCGAAGTGGTGATGGACCTCGGTCACCTGGAGAAGGTCGACGCGACGCTCACCACCGACTACGCGACGGCGCGGATGATCTTCGTCGACCAGGACCCGCAGAAGGCGATGGAGGCCTTCCTCAGCGGCAGGGTGAAGATCGAGGGCGACATGCTGAAGTTGATGTCGATGCAGACGGCGATGCCGCAGACCGAGATGTCGCTCGTGGTCGCCGCCGAGATTCGCGCGATCACGGCGTAGCCGGGCCGGCGGCGGCCCCGTTCGCCGTGCGGGCGGTGGAGCGCACTTCGCTCGCCAACAGTCCGGCGACCACGCACAAGCCGGCGCCGACGACGAGCGCGTTGGCGTAACTCGGCAGCACTCCCTGCGCACTCGTCCCCTCCTGCACCGAGATCATCACCGCGGCGCCGAGCAGGGCGCCCATCTGCGCCACGAGTTGCTGCATCGCGCTCGCGGCACCGAGTTGGTCGTCGTCGACCGCGTTGGCGAGGAGCGACGACATCGCGGGCGACGCGACTCCGAGCCCGAGGCCCGAGAGACCGAGCCCGACCGCGATCCACCACAGCGGCGTCGCCTCGCGCGTCGTCGACAGGATGACGAGCGACAAGAACACCGTCATCGAGCCGAACATGCCGGCGAACCGCTCGCCAGTGCGCATCGTCACGCGCGCGGCGAGCGGAGCGACGACGGCGAACGTGAGCGGCCGGGCGATGATGAGCCATCCGACGGTCGCGACCGCGAGGCCGGCGCCGTCTTGCAGCATCTGCGGCACGATCATGAACGCGCCCATGTACCCGAAGTTGGCGAACGACTGGCTGAGCACCGGGAACGCCACGTTGCGCGTGCGAAACCAGCGCGGCGGCACGATCGGGGCGGCGACGCGGCGCTCGACCCAGACGAACGCGGCGAGCAACGCCACCCCGGCGATGAAGGCGACGACGATCGGCGGCGAACTCCAGCCCCACGCACCTCCTCGGTTGACGCCGAGCAGCACGAATGCCGCGCCGAGTCCGAGCGTTGCCGCGCCGAGCGCGTCGAACCTGGCATCCGGTCTGCGCTCGGTGTCGCGCAACAGCCACCACGCGAGCGCGGCACCCAGCACGCACAGCGGAGCTTGCGCGAGGAAGATCACGCGCCAACCGACCGTGCTGACGAGCGGCACGCCCGCCACGACGCCGAGCACCGGTGCGCCGGCGGTGACGAAACTCCACACGCCGAGCGGACGCACGCGTTCGTGCGGCTCGAACATCCGGCTGGTGAACGCCATCGCCGACGGACCAGTGGCCGAACCGCACGCGGCAGAGAGCGTGCGCAACACGATGAGCACGGCCGCGTTCGGCGCGAGCGCGGCGAGACCGGCGAAGATGCCCGCGCCGAGCAATCCGCCGACGAACACCCGCTTGTGTCCGTACAAGTCGCCGAGCGTGCCGAATGCCGGGCCGACGACCGCAAAGACGAGCATCGGCGCGGTGATCGTCCAGCTCACGATGCTCACGCTCGAGCCGAGGTCGTCGGCCACGGTGTCGAGCACGACGACGAGCAGCGTGATGGTGAAGCTCACGGTGAAGGCGCCGACGAGCAGCACCGCCATCGTCGCCTTGCGGCGCGACACCCCGGTGCGCTCGACCAGCACCGAGCGAACGCGTTCGCGCAACGGGGCGATCGCGACTTCGTCGACGCCGGCCGTCACGGGAACACCAAGTCCACCGCGCTGCCTTTTTGCACCTGGTCGCCGGCCTTCAGCGTCTTGCCCGCTTGCGACACCGACCGCACTTTGCTCGTTGAACGCCCGCTGATCGTCGCGATGCCGATGCCGGCTTCGCTGAGTCTCTTCTCGGCTTCCGTCAGGGCGAGTCCGACCACGTTGGGCAACTCAACTGCTTCGGGGCCCTTCGAGAGCGAGAACGCGACGACACCGTTGCGCGGGAGTGGCGCACCGGGTTGCGGTTCTTGCGACGCGACGAGCCCGACCGCGATCTCGCCGGAGTACACGTCGTCGTTGCGCTGACCGACGAGCTGCACCGCGTCGAGTTGCGCGAGCGCGTCGGCTTCGTTGCGCCCGATGAGGTTGGGCGACGAACGCAGCACGGGGCCGCCCGACACCACGATGGCGACCTGGGTTCCGCGCAGAACCTCGCTGCCCGCCGTGAGATTCGGCTGCTCGGTCACGATCCACGACACCACGCGCCCTGCAGGGACGGTGTCGTCGTCGCGCAACGACTCGCTGACCACGAGTCCCTGCGCGCCGAGTGCGGCGATCGCGTCGTCGCGCGACAGGCCCGTCACGTCGGGCACCACGGCCAGCGTCGCGCCCTCCGACACGACGAGCACGAGTTCGCGTCCCTCGCGCAAGAGCGTGCCGGCGGGCGGCACGGTGCGGATCACGCTGCCGAGCTCGAACTCATCCGAGCGCTCGGCGCGAATGAGCAGCCTCCACCCGAAAAGCGCGACGGAATTGCGCGCCTCGCCCTCGGGCGCACCGACGACGTCGGGCACCTCGAACGACTCGGCGCCGACCGCTTGCCACACCAGCACGCCCGCGACGACGAGCGCGGTCGCGGCGACGACAGAGACGAGCCGCCGAAAGCGCTTTCGCTCCCCCTCCGGTGCGGGGATCGCCACGTCGACCGTGTCGTCGCTGGAGGCGGTCGTTCGTACGGTCGTCGGCGACGTCGTCGATGCGAAGGCTGCCGGAGTCGAAGTTGGGGTCCCCACCGTCGACGTCCCGACCGGTGTCGGCCCCGCCGATGCCGCCGCGCTCGGCTCGCCCGGCTTGGCATCGACCACGACCGCCTCGAGCGTGCGGGTGATCGCGTCGCGGAATGACTCATTCTCGAGCATCTCGAGCGGTGCGGGTACCGGAAGTTTCGCGGCAACTTGCGTGAGCGCACGCCCGAACTCCTGCGCGCTCGACCGGTCGGCGGCCTCGGGGCGGGCTGCTTTCTCGATCGGTGCCGCGATCATGCCGAGGTCGGCAGACACCGGCAGCAGCTTGCCGGCGCGGTTGGCGAGCGTCACCGCGGGAGAGTCGGCGAGGAACGGCACGTCGCCCGTCAGCGTCTCGAGCACGGTGAGCGCGAGCGCGTACATGTCGCTCGCCGCAGTCGCCGCCGCGTCGTGCACCAATTCGGGGGCGGCGTACCTGGACTGCTCGATGCTCATCGACGCCGCACCGCCGATGACGCGCTTGGCGCCCATGCCAGCAAGCCGCGCACGCGCGTCGGCGCCCACGAACACGTTGGCGGGTCGCACGTCGCCGTGCACCATGCCGTTCTCGTGCAGATGGTGCAGCGCGCGGCACAAGTCGAGCGCGAGCACGACGGCCTGCGACGCGCTCATCCGCCGACCGCGGTCGAGCAACTCGCGCAACGAGATGCCCGCGAGCCGCTCGGTGACGACGAAGACGCACCGCTGTCCGCCGACGACCGTCTCGCCCCAGTCGAGCGGCGAGACCAGCACCGGATGCGCGATGCCCGCGACCGCGAGCAGGTTCCGCTTGAAACTCTCGACGTCGTCCTCGGTGGATTCGCCCGACACCGCGACGAGTCGCACGACCACTTGCCCGCCACCATGCGAGTCGGTTGCATCAAACACGCTCGAAGAGTCGGCCCCGCCGGGCCGCAACGACTCGAGGCGGTACCTGGCGGCGACGACCGCGCCGGTCATCACATCGCGATCATTCATTGACCGCCCCAACCTAGCCGTGCCGAATTCGTCACAACTGCCGCGTCGCGTGCGCGCGGCGCGGCGGCGAGCAGCGAGACTGTAGACATGCGCCCGAAGTTCGATCGTGCGCGGCTTCTCGTGAGCGCGGGCATCGCCACCGGCATCGTGCTCATCGCGCTCGGCTTGCGCAGCGGAATCACCGGCGACGATGCGCGCTCGTTTCCGGAAGCGATCGAGCGCATGTCGCCCGCCGACGGCGACCGCGTGCTGCGGCAAGCGCAGATCGTCATCGACTTCGCGGAGGGCTACGAGGCCGCACTTGTCATCGACGGTCTCGAGTTGCCGGTGACGCGCCTCGACGAACTCACGACGAGCGGTGCCCAGCCGGCGCCCGGCGCACAGGTGGAACTGCCCGCCACCGCGGTGTACGACCCGGGCAACAACGTGCTGAGTTTCCAGCCGCAGGCGGGCGCGCCGATCGCCGAGTTCACACAAGGCGAGCACATGGCGACGGTGCGGTACTGGAAGACGCTCGACGGCGCGGCGAAGTACCGCACCTACCAGTGGCGGTTCATCACCGACTGAGCGGTGGGCGCCGCCGGGCTCGACGGCCGAGCCGAGTACGCGCGCCTAGCCGAGTACGCGCGCCTAGCCGAGTTCGCCCGTCGCGAGCAATCGTGCGAAGGCCGCCTCGTCGATTTGCGGCACGCCCAACTCGTTCGCCTTCTTCACTTTCGCCGCACCCGGCTCGGCGCCGACGACGAGTGCGAAGGTTTTCGCGCTCACGCTTCCCGCGCTCTTGCCGCCGCGGTCCTTGATCGCACGCTGCGCCTCTTCGCGACCGAAGCCCTCCAGCGTGCCGGTGACCACGATCGTCTTGCCGGCGAGAGTCGGGGGCGCGTCGACGATCGTGACATTGTCGAACCGCACCGCGCCCTTGCGCAACTTCTCCACGATCGCCTTGTGCTTCTTGTCGGCGAACCACGAGGCGACCGACTCGGCGATCACCTCGCCGACACCGTCGACTGCGGCGAGCTCCTCCCGCGACGCCGTGGCGATGGCGTCGAGCGACCCGAAGCGCCGCGCGAGCGACTCCCCCGCGGCCGGCCCGAGGTGCTTCACGCCGAGCGCGACGAGCAACTTCTCGAGCGCGCGCCCGCGCGACGCGTCGATCGACTTGAGCAGGTTCGCCGTCTGCACCTCGCCGAAGCCCTGCGCGAGCAGCGTCTCGGCGTCGAGCGCGTAGATGTCGCCGGCATCCTCGATGACGCCCGCGTCGCTCAGTCGGTACACCGTCTTTTCGCCGAAGCCCTCGATGTCCATGCCGCCGCGCGACGTGAAGTGGATGATCCGCTGGTCGCGCTGGTGCGGGCACTCGGGTTCGACGCAGCGCGTGTCGGCTTCGTCCTCGGCCTGCACGAGCGGCGACTTCAGGTCGCACGGGCACTTCGTCGGGAACTTCCACGGCTTGGACCCGCGCGGGCGCCGCGACAAGACCGGCCCCACCACTTCGGGGATCACGTCGCCGGCCTTGCGCACCGTGACGGTGTCGCCGGGTCGCACGTCTTTGAGTTGCACTTGTTCCCGGTTGTGCAGCGTCGCCAGCGACACCGTGCTGCCGGCGACCACGACGGGCTCGAGCACGGCGAAGGGCGTGGCGCGGCCCGTGCGGCCGATCGACACCATGATGTCGCGCAGCAAGGTGGTGCGCT
>Ga0233425_10010986_pt1 | contig 10762 bp, 9 predicted proteins | sample Watercolumn_Towu_2_FD_181712 | JGI IMG/M metagenome (GOLD analysis project Ga0233425, IMG submission 181712) | Freshwater microbial communities from Lake Towuti, South Sulawesi, Indonesia - Watercolumn_Towuti2014_140_MG | ecosystem: Environmental > Aquatic > Freshwater > Lake | place: Indonesia...
TTCCTTATATCGGAGTTCCAGGGTAACCACAAATAGCTTGACACTTTTTGATAGATCTTTATAGTTAATGGCTTTCATAAAGGGTGAAGGGTGGTCATGCGAATAAGGGTTGACGAAATACCCGAATCGGGGAGATTTCTTCACTTTCATTGGGACGACGCTCGGTTTCGGCAATATTTGCCAGAGGAAGATCCCTTTGATCTCAGGTTGATTCGTCCTCTGAACGTGGACCTTGAAATCCAGAAACGGCCAGATCACATTCATGTCCAGGGAACACTTCGGGGGACACTTCAGGTCGCCTGCCATCGCTGCCTGAAGTCTTTTCCTTGGTCGCTGGAAGAACAGATCCAGGTCTTTCTGGTGGAAGAAGACAAGCTGGAACCATCGGAAGAAATCGAACTGGAAGCGAGGGAGCTGGATTACGAATTCTTCGACGGGGTCATCATCGAGATCGACCAATTGGTCGTTGAGCAGATTTTCCTCACTTTGCCCGTGAAGATTCTTTGTTCTGAGAGCTGCCGGGGTCTCTGCCCGCGTTGCGGAGAGAATCTCAATGAAGAGCTCTGCAGATGCGAGAAAGACAGCGGCTACACACCCTTTTCAGCTCTGAAGGCGATCAGGTCTCACCTTAAAGTCAAAGATGCATAAAGTGTTTGCTTTTGTAAGGAGAATTGTAGATGGGGGTACCCAAAAGGAAAACTTCTAAGTCTCGGCGGGATAAAAGGAACGCCCATAGAGCCATTGTTGGACCGTCTTTATCACGATGTCCTCAGTGCAACGAAATGCGCCTTCCTCACCGGGTTTGCCCGGGATGTGGTTACTATCGCGATCGCCTGGTTTTGGAGCAAGAAGAAGATTAGTCCTTCTTGATGAGCAGAGGGTCTTTGACTATGAGGGTCGCGATCGATGCCATGGGCGGGGACCACGCTCCGGAAGCACCTGTCCAGGGATCACTCCTGGCATTACCGCAATGTTCAGCTGAACTGCTCCTGATTGGCAACGAGAAGCAACTCGCTGAGATCCTGGGCCGCTCCTTAGATGCATCCTCAATACGCATAGTTCACGCTTCGGACGTAATCGGCATGGACGAAGCCGGTGCGGTAGCCCTTCGGAGGAAGCGCGGGGCCTCTCTGATAGTCGCTATACGATTGCTGGCCGAAGGCGAAGTCGACGCTGTGGTGAGCGCTGGAAACAGCGCAGCCATCGTTGCTGCGGCAAAACACCTTTTGGGTCTCATACCGGCTTTGAGACGTCCAGCCATGGCGGTGCCGCTCCCGACCCCGACGGGTACCGTGCTTTTGATCGACGCGGGAGCACAGGCTGAAGCCAACTCTATTCAACTGGCACAGTCAGCAGCTCTTGCCAATGTGTATCTCAAGGTTACACGAGGACAGGAATACCCTCGAGTCGGGCTTCTCAATATTGGACAGGAACCCTCCAAGGGCAAATGGGTCATTCAGAGGGCCTTTGATCTGTTGAAGCGTTCCAGCTTGAATTTTGTCGGAAACATTGAGCCATACGATCTATACACAGACCGGGCCGATGCAGCGATTTGCGACGGGTTTGTCGGAAACCTCTTGCTGAAGATGTATGAGGCGCTAATGGAAACGTTGCTGCACTCTCTGGAGGCCCAGCTGGAAGGCCAGGACTGTGGACTTGTGGCCAGGGAGAGACTGGGACAAGCATTGCAGAGTTTTCGTGGCAGCTACGACTATCAGAGCGTTGGAGGCGCACCTTTGCTGGGAGTGCGAAGGGTCGTAGTGGTCGCCCATGGCCGTTCCGGGGCCAAGGCTATCGCCAGCGCTATTGTTCTTGCCTCTGAGTTGGCCGGTGGTAAGGTTTATGAGCGGATCTCCGGCGAGTTGGAAGCAGATGGAATTTTGGCGGATCTGAAGCATCGAAACACAGCACTCATGATTGAACAGCTGAGAAGCAAATGGGGATTTACCCAATAAGGAGAAAAGGTCGGTGGACTACTTTTTGACAGAAGAACAGAAGATGATCCGGGAGCTTGCGGAGCAAATCGCCACGGAGAAGATCCGACCGGTGCGCGCTCAGCTTGATCTACAGGATGAATTCCCGTGGGATGTCTTGAGGGTGCTCGCCCAGTCTGACCTCTATGGGCTCTATATCCCGGAAGCCTATGGTGGAATGGGGGGGGGGATTCTGGAGAACTGCCTCGCCATCGAGCAACTCGCTAGAGCTTGTATCGGAGTCGCCACCTCTTTTGCGGCCAGTGGTCTGGGTGCTTATCCTATCCTTCTCTTTGCCAATGAGGACCAAAAGCAAAACTACCTTCCTGATATCGCCAGTGGTAAACGCCTGGCTGCTTTTGCTCTGACCGAACCTGGAGCTGGCAGCGATGTCTCCGGTGTTAAGACCACTGCGGTCCGCGACGGGGACCACTATATCCTCAACGGTACCAAGCAATGGATCACCAACGGCGGAGAAGCAGAGATCTATTCAGTTCTGGCCATAACAGACCGCGCCAAAGGGCCCAGGGGGGCCAGTTTCTTCATTGTCGAAAAAGGCGATCCTGGATTCGCTTTCGGAAAGAAGGAAAAGAAACTTGGCATCCGGGCATCTGCCACACGGGAACTTGTCTTTCAAGACTGCCGGATACCCAGGGATCGCCTGGTTGCTCGTGAGGGCATGGGGTTCATCATTGCAATGAAGACCTTTGACAAGTCCCGTCCCGGTATTGGGGCCCTGGGAGTAGGCCTGGCACAAGGGGCTATGGACATTGCTGTGGAATATGCGCGCAAGAGGGAGCAATTTGGCAAGCCGATCATCAACTTCCAGGCCATTCAACACAAGCTGGCCAACATGGCAATCAAGACTGAGGCCGCACGAGCCCTGGTTTATTCCATCTCTCGCTATATGGACAGTGAACCTTCCGATGTGAGCAAGGTTGCTGCCATGTGTAAAGTATTCCCTACCGATGTGGCCATGGAGGTGGCAATAGAAGCAGTGCAGGTGCTTGGCGGCTACGGTTACATGCAGGATTATCCGGTAGAGAAGATGATGCGCGATGCCAAAATCCTGCAGATCTATGAGGGTACCAATGAGATACAGCGCAATATCATCGGGCAGGAGTTGAACAAGGAGTACGGCCGAATGAAAGAAACCTTCTTTTAGAACGCCGAGGGGAACGGGGAACTCTTATGAACATTGCAGTCTGTATCAAACAAGTGCCCGATGCCAAGAACGTCCGGATCGACCCGGATACCCACACACTGGTTCGGCAAGGTGTCGAGTCCATCGTCAATCCCTTCGACCTGTTTGCCGTTGAGGCGGCCTTGAAGATTAAGGATGAATTTGGCGCACACATAACCGTCTTGACCATGGGACCTCCTCAGGCGGACGAGGCACTGCGCGAGGTACTCTCGCGGGGAGTGGATGATGCCCTTTTGCTGAGTGATCGGGCCTTCGCAGGCTCCGATACGTGGGCTACTTCTACGACCCTTTCCACTGCCATCCGCAAACTGGGCAAAGTGGATTTGATCCTTTGCGGCAAACAGGCCATCGACGGGGACACGGCTCAAGTCGGTCCTGAGATGGCCACTCTTCTGGATATTCCATATGCGACCTTTGTCAAAAGAATTGAAATCGCTGATGAAAACCATCTGAAAGTGACTCGGCAGACCGATGAGGGAATGGAGATCTGGAAGCTCCCCATGCCTGCGCTGATTACGGTGATCAAGGAGGTGGGAGAACCTCGCCTGCCTTCTCTGCGTCACAAGATGCGCGCAAAGAAGGCCCAGATACCGGTTTGGGGTGTGAACGATCTAGGGCTTGATCCAGGTGCAGTTGGACTTGCGGGGTCCTACACTCAAGTAGTTCGCGTCTTCAGTCCTTCGCGCCGTGGGGACCGCGTCCTGATTCACGGAACCATCGAGGAGCAGGTAGATCAGCTGTATCGTTATCTCAAGGAAGCCAAGGTGCCGGGAATATGAAAGCAATTGTCGATCGCCATAGGTGTACTCTTTGCGGTGTTTGTGCCGATGCATGCCCATTCGGAGCCATCACTGTGAATGACACTTCCATCGATATTTCGGATGAATGCACTCTGTGCGGCATGTGTGTTGACACTTGCGAGTTTGGGGCATTGTCTCTCCCCGAAGTTGGAACGGGACTGGTTGCAGACCTGGTTGCCTACAAAGGCATTTGGGTCTATGCCGAATGGCGTGAAGGGAGCGTCCACCGGGTCAGTCATGAACTTCTGAGTGCCGGACGAATATTGGCAGACAAGCTTCATGTCCCCCTTGCTGCCGTACTTCTGGGCTACAACCTCGCAGAGGAGTCATCAAGGGAGCTCATTTTCCACGGCGCTGACACGGTTTATGTGGTGGACCATTCCAAACTGGCACATTTTAGGGACGATATCTATGCTAAGGTACTGGTCGAACTGATCTGCCAGAAGAAGCCTGAAGTGTTGCTTGCCGGGGCTACGAGTATCGGGCGCTCATTCATCCCACAGGTGGCGGCTTCATTGCAGACCGGTCTTACCGCAGACTGCACCGAGCTTGATGTGAGCGATGAAGGCTTGTTGCTTCAAACCCGTCCGGCTTTTGGTGGGAATGTGATGGCAACGATCATTTGCCCGAATAAAAGGCCCCAAATGGCGACGGTACGGCCCAAAGTAATGAAACCTGTAAGGCTGCCGGATCACGTGGGAGAAATCGTGCCGGTGTCCGTTTCGCAGGCATGTCTTGAGAGCCGCATTGAAGTTCTGGAAATCATACCTGAAAAAGATCAAACCGCCAAGCTGACCGAAGCGGATGCAATTGTCTCTGGGGGGCGTGGGCTTCAGAAAGCGGAAAACTTCAGCCTCATCGAAGAGCTGGCTCAACTCATTAAAGGTGCTGTCGGGTCATCGAGAGGGGCGGTTGAAGAGGGCTGGATCGCCCCCTCCCACCAGGTAGGCCAGACCGGGCGCACGGTATCTCCTTCTCTTTATGTGGCAGCGGGCATCTCGGGTGCCATCCAACATCTGGTGGGGATGCAGAGTTCGAGGATTATTGTGGCTGTGAACAAGGATCCCTTGGCTCCCATCTTCGATGTGGCCAGCTACGGAGTAGTGGCGGATCTATTTGATTTCATCCCGGCATTTGTCCGAAAGATCAAGCAGGAACGCGGAGAAAGCTCTTAGCTGTTGGCTCTTAGCTCTTACGGGTTGGGTCTCGGTGATGATGGATGATGTGAGATTCAATTTTCCAAGAGCCAAGAGCCAAGAGCCAATACAGGAGTTGCTATATGACCCAGAAACGGGTAGTCGTTGTCACCGGTGCGAGCCGAGGTATTGGGCGAGGAATTGCAGTAGCCTTTGCTGAACCAGGGTGTGCTGTCGTCGTGAATTATAGTTCCAGTCCGGATGCAGCACAAGAGACGGCCGCTGCGGTAGAAGCCAGAGGCGGTACGGCGCACCTGTGCTGTTTCGATGTCGCAGACCCTGAGGCGATCAAAGAGGCTTTCAAAGAAGTTGCCAAGTTGCATGGTCGGGTGGATGTGCTGGTAAACAACGCCGGAATTGTACGGGACAACTTGCTTGCTCTGATGAAGACCAGTGAATGGGATGCTGTCATCGATACCAACCTGCGAGGGGCCTTTCTCTGTTCTCAGGGGGTCGTTAAGATGATGATGCGCCAGAGATATGGCCGAATCGTTAATGTCACCTCGGTAGTTGGGTTCATCGGGAATGCGGGGCAATGCAACTACTCTGCCGCAAAAGCAGGTCTCATTGGCCTGACACGTTCTCTCGCCCGCGAACTGGTTTCACGAAATATTACCGTGAACGCCGTAGCGCCTGGATTCATAGAAACGGACATGACATACCGGCTGCCGGAGAAGGTCAGAGAAGAACTTTTGAACCAAATCCCTGCCGGGCGCTATGGTACCGTTGGGGATGTGGCCGCAGCCGTGAGGTTTCTGGCTTCCGACGAGGCTGGTTATGTTACGGGCCAGGTAATTCACGTAAATGGCGGGATGTTCATGAGCTGAAGTCCCGGTCTGGGAGTAGGGAGTAGGGAGTAGGGAGTAAGGAGTAGGGAGTAGGAAGTTGAGAGCCGGGGGCCAAGAGCCAAGCGCTATGAGCTTACCGAGGGAGGATTTGATGCATCTAAATAGGCGGCGACGTGCAGTTGTGACGGGGATTGGCCTCGTTTCTCCCCTGGGATTGGGGATTGAAGAGAACTGGAACAACCTTGTTCGGGGTAAATCCGGAATTGGGCCAATCAGCCGTTTTGATGCGACTAATTTCGCAACGCGCATTGCGGGGGAAGTCAAGGACTTTCATCCTGAGGACTTCATCCCCAAGAAAGAGCTGCGCAAGATGGATCCCTTTCTGCAATTCGCTCTTGCCGCAGCTCGCCTTGCCTTGGACAGTAGTCGATTACCCATGAGCCCTGAGCTTTCGGAGCGTTCGGGAGTGATCATGGGGTGCGGCCTGGGAGGCATTTGCACCATTGAAGAATATCACAAGGTGCTTCTCGATTCAGGTCCCAAGAAAGTGAGTCCTTTCTTCATTCCTATGATCATCAGCAACATGGCGCCGGGTCTTATATCAATCTATCATGGTCTGAAAGGACCGAACCTCTCGGTGCAAACAGCCTGTGCTGCCGGCACACACGCCATTGGCCAGGCTTTTCATATGATTCGTGACGGTATGGCTGATGTCATGCTGAGCGGCGGGGTAGAGGCAACCATCTCTCCCTTGAGTATTGCTGGCTTCAATGCCATGCGCGCACTATCCACCCGAAACGAAGAGCCGGAAAGGGCTTCTCGTCCTTTTGACCTGGATCGTGACGGATTTGTCATGGGGGAGGGGGCTGCGGTCCTGGTCCTTGAAGAAATGCAGATGGCGGTGGATCGAGGAGCCAAGATTTATGCTGAGGTAATTGGTTTCGGCGCTTCTGGAGACGCTTATCACATGGCTGCTCCCGCACCGGAAGGAGAAGGTGCTGTCCGGTGTATGGAGAACGCCTTGCAGGACGCCGATGTTGAACCGACCGAAGTGGACTATATCAATGCTCATGGAACCTCGACCGATCTCAATGATAAATTCGAGACCCAGGCCATCAAGAGAGTCTTTGGTGGGCATGCCTGGAGAATCGGTATCAGTTCCACCAAATCAATGACCGGACATCTGTTGGGTGCTGCCGGAGGGCTCGAGGGTGCCTATACTGCCCTCGCCGTAGATCGTCAAATCATGCCTCCAACCATCAACTATGAACGTGCGGATCCGGACTGCGATCTGGACTATGTGCCCAACCAGCCCAGGAAAGCAAACATCGGCGTGGCTTTATCCAATTCTTTTGGTTTTGGTGGAACGAACGGCACTCTGGTTTTCAAAAGGTGGACAGGAGCCGGATAGATCTCCATGAACATAATGATCGGTTGCGACCATGGCGGCTGGGAACTCAAAGAGGTGCTGTTACTTCATCTGGAAGCTTTGCATCATGAAGTCGAGGACATCGGTGCGAACGGACCCGATTCGGTCGACTACCCCTATTATGCAGCAAAGGTTGCTCGTGCAGTGGCAACTGGGGAAGTGGATCGAGGAATCCTGATCTGCGGGAGCGGTATTGGAATGTGCGTGACGGCCAATCGAATTCCCGGTGCTCGAGCGGCGGCGGTTACCGAGCCCTTTGCCGCGAAAATGAGTCGACGCCACAATGATAGCAACATTCTCTGTCTTGGTGGTCGATTCACAGGTCGTGACCTGGCCATCGAGATCCTTGATGTGTGGCTGAACGAAGCCTTTGATGGGGGACGTCATCAGCGGCGGGTGGAGCTGATCGAGTGTACGACCCAAACTGGAGCATCCTCCAAAGGTGGAAATGAAAGGGAAACCATGTCCCGACTTGATATCGTAGATCCGGAAATTGCCCATGTGATCCGTGAAGAGAAGAAACGCCAGCAAGGTAAGATCGAGCTGATCGCTTCAGAGAATTTTGTGAGTGATGCGGTCCTTGAAGCACAGGGGTCGGTGCTGACAAACAAATATGCAGAAGGGTATCCTGGTAGACGATATTACGGTGGGTGCGAGTTTGTGGATTCGGCTGAGAAGCTGGCTCAGGAACGTGCGCGGAAGTTGTTTCATGGTGAATACGTTAATGTACAGCCTCATTCCGGATCACAGGCCAACATGGCCGTTTATTTCGCTGCCCTGCAACCGGGGGACACCATCCTGGGAATGGATCTCAGTCAGGGAGGTCATTTGACCCACGGTAGCCCATCGAGCTTTTCAGGCAGGTTTTTCCGGGTGATTTCCTACGGGGTCAGGCGTGATACGGAGACCATTGACTATGAACAATTGGCCGGTCTGGCCCACAAACACAGGCCAAGAATGATCATCGCAGGGGCCAGTGCTTATCCCAGGGTTATCGACTTCCAGCGGTTTCGTGACATCGCTGATGAATGCGGTGCGTATCTGATGGTGGACATGGCCCACATTGCGGGGCTCGTCGCGGCAGGAATCCACCCCAGTCCACTCCCCTATGCCGACTTTGTCACGACCACCACTCATAAGACCCTTCGCGGACCGCGTGGGGGAATGATCCTTGCTCGAAGCGAATATTCCAAGATGTTGGACAGTCAGATCTTTCCGGGCATTCAAGGGGGGCCGCTCATGCACACGATTGCGGCCAAGGCGGTGGCTTTCCAGGAAGCCTTGCAGCCGGCTTTCCAGGAATATCAGAAGCGCATTGTCACCAACAGCCAAGGTCTTGCTGCAGAATTGGTCAAACTTGGGTTTCGGCTGGTTTCAGGGGGAACGGACAATCACCTCATGCTGGTGGATCTCAGCCCCAAAGGACTGACCGGGAATGTCGCCGAAGAAACGTTGGACCGGGGCGGCATTACCGTCAACAAGAACGCCATACCATTCGATCCCAAAAAGCCAAGTGTTACCAGCGGAATTCGCATTGGCACCCCTGCGGTGACCACCCGAGGAATGGGGCCCGAAAACATGGCGACAATAGCGAGGTTCATACATCGTGGTCTGGGCGCAGGAGGAGACCATGATGCACTGGCTGCTCTGAGGAAAGAGGTGGCTGAATTCTGCCTCGCATTCCCATTGCACAAACAAAGCCCATAATCCATCGCCAACGACGGATGACCAATAAACAGCGAATGGTAGCCAGCAGCCAAGAACAAACAGCCAATAGCTAAGAGCTAGTAGCCAATAGCCAAATCCCATGCCCAAGCACACTGATGAGACCTTCATGAAGCAAGCGCTGGAACTGGCCGTGAGGGGTCGAGGCCGCACCAGTCCCAATCCGATGGTGGGTGCGCTGGTGACCAGGGATGCCAAGGTCCTCGGTGTGGGATATCATGAATATGTTGGCGGCCCTCACGCTGAGGTCAATGCACTTGTTGATGCAAAGGGGAGCACTTCCGGCTCGACCCTTTATGTGACCCTTGAACCCTGCAATCATCAGGGGCGTACTCCACCCTGTACACATGCCATCGTGCGAAGCGGTATATCCCGGGTGGTGATCGGAATGGGTGATCCCAACCCTCATGTTGCAGGAGGCGGGATCGACTACCTCCGAAAAGTTGGAATCAGAGTAGAGGTGGGCGTGTTGGAGGATCAGTGCCGTCTGCTCAACCAGGTTTTCATCAAACATGTGAAGACCGGTCTTCCATATGTGATTCTCAAAGCTGCCGCGACATTGGACGGCCGCATCGCAACTCGGACCGGGGAATCTCGTTGGGTGAGCAATGAACGCTCCCGGCGATTTGTACAGGAGTTGCGTTTTGCCGTCGATGGCATCCTGGTGGGGATCGGGACAGCTCTTGCTGATGACCCCCGCTTGACCGTTCGAATTCGCAAGAAGCCTCCTCGGCAGCAACCAATCCGCATTGTGCTGGACAGCCAGTTGAGAATCCCCGTAACGAGTCATCTGGTTCAGACTGCAAGGGAAATTCCGGTGTGGGTTGCCTGTGCCGCAAATGCCTCTCGGGAAAAGGAATGGCTTTTGAAAGCTGCGGGTGTCGATGTGCTTCGATTGCCGACAGACGAGGGCCGTATTGATCTGCCCGGCCTCCTCAGCGAATGCGGCCGGCGGCAAGTTGCCAGCCTGCTCGTGGAGGGAGGCAGCCATGTTCTGGGAGCCTTTCTCGATGATCAACTGGCGGATTCATGCCATTTCTTCTATGCCCCCAAGGTGTTGGGAGATGGTGAGGCCATTCCGATGGTGCAGGGTAGGCCAAGGCTTGCCATGACTGAAGCACTGCCCGTTTATGGCCTGCGCGTCAAGCGCTTTGGGGAAGATGTAATGCTCTCCGGCAGATTCCATAAAGAACTCTACTGAGCGAGACTGCCATGTTCACTGGATTGATTGAGGGTACGGGGACTTTGCTCAGGACCGAACGGCTTGGTCCTGATTCCAGAATGGTGATCCAGGCCCACTACACAATGGATGCATTGACCCTTGGCGAGAGCATCTCCGTCGACGGGGCCTGTCTGACCGTTGTTTCCTTTCAGGGAAAGGTGTTTACCGTGGATGTCTCGGCTGAGACCCTGAGACGTACGACTCTTGCGCAAAAGCCCCCTGGCAGCCATTTGAATCTGGAACGTGCTCTGCGCCTGGGAGACCGGTTGGGAGGGCACCTGGTGACAGGGCATATCGATGGGATTGGGACCCTTCGAGACCGTCGTCAGGAAGGTCGATCCTGGCGCCTTCTCTTCGAAGTAGTGCCAGACTTGAGCCGCTACATCATCGAAAAGGGTTCGATCGCGGTGAATGGTATCAGTCTC
>Ga0233425_10010988_pt1 | contig 10760 bp, 11 predicted proteins | sample Watercolumn_Towu_2_FD_181712 | JGI IMG/M metagenome (GOLD analysis project Ga0233425, IMG submission 181712) | Freshwater microbial communities from Lake Towuti, South Sulawesi, Indonesia - Watercolumn_Towuti2014_140_MG | ecosystem: Environmental > Aquatic > Freshwater > Lake | place...
GCGCGATTGCGATAAGTCAGAAACTGAATTCAGATAATACGCCTCGCATAACGGAATGCAACAAGAAAGGCTTGCAGCATTCTGAGTTTACATCGGAGATATTCATATGCTCATATGCTTATCCCAATGCGAAAACTGAATGAGAGGCGGACTCATGAAACTGCTCGATGAACTGGTCGTGGCTTGTCGCACCATGAACTGACCCACTCTTCAAGGCTCCTGACTCACGGACGCCGACTCGTCCTTCCAACTGAACGTCGTGACCTCGATCAGACCCGGCCGGCCCTCGCAGTTCCACCTAGTTACGACAGAAGAGGTTTTGAGGGAAGGACCGCGTGACCAGGCAGAAAAACATTCATCTGGGGACGATGCCGTCTTCGTCTGCAACAAGCGAACGGCAATCCGCATTCCGCAATCCGCAATCGCTTTGACATTCCCAAACCGGATCGTAGCGTTGGTTCGGTTGATTGACGAAGCGCGGAATCGCGTTTGCGTTCGCGGTGCGCGCAACTTCAGGAACAGGTGTCACAAAATGTCACAATTTGTCATGGTTGGCGGTGTTTTTCGGGAAACTACGCGGTGGGCGGAAGACCGGATTGGTCCGGAGATCATTCCATAACACGGGATTCTCCATAACTAGCGACCCGTTGCGCAAGAAGTGTGGCGAGTGCATTTGATTCTGATTGCGGCCGGCGTCAATCATTGTCGAGAATGGTCATGGCCAACGAGAAACCGCTTCGAACCAATTGGACTGCGACACGAACCGTGCGCTGCACCAAAGGGCGCACGCCGCACGACATCGCGCACATTACGACCAGCACTACGTCGCAATGTCTTACGTCCAGCGACATAACCACACGACGTCACGGTGTCTCACCACGATTCCACAATTTTGACAGTTTTTGTTTGCAGCCGTTACAAACGGTCGATCGGCTGGCCCAATCAGAAGTTGCGGAAAAGCTACGATCCTGGTTTGAGTGTCTGCGCTGCGTTTTGACATGGGTCGGTGATGCATGGCGCCGTGCCGTCGGGCACATTTTGACATGGGTCGGTGATGCATGGCGCTGTATCGGCGCTGTGCGCCGGTCCGGAGGTCGTCATTTGGCAGGCAATCTAGGCTGCAGATCGGGTGCTTCACTCCAGAAGCAAGAAAGGCAAAACCGGTCCTCGCAATTCGAAAAATCCTTGCGATGGCCAAGTCACCGGATAAGATGCTCCGCAGACCAGCACGAATCACTTTCACTTGTTGAGGGATAAGGCAATGTTTAATCGTGGAAACCTCTCCCGCCGCGGTTTCATTCGTCAGAGCACGGCAGCGATGGCGGCCGTCGGCATTCCGGCCTGGTTTGCTCAAGACGTGCTTGCCGCGGACGAGCAGGCTGAAGCTCGCAAGAAAAATCCTGTCGGCGCCAACGGCCGTGTGCTGCTGGGCGCCATCGGCATCGGCAGTCCGTCGAGCCGCGGCTTGCAGTTGTTCAACGATGTAAACGGCGCGGCGCCGAACGTCGCCAAGTACGTCGCTGTTTGCGATGTTGATGCGCGGCATGCCAAGCGGGCCGCCGACATCGTCAAGAAGAACGATCGCATCGGCGGCGAAGAACCGGCGGTCTTCAAAGACTTCCGCGAACTCAACGATCGCAAGGACATCAACGCCGTCATCATCGCGACGCCGGACCACTGGCACGCATTGGTGGCAATCGACGCGCTTCGAAAAGGCAAAGACGTTTATTGCGAGAAGCCGTTGACGCTGACCATTGCCGAAGCACAGGCGATTCGCAAAGTCGCAAATGAAACGGGTCAGGTCTTCCAGACCGGCAACCAGCAACGCAGCGACTATCGCGGCATGTTCCGACTGGCCGCTGAACTCACACGCAACGGCCGCGTCGGCAAGATCAAACGCATCGAGTGCCGCATCGGCAGCAACCCGACGAGTCCGTCGCTGCCCAAGGTTCCGGTGCCTGAAGGGCTGGATTGGGATTTTTGGTGCGGGCCTACGCCGCTTGTCGACTACGTCGAATTGAAACAAGGGAACCACACATTCACGCGCGGGCATTACGAATTTCGCTGGTGGTACGACTACTCCGGCGGCAAGATGACCGACTGGGGCGCCCACCATCTGGATATAGCCCAATGGGCGCTAGGAATGGACGGCAGCGGTCCGTTCGAGATTTCCGCGAAAGGAACACCGCCGAGCAAGGCTCCGAATTCCTATAGTTGCCATGCGGATTTCGAGGTGACTTACAAGTACCCGAACGATGTCACTGTCATAGCGATGAGCCGCGGCGAAAACGGCGTCAAGATCGAAGGGGAGGACGGCTGGATCTTCGTCGGCCGCGGCAAGATTGAGGCCAGCGACAAGAAGCTGCTCGAAACGCCTCTTACTGGAAATGCCGTGAAGCTGGAAGTGTCGCCGGGGCACATGCGGAATTTCTTCGACTGCATCAAGTCGCGGAAGAAACCGATTTGCAATGTCGATGTCGGCGCCAGCTCCGTCACTATCTGCCACTTGGGCGTAATCGCATTGCAGACCGGCAAGACGTTGAAGTGGGACGCGAAGGCTCAGAAGTTTGATGATGCCGCCGCCAACGAGATGATCGGGCGCAAGATGCGCGCGCCATGGAAGCTTGACGTGTAAGACGGTTGGCGGGCGTGCGTACAATGCCCTGATGCATCCCGCGAATCGTTCTGAGTTCACGACCTTGACCGATGCCCAGCTGTTGGCGCAATGTGAGGTCGATACGTATCGCGCGAGCGGCCCGGGCGGACAGAAACGCAACAAGACAAGTTCGGCGGTGCGCCTGCGGCACCGCCCCACGGGTCTTATCGTGATCGCAGAAGAAAGCCGTTCGCAGCACGAGAACAAGGCTCGCGCTTTGCGACGACTGCGAAAGGAACTGTTTTTACAATTACGCCGGCCTTCCGCAGTCGAGTCCCTGGCAGAGGACGGCGACTTTCGGGCGGCGTTGCGGTTGGATGGGCGGCTGGCAGTCAGCGTCAAGGATGCCCGGTTTTGGCCGGCGGTCGGCATCGCGCTGGATGTGCTGGAACTCGTCGAAGCGCGCGTCAGCGACGCCGCCGAAAAACTGGGCATTACCACGGGCAACTTGATTGATTTTCTCGAACAGGATCCAAAGGTCTGGCAGCACACCAACCAGATGCGAGTTCGATTCGGTCACAAACCACTGAAATGAACGACAGGACCAGGATGGCAGAGCCGTACAATTTTTCATGGGTAGACGCGCCGACACTCGCGGCAATGGGTCGCCCGACTGATCTTGAAGAGCTTTCTTGGCTGCGAGGCCAAGGAATCGAGATCGTGCTTACACTTACTGAAAATCCGCTTCGGCGCGATTGGCTGCAGGAAGCGGGATTGCTCGGCTTGCATGTGCCGGTCATTGACATGACGCCACCGACAATCGAGCAGTTGCATGAGTGCGTCACGGCCATTGCCAAAGCTCAAGATCGCAAGATGGGAATAGCGATTCACTGTTATGCGGGGAAGGGACGCACTGGGACGATCCTGGCCGGGTATTTTGTTCACCGCGGAATGGACCCTGGCGACGCGATCGCTCATGTACGATTGACGCGTCCAGGTTCGATTGAAACCACCGAACAAGAGGAGGTCGTTCACGATTATGCGCGCAGCCTGCGGCAGGAATCGTCATGAAGGTGTGTCATTGCGGCGCGACAACGATGCGAGCCACGTTTCAAGAAGACGTGGACGCCTGTGCTGCCGCCGGTCTTAGGGGACTGGAAGTCTGGGCGACGAAACTCGAAGTTCATCTGCGTGATAACGATGCGCTCTCGATTTTAGACGACCTCGCCAAAAAGAGCGTTTCCCTCGTCGCGGCGAGTTACCAGGGCGGCCTTCTTCTGTCGCAGGGCGAGCAGCGGCGAGAGCACTTTGACCACTTTCGCAAGCGGCTGGAACTGTGCGAGAGACTGGCAATTCCGACTCTCAATGTCGCCGCCGACTTCACAATGCAAGTCGAAGGCCGTGACATCGAGCGTGCCATCGTTTCGCTTCGCCAGGCGGCTCAGTGGGCATCAGGATTCGGCGTGACGCTGGCGCTCGAGTTTCGTGGCGGCGACTCGTTTTGCACCAACTTGGCAACGGCCAGTGCATTTGTCGAAAGTGCCGCCGAAGACAACGTCGGTATCTGCCTCGACGTGTTTCACTACCACAAAGGCCCCAGCAAATTCCACGACCTGCAGCAACTGCCGAAGAGCAGGATCAAGTTCGTGCAACTGTCGGACGTGGCAGGCGTTTCGCGAGAATGGATGCGCGACTCCGATCGCATCCTGCCGGGAGACGGCGAATTTCAATTATTGCCGATTCTGCAACAACTGCATGATGCGGATTACGATGGCTGGATTTCAGCCGAATTGCTCAATTCAACGATCTGGCAAGCTCCGTCCGTGCATGTAACTGAACTTGCGGCCGCTTCAATTAAGCGTCTATTGGACCAACTACAATGACACTTATGCTCGGCGCGATGGCTCCGAACATCTCGTTTACTCGGCCTGACGGCGCCTCTGGCACCTTGGCGCAGTACGCAGGCAAGCCGCTGTTGCTCGTGTTCTTGCGGCACCTCGCGTGAATTCCGTGTCAGGCACACCTCGTCGAGGTGGCAAAACATTACGATGAGATCCAGAAACTCGGCACAGAAGTGCTCGTGGTCACGCTCAGCAAGCCTGAGATGCTTCGACTTTATCTTTCCGATAAGAACTGGACCTTTCCCGTTGTCGCAGATCCAAATCGCGACGCTTATCGCGCGTTTGGCCTATCACGGACTTCGTATGCGACGTTCTTTCGCCCCGGAGTCATACTGCGATACATCGGCCTCATTTTTCGCGGTCAGCGGCCACACGCCGTCAATGAAGGCGAAGACGTCTTGCAGTTAGGAGGCGACTTCGTCTTAGATGCGGGCCAGCGAATTGTCTATCAGTATGCGAGCAAAGAACCGACCGATCGGCCACAGGTTTCCCTCTTGCTGGATGCGATCAAGAAAGCGCGAGGACCAGCATCGTGATCATTGGACCACATGAATAAGTGCGATCTACTTCCCCGACATTTTCACTTTGACGCGTGTTGCCTGGTCGCAGACAACCAGGATCGTCAAACTGCGCTTCTCAGTCAGCGTCACGCTTAACTCGCCCGTCGATTTCTTCTCGTCTTTTGCAAACGGCGCCGCCGGCGGCTTACGATTCGTGAGATTCTCAACGTCTCGGAATTCTTGTGCTGTATCGACGACGTAGATCGAAACAGGCTTGTCCGATTGATAGTTCACGGTCAAATTCTTGAGCGGAGACGGCGTTGAGTACTTTTGCACCATCTCAGGCGTCAGGTCCACTGTCTTTTCATCTTCCAACCGAGGGCTGCAGCCGACGGCAAGAAATGGAAGCAACGCGATAGCGAGCGGCAAATGCAAACGACTCATTGGTGAAACCTCAGTCCTGACAAAACGAAGATGATGCGGAAATGGTAGTTCCTCGCACGTCTGGCGGCAATCCGACCACGGCCTAAACTGCCGGCGCAGCAACTTCAGCATCGGGCCGCTCCAATCTAAACGGTTGCCAGATGTGCGGCCGGGCCAATGGCTCAATGTGCAGCACGATTTCACCACGAAGGAACAACCGCACAGTGCCAGACGACTGACTGACGACAACGGCGACGGCCTGCGTTTTGCGGCTGATCGCCGCCGCAGCCAGATGCCTGCTGCCTAGCCCGCGTGACAAGCTGATCCCCTCGGCCGGGGCATCCAGGTACATGCATGCCGCAACGGCGATGCCGTCGCGGCCGATCAAAATTGCGCCGTCGAGCTGCGCCAGATCTTTGATCTGTTCGCGAACGCGGCGATCCCGCAAATCCCGCTCGGACTTGCTGTAGCCGCGGAATGGGTTGAAGTTGATTGGGCGCGACAACGATAAGACCTTGCGAGTGTCGCCAACGACCATCAGCGTTCCGACAGGTTGCCCTTCGCGGCCTTCGCGGCCGATCTCAGTGGCGAGTTCAACGACAAGGCGCAATGTTTCGAGCGGAACGAGTGTATCGAGTTTGCGGAGGTCGCTGGCTGTCAGCCGCTCCAGATGCTCGTCCAAATGCATCACGCTGATGCTGTCGATCGGCTCGGGGCGGCCCTGCTCGAATGCGATGCCGTTGTACAACACAACGACGTGCGAACCATGCTGAATCTGCTCGTTTGCGATGGCCTTGAGCAGCGCCAGACTCATTCGCTCCTGAATGGGAACCGGTTCTGGATCGAGATTCAGCACGATGCAGCCGGGGTAAGCCTCGAGGTGCCGTGTCAACGTTTGGTTATGCGCTGCAACGAGCAACCTGCAATCACCGAGGTGGCGACGAACTTCGTCCCACTCCAATGGCGTCTCCGTCATCATCAACACCGCGTCGGTCTCCAACTCCGCGGAGACTCGCTTGGCGGCTTGCAACAGTGCAATGGTCTGAGTCGGCAATCCCATAGGTCAACAACAAATCTCATGTAAGTGCAATCAAAACATCTCGCGCTCAGTTCGAGTCAATCTAGCGAACGTTGACGCACGCTGCCAATATGGATCGGCGCGGATTGAGTTCGATTTTTGAGGAATCCTTCAAGTGGCTTGCCTTCCCACCCGGTTGCAACCGACAATGACGACAGTATCATTGCAATCGACTCCATGGAGAGGACGCCATGCACCGCGACTCGTTGGCAGCCATTCTTCCACACGGCGGCATGCCGGTAGGCAATACCGGAATCCACGACTCGATCCTCCGTACGATTGGATGGACGCCGCTGGTTCGACTCAACCGAATCGTTGAGGGGCTGCAGGCGCAAGTTCTGGTGAAGGTCGAGTCCGCCAACCCCGGCAACAGCGTCAAAGACCGTGTGGCCTGGGCCATGATCGCCGAAGCCGAGCACCAGGGCTGGCTTCGAGCCAATGGCACGATCATCGAAGCCACGGCTGGAAACACGGGCGTCGGATTGGCCATGGTCGCTGCCGTCAAAGGATATCGCTGCATTTTCGTGCTTCCAGACAAGATGAGCCATGAGAAAATCGCCTTGCTCAAGGCCTATGGCGCTGAGGTCGTCATCACGCCGACCAACGTCCCTCCAGACGCGCCGGAGAGCTACAACGGTGTCGCCGACCGACTGGCCAGAGAGATTCCAGGCGCCTGGAGGCCGAACCAATTTACCAATCTGGCAAATCCGGAGATTCACTATCGCAGCACCGGACCGGAAATCTGGAAACAGACCGAGGGCCGTATTGCCGCGTTCGTCGCCGGCGTCGGCACAGGTGGGACCATTTCCGGCGTCGCACGCTATCTCAAAGAACAAAACCCCGAAATCCGCATCATCGGCGCCGATCCGGAAGGATCGGTGCTGTCGGGCGGCACTCCCAAGTCCTGGAAAGTCGAAGGCATCGGCGAAGATTTCGTCCCCAAGACTTTCAACAGTCAACTGGTTGACGAGTGGATACGAGTCGGCGACGCGGAGTCGTTCAGCGTCGCCAGGTCGCTTGCCCGTCAGGAAGGCATGTTGCTCGGCGGTTCGACCGGCACCAACGTTGCCGCAGCCTTGCGCTATGCCAGGCGACTGAACCCCGGTCAGGTCGTCGTCGCTTTGGGCTGTGACACCGGGCGAAACTACCTCAGCAAATTCTTCGACGATCGCTGGCTGTCGGAGAACAACCTGATGTCGCACGAAAAGGCCCCGCAGAGCCTGGCCGATTTGATCAAGGCTCGCGGGCCGCGCGAACTGGTCACCATTTCGCCCGACGCCAGCGTCGAGAAGGCGATCCAGGTCATGGAATCGCGAGGCATCTCCCAGTTGCCGGTGCTGGCCGACGGCAAGGCCGTCGGCTGCGTGCTGGAAGTCACGCTCGCCCGCATCCTGCACGACGCACGCGATCCCTCGACCGTACCCGTCGGCGAGATCATGGCCCGCCCCCTGCCCATTCTCGATGCGGCTGTACACCTCGACGAAGCGTATCGACTGCTGATGGCCGGCAACACCGGCGTGCTTGTAACCAGCGACGGCATGGTTCGCGATATCGTCACCCGCATCGACCTCGTGCAATACTGGGACCGGCTGCGGAAACACAAGTAGTTTTCCGGTCAAACTCCGTCGCCCTGCTGTTTTGACGACATTCTCGCCCAACCATTCAGCATGGCAGCATGAGGTCCACACCACAAACCAGGATTTGGCAGCGCCGCCCCGATATTGAACACGCCCGACGACATCGCACCATGCATCACCGACCCATGTCAAAATGTGTCGGACAGCACGGCGCCATGCATCACCTACCCATGTCAAAACGTACAGAAAAGATTCAAACGTGGATCGTAGCTTTGTCGCAACTCCTGATTGGGTCAACCGATCGGTCGATTGTAACGGCTGCGAAAACAAAGCGCGATTGTTGTGGAGTCGTGATGAGACACCGTGACGTCGTGTGGTTATGCCGTTGGAGGTAGGACAGTGCGTCGTAGTGTTGGTCGTAGCGTGCGCGATGTCGCACAGTGCGCAGCCACTTGCGCGGCCCGCGGTCCGCATCCTTTTCCATGTAATCCGAAGCAGATTCTCGTCCCACATGACCGGTCTCGACAATGCTTGACGCCGGCCGCAACCCGCACGGCACACTCCGCGCGCAGCGGCCCGCTTAAGTGTCCGATCCGGATAAGGAAAGGCAAATCGGGGAACAAAAAAAGCGACACGCGGACATATCCAACATTGCCCAGGACTTAGACGGATGCCAGAATAACAACCCGACGACACACTTAGCGCAGGTAGCACTTCGGCGGCCAGTGGAGAGCCGCTCCGCTCCGAAGACTTCCCGTCGCGTGGGACCGCGCTCCGCTCCGAAGACTTCGCGTCGCGGCTAAACGGGGTAATTCGACCTTGACCGAGAAACCGATATGCCGCGCCTGACCGATAACGAGAAGCAGGACATCGTTCGCCATCTCGAAGCCGACCGGCCGCTGCCCGACAAATATCGCTTCTTGCTCTTCGACGACAAGCGCGAGGTCGAGCTGGTGTGGAACGGCAAGACGAGCGAAGTCTGCAATCTCGTGCTGCCGTTTCAGGTGATCGAGCAAGTCGACGAACCCCGCGCCGAATCGTTTAGCCGCGACGCGAAGCGGAGCGGGTCCCGCCCCGATCAACCGCTACTGTTCACCATCGACGAGCGCGGCCGGCAGCTCGCCGGTTGGACCAACAAGCTCATCTGGGGCGACAACAAGCTCGTCCTCTCCAGCCTCAAGAACGGCCCGATGCGCGACGAGATTGAAAAGCACGGCGGCATCAAGCTCATCTACATTGATCCCCCCTTCGACGTCGGCGCCGACTTCAGCATGGACATCGAGATCGGCGACGACACGTTCACGAAGAAGCCCAACGTCCTGGAAGAAATCGCCTACCGCGACACCTGGGGCAAAGGGGCCGATTCCTTCATCAGCATGATCTATGAGCGGCTGATTCTCATGCGCGACCTGCTGGCGGAGGATGGGAGTATTTATGTGCATTGCGACCCTCGAATGAATGCAGCAATCCGCATTTGCCTTGACGAGGCATTTGGTTCCACGCACCACCTGAATGAACTCGTTGGGAAACGAACAAGCGCTCGGAGCGATGCGGTATTCTGGGGGCCGATCCACGACACAATCTTCTTGTACAGCAGGAGCGGAAGGTACACCTGGAACAAAATGTATCAGGAGTACGACGAGAAATACCTGGATGCAAAATACACCGCGTCCGACGCCCGTGGTAGGTACAGGACGGACAATTTGACGGCCGCCGAATTACGTGGTGGCGACTCAGGGAAACCGTGGCGCGGCATTGATCCGTCACAGATTGGCGGCCATTGGAAGGTGAACCGCGAGGCAGTTGAATCTCTCGTCGGTGCTGAAAGAGCGGCTCAAATGACAACGCAAGAGAAGCTAGACCTGCTTGACAAGAACGGCTTCATTTATTGGCCTGGAAAAGAGGGAGGGCGCCCGCAGTTCAAGAAATACATGGGTAAGGGAGTCGCAATTCAAGACATCATTACCGACATTCCGCCCGTGAATTCACAGGCCGCAGAACGCGTGTCATATCCGACCCAAAAACCCGAACAACTGCTGGAGCGGATAATTGGCGCATCCTCCAATGAAAACGACATCGTCGCCGATTTCTTCTGCGGGTCCGGCACCACGGCGGCGGTCGCGGAGAAGCTGAATCGCAAATGGATTTGCAGCGATCTCGGCAAATTCGCCGTCCACACCACGCGCAAACGGCTCATCGGCGTGCAGCGCGAACGCAAGGCGGCGGACAAGACGTACCGCGCGTTCGAGATTCTGAATCTGGGCAAGTACGAGCGCCAGGCGTTCATGGACATGCGAGCGCTCCCCTCCGAAGACTCCGGGTCGCGGCTAAACGGCGCATCTCTGGTTAACCCGGACGCGGAGACTTTGCGCAGCGGAGCGCGTGAGGGGTTGCGCGAGGAATCCAAGCGCGCCATCGCCGCCGCCAAAGACGCCGCTTTCGTCGATCTCATCCTCAAGGCGTACAAGGCGGAGAAGGTCGAGAACCTGCGTGTCTTCCACGGCAAGAAGGCGGGACGCATGGTGGTGACCGGCCCGGTCAATTTGCCGGTGACGCGGTTGTTCGTCGAGGAAGTCATCCTCGAATGCCGGCAGAAACGCATTACCAAAGTCGATCTCTTGGGCTTCGAATTTGAGATGGGCCTGTTCCCCAACGTGCTCGACGAGGCAAAGTCGAAGGGGATCG
>Ga0233425_10010989_pt1 | contig 10760 bp, 7 predicted proteins | sample Watercolumn_Towu_2_FD_181712 | JGI IMG/M metagenome (GOLD analysis project Ga0233425, IMG submission 181712) | Freshwater microbial communities from Lake Towuti, South Sulawesi, Indonesia - Watercolumn_Towuti2014_140_MG | ecosystem: Environmental > Aquatic > Freshwater > Lake | place: Indonesia...
GAGCCGGGCCTGACCGGCGTGGTCGGCCCCAACGGCTGCGGCAAGTCGAACGTGCTGGAAGGCCTGCGCTGGGTCATGGGGGCCAATTCGGCCAAGGCCATGCGCGGCCAGGGCATGGACGACGTCATCTTCGCCGGCGCCGCCGACCGCCCGCCGCGCAACCACGCCGAAGTCCAGCTGACCATCGACAACGCCCAGCGCCGCGCGCCCCAGCCCTTCACCGACAGCCCGATGCTGGAGGTGTCGCGCCGCATCGACCGCGGCCAGGGCTCGACCTACCGCATCAACGGCAAGGAGGTGCGAGCCCGCGACGTCCAGCTGCTGTTCGCCGACGCCTCGACCGGCGCCAACTCCCCCGCCCTCGTCCGGCAGGGCCAGATTAGCGAACTGATCGCCGCCAAACCCCAGAACCGCCGCCGCATCCTCGAGGAGGCGGGCGGCGTGGCCGGCCTGCACACCCGCCGGCACGAGGCCGAGCTGCGGCTCAAGGCGGCCGAGGCCAACCTCGAACGGCTGGACGACATCGGCCGCGAACTGGAAACCGCCCTGTCACGGCTGAAGCGCGAAGCGCGGCAGGCCGAGCGCTACAAGAAGATTTCCGCCGAAATCCGGGCCTTGCAGGCCGCCCTGCTGTTCGTGCGCTGGAACGACGCTCGCGTCGCCGCCGAGGCCGCCGCCTTCGAATTGGCCCAGGCCGACCGGGCGGTGCTGGAGGCGACGACGGCGTCCAGCCGCGCGCAGACGGCGGCGCTGGGGGCGCAGGAGGCGTTGAAGCCCGCTCGCGAAGAGGACGCCGTCGCCGGCGCCCTGCTGCACCGCGCCTCGCTGGAGCGCGACCGGCTGGACATGGCCGAACAGGCGGCTCGCGCCGAGGTCGAGCGGCTGACCGCCGAGACGATCCGCATCGCCGCCGACATCGAGCGCGAAACCGCCATGGCCGGCGACGCTGGGGACGAACTGGCCCGGCTGGGCGCGGCGCTTGAGACCCTGACCGCCGAGATCGCCGCCGCCCCGGCGCGCGGACCCGAACTGGAAGCCGCCCTCGCCGCCGCCGAGGACGCCCGCAAGGCCGCCGACGCCGAGGTCGAGCGCGTGGCCGGCGCCGTCGCCTCGGTCGAGGCGCGGGTCAACGCCGAAAGCGCCCGCAAGCGCGACGCCGAGGCGCGGGTGGCGCGGGCCGAGGCCCAGCTGTCCTCCGCCGAAGCCGAGCGCGCCGGGCTGGGGCCGCTGGCTGCGCCGGAGATCGAGGCGGCGACGGCGGCGCTGGAGACGGCGCAGGCCGAACTGGCCGCCGCACGCGCGGCGGTCGAAGCGGCCGAGGCCGAACGCGGCGACCGCGCCCGGGCCGAGGCCGAGGCCCGGACGGCGGCCCGCGCCGCCGAAGACCGACTGGGCCGGCTGCAGACGGAAGCCCGCGGACTGGCGCAGCTGCTGGTTCAGGGCAAGCGGGAGTATCCGCCGGCGCTGGACAGGGTGCAGGCCGACAAGGGGTATGAGGCGGCGCTGGCCGCGGCGCTGGGCGACGATCTGGACGCGGCGTTGGACGCGCGGGCGGCGGCCTGGTGGGCCGGGGCCGAGGTCCCTTCCCCGGAATGGCCCTCCGGCGTCGAACCGCTGGCCAAACACGTCTCGGCGCCGGAACAGCTGGCGGCCCGTCTGGCTCTGTGCGGCGTGGCGGCGGCGGGCGAGATCGAGCGCCTGGCCAGGGCCCTGCCCGTCGGCGCCCGGCTGGTGACCCGCGAGGGCGACCTGTGGCGCTGGGACGGCTTCGTGCAGCGGGCCGAGGCGCCGCGCCCGGCCGCCGTGCGGCTGGCCCAGCGCACCCGTCTGTCGGAACTGGAAGCCGAGATCGACGCCGGCAAGCCGGCGCTGGACGAGGCGCAAGGATCGCTGAAGGCGGCGACCGAAGCCTTCCGGGCCGCCGAGGAGACGGTGAAAACCGCCCGCGCCGCCCCCTTCCCGCTGGACAAGGCCGTCACGGCGGCGCGCGAGCGGGTCGAGGCCCTCGGCCGGGAGCAGGCGCGCAAGGAGGCCCGGGCCCAGGCCCTGGACGAGACCATCGCGCGGCTGACGGCCGAGGTCGAGGCGGCGCAGGCAGCGCTGGCCGAGGCGCAGGGCGGCGACGCGCCCTCGGAAACCCTCGACGGCCTGCGCGCCGAACTGACGGCGGCGCGGACGACGGCCGACGCGGCGCGCGGCGCGGCGGCCACAGCGCGGGTCGAGCGCGACGCCGAGGCGCGCGAGGTGGCCGGTCGGCAGGCGCGGCTGGACGGCCTGACGCGCGAACGCGACGGCTGGGCCGTGCGGGCGAAGGACGCCGCCGCCCGCATCGCCGCGCTGGAAAAGGACGCGGAAAAGGCGGCGCAGCGGCTGAAACAGGCGGCCGACGCCCCGGAACAGCTGGCGGCGCAGCGTTCATCCCTGCTCGACGCCCTGACCGCCGCCGAGACGCGGCGCAAGGCCGCGGCCGACGCCTTGGCCGTCGCCGAGGGCGCGGCCGCCGAGGCCGACCGGTCGGCGCGGGCGGCCGAAAGCACGGCCTCCGCGGCGCGCGAGGCCCGGGCGGGGTTGGCCGCCCGATCTGAAGCCGCGGCGGAACGCCTGGCCGAGGCCACGGCCAACGTCCGCGAGACGGCCCAGATGTCGCCGGAGGAGCTGGGCCAGAAGCTGACCGACGACGCCATCGCCCGCCCGCCCGACGCCGCCGGCGCCGAAAGCCTGCTGTTCGGACTGGAGCGCGAGCGCGAGGCGCTCGGGGCCGTCAACCTGCGGGCCGAGGACGAGGCGGTCGAATACGGCGACCGGCTCAACACCATGAAGGTCGAACGGTCGGATCTGACCTCGGCCATCGCCAAGCTGCGCGACGGCATCGACGAGTTGAACGCCGAGGGGCGCGAGCGACTGGTCGCCGCCTTCGACGTCATCAACGACAATTTCAAGAGCCTGTTCGAGGCCCTGTTCGGCGGCGGCCAGGCCGAGCTGAAACTGGTCGAGAGCGACGATCCGCTGGAGGCCGGGCTGGAGATCTACGCCTGCCCGCCCGGCAAGCGGCTGGCGGTGATGAGCCTGATGTCGGGCGGCGAGCAGGCCCTGACGGCGGCGGCCCTGATCTTCGCCGTCTTCCTCGCCAATCCGGCCCCGGTCTGCGTGCTCGACGAGGTCGACGCCCCGCTGGACGACGCCAACGTCGACCGCTTCTGCCGCATGCTGGACGAGATGCGGAAGCGGACCGACACCCGCTTCATCGTCATCACCCACAATCCGGTGACCATGAGCCGGATGGACCGCCTGTACGGCGTGACCATGCCCGAGCGCGGCGTGTCGCAGCTGGTCAGCGTGGACCTGACCCAAGCCGAGGAGATCGTGGCGGCGTGACCGTCAGCGGGCTCAACCACATCACCCTGGCGACGAGCGAACTCGACCGGTCCGTGATCTTCTATCGGGATGTTCTTGGCTGCCGTCTGAGGGCGAAGTGGTCGGCCGGGGCCTATCTGGAGATGGGCGAAGTCTGGCTCTGTCTGTCGCTCGATCCCGCCGCACGGGTCGAACCGCACCCCGACTACACCCACCTCGCCCTTTCAACGGCTCCCGAGGCCTTCGCCGAAATGAAGGACAGGCTGACCGCATCGGCGCGAATCTGGAAGGACAACCGAAGCGAAGGCGACTCGGTCTATTTTCTCGATCCCGACGGCCACAAGCTCGAACTGCATTCGGGAACCCTGGACAGCCGGCTCGCGGCCATGCGGAAGAACCCGCCTCAAGGCTATGAAGCGTTCGACTGAGAACAGTTCAACCCTTCAGGACTTCCGTCTTCACAAACCAGCCGAAGATCGCCGGCCCCTCGATCACATAGCGGCGGAACATGCGGCGCGGCTGGCTGAGCAGGCGGTGCAGCCACTCCAGCGACAGCTGCTGGAAGATGCGCGGCGCCCGTTGCTGGCGGCCGGTCAGGAAGTCCACCGATGCGCCGACACAGAGGGCGACGCCCGTCGTCCGGCCGGCGGCGCGCAGGGCGTGGGCGAACAGCTCCTGTTTGGGGAAGGAGACGCAGGCCAGCAGCACGTCCCACTCGGCCCTGGCCGCGGTCCTGACGGCGGCGGTCCAGCCGGGCGTTCCGGGCGTCAGCATCGGCGCCTCGATCCAGCGCAGGGTCTGGCGCGGGTATCGGGCGGCCAAGTCGTCGAAGGCGGCGCGGTCGGGGCCGAAGACGGCGATCACCAGCCCCTCGGCGGCGGGCGAGGCCAGCAGGTCGGCGGTCATGTCGGAGCCCGGATAGACCGGCAGGGCGACGCCGCGCAGCCGGGCCAGATGGGCCAGGATGCGGCTGTCGCAGATCTTCAGATCGGCCCCGTCGTAGACGTCGCGCGGGACGCGGCCGTCCATCAGCTTGATGACGTGGTCGACATTGGGGGTGACGACATAGCCATACGGTTCGCGCGCCATGCCGATGACGCGATCCAGCATCGCGGACCGGTCCCCTCCGGCGAAGTCGAGCGTCATGAAGCGCGTCATGGCGAACAGCCTAGTCGCGCCGCCGTCAACGCGCGGTTACGATGGGCCATGAAACCCATCCTGCCCGCCCTCCTGACCGCGTGCCTGCTGGCCGCCCCGGCCTGCGCCCAGCCGCAGCAGGGTCCGCGGCTGGTCCTGACCGGCGTGGGCCGGTTCGCCGTCCTGGCCGATCTGTCGACCATCTCGCGCGACGGCGACCGCGTGCGGATGCGCAGCCTGCAGGTGACGGAAGAAGACTTCGAGGCCGGAGGCCGGACCTACTGGGGCGGCTGGTCGTGGTGGAGCTTCGACTGCGCCGCGCGCACCGCCGACCGGCTGGATTTCGCCTCGGTACGCGAGGGCGGGGCCGAGGGGCCCTCGACGCCCGATCCCGCCCCGGCCTATGCGGCCGCGCCCGGCGGAGACGCCGCCGAACTCCTGGCCGTCGCCTGCGACCCGGCCTCGGCGGGCGAGGCCGACGCCGACAACCTGGCCGACGCGGTCAGGATCGGGCGGGCGGCTCTGGCCGGATAGGGCGATCCAGCGACAGGCGGTCCCGGGGCAGGGCTTCCGGGCACCGGTCGCGCATGAAGGCCAGCATCTTCTCGCGGATCTCGCAGCGCAGATCGAACGCCGTCGGGGCGTTGCGCGCGCTGGCCAGGCAGCGGACCTGGGCGACGCGATCTGTGATCTCGGTCACCTGAAGGTTGACCACATCGCCGTCCCAAAGCGGGCTTTCGCGGCAGATGCGCTCGAGCTCGCCGCGCAGCCGATCCATCGGCGCCTCATAGTCCACGTACAGAAAGGCCGTCCCGATCAGGCGCGCCGTCTCCCGCGTCCAGTTCTGGAAGGGTTTGGTGATGAAATAGGTCAGCGGCAGGATCATCCGCCGCCAGTCCCACAGCTTGACCACCACATAGGTGGAGGTGATCTCCTCGATCGTCCCCCACTCCCCCTCCACGATCACCGCGTCGTCGAGGCGGATCGGCTGGTCAGTGGCGATCTGCACCCCCGCGATCATATTGGTCAGCAGGGGCTGCAGCGCGAAACCGGCGATGATGCCGACCACCCCGGCCGAGGCCAGCAGGCTCATGCCCCACTGACGAACGGCGCTGATGGTCAGCAGGGCCAGGCCGAGGGTCACGATGCCGATCAGCAGGGCCGCCACGCGCTGGAGAATCCGCGCCTGGGTGACATGCTTGCGGGCCAGGAGGTTGTCCTCCTCGGCCATGTTGAAGCGCCGCAGATAGACCACGGCCCACATGTCCGAGGCGCCGATCAGCATCCATCCCATGGTCAGGATGAAGCCGAACAGCAGGGCCTGGCGCAGGACCAGCGAGGGGCCGGGGTCGAGCGGCGACACCGTCACCGCCAGGGCGAGGGCCGCGATCATCACGGCGATCCGCACCTTGAGCCGCGCCCGTCCGACCAGACCGCGCCAGAAGACGTCGCGCTTGCGCACGGCCAGCTTCAGCAGGGCGAACACGAGCTGGTTGGCGGCCCAGCCGACGAAGACGAAGCCGACCAGAATGACGGCGACGACCACCCATTCCGGCAGCCAGTAGAACTCGCGCCAGAGGCGGAAGATCTCGCGGGTCAGGTCGTTCACGAAGGCCGGCATGACGCCCGGTATAGCCCGAACGACCGAGGAGGGCGAAGCGCCGCCTCGCGAACGGTCAGGCGGCGGCTTCGACCATGTCGGCCAGCGCGCGCGTCGCATCCGGCAGGGCGGCCGACCGCGCGCCGGCGCTCATCGCCGACAGCCGTGCCGGATCGGACAGCAGGGGCAGCAGGGCCGCCGTCAGGGCCTCGACCGTCACCGCGTCTTCCAGCATCACCTCCGCCCCGCCGGCTTCCGCGAGGCTGAGGGCGTTGAAACGCTGGTGGTCGTCCATGGCGATCTTCAGTGGGATCAGCAGCGAGGGCACGGCCGCCACCGCCAGTTCGGAACAGGTCGAGGCCCCGGCCCGGCCGATGACCAGATGCGCCGCCGACAGCCGCTGCGCCATGTCGCGGAAGAAGGGCGCGACCTCGGCCGCGATCCCGGCCTCGAGATAGATCTGCTGCGCCGCCTCCAGCGTCTCCGCGCGAGACTGCTGCTGCACCTTCAGCCGGGCGCGGATCGCCTCGGGCAGGGCCGCCAGCGCGCGCGGCGCGGTCTCGGCGAGGATGCGCGCGCCCTGGCTGCCGCCGGTGACCAGCACATGGATGGGTCCGTCCGCCGCCGGCGGGCTCCACACGCGGTCGTAGAGAGCGCGGATGTCCGGCCTCACCGGATTGCCGACCAGCGAGACCCGCGCGCCCAGCCCCTGCGGGACCTTCTGCAGATCGGGGAAGGACGAGGCGACCGCGCCGACATAGGGCGCCAGCCAGCGGTTGGTGCGGCCGAGGACGGCGTTCTGTTCGTGCAGCAGGGTCGGCCGCCGCTGGCTCAGCGCGGCGATCAGGGCCGGCGCCGAGGGATAACCGCCGAAGCCGACGACCACGGCCGCGTCCAGACGGTTCAGCGCCCCGCGCGCCTTGACCACGCCGCGCGCGATGGCGATCCCGGCCTTCGCCATGCCGATCGGCCCTCGCCCGGTGGCGGCGTCCAGGGCGATCCGCTCCTCGGCAGGGAAGTTGTGGGCGTAGGCCTCGCCGCGATGGTCGGTGGCCAGGACGATGCGCCAGCCGCGCCCCTGAAGCTCGCGCGACAGAGCCTCGGCGGGGAACATATGGCCGCCGGTCCCCCCGGCGGCGACGACGCAGACTTTGCTCATAAGCAGTGTTTGCCCTACGCCGCGCGCGCTCGCCACTCCCATACTTTCGTCATCCTCCGGCAAGCCGCGCAGCGGCGCAGACCGGGGGACCCAGCGGCGCCGCGACGGCGGCGAAACACCGCTGCGTCTGGCCATGACGCTCTCGACAGGGTCGCGCTCCCGCGCGCCGCTGGGTCCCCCGGTCTCGCTACGCTCGCCGGAGGATGACGAGAGAAATCTACGGCAGGATGCGCCGGCCCTGCGGCAGGCTGGCCCCCGGCTCGTAGGCGCCGGGGCGGCGGCGGGTCAAGGCCAGGGCCAGACCCATGGTCAGCCCCATGGCCAGCATGGACGAGCCGCCATAGCTGATGAAGGGCAGGGTCATCCCCTTGGTCGGGATCAGGTTCAGGTTGACCGCGATATTGATGCAGGCCTGCAGGCCGATCAGCATGAACAGCCCCGCCGCCGCCGTCTGCTCGAACGGATCGGTCAGCTTCATCGCCCGCCGCATGCCGCGGATGACGATGAAGGCGTAGAGGCTGATCATGGCCAGCGACAGCACCAGGCCGAACTCCTCGGCGCCGACGGAATAGATGAAGTCGGTGTGCAGGTCGGGCACCGACCGCTTCATCACCCCCTCGCCGACGCCGCGTCCGACCAGGCCCCCGGCGCGGATGGCCTCGGAGGCGCGGTCGATCTGGTGGGTGTCGGTGGTCTCGGGCGAGAGGAAGCGGCTCAGCCGGTCGCGCATGTGGCTGAAGGTGAAATACAGGCCCACCACTCCCGCCATGCCGGCGGCGGCCAGGGCGGCCACCCATTTCAGCGGCACCCCGGCCATGAAGAAGACGGCCATGAAGGTGGTGGTGATCAGCAGGGTCTGGCCGATGTCGGGCTGGATCAGCAGCAGGCCCACGGTCAGGGCCCAGGCCCCGAAGGCGATGCTGACGCCCGGCACCCCCTGCCCCTTCTGCGCCTCGGAGAACATCCAGGCGGCGAAGACGATCAGGCTGGGCTTGGCGAATTCGGAGGGCTGCAGGCTGAACGGCCCCAGATTCACCCAGCGCGCGGCCCCCTTCACCTCATTTCCGATGAACGGCAGGGCGGCCATGACGACAATGGCGCCCAGCAGGGCCAGCAGGGCGATGCGCCGCACGCCGCGCGGCGACAGCAGCGAGGCCAGCAGCATCAGCACCGTCCCGCCCGAGGCCCAGACGATCATCCGCCAGGAATAGTGGAACGGGTCGCTGATCGACTGGTCCGCCAGGATGGCCGCAGGGCTGGAGGCGAAGCTCAGCGACACGCCCAGCGCCACAAGGGTCAGGGCCGCCGCCAGCAGGCCGCGATCGACGGTCCAGAACCACTTTGCGATCGGACTCTGGTCGTTGCGCGAGAAGGCGGGGCTGTAGTCGGTCATGATGCGCGAGCCAAAGATGCGGGGGGCGTCGCGCCCAGCGCCAGGACGGCGGCGCGGAACGCCTCGCCCCGCGCCTCGAAGTCGGGATACTGGTCGAAGCTGGCGGCGGCGGGCGACAGCAGCACCACCTCCTCGCGCCCGGTCGCGGCGGCGGCCTCGGCGGCCGCCTTCACCGCCGTGGCCATGTCGCCGCTGATCCGGTGCGGCGTCTCGCCCAGCCGGGCGGCGAACGGCCCGGCCGCCTCCCCGATCAGGAAGGCCTCGACCACCCGGGGGAACAGGTCCTCCAGATCGTCGATGCCGCCGGCCTTGGCCCGCCCGCCCGCGATCCAGAAGCTGCGCTCATAGCTGGCCAGCGCCTGCCGCGCGGCGTCTGCGTTGGTGGCCTTGGAGTCGTTGATAAACCGGACGCGGCCGAGGCGGGCGACCTCTTCCATCCGGTGGGCGAGGCCCGGGAAGGTCATCAGGCCCTCGACGGCGGCGGCGTGGCTCACGCCGAGCGCCCGGGCGGCGGCCCAGGCGAAGGCGGCGTTCTGGGCGTTGTGGCGGCCCGGTAGTGAGCGGGCTCCGGAAAGGTCGACATCCGCCTCGCCCCCAACCTTCAACACGCCGTCGCCGGCCTCGATTCCGTGCATCCCCGCGAAGGCGGGGACCCAGGCTTTGGACTCATCACCGCTGCCTGAACTCTCGCTGGACAGCCGTCCGGCATGGGCGATGCCGCTCAAACCTGGGTCCTCGCCCTCGCGGGGATGCGCGGATGTGGAGACAGTCGTGACGTGGCGTCTGCCGGCGGCGAGGTCGCGTGCAAGGTTCCGCCCCCAGCTCTCATCCACGCCCACCAGCGCCAGCCCGTCCGGTCCCTGCGCCTGGAAGATCCGCGCCTTGGCGGCGACATAGCCCTCCATTCCGCCGTGCCGGTCCAGATGGTCCGGGCTGACATTGGTCAGGATCGCCACGTCCGGCGCGAAAGAGGTCGTCAGATCCAGCTGATAGCTGGACACCTCGATCACATAGACCGCGCCCGGCGTCGGCGCCGGCAGGGCCAGCACGCCGATGCCGATATTGCCGCCGACATGCACCGTCAGCCCCGCCTGTTTCAGCACCCAGCCGATCAGGGCCGTCGTCGTCGACTTGCCGTTGGTGCCGGTGATGGCGACCACCTTCGGACGCTCGCTCTCCGGCAGCGCCGCGACCGCCCGCGCGAACAGTTCGATGTCGCCGACGACCTCCACCCCCGCCGCCTTCGCCTTGTCCACCGTCCAGTGCGGTTTCGGATGGGTCAGGGGCGCGCCCGGCGACAGCACCAGGGCGGCGAACCCCGACCAGTCGGCGACCGTCAGGTCCTCGACCGCGAACCCTTCCGCCTCGGCCTGCATCCGGCTGGAGACGCTGTCGTCCCACAGCACCGGCAGGGCCCCGCCCGCCTTCAGCGCGCGCGCGGCCGTCAGCCCCGACCGTCCCAGGCCGAAGACCGCGATGCGCCGCCCTTCGAAACCGGGGACGGGGATCATGGCCCTATCGCAGCTTCAGGGTGGCGAGGCCGGCCAGGGCCAGCATGGCCGAGACGATCCAGAACCGGATCACCACCGTCGATTCCGGCCAGCCCATCTTTTCGAAATGGTGGTGGATCGGGGCCATCAGGAAGATGCGCTTCCGGGTGGCCTTGAAATAGGCGACCTGGATCATGACCGAGGCGGCCTCGATGACGAACAGGCCGCCGACGATGCCCAGCACCAGCTCGTGCTTGGTGGCCACGGCGATCGCGCCCAGCGCCCCGCCCAGGGCCAGCGACCCGGTGTCGCCCATGAAGATCTTGGCCGGCGGGGCGTTGTACCAGAGGAACCCTGTGCCCGCGCCGATGATGGCCGAACAGAAGATGGCCAGCTCGCCCGCGCCCGGCACGTGGTGGACGCCCAGATAGTCCGAGAAGATGAAGTTGCCGACCAGATAGGCGATGATGCCGAACGCCGCCGAGGCCATCATCACCGGCACGATGGCCAGCCCGTCCAGCCCGTCGGTCAGGTTCACCGCGTTCGAGAAGCCCACCAGGGTGAAGGCCGCGAACAGGACGTAGAACCAGCCTACGTTCAGCAGCACGGCCTTGAAGAAGGGGAAGG
>Ga0233425_10010990_pt1 | contig 10757 bp, 6 predicted proteins | sample Watercolumn_Towu_2_FD_181712 | JGI IMG/M metagenome (GOLD analysis project Ga0233425, IMG submission 181712) | Freshwater microbial communities from Lake Towuti, South Sulawesi, Indonesia - Watercolumn_Towuti2014_140_MG | ecosystem: Environmental > Aquatic > Freshwater > Lake | place: Indonesia...
TTGCGCAGGTCGAGGATATAGCCCTTGAACTTGTCCGCCGGAATCTCCTGTTGGAACTTCACGATCGCGGCCTTCAGCCCCTCCGTCGCCGCCTCGTTGAATTGGGGGATGCGTATGTAGCCGATGTCGTCGTCTTGCTTGCGCGAACGCACCGACGCGATGTTGATATAATCGCGGACCATCTTGAGTTCGATCTTCCGCCTTTCGGCGCCACGAAGGATCGTCAGCCTAACCGGCGTGTTGATGGGGCCACGCATCATGTCGACGGCCACATTGAGGCTCAAGTTATTTACGCCTACGTTGTCGATGGCCGCTATCAGATCACCCGGCACGACGCCTGCAAGAGAGGACGGCGTGTCGTTGATTGGCGTCACGACCTTCACGAAGTCGCCTTCCTGCGTCACCTCGAGGCCAAGCCCGCCGAAGTGCGCGTCGCTCGATCGCTGCATATCTCTGAAGGCTTTGGCGTCGAGATAGCTCGAACGCGGGTCGAGGGACGCGAGCATGCCGTTAATGGCGCCTTCGATCAATCGCCGCTCATCAACCTTGTCGCCATAATCAGAACGCACCTTCTTATATGCATTGATAAACCGCTCACGAGGCTTATTCGAGTCCTTGGACTGCTTGATGTCGAGATTAATTGACTGCTCATTAAGCGACCCAACCATGCCCTTGAGCGCGCTTTCAATCAACTGTCGTTCATCAACCTTGTCGACATAGTCAGTAAGTACCTGCTCGTATACTGTGACGAAAAGATCGACGTAATTATTCGAGTCCTTCGTGGCCGCACGCGCCGAAATGTCTGGTATAACTCTTGACTGTTGGCCGAGAGCGAAGCATCCAAAAGCGATCCCGCAAGCGCAGGCGATCATTGTTAGATTGCGCATTCCGCCCTTTCCTTTCAAACGTTCCCGCCTTTATCACGGCGTCGCCACACTCTTCCGCAAAGCAGTGCATTATTCACACTTGATTCTCACTTGGCTCTAGCGGGTTTCTTTCCTGCCGGCGCACCTTGCGCCGTGCGCAGAAAATTAATGGCGGCAAGAAGCTGCTTGTCCGTTTTTTTGTCCGGCGGAACGTAGGCTTGCGAACCGGTCTTATCGTCCTCGCCTTTGACCTCGTCATTGCCCTTAAATTCGTCCGGCACGTCCTGCAAAACGACGATGTCCGGCTCGATGCCCTTTGCCTCCAACGAACGGCCGGCGGGAGTGTAAATACGAGAAGTTGTCAACCTTAGTATGTCGTCGGTGCCATCCAGCGGAATCAATGTCTGCACGCTCCCACTGCCGACTGAACGCGTGCCGATGATCGTCGCACGCTTGTGGTCTAGTAACGTACCAGCGACGATCTCGGATACGCCAGCTGACCCACCATTGATCAGAACCACGACTGGCTTTCCCTTCGAAATATCCTGAGATGGTCGCGCGATGTAGCGCTGCGTGTCATCAGCAGTTCGACCGCGCAACGAGACGATCTCGCCCCTTTCGATAAAGGCGTTCGCCACTTGGATCGACTGGTCGAGCAAGCCGCCTGGATTGTTGCGCAGATCGAGAATGTAGCCCTTGAATTTGTTTGCCGGGATTTCTTCCTGCGCCTTGGCGATAGCTTTACGCAGTCCTTCCGCCGTCTCCTCATCGAATTGCGAGATGCGGATATATGAGACATCTTGGTCCTCGTGACGCGCGCGAACCGACTTGATGGAGATAGATTCTCGCACCATCTTTAGGTCGATCTTTTTCCTCTCCGTTCCACGCAGGATTGTCAGCCTGACAGGCGAGTTGATCGGGCCACGCAACTTTGCTGCCGCTTGATCAATTCTCCAACCTTCAGTGCTTACGCCATCGATCGCAGCGACTACATCGCCCGGCTGGATGCCCGCGCGCGAGGACGGCGTGTCGTCTATCGGCGCAACAACCTTGATGAAGTTGCGTCCCTTGGTCAACTCGAGGCCGACGCCGCCATTGCCCGACGGCTCCGATGAGCCCTTGGCGACCAACAAGAACGAGCCTGAATCGAGAGACGTCAACATTCCATCGATCGCCTTTTCGATCAACTGTCGCTCATCAACCTTGCCGGCATAATCACCACGGAGCTTGTCGTAAATGTCACTGAACTGAGCCATATAGATATACGAGCCCTTAGACTGCTTCGCCTCGAGATGAATTGGCTGCGCGCCGAGCCACGCCGTCATGCCGTTGACAGCATTTTCCATCAACTGTCGCTCGTCGACCTTATCGACATAATCAGCGCGCACCTTGTCGAAGACTGCCCCAAAGAGACTGAGATGTTTGAGCGAGTCTTTTGTGTCTGCTCGCGCCGAGATGTCAGACACATTCCCCGACCGTTGGTTGAGGGTAACGAATCCAATCGTGATCACGGACACGAAAGCGATCGTGTATAGTTTGCGCATTATGGCCCTTCCTTTCGATCGTTATCGCGCCATCGCAATTTCCGTCTGACTCTTGTTGGGTAATGGCGCTCCGCGATGCCGCTAGAACTCCCAAATGACGGGACAGCACACTGACGCCTTCGTCGTTTTTCACTGACGTTGAAAGTTGGAAAGTCGCAAAGCGGCTGCTTTCGCAGGTTCATGTCCCTGCTCCGCAGCCTTGCGATACCAATACATGGCCTGGGCGTTGTCCTGCTTTACGCCGTCGCCATTCTCAAAAAGCGCTCCAATAGCGAATTGCGCCCTCGCATTTCCTTGCTCGGCGGCCTTGCGATACCAGGATAGAGCTTGCGCATAGTCCTGATCTACGCCCTTGGCGTTGTCGTAAAGGAAGCCGATATTGAATTGAGCCAACGCGCTGCCTTGATCGGCGGCCTTGCGATACCAGGTCATGGCTTGCGCATAGTCCCGTTCGACGCCATCGCCGTTATCGTAAAGCTCTCCAATTTTGTTTTGCGCGTCCGCATTGCCCTGCTCGGCGGCCTTACGAAACCATGACATGGCTTGGGTATAATCCCGTTCAATGCCCTGGCCGTAACAGTAAAGCCAGCCCGTATAGAATTGCGCATTCGCATTGCCCTGGTCGGCGGCCTTGCGAAACCAAGACATGCCTTGCGTATAATCCTGCTCTACGCCTTGGGCATAATAGTAAAGCCAGCCAATATTGAATTGCGCGTCCGCATAACCCCTTTCGGCCGCCTTGAGATACCAAGACATCGCTTGCTTATAGTCCCGCTTCACGCCTCGGCCATTGTCGTAAAGCACGCCTATATTGAATTGTGCGACCGCATTGCCTTGATCGGCGGCCTTGCGATACCAGGATAGAGCTTGCGCATAGTCCTGCTTCACGCCTCGCCCGGTATGGTAAAGCCAACCGATATGGTTTTGCGCGTCCGCATCGCCCCGATCGGCGGCCGCGCGATACTGCGACAGGGCTAACGTATTGTCCTGCTTCACGCCCTGGGCTTGGTTGGAATTAAGACGGTTGGCCTCGTCGAAATCCTTCTTGGACTGCTCAACGTTTCCTTGGTGTTCATAGGATATGCCGCGATTTTTGTGGGCCTGCGCATTTTTCGGGTCGAGGCGGATCGCTTCGCTGTAGTCCTTGATGGCGCGATCGTCATCGCCCTTGTTGGAGTACGCGAGGCCTCGATTGTTATATGCCCATGCATATGTCGGATCGAGGCGGATCGCCTCGTCGTAATCCTTAATGGCGCGATCGTAATCGTGTTTGCCTTGGTACGCCCAGCCGCGACTGTTGTAGGTCCACGCAGATCGCGGATCGAGACGGATCGCTTCGTCGTAATCCTTGATGGCGGCATCGTAATCTTTCTTGCTGTAGTACGCGATGCCGCGATTGCGGAAGGCAACGGCGTTCTTCGGATCAAGCTTGATGGCCTCGCTGTAATCCGCGGTTGCGCGATCGTAATCGCTCTCACGAGAATAGGCGAGGCCACGATTGTTATAGGCCCAGGCAAGTTTGGGATCGAGGTGAATCGCTTCATCAAAATCCTTGAGGGCGTGGCCGCTGTCGCCCTTCGCGAGATAGAAGCGGCCACGATCGTTGAAGGCATTGGCGTTCTTCGAGTCGTTCTTGATCGCCTCATCATAGTCGGCAATGGCGCGGTCGTTGTCACCCTTCATGAAGCGAGCGAAGCCCCGATTGTAGAGCGCCTTAATAAATTTCGGATTGAGCCGGAGCGCTTCGTTGTAATCTTTGATGGCCACGTCGTAGTCGCGCTTATTGGAATGAGCGAAACCGCGATTGTTGTGAGCAATTGCGCGGTTGGCATTGCTCTCCCCACGTCGCGCCAGGACTTTCGAGCAACCGGCGATGGCGCGTTCGGCGTCCGCGACCCGGACGCAATCGTCCCAGGTCTGGTCCGCCGCTTGAGCGGCCGGAACCAAAAAAGCCAAACTGATGAGAATCAAAAGGTGCGGTCGCCTGAACATTTGTTCCTCCAACCAAAGCACGAGACGGTCAGGTCGCGCTGAAGAATTCGCCCGGCGCGGCGCTATTTTCCATGCCTGCCTCACGGCCGGAAATAGAAGTCCTCGCGGCCTGGCAGGGAGCCGTAGACGAAGGGCTGCTGCCGGTGGCCGGTGGCGTCGAGCACGTCGTCGGTCACGAGACGGAAGAGTTTCGAGACTTCGACATGGGGTTCGCCGAGGCGCCTCGCCAAGGCGGCGGCGAAAGGCGAATTGTCGCCTGCGCCGTCCTGCGCGAGCTGCCCGTCCCTGGCTGCGTAGACGACGAGCGTCGCGCGTGTCGGTTCGACCGGCGCCAGCCCCTTCCCCGCCGATCGCGAGGCAATGGTCCGCCGCATCGAAGCGACGAAAGGATTGTCGCGGCAGGCGTCGAGGATGACGATCCGCAGCTTGTGCGCGCCGCCGACGCTGGCCATGAGGCGATCGAGGCTCACCGCTTCGTCAGGCGCATTGCGGTCTGTCAGAAGGCGCGCGTCGGTCGGCACGGCATAATTGACGCCGCCGATTTCGACGCCATGGCCCGAGAAATAGATCACCGCCCAATCGGCGCGATCGGCCTCTTCCTGGAACGCCTGCAGAGCCTTGACGAGTGCATCGCGGGAAAGGTTCTCCGCGACCTCGACCTTCCTGAACCCTACCCCGCGCAGGGCGCCAGCGATGGCTCTGGCGTCGTTCGAGGGATTCTTCAGCGGCGACTGCGCGGCATAGCGGGCGTTGCCGATGACGAGTGCGACGCGGGTTTCCAGAAGGGGAACAGAAGACGCGGTGGGTGGCGGGGCGGAGGACGCCGCGGGCGGAGGCGCGGGCGCAGCCAACGCTTTTCTCACGGCCTCCCGGCGCCCAGCCAGTGCGAACCGATTTTGGGGGGACTTGGCGAGAACGGCGTCAAAGTCGGCGAGCGCCGATCGCACGTCGCCTTTTATGAGATGGAGTTCGCCGCGATAGAGCATTGCGTCGCGGTTGTTCGGATCCAGTTCGAAAGCTTTGCGGATTTCGGCGAAAGCCTCGTCGATCCGACCCGTCCGGCCGAAGACATAAGCTCGATAAGCATATATTTCGGGAAACAAAGAATCGTCACGGGCACGTATCACCGCTTCGCTGTCGGCGATGGCGTCTTCGAATTCGCCTTTCCTCGCATGGAGTTCGGAACGGGCGGCGAAACTGCAAGAATTATATTTCGAGTCCCTCTTAATCACTTCGTTTAGATCGGCGATAGCGCGATCATAATCACCTTTATACAGGAACGCTTGCCCGCGAACGCAGAGGTCTTTCGTATCAGGACCCCAATGACGTAGACGGATAGCTTTATCGACATCGGCTACGGCGCGGTCGTAATCCCCCTTCATATTAAAGTATCTTCCGCGTCGACTTATAAGCTCGCCGTCGTCATCGGGGTTTAACCGGATCAGGCGGTTAACATCAGCTATGGCGCGGTCGTAGTCGCCCTTCTCCGCATAGGCTGCGCCGCGTGCCGTTAGCGCATTATAATGATCACGATATTTCGGATAGAGGCGCATGTATTCGTCGATACTGGCTATGGCGCGGTCGTAATCGCCCATCTTGGTATACATACGCCCACATTGGATATGCGCCTGGTGCTCACCTTCTGGACTGGCTCGAATAGCCTCGTTGCAATCGGCGATGGTGCGGCTGTAATCACGTTTTTCATAATACGCGCCGGCACGAAAGATGAACGCCAAGGCGTTTTTTGGATCAAGACGGATGGCTTCGCTGTAATCGGCTATGGCGCGGTCGTAATCGCGCTTACTTGAATATGCGCCACCGCGTTGGAAAAAGGCTGCGGCACGACCTTTCGTGCTTTCGCCTGCGTCTCGCACGATTTCCGAACAGGCGGCAATCTTGCGATTGGCGTCCTCCGACTTGGCGCAATCATCCAATGTTTCGTCCGCCGCACGGGCCGCCGACAGGAACGTGGACGAGATGACAAACACTGTGAGAGCCGAGAAAAGCAACGGCCGGAACATTCTTTCCTCCTTTCAAAAAGGGGGCAATAAATCGAAAGTGGCATCGCTCCGAGTCACCCCGCTTTACCCTTCGGCGCATGGCCCACATAACCTGCCACCAGGATCATCCCGCTCTCCCGATCGCGCAAGGCGAAGACGAAGGGCTTGTCGACGACCATATGCAGGCTGTCGTCCTGTTCGAGCGCGCGGGTGGCCGTGATGGCGGTCGCGGCGGCGGCCTCGGCGCCTTCTTCATCGACCTCGATCGCCGCGCGCTGCACGACTTGAGACAGGGCGGTCCCCTTGCCGAAGCCTTCGAGCGCGCTCGCCGAGCGGCGTCCCTTGTCGAGACCCATGGCGTCGAGCGTCGGCAGCAGCTCGAAGCGCCCCGAGACCTTGAAGCGAGGAAGGGCGAGATCGCCCTTGCGCTGCGCGAAGCCAGCGCCCGACAGCCAATCCGCAGTCTTGGCGAAGTCCTTCGCCGCAAGCGGCTTGCCCGTCGTGGTCACCACCACGAGCGAAAACCGCTCGTCCGAGAAAGGCAGATCGACGCCGATGAAGTTCTGTTCGGTCCGATAGGCGCGCTGCGCTTCGGGCGCACGCATCATGGCGACATCCTCAACCTTGCCGTCCGCGCCCGTGAACGGCGCCGGCGCCGTGAGCTTCGGATCGAATGGCGTCTTCCACTTTCCCTTGAAGTGCAGCGCGTTGAGCGCGACAAAGCTCGCCTTGTCGAGCGGCGCGCCCAAAATCTCGGGGATCATCCCCTTGGTGGTCTCTTTCACCCAGGCGTCGATCCTTGCGACGGCCTCGGGCTTCGACAAGTCCTCGATGGAATAGGCGACGCCTTCCTTCTCGATCTTACCCTGCGTCTCGGCGTTTGGCGCCGCCCCCGGCGCAAATACAATTCTGTCCGCCGACACGAACGGCCCGCCGTCGTGGGCGAGTTTCGCACGCACGAGCGAGAGCGCCGCGAGGGCCTTGGCGGCGTCACTCGCGCCAAAGCCGAGCGTCTTCGCCATGGCGCCCTTCATCGCGGCGTCGGCGCCGACGCCGACCACTCCGAAGACCGATGCAAGGCTCGCGGGAGACACGGTCACATCCGCGCCGGCGCGTCCCGAAAGCCGTTCGATGAGCTCCCAAGCGAGTTTCGCCTGGGCGTCGGCGAGAATTCGCCTTTGCTCTGGCGGGTCCGCTCGGGCCTCGACGGGAGCCGGCGTAGGCGGCTGGGCTGTCGCCGTCTGTCCCACGGCCGACCAGGCGACCGCGCAAGCGGCGATCAAAGCGAAGCATTGAAGCGGTCTGCGCATGGCCCGTCTCCAGACTGGAAGCTTCCTTGTCGAGCCGCGGGACGCAAAGCGCCCCGCGGCCCGATCGACAGATTCACGGCTGCACTGTAAAGGTGAGACTCGCCATGGCGGTCGCGCCGGCGGGACGCTCGGCGACGACCGCGAGGTCGCGGGTCAGCGCCGCCCGATCGCCGGCGGGCTGCGCCGAAATCGGCGCCCCGTCCGTGGCGCACATCGCAAGGATTTGCTGCGTTCCGACAGGGCCCGAAACCGGAAGCGAAATCGCCGAGGGTCCGCCCGCCACCAGCACGGTCTGCAAGGCCGCGATGGCGTTGTTGGGAGTCGCCTGATTGGGGAACAACGTGCGGACCTGCCCGGCCGGCGTCACCTCCAGCACCGTCAGATTGCAGGCCTGCAGGGTCGTCACGGCCAGAGTGACCTTCTCGCCGATCTTATAGACGGGCCTGTCGGCCGCGAGCAGCAGCGGGAAGGGCTGCTGCGCCGGGACGCTGATCAAATTCGCGGGAGCTTGCGGCGTGGTCACGGGCAGGACCGTCGTTGCCGCCGGCGCAGCGCCTTGAGCCGGAACGACCACGAGCGTCTGTTGCGCAGCCGCCGCCGGCAGCCGGCTCCCGACCGTGCGCAACGTGAAATTCGCGAACACGATTTTCGTATCGCTTTGCGCCGTCTGATCCGAGACGACCTGCAAGTCCTTGAGCACCGTCGGGACGCCGCCGTCCACGCTGCGGAATATCCCTCGGCTCTGGGTCAGCTGCGCCTCGGAGATCACCGTCACCGGTTTGCTGGATGCGATCACCTTGATGAGCTCCGCTCCCACCGGTCCCGTTGCGGTGATGCGCGCGCCCGTCGCGCCCCCCGCGATTTCAACCGAGCGATTGGCGAAGACGCGGTTGTCCGTCTGATATTGGTTAGGAAAGAGCTGCGTCACCTGGCCGGTCGGCCCGACGTCGAGAACAGTCACATAGGCGTCCTCGTTCGAGTTGATGGTGAGGCGGACCGTCTCGCCGATCGCATAGGTGGCGTCGGGCCGGTCGGCCGTAACCGAAACCTGCAACGACCCCGGACGCGGCGTCCCCGCCTGCGCGGCGGTCGATTGTTCGACCGTGAGGTCGCGCGACTGCGCCTGTTGTTTCGGCTGTTCCGCGAGGACCGGCCCGGCCAGAAGAGCGAGGGCGCCAATGAGAATGTATTTCCTGATACGCATGAAAGTCTCCTGTCGTGTTGCTCGGCGCGCGCAGCGCCTTAAGGATTGGACAACGGACCGTTAGTCGTGAACGCGAATCTTGATTTCGGCGAACGCCCAGTTTTCACGCGGCATGGCGCCAAACTTTTGCTGAATGGCCATTCGCATTCCTTCATGCGTGAGCTGAAGGTCGAACGGCGTCGTGGTCGCGCCGCGTGAGGCGAAACCATCGATTGGATTGCGCGATGCGACGAAGATGACGGTCTCGTCGCCCACAGGCGCGGCGGCGCGCACGATCTGACCCGAGCGCGGATACCGCAACGGTTGGCCCGCGCGCAGAGGGACGTTCTCGAGCCACAACTGCGTGCGGCCGGACGCGCTCAGCACGTAAAGATTTCCGAAACCATTGGCGAGCGAGACCATCCTGAACCGCAGTGGCGTCCCTATTGCGATGCTCGAAGACCCGACCGGCATCAATGACACCTGCACAGGCCGTACGCGGCGAGGCCTGCTGGAGTGGCGCGTGGCGGGTCCGACCATTTCGATTGTGAGATCCTTCGTCGCGTCAATCCGACTTTCCTTCGCCAGCGCACCGGCCACCCCGAGGCCCACGCTCAGAACGAGAGCAAATGCGCTTAACTTCGCATTTCGCATAATTGTGCCTCCAAGCCGGTTCGGAGATCGAAACGACCTCCAATCGCCGCGCCTCGTGATAACGGTGTCACGGGACGAACCACCTGGGAATGGTTCTCGCCACAAAGCGCGCGGAACCTCTCCCATCGATTGGGAACCATCTGACCCGCCGCGAAGAAACGGGCGCGCTCACGGTACAATCTCGTAATTAAACATGCCGACCGATTCGATCGGCGGCGCGCCGTCACGCGTCCGCCAGGCTCGTGATGAAAGTTCCCGCCATAGCGACCGCGCGTCGATGAGGGTCGCCATGTCGACGCCGCGCGACGCGAGATCGCCGATCGGAATTCCCGCCGGGATGATCATCGCGTAAAGGCGGTTCCTGCCAGCAGGCCCTTGGGCGCGAACGATGAATGTATCGGAAGGACCGGGAACTGAAACCGTCGCTCCCGCAGCGATCACCGAATTGACCTGCGCGCCGTTGGCGAACTTGTTGGGGAACACTTGGTATGTTCGACAGTTTCCCGTGTCGACGTTGAACACGAGCAATTGTCCGGTCACGTTCGGCGTCGCCCTGACATGGATCGTCTGGCCGATCGTCACGCGCGGGCCTTCCGCCACATCGACACGCACTCCAGCGACAGGGGACCGAGCGGGCAGCCCGCACGGCTCGGAGCTGGCGGCAATCGACGTCGATGAAGCGGCAGGCGCCGGCGGTGGCGACGTTTCCTCGTTGCCCGCCACGAATACGGCGTCCGGCGCGCTCCGGCGTATCCAGTCCTCGAAATAGCCGACAGAGGTGTAGACACCGACCGTACCACGAAGCCCACAACCGGGGCCCCAGCTCACCACGCCTGCCTGCACGCGCCGACCTCTCACTTTCATCGTGAGCGGTCCGCCGCTGTCGCCGTTGCAAGCGTCGCGTTCGCCAGTGATATCCCCAGCGCATACCACCGACTCGCTGACCACGTCTGCGTAGGCCGGAGGCAACATCGGCACTTCCGAGAGAATGCGCGCGCAGCGTGACCGATCGACGATCGGAACGATCGCCTGCAATAGACGCGTCGAAATTGCGCCCGTATGCGCGCCAAGCACGGGCTGCCGGCTCGTAAGCCCGAAACCAGCGAGAATATGGCGCGACAATCTGGGTGAGAGGCGCGCGACAATCAGGATGGCGATCGGCGGTCGCGGCGGGAAGATGATTGTCGCGGAGCGACAATAAGGCAAGC
>Ga0233425_10010991_pt1 | contig 10757 bp, 5 predicted proteins | sample Watercolumn_Towu_2_FD_181712 | JGI IMG/M metagenome (GOLD analysis project Ga0233425, IMG submission 181712) | Freshwater microbial communities from Lake Towuti, South Sulawesi, Indonesia - Watercolumn_Towuti2014_140_MG | ecosystem: Environmental > Aquatic > Freshwater > Lake | place: Indonesia...
TGAGTTTCGTCACCAATACCAACTGGCAGGGCTACGCCGGCGAATCGACGATGAGCCACCTCACCCAGATGACGGTGCTCACCGTGCAGAACTTCGTCTCGGCGGCGGTCGGCATCGCCGTGCTCTCGGCCCTCGCCCGCGGGTTCACCCGGGCCTCCACCGGCACGATCGGCAACTTCTGGGTCGATCTTGTCCGCGGCACGGTCTACGTGCTCCTACCGCTGGCGTTCGCGCTGGCGATCGTGCTGGTCTCACAGGGGGTCGTGCAGACGTTCGCTGCGTCCGAGGAGGTGCCGCTCCTCGAGCCGATCAAGGGCCCCGACGGGAAAACGATCGCCACCCAGACGATCGCCATCGGTCCGGCCGCATCCCAGGTGGCGATCAAGCAACTGGGCACGAACGGCGGCGGCTTCTTCAACGCCAACTCGGCCCACCCGCTCGAGAACCCCACGCCGTTCTCGAACCTCCTCGAACTCGTGGCCATCCTCCTTCTGCCGACCGCCCTCTGCGTCACGTTCGGCGATCTCCTCGGGGATCGGCGGCAGGGCCTCGCGCTCCTCGCGGCGATGGTCGCGATCTTCCTCCCGCTCCTCCTCGTGGCCCTCGCGGCGGAGCAGTCGGGCAATCCTGCGCTCGCCGCGCTCGGCGTGGACCAGACGCCATCGGCGCTGCAGCCCGGCGGATCGATGGAGGGAAAGGAGACCCGCTTCGGCATCGCGTCATCGGTGCTCTGGGCCGTGGCCACGACCGCCGCCTCCAACGGCGCCGTCAACGCCATGCACGACTCGTTCACGCCCCTCGGCGGACTCGTGCCGATGTGGCTCATCCAACTCGGCGAGGTCGTGTTTGGTGGCGTCGGCTCGGGGCTCTACGGGATGGTCGTGTTCGCGCTCGTGGCCGTGTTCATCGCCGGGCTCATGGTGGGCCGCACGCCCGAGTACCTGGGCAAGAAGATCGGTGCGTTCGAGATGAAGATGGCGGCCCTCGCGATCCTCCTGCCCTGTGCGACGGTGCTCGTGGGAACGGCACTGGCGGTGGTGCTGCCCGCCGGCCGGGCCACGATCGCGAATCCCGGTCCGCACGGGTTCAGCGAGGTGCTCTACGCCGTCTCGTCGGCCGCCAACAACAACGGCAGCGCATTCGCCGGGCTCGGTGCCAACACCCCCTTCTACAACGCCCTGCTCGGCCTGGCGATGCTCGTCGGCCGGTTCTGGGTGCTCCTGCCGGTCCTCGCGATCGCGGGGTCGCTTGCCGCCAAGAAGCACGTTCCGTCCGGCGCCGGCACGCTGCCGACCCATACGCCGCTCTTCGTAGGGCTTCTGGTGGCGATCGTGATCGTCGTCGGCGCCTTGAGCTTCTTTCCGGCGCTCGCGCTCGGCCCGATCGTCGAGCACTTCCTGCTGCGCGCGTCCCCCGCCGCCTGATCCCATGAGCGCCTCCGCACCTTCGCTGCTCGATCCCGGCATCCTCCGCGAGGCCGTCGTGGCCTCGTTCGTGAAGCTCGATCCGCGGGTCCAGTTGCGAAACCCGGTGATGTTCGCCGTGTACGTGGGGAGCATCCTCACCACGCTCCTCTGGATCGACGCCCTCCGCGGCGGGTCGGCCGAGTCGCCCGGCTTCATTCTTGGCGTGGCCATCTGGCTCTGGTTCACGGTGCTCTTCGCCAACTTCGCGGAGGCGATCGCCGAGGGCCGTGGCAAGGCCCAGGCCGCGTCACTTCGCAAGAACCGCACCACCGTCACCGCGCGCCGCTATGACGAGCGGACGAAGCAGCCGGCGGACGAGGTGTCGGCCACCGACCTCGTCGTGGGCGACGTCGTGATCGTGTCGGCGGGCGAAACCGTACCCGCCGACGGCGAGGTGATCGAGGGCGTGGCCTCGGTGGACGAAAGCGCGATCACGGGCGAAAGCGCCCCGGTGGTCCGCGAGAGCGGCGGCGATCGCAGTTCGGTGACGGGCGGCACGCGGGTGCTCTCCGACTGGCTCGTGGTGCGGGTCACGACGCTTCCCGGCCAGAGCTTTCTGGACCGCATGATCGCCATGGTCGAGGGGGCCGCGCGGCAGAAGACGCCGAACGAGATCGCGCTGGCGATCCTTCTGGCCGCGCTCACGCTCATCTTCCTGCTCGTCGTGGCCACGCTTCTCCCCTTCTCCGCGTTCGGCGTGGCGGCTACGGGCCAGGGTCGGCCGATCGGCCTCACGGTGCTCGTGGCGCTGTTCGTGTGTCTCGCACCCACGACGATCGGCGCGCTTCTCTCGGCGATCGGCATCGCGGGCATGAACCGGCTCAGCGAGGCCCGCGTGATCGCGATGTCGGGCCGCGCCGTCGAGGCCGCGGGTGACGTCGACGTGCTCTTGCTCGACAAGACCGGCACGATCACGTTGGGCAATCGTCAGGCCACGCGGTTCGTGCCCGCAGCGGGCGTGCCCGAACTCGAGCTCGCCGAGGCCGCACAGCTCGCGTCGTTGGCCGATGAAACCGCCGAGGGCCGCAGCATCGTCGTGCTCGCCAAGAAGCAGTACGGCCTCCGCGGCCGTGAGCTCGAGCCGATCGCGCCGCACTTCGTTCCCTTTTCCGCCCGCACCCGCATGAGCGGCGTGTCGCTCGACGGCCACGAGATCCGCAAGGGAGCCGCCGACGCGGTCGACTCGCACGTTCGCAGCCTCGGCGGCTTCCTTCCCGACGACGTCCGTGGCGTGGTGCAGGCCGTCTCGAAGGCCGGCGGCACGCCGCTCGTGGTCAGCCGCGACGAACGCGTGCTCGGCACGATCGAGCTCAAGGACATCGTGAAGGGGGGCATCAAGGAGCGGTTCGCCGAGTTGCGGCAGATGGGCATCAAGACGGTGATGATCACCGGCGACAATCCGCTCACGGCCGCCGCCATCGCCGCCGAGGCGGGCGTGGACGACTTCCTCGCCGAGGCCACCCCCGAGGCGAAACTCGCCCTGATCCGCGACTACCAGAAGGGGGGCCGGCTCGTGGCCATGACGGGCGATGGCACGAACGACGCCCCCGCCCTGGCCCAGGCCGACGTCGCCGTGGCGATGAACAGCGGCACGCAGGCCGCGAAGGAGGCGGGGAACATGGTGGACCTCGACTCGAACCCCACGAAGCTCATCGAGATCGTGAACATCGGCAAACAGCTCCTCATGACCCGCGGGGCGCTCACCACGTTCAGCATCGCCAACGACGTCGCCAAATACTTCGCGATCCTGCCGGCGGCGTTCGCGGCGACGTATCCCGCGCTCAAGGCGCTCGACCTCATGCGGCTCACGTCGCCCGCAAGCGCGATCCTCTCGGCGGTGATCTTCAACGCGCTGGTGATCATCGCGCTGGTGCCCCTGGCGCTGAAGGGGGTGTCATACCGCCCGGTCGCCGCAGCCCAGCTGCTGCGCGACAACCTGCTCGTGTACGGCATCGGCGGCCTGATCGTGCCCTTCGTGGGCATCAAGGTGATCGACGTCGTGATGGCCGCCTGCGGGCTGGCCTAGGAAGACCAAGCCGATGATCCTGATGCTTCGTGAACTCCGCACCGCCACGCTCCTGCTCGTCGCGCTCACGGTGGTCACCGGCGGCGTGTATCCCGCCGCCGTCATGCTCGTGGCTCGCCTGGCCTTTCCCCACGCGGCCACGGGCAGCCTCATCGATTCAAACGGGGGGCCGGTCGCCGCGGGCACGCGCCCGGCGGGATCGGACCTCGTGGGCCAGCCGTTCTCGTCGGACGGTCGCTTCTGGGGCCGGCCATCGGCGACGACGCCCGTCCCCTATTCGGCCACGGCGTCCGGTGGCTCGAACCTCGGCCCGTCGAACCCCGCCCTCATCGAGGCGGTGACGTCCCGGATCGAAGCGCTCCGGGCGGGTGGAGCGACGGGCGCGGTGCCGGTGGATCTCGTCACGGCGTCGGCCAGCGGCCTCGACCCGCACATCTCCCCGGCGGCGGCCGAGTTTCAGGTGTCGCGGGTCGCGCGGGCGCGGAGCCTGTCGGAGGAAGCGGTGCGCACCCTTGTCCGTGAGCACACACAGCCGCCGCAGTTCGGCATCCTCGGCGAGCCGCGGGTGCACGTGCTGCGGTTGAACCTCGCGCTCGACCGCCTCCGCTGATCCGATCCTTTTCCGGACGGTGCGATTCATGGCCGATCCCCGTCCCAATCCCGACGTCCTGCTGGCCGAGGTCGAGGCGGAGGAGCGGCGCGTCCGCAGGGGGAGCCTGCGGATCTTCTTCGGCTATGCCGCGGGCGTCGGCAAGACCTACACGATGCTGCAGACGGCCCGCCGCGCCCGCGACGAGGGGCGGGACGTCGTCATTGGCTACGTCGAGCCGCATGCCCGGCCCGACACCCAGGCCCTCGCCGATGACCTCGAGACGCTGCCCGTTCGCGAGGTGCCCTACCGCGGTGTGAGCCTCCGCGAGTTCGACCTCGCGGCCGCGTTCGCACGCCGTCCCGAGATTCTCCTCGTGGACGAGTTGGCCCACACCAACGCCCCCGACTCGGTGCACGAGAAGCGTTGGCAGGACGTCCAGGAGGTGCTCGACGCCGGCATCGACGTGTGGACCACGCTCAACGTGCAGCACATCGAGAGCCTCAACGACGTCATCGGCCAGATCACGGGCGTCGTCGTCCGCGAGACGATCCCCGATCACGTCTTCGACTCGGCCGACGAGCTCGAGCTCGTGGACATCACTCCCGAGGAACTGCTCGAGCGGCTCCAGGCCGGCAAGATCTACCTTCCCGAGCAGGCCCGTCACGCGCTCGAGCGTTTCTTCCAACGGCCGAACCTGGCCGCCCTTCGCGAACTCTCGTTGCGGCAGGCCGCCCGCCGCGTGCATACCGACGTCGAATCGGCCCGCCGGCGGGCCGCCGCCGTCGAGCCCTGGGCCACGGCCGACCGGCTCCTGGTCTGCATCGGCCCGAGCCCCACGACGGCCCGGGTGATCCGCACCGCCAAGCGGATGGCCACCGCGCTCGACGCCGACTGGCTCGCCGTGTCGGTGGACGTGACCGGCGCCGCCGCCTCCGCGCCGTCACGACAGCGGGTCGCCGAGCACGTTCGGCTCGCCGAGCGGCTGGGCGCGGAAACGGCCACGCTCGCCGGCCAGGACGTGGCCGACACGGTCGTCGAGTTCGCCCGCTCGCGGAACGTGACGAAGATCCTCATCGGCCGCACACACCGGCCGCGCTGGAGACGGTTCTTCCTCGGCAGCGTGGTGGATGACCTCATCGAACGCGCCGGCAGCATCGACGTCTCCGTGATCCACGGCGAGGAGGATCCGCAGCCGACGACGCGGCCGGGCGTGATCAGGCGGCCGCGGATCGACACGGTCGCGATGCTCGAGGCCACGCTCGCCGTGGCTGCAGCAGCGGCAGCCGCCGGCCTGCTCCGCTGGTCGGGACTCTCCGACGCGGAAGCCAACACCGTGATGATCTTTCTCGCGGCGGTGGCGTGGTCGGCGTTCCGCCACGGGCGGCTGCCGGCGGTGATGGCGAGCGTGCTCGCCGTGTTGACGTTCGACTTCGTGTTCGTGCCCCCGACGCTGACGCTCGCCGTGAGCGACGTGCAGTACGTCTTCACGTTCGCGGTGATGCTTGCGATCGGCCTCGTGATCAGCACGCTCACGGCCCGGCTCCGCGGCCAGGTGGAGAGCACCCGTGAGCGGGAGCGGCGCACCGCGGCGCTCTATGAGCTCGGCCGACAACTCGGCGGCGTGTCCGGCCAGGACTTTCTCTCGGCCGCCGCCGCCCGGAAGGTGTCGGAGATCTTCGGCGGCGAGGTCGCGGTCTACCTCGACGAATCCCCTGCGCCGCCGGCGGTGGTCGCCGGCCGCAATACCGAGGTGGCGAAGCATCCCTTGAGCCTCCCGGCGGCGCAGTGGACGATGGCCCACGACCAGACGGCGGGCGCCGGCACGAACACGCTCCCCGCGGCCATCGCCTACTTCGTGCCGCTCGTGGGCTCGAGCCGCACGCTCGGCGCGCTCGGCGTGCGGGTGGCCGACATGAGCCGGCTGGCCGACCCGGAGGAGCGGCGGCTCCTCGACGCCTGTGCCTCGCAGCTCGCGCTCGCGCTCGATCGCGATCGGATGACGATCGAGGCTTCGGAAGCGCGGATCAGGGCGGAGGCCGAGGTGGTGCGCAGCAACCTGCTCGCCGGCGTCTCGCATGACCTTCGCACACCGCTGGCGGCGATCGCCGGCGCGAGCAGCAGCCTGCTCGGCGAGGGGGTCGTGGACGTTGCCGTGCGACGGCAACTCATCGAGACGATCGAGGCGGAGGCGCGGCGGCTCACGCGGCTTCTCGAGAACATCCTGCAGATGTCGCGGCTCGACGCCGGAGGCGCGATCCCGAACCTCCAGTGGCACGTGCTCGAGGAGGTCGTCGGATCGGCGCTGCACCGCGTGGGCCGCGGGCTTGCCGGACGCGAGGTCGCGATCCGCATCCCGGCCGACCTGCCGCTCGTGCACGTGGACGGCCTCCTCCTCGAACAGGTGTTCGTGAACCTGCTCGAGAACGCCGCGCGGCACACGCCCGTCGGCACCCACGTCACCGTCTCGGCGGCGGTGGATGGCCGCTATCTGCGGATCGCCGTCACCGACGACGGGCCCGGCCTGCCCGCGGGCACCGAGGAGCGCGTGTTCGACCGCTTCTTCCAGGCCGGCTCGGCCGCGGACGCGGGGCGCGGCACGGGCCTCGGGCTGGCGATCTGCCGGGCGATCATCGAGGCCCACCGCGGCTCGATCACGGCGGCCCGCCGTCCGGGCGGCGGCGCCGAGTTCGTGATCCGGCTGCCACTGGCCGACGACACTCCGCGAATCGTGGTGGAGTGACGTCATGACACCGCTCACCGTGCTCGTCGTCGAGGACCAGGAATCGATCCGCCGGTTCCTGCATGCGTCGCTCGCGGGAGCCGGGCACCGCGTGCTCGAGGCGGGAACGGCCGCCGCTGCGCTGCGCACGGCGCGCGAGTCGCCCCCCGATCTCATGATCCTCGACCTCGGTCTTCCCGATCGCGACGGCTTCGAGGTGCTCCGCGGGTTCCGGTCGTGGTCCCGGGCGCCGGTGATCGTGCTCTCCGCGCGCGACGGCGAGGCCGACAAGGTCGCCGCACTCGACGCCGGCGCCGACGACTACGTCACGAAGCCGTTCGGCGTGGGCGAACTGCTGGCGCGTATGCGCACGGCGCTGCGGCACCGCTCGCCCCCTGCGGATGCCGAGTCGATCGTGGCGGACCGGCTGCGGATCGACGTCGCCGCACGGCGGGTGAGCGTCGATGGCAGCGAGGTGCACCTCACGCCGCTCGAATACAAACTCCTCCTTACGCTCGCCCGATGCCCCGGCCGCGTGCTCACCCACCGCGTGCTGCTGCGAGAGGTGTGGGGCCCCGACGCCACACAGGAGGTGCACTACCTCCGCGTGTTCGTCGCCAGTCTGCGGCGCAAACTGGAGGCCGATGCGGCCCGGCCGCGGCTGATCATCACGGAGCCCGGCGTGGGCTACCGGTTCTCGGACACGTGACGCACGGCCGGCACGCCGTCACTCGACGGCCGGCACGGCCAATGCCTGCGGTGGCGGGGCCGTCTTCGCGACGCGGTCCCCTTGCACGACGCAGTGGACGAAGAACATCTTCGCGACGACCGGTCCGCTCAACACGAACGGATACGTATCGGGCTGCCCCATGCTGCGGGCCGTCTCGTTGAGCACGGCGGTGAGCCGGATCCAGGCGTTGATCCACTCCAGGAACGAGGACACCGCCTCGGGAGGCGACGGCGGCAGCGGCACGCTCGCCACGACGTCGGCGGTGAACGGCGTCACTCGGACGGGTGAATGGGAGATGTCGAGCCGGTAGAGCGTGGCCGTCTCGAGCGTCGAGCGGATGTGGAGATAGTGGGCCCACGTCTCCGCCCAATCCTCCCAGGGATGCGACGCGGCGTAGCTGCTGATGCAGCGGGCGGGCCAGTCGGGGGCCGGACCCTCGGCATAGTGCTTCTTGAGGGCCTCGCCGTAGTCGGCCCGCTCGTCGCCGAACACCTGCCGGAACGGCTCGAGCCAGTCGGTATCGCGGACGAGGAGGTCCCAGTAGTAGTGGCCGAGTTCGTGGCGGAGGTGGCCGATGACGGTACGATAGGGCTCTCGCAGGCTCTCGCGATTCTTCTCGCGGTAGTCATCGTCGGCCTCGGCCACATTGAGCGTGATCGCGCCCCCCATGTGCCCGGTCATCACCGACGGCTCACCCGGGAGCGATTCGAGGAAATCGAATGCCAGCCCGTTCTCCGGATCGCGACTCTTGGGCACGAGCGGGAGGCCGAGCCGCTGCAGCATCGAGACGACCCGCCGCTTCGCGGTTTCCAGATGGAGCAGTCGAGCGGGGTTCCGCGGCCGGTCGAGCGGCGGCACGGTGCGCGTGAGTCGGCACGACAGGCAGATTGCCGCCGGCTCGGACGCCGGCACGAGCCAGTTGCAACTCGACGCCGCGACGCGATGCGCACAGAGGCGGTAGAGCGGCGGCGGGTCGAGCGTTTCGCCGGAGACGGTCCAGAGCCCGTCGGGGGCGGCGGCGATGGCACCGAGCCGCCGCCGCAGTGGCTCGTAGGCGACCTCCGCCCCACAACCGAGACACCGCGTGTTCTCGAAGAACAGGGGCTGACCGCACGTGCACTCCGAAGGCTGCATCCGCCACTCCCGCCCGGGTGGTTCCTGCGCCGCGACGCCCCGCGGCCGACATCCCTCTATATACCACCGCATCCCGAAGCCGGCGTACCCCTGCGAAAGGCTTCAGGGATCGGGTAGTCTCACGTTCGACTGGTCCGGACATCCATCTCCCGCTTCCGAACGATGCCTGACACCGACGTCACGCGGCGGATGATCACGGTGGCGCTTCGCGCGCTGGACGCGACGGACGGCTTCGTCGCCGTGTTCACGACCGACGGCCGGGTCGATCACTCGGTGCATGCGTCCACGGGAAACCCAAGGGTCCGGCGACGACGAGGCGGTTCGCAGCGCGGCCACCGCGCTGACGGGCCTTCAGGCGGCGGCGATCGTGCCCGCGAGCCTGGGCGACCCGCGGGCCGCCGACGCGATGCGTCGGCTCGGCGCGTCGTCGCTGCTCGCGGCGCCGCTGGCGATGCCCGACGGCGGCATCCGCGGCGTGATCGCGATCTGGGATCGGCGACCCGGACGCTCCTGGCGGACGGCCGATACGGAAATGATTCACGCGGTCGCCGAGGCCCAGTCGGCGCTGCTCGTCCTGCGGGAGTCGGTGCTCACGGCACGAGCCGCGGAGTCACAGCGGCTCCGCCGCTCCCGCCTCGCCGAGCGCACGAGCCTCTTGAACGAGGCCCTCGCCCGGCCCGGATCGTTGCGCACCATGCTCGTGGCCGTGAGCAAGCACCTGCGTGAGTCGCTCGACGTCGCGGCCGTTCGAATCTGGACACTGGACCGGAGCGGTGCCCACCTCCGCCTCGATGCCTCGTGGGACGGTGACTCCCGGCTCGACGACAAGCCCGCGCGAATTCCCGTGGGAGAGACGCGCGTCGGCCACGTCGCCGCCACGCTCGTTCCCATCGTGGTGAACGAGATCGCGCAGGACCCACGCCGACACGACGCGGAGTGGCCCGAGAGCCAGGGGCTCAGCGCCTTCGCCGGTTTTCCACTCGTCATCGAGGGGCGGCTCCTCGGCGTGCTGGCCGCGGCGGCAACGCATCCGATCGACGACGATGTCCTGGACGTGCTCCGGTCGGCGGCCCACGACATTGCCGCCGCGATCCTGCGCAAGCTCGCGGAGGAGCATGTTCGCGTGAGCCAGGCCCGCAAGGCGGCCATCCTCCAGTCGGCGCTCGATGCGATCATCACGATCGACCACGAGGGCCGCGTGCTGGAGTTCAATCCCGCCGCGGAACGGATGTTCGGCTACACGCTCGGCGATGCGTTCGGTCGTCCGCTCGCCGAACTCATCGTTCCCCCGGCGATGCGCGACGCCCATCGCCGCGGCATGGATCGCTACCTCGAGACGGGCGAGGGCCCGGTCCTCGGTCAGCGGATCGAGATCGACGCCCTGCACGCCGACGGCACGACCTTTCCCGTGGAACTCGCGATCACGGTCGTTCCGCTCGACGGCCCCCCGGTCTTCACGGCGTACCTCCGCGACATTCGTGGCCGCCGCGCGGCGGAGGCCCTCATCCGCGACCGCGAGGTGCGACTCCAGTCGATCGTGGAGACGGCCGTCGACGGCATCATCGTGATCGACCAGCACGGGACCGTCGAATCGTTCAACCCCGCGGCCGAACGACTCTTCGGGTACGCCGCCGCGGAGGTGATCGGCCGTCCCTTGGCCACGCTGATGACGGCGGAGGACGTGCCCCTGCACCACGAGGCCATGCGGCAGTTCATCGAGACGGGCGAGAGCCACGTCATCGGCAGGCGCCGCGAGGTATCGGCGCGGCGGAAGGATGGCGAGGTCGTGCCCGTGGAACTCGCCGTCAGCGCGATGCGCATCGGCGAGGAGTGGAAGTTCACCGGTATCGTCCGCGGACTCAGCGAGCAGCGGCGGCAGGCCCGTGAGTTGGGGCGGACCAACGAGCTCCTGGAAGCCATCCGCAGCATCCAACGCCGATACGTCTCCGCGGAAGAGCCGCGAACGCTGTTCGACACCATGCTGACGGAGCTGCTCAGCCTGAGCCGCAGTGAGTTCGGCTTCGTGGGGGAAGTGCTGGCGGACGACGACGGACGTCCTTACATGAAGACGCTGTCGCTCACGAATATTT
>Ga0233425_10010992_pt1 | contig 10757 bp, 8 predicted proteins | sample Watercolumn_Towu_2_FD_181712 | JGI IMG/M metagenome (GOLD analysis project Ga0233425, IMG submission 181712) | Freshwater microbial communities from Lake Towuti, South Sulawesi, Indonesia - Watercolumn_Towuti2014_140_MG | ecosystem: Environmental > Aquatic > Freshwater > Lake | place: Indonesia...
TCGAGCAAACCGCCCGTACCGGCAGCGCCGCCGCTCGCGACGCCACCCGAGCCGGCACCGCCGCCCGCGACGCCGCCGCTGCCGCCGCCGGAGGTCGTGCCGCCCGCGCTCGCACCGCCGGAGCTCGCGCCGCCCGCGCTCGCGCCGCCGGAGCCGCTGCCACCCGAGCTCGAGTCGTCCGACCCGCAGCCCGCGAGCGCGACCACGAGCGCGAGGCCCGCGGAAATCCGGCGCAAGAGCTTGGGCGTCATGGCTTCTTCCGCGCTCCCAGCCAGGTAAGGTAGCGGACGCCCTGCCCCGCGTCCATCTCGACGCGCGTACCGTCGGCGCTGACCTTCCCGGTCGCGACGACCTCGAAGGTCGCGGGCTTCACCCAATCGGGGAACAGGTAGCTGCCGAGAGCGAGCCACTCGACGGCCGCGCCGGAGGGAAGGCCCAGGGTGTTCTCGACGCTCACGCGCGCCAAGGCCGGCTCGCCCGTCGCAGCGTCGATGATCGCGGCCTCGAAGGGGGAAAGGGCCCAGAGCGCGACCAGGGCGAGCTTCGGATCCGCGAACGCGTCGCGCACGCCCGCGGGGACCGGCAGCACGCGGAGCTGCTTGCCCAACGCGTCGAGCGCGACGTCCTCCACGTCGAGCTTCACCTGCGTGCCCGCCGCCACCTCGAGCGTGAGGCCGCCACTCGACACGGTCTGCGCGGGCGCGCCCTGCTTCTCGTGCCAGACCGTGAGCGTGGGACCGCTCGCCGGCAGGTCGAGCATCGTCAGGTCGCCGACCTGCACGCTGGTCGAGGTGACCGTCGGGAGCGCGAAGTAGAAGCTGGTGCGACCCGGTCGCCCGTGCGGCAGGGTCGAGAACTCCGTCGGCACGATGTTCTCGCCGATGACCACGCTGAAGGCGCCGCTCGCGTCCGACTCGCCGTACCAGCAGATCGACCCGCACACGCTGGTCGAGATCGCGGCGAGCGGGGCGCCGCTCGCGTCGACCGTGCGACCCTCGACCTGCATCACGCAGGTGGCGTTCGGGCCGTGGTCCTCGCTGCACGGTGCCTTGCCTGCGCTGCCGCCCGTGCCCTTGCCGCCGCCACCGCCGCTGCCGACCCCGGCGCCACCGCCCGTCGCGTCCGAGCTAGCCGCTTGCTCCCCGCAAGCGAGGCAGACGAGCGCCATGAAGACGGACCAGCGACCCAGCACCTCGCTCAGCCTAGGGCCAGCGCCCGCGATCGGCAACCGCCGGAGGGCCGAATCGGCGGCTCCGCGCTGCCCGAGTCGGACAGCGCTTCAGCGGAACAGGGCGCCGGTGTCGACGGACTCGACCATCCCCATCATCTCGATGGGCAGGTGGAACACCAGCTCACCCATGAACGTCCCTCGCCGTTCGCGCAGCCGCACCTGGGTCAGCCCGCAGTTGCCCATGCGCACGATGCAGACGCGCGGGACGGGCACGCAGACCAGCTGCTTGAAGAGCTGGAAGTTGATGCCGCCGTGCGCCACCACCAGCAAGCGCGCGTTCGCCGCGCGATAGGCGCTCTTCCAGCCCTCGATGAGCCGGCTCGCCCGCGCCTGAACCTGGTCGTAGCTCTCGCCGCCGAAGGCCGCGAAGTCGCCGAGCTCGGTCACGCGACGCTTCATCCAGTCCGGGTGCTCGCGCTCCATGTCCTCGCGCGTCAGTCCCTCCAGGTCGCCGGCGCGGATCTCGTGCAAGTCGGGCTCGACCCCCGCCGCGGGCCGCTCGCTCTCGCTGCACAAGATCTCCGCCGTCTGCCGCGCCCGCAGCAGCGGTGAGGTGAAGGCGTAGTCCCAGCCGATACCGGCCTTCGACATCCAGCGCGCGAGCTGCTTCGCCTGCGCGCGTCCGCGATCCGAGAGCGGGTAGTCGAGGGAGCCCTGCAAGCGCCCTTCGGCGTTGGCCTCACTCTCACCGTGGCGAACCAGCAGGATGTCCATGGAGCTCAGTTGCAGGACCCCTGGCTCGGCGTGGCACCACAGCTCGGCAGCTTCGGCGCCGGCGCGGCTCCGCAGCTCAGCACGTACTCGTGATCGCCGCCGTTGCAGCTGAACTTGGTGACGACGCCCCCGGACTTCAGCGTCGCGAAGTCCTGCGCGGTCACCGTCACCTGGTGGCAGTGCTGTGCTGTCCCGGTCGCGTCGTAGGTCTTCTCGACGCCCGCGAGGATGTCCGCCATCGGGACGCTGAGCGCGTGGCCGTGGTTGTTGGAGATCTTGGCTACGACGTCGTTCGAGCAGCTCGGCCCGCCGCCCCCGCCCGTGCCGCCGCTCGCGCTGCCCGCGCTGCCGCCCGCCGCGCCTCCGCTGCCTGCCGCGCCGCCCCCGCTGCCCGCCGCGCCTCCGCTGCTACCGCCGCCGGCGCCGCCGGCGCCGCTTCCGCCGCTGCCCCCGCTGCCGTCACTCCCAGCGTCGTCACCGCCGCATGCGGCGAGGAGGCCCACGCAGCCGAACAGGAATTGCTCGCGGGTCAGAAGCTTCATCCGGCGGAACGTAGCACGCGTCAGCGCGCCTTCGGCTCGAGCTCGGGGTTGACCTCGTGCGCGGTGGCCACGCCGGTGCACACGTATCCGTTGCCCATCGCGGCGCAGGTCACGTCGACCACGTCGGAGGCGCCGACGCGTCCGGCCGCGGCGAGCAGCCCGAGGCGCGCACCGTCCCGCGTGCAACCCTCGTGGCAGCGCGTGACGATGTCGCCCAGGCGCAGGTTCGCGCCCGGCATGTAGGGGACCTCGCGCACCAGGTCGGCGCGGCGCGGCGGCCTGAGCGGCACACCGGGCGCAGGCGCGAAGCTCACGCGGATGTGCCACGCCTCTTCCGCGCGTGGGGCATCGTCCTCGCTCATGACGCCGGAGACGAGCGGGCGGCGCACCAGCGTGTCGCCCGTCGGGCGCGCCACCTCGGTGTCGCAGGAGATGTCCAGGGTGGTCGAGCCCTCACCCGACCCGGAGACGCGCGAGCGGCAGCGGCGACCGATCAGCGCCTCGCCGCCGACGTCGGCCGCCTTCTCGCGGAGGGCTGCGACCAGCCGGGCCTCGCTGCAGTCGACGTCGACCAAGCGTGCCTCGGGCTCGGGGCGCTCGCCTTCGACCAGCGTGCAGCGCGCGGCCAAGCGGCCCACGCGCTCGTAGCCCGCGGGCATGTCCGCCAGCTCGAGCAGGTCCCGGGCACGCGCGACCCGAGGCTCGGCGTGACCTTCGAAGATCACGCCCCGCGTGGCGCAGCCCATCAGCGGCGCCATGGCGAGCAGCGCGGCGAGTCGGAGCGGATTCATCGCGGGCAGTCTAGCCACTTGCCCCACGCTTGCGAAGCCGTCACGGTGAGCGGCGTGCGGGAAGCCGCCTACCTCGCCCTGGGCACCCGGGAGCTCTGCCGGCGCGCCGAGGCCGCCGTCGCGGCCCTCGCCCGTTGCGAGGTCTGCCCCCGCAATTGCCGCATCGACCGGCTGGCGGACGAGAAGCGCGTCTGCGCGACGGGGCGCTACGCCCGTGTGAGCACCTGGTTCGCCCACCACGGCGAGGAGGACTGCCTGCGCGGCAACCGCGGGTCGGGCACGATCTTCTTCGCGTTCTGCAACCTGAAGTGCGTGTTCTGCCAGAACCATGACACCTCACAGGCGGGCCACGGGGCCGAGCTCGGACCCGAACGGTTGGCAAGCGCGATGCTCGACCTTCAGGCGCAGGGCTGCCACAACCTGAACTTCGTCACCCCGGAGCACGTCGTGCCCGAGATCCTCGAGGCGCTCCCCTTGGCCGTCGAGCGCGGGCTGCGCCTTCCGCTGGTCTACAACACCAGCGCCTACGACGCGCTCGAGTCCCTGCGCTGGATGGATGGCGTCGTCGACGTCTACATGCCCGACTTCAAGGTCTGGACCCGCGCGAGCGCCATCCGCTACCTGAAGGCAAAGGACTACCCCGAGGTCGCGCGGCGCGCGATTGCCGAGATGCACCGTCAGGTGGGCGCGCTCGAGCTCGATGCGAGCGGCCTGGCGACCCGCGGCGTGCTCGTGCGCCACCTGGTGATGCCCGGGTTGCTCGACGAGACCCGCGAGATCTTCCGCTTCCTCGCCCAGGAGCTCTCCCCAGACACCTACGTCAACGTCATGGGCCAGTACCGCCCGGAATACCGGGCAGCGGAGCACCCCGAGATCGCGCGCCGCCCCAGCGCGGCCGAGATGGCTGAAGCCCGGCGCCTGTTCTTCGACGCCGGGCTCCGGCGCATGGATGAGCGGCGGCCAGCGCGCTTCCTGGACTTGATCTGATCACTCCCCGCGCTTCTTGCGCATCCCCGGCGTCACCTTGCCGGGGTCGTCGACGGCGCGGCGGATGGCGCCTCTTCCAAAGCGTTCCTCGATGGCGTCGAGGGCGGGTCCCAAGCGGTCGACGGGCCGCCGCGGCGCGAAAAGCTCGAGCTGAGCGCGGTCCTTCTGCTCGAGTCCCGAGAGCGAGACGCCGAGCAGGCGCACGGGCTCGGCGAGCGCGGCCTGGTCCCAGAGCTCGAGGGCCGTGCCGCGGATCAGGGCGCCGTCGTCCGTCGGCTCGGTCAGGGTCTTCCTGCGAGTGAGGAGCGGATAGATGGGCTCGGCGTCCTCGCCCGGCAAGCGCGCCTCGCGCACGCCGCGCCGCTGCCCGAGCTTCATCTTCAGGGTGACCACGCGACCGTGGTAGCCGTCGTGACGCACCCTCCGCGCCACCGCCTCGGCGTGCGCGGTGAGCACCGCGCTCACCACCTCGCGGTCGAGCACGTCGCGCTCGAAGGTGCTCTCCTCACCGTAGCTCTTGGGCTCGCGCTCGCTGACCACGTCGCGCGGGTCCTCGCCGCGGGCCAGCGCCTGCAGGTCCCGCGCCTGCTCGCCCAGCTCACGCTCGAGCGTGCCCGGGTCGAAGCGCGCGAGGTCACCGATGCTGCGGATGCCGAAGCGCGCGAGGCGCTCGCCGAGCACGGGCCCGACACCCCAGATGCGCCGCACCGGCAGCGGATCGAGCATCCAGCGCACCGCCTCGGGCGGCACCAGCAGGAGGCCGTCCGGCTTGCCGAGCGTGCACGCGATCTTCGCCACCTGCTTGGTGGGCCCGACGCCGACGCTGACGGGTAGATCGACCGCCTCGCGCACGCGGCGCTTGAGCAGGCGCGCCAGCTCGAGGGGACCGCCGAAGAGCCGCACCGAGCCGGTGATCTCGAGGAAGGCCTCGTCGAGCGCCACCGGCTCGATCTCCGGCGTGACCTCGGCGAACACGGCGTGGACCTCGGCGCTCACCCGCGAATACTTCTCGATGTCGCTCGCCACGAAGATTCCATCGGGGCAAAGCTCGCGCGCGCGGAAGCCCGGCATCGCCGAGCGCACCCCGAAACGCCGCGCCTCGTAGGAGGCCGCCGCCACCACGCCGCGCGGGCTGGTCGCGCCCACGATCACGGGTTTGCCTCTGAGCTCGGGCCGGTCCCGCTGCTCGATGGACGCGTAGAAGGCGTCCATGTCCGCGTGCAAGATCCAGCGCTGGGCCATGCGGGCGGGAGAAGCGTTCCCCGCGGCGGGCAGTGCGTCAACGCGGGGCGTCTCGCCTCGCGGCCGCTCCTGCCTTATACGGGCTCGCCATGCGCCGCTTCCGGACCGCAGCCCTTCCCCTCGGACTCGCGCTCGCCGCCTGGGCGTGCGCCGAAGCAGAACCGCGCGAAGAAGTGTCGACGAGCCCCGCACCGCTCGTGACGAAGCGTGCCGCGTACTACGTGGTGCTCTCGGGACCTCCCGCCGTCGAGCGCATCCCGGTCGGGGTCGACGCGCGCTCGGAAGAAGCAGCCGCCCACCTGCTGCCGCGCCTGCGCGAGCTCGAGACCGCGCACGCCGTGCTCCGTCCCGTCCTCGAGCAGCAGGGCGCCGTGGTCATCGCGGACCTCACGCTCCTCGCCAACGTCATTCAGGTGCTCGCGACCCCGCAACAGTTGGAGCGCATTCGGCGTCTGCCCGGCGTCGTGCGCGTCGAGGAGGTTCCCCTCGTCTACCCCACCCTGGCCTCGCTCCTGCCGGTCGTCGGCGCGCCTGAGGTCTGGTCGAAGAGCACGCCGCTCGCCGGCGAGGGCGTTACCGTCGGCGTCATCGACTCCGGCCTGGACTACACCCACGCGCACTTCGGCGGTCCCGGCACCACGGCGGCCTACACGGGCAACAACTCGAAGATCCTCGAGCCGGGCACCTTCCCCACGACCCGCGTCGTCGGCGGCTGGGACTTCGTCGGCGACGACTACAACCCCAGCGCGAACAACGACGTGCCCGTACCGGACCCCGACCCGCTCGACTGCACGAAGCCGGAGAGCATGGCCGTCGCCGGCGGTCACGGCACCCACGTCTCGGGCATCGCGGCCGGCAACGGCGTCGCCAAGAACGGCAGCGCCTACCTGGGCCCCTATGACGTGAGCTTCAACCCCACGGCGTTCAAGATCGCGCCCGGCGTCGCGCCCAAGGCGAAGCTCTACGCGCTGCGCGTGTTCGGCTGCGACGGCGCCACCACCATGCTGGGCGCCGCCCTCGAGCGCGCGGCCGACCCGAACCAGGACAACAAGCTCGACGACCGGCTCGACGTGGTCAACGGCTCGCTCGGCACGGGCTACGCTCTCTCTTCGCCGGTCACGGCACAGATCGTGAAGAACCTGACCCAGGCCGGCACCCTGGTGGTGGCCGCCGCGGGCAACGACGGGCAGACCTTCTTCGCCACCGGCTCGCCGGGCTCCGTCCCCGAAGTGCTGAGCGTCGCCGCCAGCGCCGACAACGAGTTCTTCTCGCTCAGCGTGACCAGCGTCTCGTCCGGCGCGAGCAAGTTCGCCGCGGCCGAGGGCGGCTTCACCAAGCTCCTGAACGACACCGGCCCCATCAGCGGCACGCTGGTCGCGAGCCAACCCGCCAACGGCTGCTCGCCGTTCTCCAACGCAGCGGCCATCGCCGGCAAGATCGCCCTGATCGATCGCGGGGTTTGTCCCTTCGTGACGAAGTTCAACAACGCGGTCACGGCCGGCGCCATCGCGGCGGTCATCGTGGACGACGAGGACGATCCCCTGCCCTTCGCCATGGGCGGCGGCGACCCGGGCTCGGTCCCCATCCCCGGCGTGATGATCCGCCTCGCGGACGGCCAGACCATCAAGCAGATCTTGGCCCAAGGCGCGCTCATCGCCGGCCTCGACCCGAGCGACAAGTACACCGGCGTGGGCTCCGAGCTCCTCGCCGGCTTCAGCTCGCGGGGGCCGAGCGCCACCGACGCGCGGCTGAAGCCCGAGATCGCGGCGCCCGGATTCTCCATCGACTCGGCGCGTGTCGGCTCGGGGAGCGAGCCGCGCCGCTCGCAAGGCACGAGCCAAGCCTCGCCCGTGGTCGCCGGCGCGGCCGCGCTGGTGCGGCAGGCGAGCCCCAACTTCTCGCCCATGGAGGTCAAGGCTGCGCTGATCAACAGCACCGAGAAGCTGGTCGATCTCCAGTCGCTGCCCTACCAGACCTCCATCGTGGGCAGCGGGCGCGTCGCCGTGGAGCGCGCCGTCCAGCAGCGCGTGACCGCGGGCGCCGACGTCGCTGCGGGCGAGGTCGGCGTGGCTTTCGGGGCGGTGGTGAGCGAGGTACCCACGAAGGTCGAGCGCAGCGTGAGCGTGAAGAACCACGGCACGGTCGAGGTCACCCTCGACGCGAAGGTCGAGCCGACCCACGAGCTGCCGGGGCTGAGCGTGTCGCTCGAGCCAGCGCAGCTGAAGGTCGCGGCAGGCCAGAGCGCGACGGCGAAGCTCGTGCTCTCGCTCGACCCCGAGAAGCTCGGCGGCCCCGGGCCCGATCCCGGCACCGCGCCCACCCAGAGCCAGGTCGCGCGCCAGTACTTGAACGAGGCGAGCGGCAACCTGCGCCTGTCCCACGCCGGCGGCGGCGCGGAGGACGTGCTCGTGCCGTATCACGGCAGTGTGCGCGCGGCGGCGAAGCGCAGCGCGAAGCTCGAGAAGACCTGCTCCCTGGGCGCCACGGTGGACGTCGCCCTCGATGGCCCTTCGGCGCACCCCGAACCCGTGGTGACGGCATTCCAGCTCGGCACGCTGGACGACGAGCGCAGCGAGTCCGCCACGAACCCCGCCGTCGCGGCCATCGATCTGCGCGCGGTCGGCGCCGCGACCGATCTCGCGTCGGCCACGAGCTTCGACGAGGCGCAGGTGTTCTTCGCCGTGGCCGTGAGCGGGAGCTGGACGACGCCGGCGCGGGGCCCGCTCAGCGTGGTCAAGGTCGAGGTCGACTCCGACAACGACGGCAGCGCCGACTACGAGATCCGCGCCGAGCCCCGCAACAAGCAGTTCGTGTACCGCGACGCGCTCGCCTCCGCGACCTACGCCAAGGGCAGCGAGCAGCGTATCCGCCGCCTGCCTCTGAACCTGGTCGCGCCCGACGTCGCCAAGACCCACCCGTTCCACAACTCGGTCCTGGTGTTCACCGCGCTGTTGAAGGATCTGGGCGTCAGCGCCGAAAACCCGGTGTTGTCCTACTTCGGCGCCAGCGAAGATCCGGTGAAGCTCCTCGAGGGAGAGCAGACCGCTTGGGCGACCTTCGACGCGAAGAAGCCCCTGGTGGACGCCGTCCCGCACGGCAAGGACGGCCTGCCGCTCTTCGTCGGGCCCGGGCCCGTGAAGGTGAACGTGTCCGCCGGCCAGGGTCCCCTCGACCTCCTGCTCCTGCACCACACCAACGTGGCCGGCTCGCGCTTCGAGGTGGTGAGCGTCGCGGCCCAACCTGCCGGCAACCTCACGCTCGCCGCGGCGGCGGCCGCAGGGAGCGTCGTAGCCGGCGAGAGCTCCGACATCACGTTCACGGTGACCAACTCGGGCGACCAGCCGGCGCCGGCCGTGAAGCTCACGGGCACCCTCGCCGGCGGCACGCTGATCTCAGCGACCGCGACCCAGGGCGCGTGCAAGCCCGACGCCCTCGACTGCTCGCTGGGCGTGCTGGCCGCCAAGGACAGCGTCATCGTCACTGCCAGCGTGCAGGCCGAGGCAGGCGAGATCCTGAGCGCTGACGCCACGCTGACCAGCGAGCTCGCGTGCGAGCCGGACAAGGGCGACAACACCGCGAAGGCCACGCTCGCGATCACGAGCCCGAAGAAGGCCGAGCCCAAGCTGTTCCACCCCGGCGGCGGCTGCGCTTGCCGCAGCGCCGCGCCCGCGGGCCGCGGTGCCTTCGGCTGGCTCGCGCTCGCTCTGCTGGGCCTCGCGGCGCTCAGGCGGAAGGGCCGCTGACGCTGGCGGCCTCGGCCTGAGCCTTCACTCGCGCCCGGGTCGCCTCGGCCAGGGCCTCGTGGGCGCGCTCGAAGTCGGCGCGCGCCGAAGCGATGCACTCGTCGGCGGCGCGGATCTCCTGCTCGACCGCGGCGACCTCCGCCCGCGCCTTCTCGAGGTCCGCCGCCACCTCCCCGCGCGGCTCGGTCAGCGCAGGCCCCGGCTCCACGCCGCGCTCCCGCAGGAACGCCGCGCGCTCGGCCTCTACCGCGGCGAGCGAGCCTGGATCGCGGCTCGCCCTGGTGCGCGCGTCGGCGAAGGACTTCTCCAGCGCCAAGAGGTGGCGCACCAGGTTGGTGCGCGCGCCCAGCATCTGCCACGCCGCCTCGCGCTCGTGCTCGGCGAGCTTCAGCGCGGTCTCCGCCTCGTGCCGCACGACCAGGGCCTGGGCCTCCCGCGCGTAGGCCTCGCGCAGGAGCTCGAAGGCGATCTCGCGCGGGTCGCGCCGCTCGCGGTAGCCGCTCACTTGATGACCGTGGCGCAGCCGAGCTGGATCTCGATCTTGGCGAGGTAGTCCGCCTTGACCTTCGCGCACGCGCTCGGGCAGAGCACGATCTTCTTCGGCGTCGTGCTGGTGTAGTACCAGTCGCCACCGCTCGCGCAGTCTTGGGTCTGCTTCAGCGTCTCGAGGCTGCCGCCGCCCGGGGTCAGCGCCACGTTCACCAGGTTGAAGGCGATCTCGCCCTTCTGCACCTTCTCCGGGATCTCGAACTCGCAGGGCAGTGCCTGGCCGCGCACCTTGGCGAGCGCGTCCTGAAACTCCTTCTGCACGTTGGTGCTCGAGACCAGGATGGCGCTGGTGCTGCCGCCGGCCTTGGCGACCGCGTTGGCGAAGGCCTGGTCGACGCCAGGCAAACCGATGACGTAGGTCGCGACGGGAGGGCTGAAGGCGTAGCCGGCCGTCGCGAGCTTGGCGATCTCGGCGGTCGAGGTCGGGTCGATGCCGCCGCAGTCGGCAGCGGGGCCCGCCGGGACGCCGTCGGTCACCAGCAACACCGCCGAGGCGTGCCCCGGGTTGTTCTGCGCGATCTCGATGCCCTTCAGGATGGCGCCACCGAGGGCGGGATACACCGGAGTGCTGAGGCCGTCCGGTACCGCGGCGGCGAGCGCGGTCTCGATGGCGCTGGCGTTGCCGGGCAGGAGGGCGAACGGAGTATCCGGGTTCGAGTAGGCTTTCTGGTCGCAGACCGGCGTCGCGTCGACGGCGCGCGGGAAGAACTTCAGCCCGACGTAAACGCCGGCCGAGGCCGTGTCCTTCACGAACGCGACGAGCCCGGCCTTGGCGGCGTCCCACTTGGAGCCCAGCATGCTGCTCGACTTGTCCATGGCGATGAACAGGTGCAGCGGCGTGCTCACCCCCTGCTCGCTCGTGTAGAAGCAGCCGGCGTCGGGGTCGATGGCGTCCGAGCCCGAGTCCATCACGAGGCCGCCGCTCCCCGAGGTCGCGCCGACGTTGATCAGGCCGCCC
>Ga0233425_10010993_pt1 | contig 10755 bp, 9 predicted proteins | sample Watercolumn_Towu_2_FD_181712 | JGI IMG/M metagenome (GOLD analysis project Ga0233425, IMG submission 181712) | Freshwater microbial communities from Lake Towuti, South Sulawesi, Indonesia - Watercolumn_Towuti2014_140_MG | ecosystem: Environmental > Aquatic > Freshwater > Lake | place: Indonesia...
CTTCAACGCCGGGAAAACCACCGACGGAAAACCGCCCGGCCACGCCACCATCAAGATCCGCCCCCGGAACGCATATGAACTACTTGGACTCCGACGACCTGTTGGGAATCAATTTGGCAAGAGCTGAGAGGAACCCGCCTGTGTATCACACGGCCGTGATGCCAGACGAGGTGATCGCGCTTCTGCGCCCGGCGCCCGGCATGCTCATTCTTGACGGCACGATTGGCGGCGGGGGGCACAGCGAGCGGTTTCTGGCCGATGGCGCCGAGGTGATTGGTCTGGATCAGGATGGTGATGCCATTTGCGAAGCGCAGCGTCTGACGGAGCGCCACCCCGGGAGAATCCGCCTCGTCCGTTCAAACTTTCGCAATGCCGCCCAGGTGCTTGCCGATCTGGGCGAGGAGCGACCGCTTGGGGGGATTCTTCTCGATATCGGCGTATCCTCACGCCAGCTCGACGACGCCACGCGCGGATTTGCCTTCATGAAGGACGGACCGCTGGACATGCGCATGGGTGCCTCGACGGGAAGCACCGCAGCGGAGCTCGTCAATACGCTTTCGGCGGTGGAGCTTGCAAAAATTTTCCGCGAATACGGCGATGAGCCCCGCGCCAGCCAGGTCGCCGGGAGGATCGTGTCCCTACGGGCGGAGCATCCCTTTGAGACGACATTTGACCTTGCCGCGGCCGTATCATCGGTCGTGCCCCGGACGGGGGGGCGTCATCCCGCGACGCGGATATTTCAGGCCCTCCGGATTGCGGTCAATGACGAGCTGGGAGCACTCCGCGATGCGCTCGAGGCGCTCCCTGCGCTCATGGCACCGGGAGCAAGGTTTGCGGTCATCACGTTCCACTCGCTGGAGGACCGGATTGTGAAGCACTTCTTCCGGGATCGCAGTCAGGAATGGGTTGACCGGCCCGAGTGGCCGGAACCACGCCGCAATCCGGACCGAATTTTCCGCCTCCTCACACCCCATCCGATCGATCCGGGTGTCGAGGAGATCGAATCCAACCCGCGCGCCCGCAGTGCAAAGCTGCGGGTCGTCGAAAAACTCAAAGAACCCTCATTATGAATTCCTCAGTGAACCGCCGAAAACAGGTGAATCCAGTCCACGTTCCCTCGCTGGTCCGGTGGCTGCTTATTGCGCTTTTTGCCGGAAGCGCGGGGCTGGTTTACGTTTACATCAAGAACCAGCAATTTGCGCTTGGGGAGGAGATCCGACAGGTGGAGCGGCGGATCCGCGAGGTGCGCGCCGCGAATGAGGTGCTCCTGGCGCGCGTGACGGAGCTCTCCTCACGCCGCACCCTTCAGCAGCGAGTGGCGGACGGGTTCATCTCCGTCAAGCCCATTCAAGACATCGCAATTGCGCGACTCACTCCGCCGGTTGAAGCGGTTCGTGACGGCGTGATCCGGACGGCCTTCAACGAAAGGCGCCGCCAATGAGGTGGACGGCACGAACGCGCACCGGAATCGCCTGTGCGGTCGTTGCCCTGATCTTCACCGCCTTCTCGCTCCGCCTCGTTCATGTCCAGGTGGCCATGCACAACGAGTATGCGGCCCTGGCGGCCCAGAAGCACACGATGCGGCAGACCATCCACGCGCGGCGGGGATTGATATTCGACAGGAATGGCGAGCTGTTGGCCTCGAATCTTCCCGTTCGAACGGTGGTCGCGGACGGCTCACACATCAAGGACGCCGCAGCGATCGCGGCAATCGCCGCACCGTATCTTGAGATGGACGAGAAGGAACTCGCCTCAAAAATCAACACCGACCGGAAGTATGTCGTCGTCAGGCGCGGTGTCGCCGAGGACAAGGCCCAGGAACTTGCGAAATCATTGCAGAATGCCGGGCTCCGCGGATTCTATTATGAGCCCGATGCCGTTCGATTTTATCCCAACGGTCAGATGCTCGGCCATGTGCTCGGGTTTCTGGATCACGACGGGAGCGGGATTCAGGGGGTTGAGTTGACCATGAACAACTCGCTGCGTGGCACCGATGGATTCCGCTACATCGAGCGGGACAGGACTGGCAAGGAGATCATGCTTTACCGTGGGCAGGAAGAACCTGCGAGGAACGGCCAGAATGTGCATCTGACCATTGACATGGGCCTTCAGGCGATTGTGGAGGAGGAACTCGACACGGCTTTTAATGATTTGAAGCCGGAGAACGCGATTGCACTGATGCTCGATCCGAAGACCGGGGAAGTCCTGGCCATGGCAAGCCGGCCGTGTTTCGATCCGAACGAGCCCGGGGATGCAAAGCCCGAGCAGATGAAAAACCGGGCTGTCATTGACATGGTTGAGCCTGGTTCCACGTTCAAGATTGTGGTCGCCTCGGGTGCGCTCAACGAGGGAACGGTAGACACCAGGTCGACGATCTTCTGTGAAAATGGTCGTTTCGCCTATGGCGGATTCATTCTCAAAGATCACAGCGGCTACGGCTCGCTGAGTGTGCACGACATTCTCGTCCACTCATCAAACATCGGTTCGGCCAAGATGGCACTCATGATGGGAGGGGACAAGTTCTACGAGTATGTTCGGCGGTTTGGCTTTGGCGAGCGGACCGGCATTGAGCTTCCGGGCGAAATTCCCGGCCTTGTTCACCCTCCACACCGGTGGGACAAGCTGACAATCACGCGGATGCCCATGGGGCACGCACTGGCCGTGACTCCGCTCCAGATGACGATGGGTATGTCAGTGATCGCAAACGGCGGCCATCTCATGGCACCCCGGATTGTCCGTTCGGTCGAGGACGAGGACGGAAATGTCACGCTCGACAAGACGCCCAAAGTGATCCGGGATGTCATTCCCGCCGAGACCGCCCGGTATGTGAGCGATGCCCTGACGGAGGTGGTCAGCAAGCGGGGAACGGCGCAGCTCGCAAAGGTGGCCGGCTTCACCGTTGCCGGCAAAACCGGAACCGCGCAGAAGGTGAGCCCGGCCGGAGGTTACGCACCCGGGGAGTACGTTGTCTCGTTTGTGGGTTACATGCCGGCGGAGGATCCCCGTTTTGTGTGTCTCGTGATGATCAACAATGCCGCAGTTGCGCCCGCATTGAACTACGGCGGAACGGTGGCGGCGCCGATCTTCTCGCGGATCGCCGAGAAGGCCGCGCGATATATGAACCTGGTGCCGTCCCTCCGGGCCGAGCCCATTGGAGCGACGCCCCTCGCTCTTGGAAATGTCGTGGAGGACCGGTCAAACTGAAGCCATGAAACTGAACGAGCTCCTCGACGCAGCCGGATTCTCCAGGGTTCCCGCGAACCCCGAGATCACCGGACTTTGCTATGACTCGCGACGGGCTGGGTCCGGGAGCCTCTTCTTCGCGCTGCCCGGAGCGAAGTTTGACGGGCTGGCATTCGCCCGGGATGCGGTCGCGCAGGGTGCAGCTGCAATCGTCGCAACGAGTGACCCCGGCGACATGGCCGTGCCCGTCGTTCGCGTCGACAATCCCCGGGCCGCGATGGGACGGATCGCCTCGGTCTTTCACGGGCATCCGGGCAATTCCCTGAAGTGCATTGGCGTCACCGGCACGAACGGCAAGACGACGACGACATTCCTCATCCGTCACCTGATGGAGTCGGCCGGCTGGGCCTGTGGCCTGGTCGGAACGGTCGGCTACATGATCGGTGGCGGGGAGATTCCCGCCCCGCGGACGACGCCGGAGTCGGTCGAACTCCAGGCAATGCTGGCGGGAATCCGGGACAGTGGCGGACGGGCCGTTGCGATGGAGGTATCCAGCCATGCTTTGGTCCAGAACCGTGTGGACGGAATCGCCTTCGATGCGGCCGTGTTTACGAACCTCACGCAGGACCACCTTGATTTTCATAAGACGATGGATGCGTATTTTGATGCCAAGGCGTTGCTCTTCGAAGGCATGGCGCTCCAAACCGCCAAGAGTGGGCGAGCCATCATCAACGGCGACGACCGCTACGGACATCTATTGATCGAGCGCCTCCCGAAGGGTCTCAAGTGCGTGACGTTTGGCCGCGGGGTGAACGCCGACTTCCGGGCCAGCGCGGTCCGTTTTGACGCGGCGGGAACCGTGTTCCAACTTGATGCGAGGGGGAAGAGCTATCTCGTCCGCCTGCCTCTCATCGGTCTTTTCAACATCTACAACGCGCTCGGAGCACTCGCTGCCGCGACATCCTGCGGCGTGGAACTTCGGGCATCCGTCGCCGCCCTCGCATCCGCACCGCAAGTGCCGGGCCGTCTGGAGCGGGTTCCGGCCAAGCGCAATTTCCATGTTTATGTGGACTATGCGCACACCGACGACGCGCTTCGAAACGCACTGAAGACGCTCCGCGAGCTTCAACCGGCCCGGTTGATCACGGTTTTCGGTTGCGGAGGGGACCGCGACCGCGCGAAGCGTCCGCTCATGGCTGCGGCGAGCGCGGAGTTTTCGGATTTCACGGTGCTCACTTCCGACAATCCGCGGAGCGAGGATCCGCTCGACATTCTGCGCGAGGTGGAGGCGGGGATGAAAAACGCACCTTACGAAAAAATCGCCGACCGCGAAGCGGCGATCCGCCACGCCATCCAGATCGCGGCACAGGGAGACATTGTTCTCATCGCCGGCAAGGGTCACGAAAAGTACCAGGAATTTGCTGCCGGCAAGGTTCCGTTTGACGATGTCGCCGTCGCCGCGAAGGCGATCGCCGGAAAGCGCGCAGACGTGTGAAATATGGACCCCTTGACCTTAACTGAAATCGCCGAGATGGCGGGTGCGCGGGTTCTGAAGGCGGGCGATGCGCTCATCACATCGGTCAGCAAAGATTCCCGGACGGCTGGACCGGGCGATCTTTACGTGGCGCTCCGGGGGGCGAACTTTGACGGGAATGACTTTGCGGCCGACGCCCTTGCGAGGGGGGCGGCTGCTGTGCTTGTGGATTCCACGGATACGGCTTCGCGCCTCGACGGTCCGGTCCTGCTGGCCGAAGACGGCCGTGCCTCTCTGCAAAGGCTTGCCGGTGCGTGGCGGCAGAAGCTTCTATTGAAGGCGGTCGGCATCACGGGAAGCAGCGGGAAGACGAGCACAAAGGAGTTCGCGGCAGGCGTTCTCGGAACCCGTTACCGCGTTGTGAAGACCGCGGGGAACTTGAACAACCACATCGGCGTGCCCCTCTCGATCCTCGCAGCGTCCAAGGCCGACCGGGCTGCCGTTTGGGAAGTCGGGATGAACCATGCCGGTGAGATCGCTCCGCTTGCGGCCCTCTGCAGGCCGGACATTGCCATCATCACGAACATTGGCGTCGCGCACATCGAGAATCTGGGATCCCGCGACGCCATTGCCGTCGAGAAAGGTTCCCTCGCCGAGGCCGTCGGTCCCCGGGGCGTTGTCATTCTCTCTGCCGATGACGACAAGTCGGACTCGATTGCCTGCCGGTGCCGGGCCCGCGTCGTCCGGACCGGAATCTCCGGCGGGCAAATCTCCGCGGCATCGATGGTTGAGTCCGACACGGGATGTCATTTCGACGTGATTCATGAAGGAGACCGTTTCCCGGCGCGGATCCCGGCGAACGGCGAGCATATGGTCCGCAATGCGCTGCTCGCCCTAGCGGCAGGGCTGGAAATGGATGTTCCCCTTGAGGAGGGAATTTCGGGCCTTGCGGGAACCCACCTCGCGTCGGGCCGGCAGCAGCGGCGGAACGTTGGTGGAGTGATCTTTCTCGATGACACCTACAACGCGAATCCGGATTCGATGGAAGCGGCCTTGAAAATGCTCCGCGCGCTTCCCGGTGCCGGCAGGAGAATTGCTGTCCTTGGAATGATGGGCGAGCTCGGCAGCTACGCAGCGGAGGGTTACGAGCGCACCGGTCGCGCGGCTGCAGTCGGTGCGGATATTCTGGTTACTGTCGGACGTGAGGCTGCGGCGGCGGCGGCGGCGGCCCGGGCGGCGGGTCTGGGTCGGATTCACGAAGTCGCGGACACTGCGTCTGCGGCACTGATGCTGAAGAATCTTGCGAGGCCCGGGGACTTGGTTCTCGTGAAGGGTAGCCGGGCGGCGCGAATGGAGGCCGTCATCGAACATTTTCAAGGCTGATGCTCTACTATCTTTCGGAACTGACGCGGTGGGATGCGGGGAGCGATTTCTTCAAGGCGTTCAACGTTTTTTCCTACATTACATTCCGTGCGATCTGCGCGGGCGTGACCGCCTTTTTGATCAGCCTGGTTTTTGGAAACTGGCTGATTCGGAAGTTGATCTCGCTGAAGTTCGGCCAGCCGATCCGGAGCAAGGAGGAGGTTCACAAGCTGTACGAGCTGCACGGTGCAAAGAAGGGCACGCCAACGATGGGCGGAATCCTCCTGGTGGGATCCATCGTGATTTCGACGCTTCTCTGGGCGCGGCCCGAGAATCCATTTGTTTGGGTTGTGCTGACCAGCACCGTCTTTCTCGGGGCGATTGGGTTTTACGATGACTGGCTCAAGGTGACCAAGAAAAGCTCGGCCGGGATCAGCAGCCGGTTGAAGTTTGCGCTCCAGTGTCTGCTGGCTGGCGGATTCACGCTCTACTTCCTGAGGGACCCCAAGGTGTCCGAGGTTGGGCAGCAGCTTTTTGTCCCGTTCTTCAAGGATCCGATTGTCTTCAGCATGGGGGCGTTCACATTCCTCTTCTACCTTCTTGTCATTGTCGGCACCTCGAACGCGGTGAACCTAACGGACGGGCTCGACGGTCTGGCCACCGGCTGCACGGCGACGGTCGCCGCTGCCTACGCTGTTCTTGTCTACCTTGCGGGGAACTTCAAGGCGGCCACCTACCTTCAACTTCCCTTCGTCGTCTACTCCGGCGAGCTGACGGTTTTGTGTGTTGCGCTGCTCGGGGCCTGTCTGGGATTTCTCTGGTGGAACGCGCATCCGGCCCGTGTCTTCATGGGCGACACGGGTTCACTCGCGATCGGCGGGATGCTGGGTGCGGTCGCAATCTGCTGCAAGCAGGAGTTGCTCCTCGTGATTGTCGGGGGCGTTTTTGTGATCGAGGCCATGTCGGTGATTCTCCAGGTGGCGAGCTTCAAACTGACGGGGAAACGGATCATCAAGATGTCGCCGCTGCACCACCACTTTGAGCTGAGCGGTTGGAAGGAAAATACGGTGATCGTGCGCTTCTGGATCATGTCCGTGCTCTTCGCGCTGCTCGGTCTCGCAACATTGAAACTGCGTTGAGAAGATGATCTACAGCGGAAAAAATGCGGTGGTATTGGGGTTGGGGCACAGCGGCCAGGCGGCGGCCATGCTCCTTCATGAGGAGGGTGCCTTTGTCACCGTCTGCGAAAGTCAGGAGAGCGACGAGACCCGTGCCAGGGCGGGATCGCTGCGGTTGCGGGGCGTCAACGTGCTCCTCGGTGCGGAAGCCGAATCGGATCCGGCAAGGTATGATATCGCGGTGATCAGCCCGGGAATTGATCCCGGTGTGCCGCTGGTGCGGAATGTGGTCGCGAAGGAGATCCCGGTCATCGGAGAGCTGGAACTCGCCTTCACCGAATGCTCGTGCCCGGTTGTAGCCATCACCGGAACCAATGGAAAGACGACGACGACCGAGTTGACGACGTCAATCCTGCAGCATGCGGGGGTGCGGACGATGGCGAGCGGAAACATCGGCCTGCCCTTCTCCACGGCTGTGCGGCAGAGTCACGAACTCGACGTCATGGTGCTCGAGGTGAGCTCGTTCCAGCTTGAGACCATTCGGACCTTCCGGCCGCAGGTTGCAGCCTGGCTGAACCTGAGTCCGAACCATCTCGACCGCTATTCCGGTATGAGCGATTACCGTGCGGCGAAGCTGAGGATTTTTGAGAACCAGACGGCGGACGACATTGCTGTTTTGAATGCGATCAACGATCTCCCGCCGCTGGCGGCGCGGACGGTGACATTCAGTGCCGTCGAAGGCGCCGCGGATTTCACCCTTGACGGAACGTTGATCCGCTACCGCGGGAACCCGGTCATCGACCAGGGGGCCACCTCGCTGGCCGGAGTGCACAATGCCGAGAACTTGATGGCCGCCCTGGGCATCGGGCTATCGCTTCATGTTGACCTTGAAAAACTGGCCGCCGGGGTGGGCGGCTACGCGCCGCCATCGCACCGGTGTGAATTTGTTCGCGAGCTTGATGGGATTAGCTGGATCAACGATTCGAAGGCGACGAATCTCGACGCCATGGAGAAGGCGATACGCTCCCAGGACCGACCGGTTGTTCTGATCGCCGGCGGGAAGGACAAGGGTTTTGAATTCGACGCGATCGCGCCTGTCGTTCGTGAGCGCGTCCGGGCCGCGGTGCTCATCGGCGAAATGAAGGAACGGATCGCAAAATCATGGAGAGGCGTCGACTGTGCGAAGTGCGGGAGCCTTGAAGAGGCCGTGGGTTGCGCGCAGACCCTCGCCGAGTCCGGGGATGTCGTCCTCTTTTCGCCCGGAACGTCGTCGTTCGACATGTTCCGCAACTACGGAGAGCGCGGGAACCATTTCAAATCAGCAGTCCAACAACTCAGCAGCCAAAAGAAAACCAACATATGAAACAAAAAGTCACATCACGCCCGCCCACGCCGCGCCGCGTTCCCCGGAGGATCCCGATTCGCCGGACGACGCTTGAGGCGAGGGCGGCAACATACGAGGAGGAAATTGACGACTACGAGGGAGAGTCCGAGCCGAACATGCGGCTTTCGCACGCCTTCATCGTTGTTCTCGTGCTGCACGTTCTGGCGGTCGGCGGCGTCTTCGCGTTCAATTCGCTGAAGACACGTCCGTCCACGGCCGAGCGTGCGCCGAAAGCGGCGTCCGCCATTCAGCCGGAGCCCAAGGTTGAGACATCGGCCGCGAAGGCGTCACCGTCGGCGGTACCCGCTGCGGAAAAGACGGTCGCGCCCGAGAAGCAGGCGCCGGTCACCGAGGCGATCAGCTACACGGTCGTCGCGGGAGACACGCTCACCCGGATTGCCTCGTCGCACAAGACGACGGTCGACGCGATCGAGCGGGCGAACGAGATTGCGAGCGGTTCAACAATCCACGTCGGGCAGGTTTTGCGCATTCCCTCCACCGACGTCCCGAAGGTGACGACAACCGATGCGAAGGTCGCGATGGTTGCGGCAAAGCCGGTGGAGGCCGCCAAGGCTGCCGTCGCAAAGCCGGCCGCGCCGGCTGCGGAGAAGAAGGCTCCGGTGGTTGCCAAAGCGGTTCCGGCACCTGCTTCTTCGGCCGTGAAGGCCGCTCCCGTGAAAGAGGCCCGCAAGGTTGCCGAGCCGCCCGCTGTGGTCAAGGAATCGCCCGCGTCGGCCCCGAAGGTGCCAGTGGCGGAGGCGAAGGTTTCCTCCGCTGCGAGCGCGCGCAATGGGAGTGGTGGAAAGTATATCGTGGCGAAGGGAGACAATCCCTACACGATCGCGAAGAAGCTCAAGGTCAGCTACAGCGAGTTGTTGAAGGTGAACAAAATCGAAGATCCGACAAAACTTCAGATCGGGCAGGAGTTGACCGTTCCCTGATCGGGAGGGGCCGGAGCGAGAGTGATGCACAAGCACGGGATACTCGTTTTGCTTTTGACGGTGGCGGGGCTGATCGCCCTTGGCATGGTCATGCTATTCAGCACGAGTGCCTTTGCTGTGGACCGGCACGGTGACATTTACTTCTTTGTGAAGCGGCAGGGCATGTGGCTGGCGATCGGTTTGGTCGTGGCGGTTGTGGCGGCATGTGTCGATTATCACCGGTGGGAGCAAACGTGGTGGCTTTGGCTAAGCGGCGCCTTTATTCTCCTGCTCCTGTGTTTTGTGCCGCATGTTGGACTTCGGATCAACGGCTCCTCGCGCTGGATCAACATCGGCGTTGGCGTATTGCAGCCGAGCGAGCTGGCGAAGATCGGGGCGATCATCTTTCTGGCGTGGTGGTATTCGAAGTATGAAAAGCAATCGCGGACGTTCCTCCGCGGGTTCATTTTTCCGCTCGCGGTGATTGGTGTGCTACTCGTGCCGATTGCGCTTGAGGTGGACCTCGGGAACACGGCATTGATTGGTGCAACCGCCCTTGCGATGATGTTTATCGCCGGGGCTTCCGTTTGGTGGATTCTCCTGATGGTCGGGGCTGGGCTGGGCGGGGTTATCTTTATTGCGATGAACATTGACGAACGTCACCAGCGGATTCTGGCCTTCCTGAACCCCGAGCAATACCGCCTTGGCGAGGGGCTCCAGCAGTGGCAGGCCCTGATTGCGTTCGGTTCGGGCGGGATCGACGGCCTCGGCCTTGGAGAGGGGCGTCAGAAAATGCTTTATTTGCCGTATGCGCATACCGACTTCATTTTTCCGATGATCGGGGAGGAACTCGGGTTGAAATTCACGCTTTTGACGGTTGCGGGTTATTTGCTGGTGTGCCTGTGCGGATCCCTTGTGGCGGCGAATGCGCGCGATCGGTTCGGGCTGCTTTTGGGGATCGGTTCAGTGATGATGATTTCGTTGCAGGCGGCAGTGAACATCGGCGTGACGACCTCGCTGCTTCCGAACAAGGGGATGCCGCTTCCGTTCATCAGCTACGGGGGGTCGAATCTCATGGTTTGCCTTTTTTTGATTGGCCTTCTTGTCAACATTCACCGGCACGGGAAGCCGCTTGTGCCAAGGTTTTCTCAAGCCCTGCTCCGCGCGAACCCTCAGCCCCGACTGTGACAAAGACGGCTCCATTCCGTGCGGTGATCGCGTGCGGTGGCACGGGGGGACATCTTTTTCCCGGGCTGGCGGTGGCCGAGGCTCTGCGTGAGCGCGGGCACGAGGTGCTCCTTTTTGTTTCCGAGA
>Ga0233425_10010995_pt1 | contig 10754 bp, 2 predicted proteins | sample Watercolumn_Towu_2_FD_181712 | JGI IMG/M metagenome (GOLD analysis project Ga0233425, IMG submission 181712) | Freshwater microbial communities from Lake Towuti, South Sulawesi, Indonesia - Watercolumn_Towuti2014_140_MG | ecosystem: Environmental > Aquatic > Freshwater > Lake | place: Indonesia...
GGGGTGGTGTTTTATCCCTATCTCTCCGCCATTCTTCTTCGCCCTTCTACTGGTAAACAGTGGTAGGGCTTCGAAGAAATTGGCGAAGGAGAATGGTGTAGTAAATCTCTACGAAGCTCCACGAGTTTGCACGGAGTAGCGAAGTAGGATCTCTCCGCTAGTAAATAATAAGAAGCCCGTGGTTGATTAAGCCATGGGCTTTTTGTTACTCGTAGCACTTACGTAACTTATTGCAATTGATACACTTACGATAACACACTGAAGAATTAGTAACTCCAAGACAATGGAAAAGCTGCTAACCATAGAGCAACTAAGCGAGCAGATCCAGGTGAGTGTAAGCACGCTCTATCACTTGACCCATGTCGGCTTTATCCCATCATATAAATTCCCCAAAGGGATCCGTATAGAATATCTGATATAGAAAAATGGCTTAGCCAACGGAAGAGAAAAAAAGGGGGGCACGTATAAACTTCAGGTTAGTTAGGTAGGAAAAAGTTTATTACTTTCTATTGACTTAACACTTTTCTGTGATACAATTACTTCATATATTATGTTTACGCTTATCAGGAAGAGGTGTGTTGCAAGTAAGCTCATTTCACTTGCGACCGCCTCTCTCTTCTTTTTAAGTGTTTTTACTTCGGACGGTCTCGCCCTCGCACCTGAATCCAGGCTCAATCCATTCTTCGAAAGACATGGCTTAGACTTCAAAAATACCGCCGCAGTAATGTTGGCTGCCGGACAATTGAGAAATATGATAGCAATCGGTGACGCAAAACAAGGCAACATTATGAGACTGAATCAGTTGTTTATTAGCGGCGCAGTAGAGATTGAAAAAGATATCAGGCAAGGCAATTTTAGATGCTCTGGCAGGCAATATGATTATGCCGTATTCCACTTCAAGAAAGAGAACAAAGCTATTAATGCGCTATTTATCAAAGATTATGATAAGCTTACCGATGATGAGCTGGCAGAGCTTGGAGTAAATACTGATGAAGACAAGCGGCATTTTAATTCCCCGGATAACCCGGCTCTAAGGGGTGTGTGGTTTGTAAATCCCAAAGCAGCGCTTATTGATGAGTCACAACTCTCAACTAGCGTAGAGCACAGAACCGCAACAACAGCGCCTACTAAAATATTGCTCATCAATGTAGTCGATACCGGAAAACTTGATCCCACATACCCGATAAGCATCTACACCCTAAAGGCTTATATGGATAAAAAATATTCGGATGATTCCAGAGTAGAGATACGTGATACGCAGCTTAACAGCATAGAAGATATCGTGCACTTTGCAAAAACCTGGCAGCCCCAGATATTAGGGTTGTCGGTGAAGACGGAAAATACAGCCATACTTGACAAATTCATGGATCAAATAAATTCGTCCATACCAAAAGCTAAAAGGCCGCTATGCGTTATAGGAAGACAGGTTGCTACCTTCGGATACCATGATTTGTTGGCAAGGTATCCCGACGCCATATGCGTAAGAGGTGAGGGCGAATTGGCTTTGGGAGGGCTGAGCGAGTATGTCCAGGGTAAGAGAAGCTTACGCGATATCGGCAATATCGCCTATAAACATAAGGGCGCTGTCGTTGAAACAGAACGGGTGCTTTTACCCGATCTTGAGTCAATAGGGCCAACGAATCACACCGATCTAGGGAAATATGTAAAACTTGGGGCCAATTTTTGGATGGAAGCATCCAGAGGTTGTCCTTGGGGATTATGCAGATTTTGCTCTATTACTGAATTTTGGGGAAATATCCATCGTAGAAGAGAAAAATCAGTTGATGCGATAATAGCAGAATTAAAACAATTCGCAGCTATGGGTATAGAGCGATTTACTTTTAGCGATGAAGAGTTTATCGGTTCTGGGATAAAAGGTATTAAGCGAGCACGGAAAATTGCGCAAGCAATCATTGATAACGGCATAAAAATATCTTTCCATCATGATATACGCGCCACTTCTATATGGAATAAAAAGGATACTCCCGAAGAAAGGCAGCTAAGGATAGATACTCTGAAACTATTAAAAGAAGCTGGTTTAAAAACCGCTTTCATCGGCGTAGAAACCGGCTCTCCGACACAGCTGAAAAGGTATAATAAAGACGCGGATATTGAGACAATAGAAGAGGCTATAAAAATATGCAGAGAGATCGGGATAAACATGGCACTTGGATTTGTCATGATAGATCCCCTCGTTTCAAAAGAAGAGATTTTAGAAAGCATTGCTTTCATTAGACGCAATAAAATACTTCCAAATCTGAGCGTTCCTTTGAATAGGCTAAGAATATATACTGGCCAGCCATATTTAAAAATGATACGGGCAGAAGAAGCACGCCTGAGAAGACGGCTTGTGTCCGATAAATTTGATAGAGAGTTGCTAACCTACGAAGTAACGGGTTATAAATATCCTACCGTTAAAGTTATCACAGATCTCGTGACTCGATATGCCGATGGTCAATATGATTTTTTTAATGCGATAAAATGGTTTGAAAGATTCAATCCCGGCATCTTTGGTGTTCATCAAGTAGATGCCTATGTCTATCTAAAAGAAGCAGCGGGTAACTACAAAGAGCTTCAGATAGAATTTCTTTATCAACTTGCCAGCTTGTCAGACGAAGACCTTTTGCAGACTCAAAAACCGGAAGAGATATATAAAAGTGCTATTGCAAAAAGGAATGATTTTATTAGAAAGCTAGGCACAGAGATTCGTCAAAGAGGACACGCAAAGGAATGTAACAATATTCTAGTGCAGATACAAAGATATTTTGAAAAAATGCATCGTAAAATAGAGAAAGAACAACCCAGCGTGTCTTTCGAACAATTTTTGAACAATCTTAGAGCTGCCTTGGAAGAGTCCACAAAGTCTTCATCATTATATGCCAGAAGGATAGACTCTCAAATAGAGGACATTGTTTTACAGTATGCAGGTGAAAATAATATGATTGAAAGGACTTTCGATGCTCTGCGCAAAAAAAGAGAAAGAGCGCAGCAAATTCTAAAAGGCATATTCAAGAGCGAAAAGCTAAGGGATAATTTTACAGAATTTTTACGCACTCATTATATGCAGGATAGTTATCGAAATAGGATAACACCTCTTTGTGTCGCAGCCGCAAACTGGCTAAGCGGAAAGCCTCTTCATGATAGATCTTTTGTGGAAGACAACCAGAGGCTATTCAAAGGAAATGATACGCTAGCTCAACATGCATGGTATGGCATGACAGAACTATCTCGCCTTCCTGTCTTAGATGAAAAAGAATTATCTTTACCAAAACCACAAAAGAGGAAAATAAGGATATTACTACCGGGCAGCGGCGAAACGCTGAGGCCGGAGAGTTCGCAAGCCTTATATCTTAAACGTATTTTACAGCAGATTCCAGAGAAGGTAGATATTGAAATAACAGCAACTGACGTTGGTTTTCCCGAGACAATTTATATATTTGACGAACAAGGTAACTTTACTGGTCGTACAAGATCAGAAATTCCGTTTGCAAACGATGTTTATTTTGACAGCAAACATAATATAAAACTGCGCAAGGTTAGCAATTCTTCTCAAGATATTTGCAGCGAGAGTTTTTCCAGCGATGAACAATTTGATCTTATTATATGCTCAAGATTGGCCATAGAATATGAATATAATGATGAAAAGAAAAAGAATTTGCGTAAGAATCTTTTTGATCTATTGGCTGAAGATGGACTTCTTTTTTATGACACTGAGGACGCAAGATATGCTGAAATAACCCATCGTGATAAGGGAGGAGCAATCCATACACTTAACCACGTAATACCGTATAGATACATAGACCCGGAAGGACGTTCAACCGATGAAATTGCAGGAATTATTGGAAGTTATGTAGCTCCCGAAAGGAAGAAAATATTAGATGTAGCTTATCGGCTAAGCGATAAATATGCGATGTTAACAAAGACAGTAAGGGATAAAATAACAGTTTCTCGTATACTTTCTGCAGCGGGTGGAGATTTTATCGCAGTTATAGCAATATTAGTCTCGGATGTGCCGGATGAGATAATAAGATCTTCATTCAAGGATATAGGGAAAGATATCTCATTCGAAATAATTAAAAAGAAAACAGCTTTATTTGTTCAAAAACAAGACATCTCTGAAAATAGGTGGCCAGATGTGAGAAGCCTTCTTCTAGCAAAATTAGAACCAGTCGAAATTCCCTTAGATGCTCAATGGATTCCTGTATTTAAGTGTGGACTTTATGATATTTCTATATCATCTTCGGGCTCTCCAGCAGAATTTTATGTGCTGCTTAGCAGTAAAGATGCTTTAAGCGCGGTAAGAAGCCAAGCCTTTTTGGTGAAAAAAGCAGATAAGGCAGACATGCCCTCATATCTGCCTATAACCACGGAACAAGACCGTGGTGCTTGTCAAGCCGAGGGTGATAATATTATAAATTATTTATTTCTATTCGCTAGAGATGCCACTCTTAAACTAGGGTTAAATCTACCATTAGCTATCAATATACTGAAAAAGTATGCCAAGCTTCGTGCGCATCGCAACGTTGATGTAATCGGCTTGATAAGGGTTCTTGAGGACTATGCCAGGTTAAAAGATGCCACTTCTACAAGATGTCGTCTTAGAAGCATTGAAACAAGTTCGTTGCCCGAACGAAAAATTGCCACGTCATTAGTAAACATATTCTCCAGAATACTATTCTCAATGCAAAAACGATTGATAATAGTATCAAGCTCTATGCTTCCTTCGCAGGAGCTATTAAATACATTATTAGCTAACCCAAACACAAACGTTTTTATTTATTGGGAAGATGGTATTTCGGATCAGAAAGTAAGAGAAGACATGATTAGAAAGGCTGGCCTAGATAAATTTCTCACAAAAAATCATTCCAATTTGTCCTTAAATCTTACACTTCCCCGAGAAGTTTTGAAGCAAACATTGGAATCATATGCTAAGGAAATAGGGTGCGATAATTGTGTTATCGTAGCTCCCAAGCCTATAAAAGGGTGCAATGACATACCTACTATAATAGCTCCTGATAACTCATCCTTACTTTTAGGATATTACCTTTTGGAAATAAACGGTGTTTTAGAGAAAGATGAGCTTGGAATCTTTCTTACATCACAGGCCGATATAAGAAACCGTGTATATAATCTTGCGCAGACAGAAAAAATTAGCTACGTGCTTGCCAAATGGATAAATGCATATGGCGTATTTTTAGATATACTTGCCGATATTCCTGAAAGCGAGAAGAAAATATATCTTAATGTCATTACAGCTATAGTGCTCGATCCTTTCGAATTTAGCAAGCGCATAATGGATGAGCGTGGAATCGACGCTACGAAACTAAAGAGCATATATGCATTTTTAAGAACCTCCGAGACGTTTCAAAATATCGCTCCATCACTTTCTCCGTATCCTAACAGAATAAATTGGCTTAGAGTAGGTGTTGATCTATCGAAGAAGTGGGAAAGAATTACAAGCGGTGATGAAGACGGGCCTATTCCAGATGCGCTGGAATTACATTTTGGCAAATCCTGCCAATTAGATTGTAGATTCTGTTATAACTTGGATATGCACGCGTATCCTGTGTATGCAGGAGAGGAAAGAAAAGCAATAACATTTGATGAGGCAAAGCGCATTATAGACGAATTTGCCGAAAACGGAAGTAATCGGCTCTTTCTATCGGGAGGGCTTGAACCGTTAGCAAGCCCTGAGACTATACCTATAATCAAATATGCTCAATCCAAGGGTTTTATCATTACAACCACAACGAATGGTGTCGGACTTAACGAACGCGCACGAGAAGCTTTGTTAAACACAAAGGAATTAAGAATAAGTCTACAGACAGTTGTTCCCGAAGAATTTGAAAGAATACATCAAGTACCAGCAACGATTCTTGAAAAACTGAAAAGTAACATCATAGAATTCGTGAAATTGAAGAAAGCAAAAAAAGGCAAGGCGAAATTTTGTTTTGCCACCCTCATTACGCCCGATAATTACCGCAGTATTGACAAAATTATAGATTTTGCACGTACGGCGGGGGTTGATTTTGTTATATTAAGAGGACTAATTGGTAGTACAGCAGATCGGGAAGGCGAATATTTTACGCATGAAATGCTTCAAGAGGTGAATGAAACAATTATGCGTTTACGCAAAGAAGAGGTCGAAGGCAAATTTGGTAGGTTAAAGGTTATCTTTAGGTACGAATCATTTGAGCTAGATTCCGATGAAAAATACAAAGCTCAACATTGTTGGCGGGCCTTCCATAAAGCAGTTATAGACCCCTTTGGTAATGCCCATGATTGTGTATGGTATGCTCAACCTGCTAACCAAACACTAGAGCATCGGATAGGCAATGTGCGTGAAGCAGGAACCTTTGCTGAGTTTTGGAGAAAGAGCAATGAGCATCGCATGGCTATATGCCCACATGATTGTAAATCATGCAATTACAATGAGACCCTTGTTAATTGGTCTGTAGATAAAATGCTTGATGACCAGAATCACGGTATAGGATTTGATGAACAGCCGTATCTTTTTGCTCAACCGCCGCCACAGATTGAAAAGACGCCAATAGAACGCCTCCAAGAGCATGTAGAAAAAGGAGCGCGATTAGGCGAGAAAGAATTCGACCTACTTAATGGACTTGTTGCGAGAAAAGAACCAAGCAACAATATTCAAATTCAAATAACAGGTGGGCGCCCACTCAATGGCGAGGTGAACATAAGCGGCTCAAAGCATTCCATGCTTCATATTTTAGGTGCGGTCCTTTTTGCGCGCAGTGCAGTTGAAATTGAAGATGCGCCTATGATTCTCGATGTATGGAATATGCTAAAGATATATGAATCAATGGGGCTTTCCTATAAGCTGGAAGGAAATACTCTAAAGCTCGAATGGAAAAAGGAAGGATTCCGTTACAATGAAAGCCAGATGTGGCGGGCAGGTAATCTAAGAAGCTCAATTCTTCTCCTCGGTAGCCTTTTAGTGCGAAACGGATTTGTTAAATTTCCTTGTCCAGGCGGTGATAGTATAGGAGAAAGGCCTCTCGATGAATTTTTCCAAGTTTTGGATCAATTCGGCATAGAACACTCATATAAGGATGGAATTGTTGAAGCGAAAATCAATCAGCCATTAAAAGGTGACAGGGAGATTGTATATGATCGCAATGAGTGGAGCAAAATAGGCAATAATAGTTCTGCTCTTGCAATGATCTTAGCAGCTGCTTGTAATGGAACCACTATAATCCGCAATCTGCTTGACAAGCCTGAGTTAATGGAATTGGGAGAGTTTTTACAGGAACTGGGAGTATCTATTGAGGGCCTGGGAACAGACCGTGTAATAATTCACGGTAAAAATATATCAGAGATTTCAGACGTGCCTGTTAAGCATTTATTAAGCCCTGATAAATGTGAGATGGCTTTCTGGTGTGCTGCCGCCGCGGCAACAGGCGGTGATATCACATGCAGATTGAACAGTAAGTATAGGATAACGCGCGATAATCTAGGACCTGCATACAAGATATACTCCAACATCCTTGAGCCAATGAGCATACCTCTTGAAATAGTCGATGACCATTCATTCCGTATTAATGCTAAAGGCATTAAAATATCGCCTGTTGATATAGTTGCTGGTAAAGGTTCCGAGTTTACTGATGTGGGGCTAGACACCCCCGTTGCATTCATTCCCCTCATGGCTCTCGCACAAGGTAGAAGTACTTATCGCGACCTCAGGACAGGAGGAGCTCGTTTAAGATTTGCGCAACAACTAAATTCAATGGGAGTAAATGTAGTGTCTGATACCAATCAAGATCTGTTAATTATAAATGGAAAAGGGCATTTGACTCCGGCTAGCGTTAGAGCTGAAGAGATACGCGGAGCTAGCGCACTTATAATTGCGACTTTATCTGCGCAAGGCACTTCAGAAATCCAGGGCATCGAGCATATGTTTAGAGGACATGAAGATATTCTTGCCAAGCTGCACCGTCTTGGAGCAAAATTGGCGGTTGAGGGCAAGAAGACAACGCCGCAACCTAAAAAAACTTTAGCCGAGCTATTACGAGGGGTTAAAGCAATAGCTATAGATTGGGATGATACGATCATAAGATTCGCGGCATTAAATAGGAAGGCCGCAAAAGAACTCATCGCAAATATTATTTCCAGTAATAATCCTACCTTAAAGGATTATGCGTATGCTGAAAGCAAGCTGGGAGACCCATCTAAAAGAATTTGTAAAGATTGTATAGTCGAAGAAATAGCTCAGGATGCCGCGGCAAAAGGGTTGTTTAACATGGAACTTTTAGGGGAGATGAGAAAGAGGGCCGTGGACAAAGCGTTTGACGAGTCTTTGGAATTGGAGGGTAAAGAAGGCATCCTCATGCCCGGAGTGGAGGATTTTCTTATCGCTTTGCGTGACGCTGGAATAAATATATATGTTGTATCAAGCGGTAAGCTAGAGAACAAAATTCATCAGGCGAGTCAACTTGGTATTAAACATCTATTTAGAGATTTTTACGTTGATCCGAATAAAGGCAAAGAAGGTAGCATAACACACATTGCTGAGATGGAGGGCGTTGAACCGTCGCAGATAGTTATGATCGGGGATAGTACAAGTGGAGATATGAGGCCGGCTAGAAAGGCAGGCTCGAATTTTATCGGGTTTGCAGAAGACACAGCTCGAGAAAATGTCTTAAAACAAGCCGGAGCCGATGCTGTAATTACAGGTAGCTTTGCTGAATTAGTGCAGGCAGTAAAAAATATTCCGCCCCCCGTATCGCGAGTCTCAACATCAGGTACTCCATCCCTTGCATGGGCTCAAGATGAAGCTGCTACAATACATAATGAAAATCTTAGGCTTACTCCAACCGTCCACGACAAGACGATCATCTGCCACGTCGTCACAGATTCGATTCTTCCTGATATGCAATTGAAGGAAGGCATCCTGAGCAGGCTCGAATCGAAGATGAGGAGTCCGAAATACGGCGAGAAGATAATAGCCCTCTCAGTTAAAGATCCAAATAACACCGAAGAATTCATGGCAAAGCTATCGGAGCTTAAGAAACAGATCGAAACTAAATATGAGGGCTACAAAATACAGTTCGACGTCGCCTGTCCGAGAGAGGATCTTGTTGAGAAGATCCAGAAAGAGGGCATGCAGGCTCTTGCATTCAAGCGAGACGGAGAAGGCGAGGTAATACAGGTTGAAGGAATCATCCTTGCTTTGCGCGCTCTTCGGACTGGCAGTATAGCCAGCCTTATTAGCGCATATAAAACTATCACAGGCAATGATTACACAACAGATAAGACTGATATTAAAGAGTTAGCGCAGATAATGTTATTTAAGCTACCTGCTAGAAAGATCGACGTTAACCAGCTCGGAACGATAAATCGGCTGATAGAAGAGAATATCAAGAAAGCCGCATAATTCTTTGTGCCCATACTGTGCCCACCCAATGTATCAACATCGGCTACTATCGAACAACATCGGCTAACATCCGGACTCGCTAATCCCTTGACATAATTAGAGTTAAGTTGTAAGCTATTCACCGACGGAGAGTTAGAGATTTATGCTTATTTGACTCCCTATCTCTCCGCCATTCTTCTTCGCCCTTCTACTGGTAAACAGTGGTAGGGCTTCGAAGAAATCGGCGAAGGAGAATGGTGTGGTTGATCTCTACGAAGCTCCACGAAATTACGCGGAGTAGCGAAGTAGGATCTCTCCGCCATTATTTTTATAGGGTATTTCCGCTTACCGTCGGAGATACCCTATTTTTGTTGTAACCGCTATATTTTCTACTAGATACGATAACGAATATAAACAGGGGATCTGCCTCCAATCCAAGCCTCGATACTTCCAATCATCGATCATATTCTTTCGCAGTTCAACGATCCTATCTCTATCCCTCATAAGTGACCTCACTTTCTACCTCCTAAAAGATACCATAAAAAACAAATCTAAACCAAAAGCCAGTGTACACATATCGTAGAGAGTAGATGGCGGTTAGACAGAAAAAAGTTATCCGCCTTTCTATTGACTAAACAGAATGCCGTGATATAATTTACTATATTCTAGATAAAGGCAAACCTATGGCAACATAGGGGCGCAAAGCTAAGGGTCTAAAGTTTTTAGATAGCCAAGCTGCCTGGAAATTAAGAGGCACCTTGGCTTTTTACTTTGGAAACTATTATTTTAAAGGACAGAAGAATGTGTAAGTTAAGACAGCATCCCGTATATAAATTCATCCCCATTCTTTTAATAGCCACATTTATTATTTTCGATTTTTCATTAGCTTATTCCACAGAACAACCATCCCAAAACTACAGCTTGGCAGTTTCATCCGCTTTTCAGGCTAATTCTCAATCTGTTCCGGATGACGGCATTAAGATCCGGGAGTTTGTGTTTGAAAAAACAGGCGTTCGCGTATATGTCGAAGCATATATTATCGACCTGGATACAGTACAGATTGAACAATCAGTTGAAGCCGACGTAGTGGGCAGGGATTTCATTAGCAAGCCTATATCTGGAGATGACTCAAACGGTCTTGGCAGGACGGTGCGGGAAGTGGTGGAATCCACAACCGAGGACAGGGAACTTCTGCTTGCGTTTAATGGCATACATGGTGATTTTTGGGAACCGGCCAGCGCTGTTATAATCGATGGCCGGTTGATCACGAAGTCGCAGAATGCTCGGGGAGTATATCAAACCGAATATACGCCTCTTAACGGTGTGTATTGGGTCTTAAGCTTCGATGCGGCAAATCGCGGGGTTTTTAAGGTAGAGA
>Ga0233425_10010996_pt1 | contig 10754 bp, 7 predicted proteins | sample Watercolumn_Towu_2_FD_181712 | JGI IMG/M metagenome (GOLD analysis project Ga0233425, IMG submission 181712) | Freshwater microbial communities from Lake Towuti, South Sulawesi, Indonesia - Watercolumn_Towuti2014_140_MG | ecosystem: Environmental > Aquatic > Freshwater > Lake | place: Indonesia...
TGACAACACCACCTCATCGGCCTTGGGCAATACAGAAAAGGCCTCTCCAACGATGCGAAAGCCGATGCCATGCACGTGACGCATGTATAGCTGCTGTCTGCGAGTTGCTGAAAGCTCTTTAAGCGTCAGTTTGTAGCCGCGTGACGGAACACTTGCGGTTCTGGTGGGCATGTCATGGATTTCCGGCAGATCAACGTCCAGGAATACTCGTCGCCCATGATCCAGCACCTCGAAGGAGACCATCGTCTCCCGCGGCCAGACTATATCCTGCAGGCTCTCTGAAAGGACGATGTTCATTGCCTCTTCATCCTCAAGCACGTCCTGCTCGACAAGTTTCTTGCGGCGCGCTTCCTCTGCCTCAAACGAGGCCTTCTTCATCTCCCATCGGCGTACCGCGGCCTCATGCTCACTTGTCGCCTCGGCGTTTTCCTTATCGATTCGCTCCCTGACACCTTTGAACAAGAACCCTAGAAGCCCATGCCTCTTGGGTATTGGCCTTGCTGGCACAGGATCTTCGAAGGGCTTCGGCTCGTAATGGGGCCGAATAAGCGGATTGGGGGTCGCAAGGTGAATGTTGGCGATACCTTCCACATGGGCATTCACCGTGTCGCACGAGGACCGAATCAGGTCCCGAATGAAGTCCCCTTGCTGCTTCTTGGTCTGCTGCACAAGATTTGGGGGCAATGGGTTGCCATCGGCGCCGAAGAAAGTCACAGTGCCATCGTCCTCTACCTTGACGGTGACCGAGACGCGGACCGATTGTGCCGGTGTAGCTGCGCGAGATGGTGCTAAGCCGCTTGCAATTCTCTGGCGGCCGTATAACCCCGTACCCGGAATTCCGGCATTGAAGAAGGCCCCACGGGAGCCGAAGTTCAAGGAGGCGCCACGGGGCCCTGCTGACAGACTCATGCCGCTGCCACTGAAGTTGAGGCGCAAGCCAGGGGCAAGCTTTACCGACCTTCTAAAGCGCAAACCCATATTTCCTCCCAACCGCTACTGGTTCAAGGTGTAGCCCGAATCGCGTTCTCCAAGGCCGCACCCACCGCATCCTCATCATCGCTGTAGTCTGCCTTCTTCTCCCAAACTCGCTTCTCCACCAAGCTAGGCGCCCGCTCCATGGCACCAAGAGGCTCGATGCCCATCGTCGTTAGCCGTTCCAGCAACTCCGCCAGCACTTCGTCCTTGCGCAGTGACCAAGTTGAGGCAAAGCAACGCCAGAATACCCACCCCGCGCGCTCGAGAACACGCTGACGGTTCATGTCGTGCTGCCAACGGTCCGGTCCATGGAATTCGTCCCCGTCGCACTCAATAGCAAGGCGAGTATCCCCTGCACCCTCCACCACCATGTCGAGGCGATAGGCCCCGGTTTTTACCTGGGGGATGACTCGGAACCCGCGTGAGGCCAGCTCGGAAAACACCTGCCGCTCAAATCCTGATTCGCAGCGGTCGATGAGAACCTCCGCCTCCTCGGCGTCTGTGACCAGCGGCTTCTCGAAGTGGGACAGGAGCGTCAGTCGAAGGTCCTTTTCCGACAAGTCGGATGCCTTGACTGAGCGCACGAGGTACATCCGGTCCCGTGCCCGGCTCGCCGCAACGTTGAACCGCTGGTCGAACAGGTTGCCTGACACGGCCTTGCATGCATTGCTATCTATGACCAGGGACAGGAACATAATGTCCCGCTCGCTCCCCTGGAAGGTCCGCGCATCTCCGCACTCGAAGTCCCGATGCAGCAGCTCGGCGGCATCGCAGCGCCGGCGCACAGCCGAGTCGATGTGCTTCGCCTGGTCCATGCCCAGGAGCGACACCACTCCGATAGTTCGCTTGGCAAAGCGCTCATCCTTGAGTATGGCGGCGATTTCCTCGGCAATCGCCAAGGCCTCGTACTCGTTGCGGTCCTGCTTATCCCTCATGCCCTCTTGAACGAAGATATCAACCAACGGGGGGTCGATGCGCTCCGATGCCTTGGGAATTCGCAGCGGCTGGATGCCTCCTTTATAGAAGACACGGTTCGAGTAGGAGATGATGGGCGGAACGCAACGGAAGTGCTCCCGCAACATGACCTGCTGTGCCGCAAAAACACGCGCTGCCAGGTCGTAAAGAGAGCTGGTTGGGGTCATGGCAGCCTCGTAGGGCTGGTCGGACAGGAAGCGCGTCCTGAGGTTCTGTACCTTCTGCGCCGCGATAAACCCGGCGTCCGGCGACACCTGCTTGTCGTCACCCACAACCAGAATTTTCTTGCCCCGCAGGATGGCGGGCAGCGCCCACAGGTCAGACTGGCTGGCCTCATCGACGATGACCAGGTCGAAGGCGCCGATTTCCGCCGGCATGGCTTCCGAAATCCGCGAGTGGCTCATAATCCAGCAGGGCACGGCCCCCGCTGCGTCGAGCATCGCCGTCCGGGCATCCCGCCTGTGCATGGTGGCGTTGGGTCCCGTTCCCTGGCCGATTCTGCGTATTGCCGTGGCGTAGCCGGCCAGCGCCTGCAGCACCTTCGGCGTCGCGCTATGCTTGGTCGCGAGCCACGCCGCCTTGGCCACCATGTCCTTGTAGAGCCGAGCCAGCCCCCCTTCAAGGTCTTGTCGGCGGGCAGCGAGGGTCAGCAGTTCATCCCGGGCCTCGATGCCTTCAAGGTACGAGCGAATGCGCGCCCAATTCCAGGCCTGGCGCCATGTGGGCGGGAACGCCCTGTCCTCTCCGGAAGCCAATACCGCTTCGGAACGAATGCGCGCAGCAAGCTTTGGCGCTCCCGCATCCTCGATGCGCTTGGACAAATCTCTGACTTGGGAGAGCTCGACGGCCAGCCCTGCGATTCTGCGCAGTTCCCCAACGATTTCGGCGTAGCTCGCGGCTGCACGCTCCGACGGTATTCCGGGAAAGCCAAGCTCCTGCTCGACAAAGTTACTAAGGGCATCGGAAACAGGCCCGGTCTTGCCCGCGAGCTTTTCCTGCAGTGCGCTGAGGTGCGTTGCGGCATGGGATAGCTCCGCCCTCGTCAGGTGCCTCATCAGATGGTCACGAACCCTCCCCAACTCGCCAGAACTGCCTGCCAGCTCTTTGGCCGGCGCCTTGTCGAACACTTCCTCTGCGTGCTTGGGCAGCACGGCGTCGTACTTGGTAGCAAGGTGATGCGCCTTTCGGGCGGCGATGGCAACGAGTTCCACCCGGCGCAGCGCCGACACGCCCCCTTCGAGGCGCGGCACCGAGAGGTCATCGGCGAACTGATTCCAGCGGACCAGGAAGGACAGGACCTTCTCATGGAGTTCCACAAATCGCTGGACGTGCGCCCAGTCTTCGGCGCTTTCAGGCGCCAGGCCCGCCACGCGCACCTTTGCAATGTGCTCTTTTGCTTCCCCGTTACCGAAAGGAATCGGACCAAAAGGTTTGCCTTTGGCAGCACCCCTCTCAACAGCCTCCTTTGTCTTGGGAGAAGACAGCCCCTCTTCGGGAAAATCCACTGGGCGCTTGAGGAACTCCGCGCGTGCTTCGATGAGCGCTTCCAAGTCGGAGAAGAGAGATTCGAGTGCCTGGCGCTCTGAATCAAAGGACGGCAACCGGCATTTCACCCGCAGCTCAAGCGGCCAGCCGCCCTCGACGGCTTCCAGCTCTTCCACGAGGCTCTTTGCCTCATCGACCTTTGTGAGTAGGTTACGCGCCGCCTGCAGAATTTCCGGCGTAGCCGCTTTGAGGGACAGAAGCTCGCCGCGAGCAACCTCGTTTTCAATGGTCTTCATCCGCGACAGCACTTCGTGCAACTGGGCAAGCGTCGTGGTTTGCGGCAAGTCGTCGGCAGAGGGGATGCGCGCCTGGGCATAGACAAGGTCGGCACCCAGCTTGCGCCGCGCCTCACGCAGGCGGCCGGCTTCGTCTTCCGAGAGCGGTGGCGCGTGCACCTTGGCCAGGCTCAAGACGTCATCGAACCAACCATGCTGCTCGCGTCCGGAGACGACTAGGTCCGCAAGCTTCTGCGCCCGCATCGGCACCCCGTCGACTTCGACCTCGGAGAGCTGGGCTATCGCGATTTCATCGACGCGCTTGTCAATGGCTGAGAGCTCGGCATGCGCGCGGTCGATTGCGCCTTGCAGGGTGCCAATCTCGCGCTTGGTTTGTTCCGGATTCAGCTGGGAGACCTGGTGCTGGATGGATTCGATGGAAGCCTGAAATTGGCGCACGCCTTCTCGGTCGCTTGCCATCAACGCCACGGTGAGCGGCTGGACTTCCTCAGGAATCTTGGACTGGAGGACTCGGAGCGCAGTCTCGCCACGAGAGGTAACGAGGACTCGCCGTCCAGTCGCCAGGTAGTGGCAGATGATGTTGGCGATGGTGTGGGTTTTGCCGGTTCCGGGAGGCCCCTGAACCGCTACGCCGGCAGCGCGCTCGAGCCGCTGAACGATGGTGACCTGCTCTTCGTTGTAGGGAAGCGGAAAGAAGAGTTCTTCGGCTTTCCCCCCGCCAGAGCTTCCCCGGCTTGAAAGCCCCCGGAAGTAGACCGCCTCATACTCAACGGGCTTGTCAGATGGCTGCGTTACCAGCGACAGCGGCCCCAGGGGTATTTCACAGCCTGCCTCGAGCTTTGCCTGCAGGCGCTTCAGGTCCTCGAAAAGATAATTGTTCGACCGCGGCCGCGACAACAGGACCCAGGCATCGGTGACCACGAGGTGCTCCCCTGGGGGCGGAGCCGATTCATCCTTGGCCATCACCTCGAGGTAGCGGCCCTTGCTATCGAGGTTCGTCGCGGCGAGCTTGAGCACATCGCTGTAGCTGGATGAGTCAAACGGTGTGACGGGGTGGTCCTTGTGCCTCGCCAGATGGTCCCGCACCGCCTTCTCGACATCGGCTGCGCCAGCAATCTGGCACGCAATGAAGGCATCCATTTCGATGCGCGTATCCGTGGCGCGTGGGCGCAGCTCGAGCGCCATGGTCTGCTCATCCAGCGAGATTTCGACGGCCTGGGTAAGGAAGGGATACTCGAAGGGTACGGCACCACCTTCGAAATTCAATTGCCACGTCGCAACACCGATGCCCCACACCAGTTCCTGCGGCTTGGCGGTTTCCTCGGCTTCGAGCTGATGCTTCAGGGCAAAGAGGTCGCCGTACAGGGATATGGTTTTGCGCCGAGGGCGCTCACCCTCGGCCCAGGACTTCCAGAGCCCAGTGTAGGCCTCCAGGGCCTTCGCAATTCCAGCGCGGCCGCGCGCTTCCATGTCGGCGCGTTCTTCAGGGGACTTGCCTTCGGCTGCCTTGTTAAGCCGGTGAAGGACTGCGGCTTCATCCACAGCAGGCCAATGCCCGTCAGGGTCGTGGCTGACGCGCAACAGCCCTTTCTGGCTATCTAAAAGCGCCGGAGGGGGATTGGTCTGCAACCTAGGGATACGCAGCCAGATGTGGTCGCCTTCGACCTTGATGTCGAACTCAATCCCGGGCAGGCCTGCAAGAGTTTCCCGACGGCGCAGATAGCCCTTGGGAGCGCTCAGGCGATAGCTGCGAGGGTCGATGTCCTTTGCCTGCTCGCCGATATAGTCGAGCAATCGATGCAGCAGGTCGCGTGCGTCTGCCATCAAGCAATCCCCTTTCTTTGTTCTCGGTGCAGCTACGACAATGTAATTCCACGTCTTATACACCGCCAGAGGCTCAGCTGGCGAGCCAGGGGCCTGGCCATACTGTGCCCGGTTGGAGTGGCACCCGTTGATACCGAATAGAACCCGCAATTACTTTGCTAATGTCGAAAGTATATTCCACGGTTCAATCAGTTAACTCGCTACGTACATCCTCATCGTGTCGGACGGTGGCTGACGATTAATGATGATGCCGCGCTGGCGCAGGCCGGGAGCCACGAGTTTTGAGCTGCACGCTCGGGCCGCGCGGGAACTTGGGCCAGTTCGAGCGATCCGCCCAAGTAGTACGTCAGGACTGACAAAAAAGGCGACAGGCGAAAGGCACTGACAAAACCGCCATAACCTGGTTCTGTCGGTTTTGTCAGTCCTTACCCTACTTCCGTTTCAATCAACCCGTCACGGCGGGGTTGATCTCGTAGCGCACGGTCGGGCGACCGCCGGCACGCTCATGAGGCATTCTGCGTAGCCAGCCGGCCTGTTCCAGTTCGCGGCAGGCGGTACCCACGATTTCTGACTCCGCCAGGTTCGCCCAGCCGTTGCGGTAAACATCCCGCTCCGTGAAGCCACTTTCAAGCTCCCCAGTTTTCAGTTTTACCGCCAGAGCCTGCACGGCATCCTGGCGGACGTCGAGCGCCATGTTGTAGATGCGGCGCGCATGTGTTTCGAGATAGCGCTCCCACGCCAAAGCCCTTCGCAAGGCCTCCAACGTGATCGCTGAACCAGCCTGCGCGCCACCACTCACGAGGCCGACAAGATGGAAGATCAGCGACAGCGCAGGTACGAGCTTGCGATGCTTGCTCAGGTGCTCGGCGACGATGGGGTGTTCTTCGGCCGCCACTCTCCGCCCCAGCTCCAGAAGCCACTCGTAGAAGACTTCCTGCGCCTCAGGGCTGAAGCGGAAGAAGGGTGTCGGTCGGTGTGCATCGCGCTGGGCGCCCAGAGCATCGAAATTTCCCTCGGCGAGCTTTCTGCACAGAGCAATGAGCTTGTCGAGCGCCGTCCTGTCAGGCGCGCGATCCACAATGCGCCATGCCGGTTCGTCGTCAGGGTAGACGACGAGCTGAAAGCGCTGTAGCAGGCCGTCGTTGCCCAAGCCATACTGCGCTTCGTACAAATATCGCTGCAGCTTCGCCGGCTGGATGCCGCCGAACAGAGACAAGGTCAGATGATCGACGATTGTCGTGCCGCGTCCGACGCGGTCGACGGCGTAACGGGAGTTGCCAGCCCAGGCTTCGAGATAGAACGCCCTGTCTCCCTCGTGCCCCTGTTTTTCGCAGTTCGCCAGCAGCCCGACCAGCTCATCCCGCATTACCAGGAGGCCGCGTGGGTTTTCATTCATGAGCAAGGCTAGCTTTTCTACAGTGGCATCATTGGTCGCATAGCGAAGCAAGGTCGGCTCGGCAGGCTCGTTCATGAGCAGATCGGTCAACCTGTTTTGCTGATCGCTACTGCGTTTGTTCGGCTTGGTGCTCTTGAGCAGCTGGATCTCCATCTCGCGCTCGACCAGCGCCCTGGTGTGAGCCTGCTGCGCGGCTTCGAATGCCTGTTGTGCTTCGCCCTCCAGCCAGCGCATTGGCTCCAGTCCAGCCTTCATCGCAGGACTTTTGAGCCGGCCAGGCCGACCGATGATGCCGCCCCAGATGTTCGGGAATTCAGACCAGTCGTCGTGCTGCTTTGGGCGCACGCAGCAGCCGTTGCCGATCAAGGCGCCGAGCATGACAACCGCAGGAATGGCGACGAAATCAGGTGGGCATTGCATGCGATCGGCAACGTCGCTCACAAAAGGAAGCAGCTCTGCGGGCAGCAGACTGTCGGAAAAGGGCTCGACGGGCAGCAGCTTGAACGAGATCGGCTCCGGCTCGGGCCAATCTGTGCCATCAAGCGCGCCTAGCTGATCCAGCAGGAAAGGGGGGATTTCCATAATTTTCATGAAGCGAACTCCGCATCGGCCCACTCGTACTGGCGGCCGGTGTCAGGGTGAATCGAGGGCGGCAGGACGACGTTCTTGCCGGTGGAGAGCAGCTCGATCGTCCAGACCGGCTTGCTCTTGGGCGTGCCGAGGCGAACGATACGCGGCTCGTCATTAAGAACGGCAACGTCGGCACGACGCAGCGTTGTTGCCGCCTTGTTAGTCATCTTTTCCAAGGGCACCCGAAGAAACTGGTGGCGGCCGACACCAGAGCCCGAGATCACGGTGGGAGCGAAGTTGCCTCCCATCAATGACTTCGCGGCGGCGTAAGCCTCCTCGGCGTAGTCCGGATGTTTGATGTCAACATCGAGGACGACCACCGCAAAGCCGTCGACAATGGATGGCAGGCCGGCGCGAAAGCCTACGTTATTCCCCGGCTCGTGCGTCCGTATGAGTTCCTCAGGGGACTTGACCGGGAGACCTGACCAGCCCGTTTCAATCGGCACCTTGGTGCCGAAGCGGAGCCAGTGAATGGCGAAACCCAGCTTGCGCAGCCTTTGGGCAGTTTCAATGACTGCCTCGTCGAACTTTTTCAGCGAGGCAACTGACGCCGCATGTTCGGCAGCGTCACTATGTCTGCGCCAGTTCATGACCAGTTCTCCAACTGGCGGCGGGCCTCACTAAAACTTAGACCGTGGAGCTGGCTGACAAAACTGACGATACTCGGCCCGGAGACACCGCAGCTCGACGACATGCAGCGGAAGGCGCCCGTCTCCAGGTTCACCGTGAAAGACGGGTTCGAGTCGGCGTGGAAAGGGCAGCACCCCCAGGCCCAGCCGTGACGGTACTCCTTCAGGCCGTCGATTTCTGTAGCATAGAAGTCAGCGGGGCAAGGTACCTGTCGGACCTTCTTCCTCGTCGCTGCGGTGCGAACTGACGACGTGGCGTAACCGACGCCTGTCTTGCAGTGGTATGCGCCATATGTGCGAAATTTTTTTTGCAACATCATGACCTCCACTACAACCAAAGCCTTTCGGGGTATTTTTTTCGCATAGCCTGACCGTAGAGGCCGAGAATGCGCTCGGTCTTCGGCATACGCGCTGACTTGGGGTACGGGATGAACCCGATGATGTTTTCTTCTGGCCATTGCACGAGGCCAAGCTGGTCGTCTGCGCCCAGCATGCCGATCAGCACAGCGACCGCATCACCTGTCATCGAATCTATGGCGTGAATTTCGCCCACAGAGCTGAAGATCATCGTGGCGAGAATTTGGTCGCGGGTTTTCCGGGGAGGGTGCCTATTTGCCATGGCACCCTCCACGCTTGTTCGCGAGCGCCTTGCCCTGAGCGCCCTGCTGCTCGACCCATGTAAAAAAAGCAGTTTCATCAATGAGGACGCGGCGTCCTACACGGCGCACGACCTGGTCGAAGCCATTCTCATGCGCATTGAAAATTAGATGGCGCAGGCCGCCGACAGGCGGCCAGGGATGGTGACTGTTCCATTCAAGAACAGGAATCAAGCGGGTTGCGTATTGTTGCACAGCGGTTCTCCTATCCGGTCGCGCCAGTCGCTGCCCTCAGCGATGAAGCGCGGTGACATTTCGCCAACTATCGGAACTTGGAGAAACTGGGGAAGTAGGATGAATTTGTTTCCGGAATAACACCCCGCTTCTGCGCTACTACTTGCGCGGCAAAGACGACAACCAGTGAGTATCTAAAGCCCCCGCCTTGACCTTACTTGCTGCGAGCATTACCTCTCGGGAACTCAGATCCAAGATGCGCCGGATTCTGTTATCGGTCTCTGCGCGCCTTTTACCCCCTGTCTTCCTGCAGCAATATCCGCACCGACTGCGATAATCGTCCAATGTTTCGTCACTCAGTTCCTTCAAACGTGCGGAATGTTTCCTCATAAACTCGTGGTAAGGCGCTTTGGTACCGGGGAGCTCGTCCGGCTGAGTATCTAGACCTGCTGAACGCAGAAGATCAATCGCATTGTCCAGACACCTCTTAACCTCGCGTACTGCTGTGTCGCTTGAGTTCTTACGTTCGCGAGCGTTCATTGAAGCGCTTCCAGTTTGGAGCCTGTCGGCTACTGTTTGTTCACCGGCCGTAGCGGCGGGCTTCTCCAGCGCAAACTGGAGCGCGTCGCACAATTCCTCGTACCAATGCAGCAACCAGGTTACTGCTTCGTCACTGCGGATCGGAAAACGAACATAACCCTTAGCCTCGTCTGCCAGGAGTCGCTGAACAACTGGGTAGCCTGCTGTATCAAGCATCGAAGTCTCGCCATCTACCGGTACCATGCCCTGAATCAGGGCTATCAGCTCTGGTTTTTGCAGGCACTTTCTTGACAGCCACAACATCGCATCATGCTGAGTCAGCCTGCGATCAACCGGAGCCAGCTGTTCCAGGCGTGCCAGCTTGTCGCGTTCGATTTGCTCCAGCAGCCCGCGTAAGTCAAACTCGATTCGTTCTTCAGGTGTTTTATCCATGGCTGAAAATCCTCTCATTCATTGCTTCTACGATCCGCTGGGTATGCTCGTCGCTCAAGTGCGAGTAGCGCTTTACCATGGACAGCGTCTTGTGTCCGAGCACGGTGGCGATATCCAGCATGCTGGCGCCGTTCATCGCCATGTAGGATGCAGCACTATGGCGAAGGTCGTGAAAGCGGAAGTTCTCGATCCCCGCGGACTTCATGGCGGCGTACCAGGGCTTCTGAATACAGAAAGGCCGTCCGGCAACTTCACCTGAAAACACAAGATCGCAATCGATCTTGCGAACCTTGGCGAGTTGCATCACAAGCTCGTGCGCCAGTCCGACCAAGGGCACCGCACGCAACTCGCCGTTCTTAGTTTTGTGCAATGTGATCCGTCGGCGCATGAAATCTACCTGCGACCAGCTAAGGGAGAGAATTTCTCCGCGCCGCATGCCGGTCGAGAGTGCAAGCACCACCACCACATAGAGCGGCCTGCTGGTTTTTTCCACTGCATCGAGGAGGTGCTGACGCTCTCCATCATTCAGGAATCGCTCCCTTCCCCTCGCCTCCTTCGGCTTACGAACTTTTGCAACTGGATTTCCTTCGAGCCAGCCCCACTCCTTCATGGCCACGCTGAGCACGTGGGACAGCGCAGCGAGGTATCGCACCACGGTCGCAGGGGAACGCCGGCGAGAAGGACTGTCATCGTCGGGCTTTGCCTTGGGACAAATCGGATCCTGAAGCAGCCGATCCCGGCA
>Ga0233425_10010997_pt1 | contig 10753 bp, 6 predicted proteins | sample Watercolumn_Towu_2_FD_181712 | JGI IMG/M metagenome (GOLD analysis project Ga0233425, IMG submission 181712) | Freshwater microbial communities from Lake Towuti, South Sulawesi, Indonesia - Watercolumn_Towuti2014_140_MG | ecosystem: Environmental > Aquatic > Freshwater > Lake | place: Indonesia...
CTGGCCTCGGATCTCGAGGCCGAGCCCAACTCCTTCTACGCCTCGGCGCTGGAGCTGGGAGCTCTCCGAGAGTGCCTCGCCCTGGGCTACCAGCTCCTGACCCGCCACGTCCCCCCTCAAAGCCCGGACCGGCGCGAGCAGGTGTTGGAGCTGATGACCGCCCAGGGATGCCGGGGCCTGATCCTGACCCCGCCTTTCGCCGACGATGTCGCCCTGATCGAGGAGATCCGGGCCCGCGGATGCGAAGTCGTGACCATCTCGCCCGGCGGCCCGGGCCGCACGGCCGCGGACGGCGTCGGCATCGACGACGAGGCCGGCGGCCACGACATCGCCGAGCATCTGCTGCAGCTGGGTCACCGCCGGTTCGCCTTCATAAGCGGCATCCAGGGCCACCTTTCCGCCGAACAGCGCTTCGACGGCCTCAAGCGGGCCCTGCGGGAACACGGCCTCGACCCGGACGATGTCCAGATGGCCCGCGGCGACTTCACCTTCCGCTCGGGCAGCCTGATGGCCGCGCGACTCCTGGACATGCCGAATCCGCCGACGGCCCTGATCTGCGCCAACGACGACATGGCCGCCGGAGCCCTGTCGGCCGCGCACGGCCGGGGGCTGGATCTGCCGGACCAGCTCTCCATCACAGGCTTCGACGATACCCCGGTGTCGCAGATCGTCTGGCCGCCGTTGACGACCGTGCACCAGCCCCTGAAGGACATGGGCCGCGAGGCGGTTCTGGCCGTGACCCGGCGGCTCAGCGGAAGCGGTGCGGGCGGCGCCTGGAGCTTCCTGACCCTGCCCCACGCCGTGGTTCCCCGGGGATCGGCCGGACGCCTTCTGCCTCAACTGGTGGTCGCCGAGGCTTGACAGGAGGTCCCTGTCAGGACGCTTATTGGAAGCGCTTCCAACAAGCGTTCCGAAACGACTTCCGATGAACGGAAGCGTCATCCTCGCAGGGAGGGCATCTTGATGAAGGTCTCAGTACTGGGGCAGCGCGCAGCCATCGGAGCCGCTCTGGCGGCTCTCTCCCTGGGCGGATGCGCGACGGGCCTGCAACCCGGACCCGCGGGAACCGCGCGCGTCTGGATGACGTCGGGCGACCGCACGCGTCTGCTGAGCGAGCAGCCGGCCCTCGTCTTTCAGACCGGAGAGGCCGCCGACGGTCCGGTCCTCGTCGTCGACGCGGAGCAGAAACATCAGTCAATCGTCGGCTTTGGAGCCGCCATCACCGACGCATCGGCCTGGCTGATCCAGACCAGGCTGACGCCGGCCGGGCGACAGGCCCTTATCCGCGAACTGTTTGGACGCGAGGACGGCGGCCTAGGCTTCAGCTTCACCCGCGTCACCATCGGGGCGTCGGACTTTTCGCTGGATCACTACAGCCTGGCCGAGACGGCCGATCCCGACCTGCGGGCCTTCTCCACGGCCCGGATGGAGGAATATGTCTTTCCCACCGTGCGACAGGCGCTGGCGGTCAACCGGGATCTGAAGGTGATGGCGTCGCCGTGGAGCGCGCCAGGCTGGATGAAGACCACCGGTTCGATGATCCAGGGCCAGCTCAAACCGGAATACTATGGGACCTATGCGAACTATCTGACCCGCTACGTCAGCTCGGCGGCCGATCATGGCGTGCCCACCGACTATCTGAGCATCCAGAACGAGCCCGATTTCGAGCCCGACAGCTATCCTGGCATGCGCTGGGCGCCCCCCGGACGCGCGGAGTTCATCGGCCGGCATCTGGGTCCGATGTTCCGGTCCGCCGGGATCCAGACGCGGATTCTCGACTGGGACCACAACTGGGATCACCCCGAACAGCCGCTCGGCGTGCTCGCCGATCCCGTCGCGAACGCCCATGTCGCAGGCGTAGCCTGGCATTGCTACGGGGGCGACGTGGCGGCGCAAAGCCAGGTGCGCGACGTTCATCCGGACAAGGACGTCTTCTTCACCGAGTGCTCGGGAGGGAACTGGGCAGCCGACTTTTCGGACAGTTTCAGCTGGACGATGAAGACCCTGATCATCGGCTCGACCGACCACTGGGCGCGCGGCGTTCTGATGTGGAATCTCGCCCTCGACGAAAATCACGGTCCGCATGCCGGCGGCTGCGGCGACTGTCGTGGCGTGGTGACCATCGACAGCCGCACGGGGACGATCACGCGGAACCAGGAATACTACGCCTTCGGTCACGCCAGCCGGTTCGTACGGCCCGGCGCGCGGCGCGTCGCTTCGGTCGAACCTGAAGGCCTGCAGGGCGTCGCCTTCGTCAATCCGGACGGCGAACGCGTGCTGATTGTCCTGAACGAAGCCGCCGATGGGGTATCCTTCAGCGTTCGGGAGGGAGGCCGTCACGCCCTGGCCATCCTGCCCGGTCGGACCGCCGCCACCTATGTCTGGCGGAGGTAGGCCCCGGCGAAGGATCAACGAACGCTGATCGGGATTGCAGCCGCCAAGCAATTCGGATAGCAATTGGAAGCGCTTCCAATCACGACCTGAAAAGATCGCGACAGGAGGCTGAAAATAAAAGGGACGACCGACCGCAGGGTTGGCGCCGGGGAAACACGAGGGGTCTACATGCGCAGCGATTTTGCGGGCGTTCGTTCGTCCGGCTCCACGTCAAGGACGAGATTGGCCCTGATGTCATCCGTGGCGGCCCTGGCCATCGCGCTGCCGGGCGCGGCCATGGCTCAGGATCCGCAGACGCCGCGGGATCCGGAAGCGACCGAACTGGACGAAGTGATCGTCACGGGCATACGGCGCGGCATCGCGGACTCCATCAGCATCAAACGCGACGAAACCTCCCTCGTGGAAGCCGTCTCGGCCGAGGACATCGGCAAGCTGCCGGACGTCTCGATCGCCGAGTCGATCGCCCGGCTGCCCGGTCTTGCGGCCCAGCGCGTCAACGGCCGCGCCCAGGTGATCTCGATCCGCGGCCTGGCTCCGGACTTCACGACCACCCTGCTCAACGGGCGGCAGCAGGCCAGCTCCGGCGACAACCGCTCTGTGGAGTTCGACCAGTATCCGTCCGAACTTCTGTCCAGCGTGGTGATCTACAAAACGCCCGACGCCGAAATTTCGGGCATGGGCCTGTCGGGCACCGCCGACCTGCGCACGGTGCGTCCGCTGACGTTCAACCAGCGCGCCATCGCGATCAACGTCCGTGGCGAACTGATCGAGGGCGATGCGCTCAATGACGACGTCCGCAACTACGGCGGTCGCGCGTCGATCAGTTATATCGACCAGTTCGCCGACGGAACCTTCGGCCTCGCGCTCGGCTACGCCCACCTCGACTCCCCGTCGCAGAACCAGCACTACAAGGCCTATGGCTACGAGGCCTTCGGCTTCGCCGTAACGCCTGACAGTGCCGATGACGCCCTGATCCTGAACGGCCAGGAGTTGTTCGCCACCTCCCGCCTGAACACCCGGGACGCCTTCATCGGCATCGCCGAGTGGCGCCCCAATGATCGCCTGCACAGCATCCTCGATCTCTACTATTCCAAATTCGATCAGGAAGAGACCACGCGCGGCGCGCAGTGGTTCTCGAACGGCTGGGCGGACGGTGCGACGTTCACAAACGTCCAGACCGAACAGCGCGGCGGCTCGACCTTCGCCCGCAGCGGCACGCTGAACGGCGGGGTGCCGATCATCCGCAATGACTACAACACCCGTGAGGACGAGTTGTTCTCCGTCGGGTTGAACAATGAATACCAGATCGACGACCGCACCCGGGTGCGTGCTGACCTGTCCTATTCGAGCAACATCCGGGACGAGCAGATCCTCGAGACCTACGCGGGCTACGGCCGCGGCGCAGGCGGCGTCACGCCGGGGACTCCGGACGTGGGCCGCACGCTGGACACCATCACCTTCGAAGTGAATGACGACGGCTATCCAACCTATTCGGAAGGGCTGAACTACGCCGACGCAAGCCAGGTTTCACTGGGCGACCGGGCGCCATGGGGCGGCTGGGGCCACGACGGCGCCATTCGTTTCCCGCATGTCGAGGAAAGCATCTACGCCGTCGACCTGAACGCCGAACGCGATCTCGACGGCTTCTTCACGAGCGTCGCGGCCGGCGTGAACTTCGCCAATCGCGACAAGATGAAACGCGTCGACGACTTCGACCTGTTCCTGAAAAACGGGCGCCAGCAGGTTCTGGTCGATCCGCAATATCTGGAGACCCCGACCTCGCTGGGCTACGCCGGCTTCGGTTCGGTCCTGTCGGTGGATCTCGCCCGCGCCCTGGACGTCTACTACGATCGCGCCCCGATCCTGGACGCCAACTATTTCGACAAGAACTGGGACATCGAGGAGAAGGTCACGACCTTCTTCGCCAAGGCCGATTTCGAGGGTGGTCGTTTCCGCGGCAACATCGGCCTGCAGGTCGTCCAGCAGGAGCAGGAATCGACCGGCGTGGTCATCAACGGCACGGAGCCGGGCCAACCCATCGTCCCGACCTCAATCACAAGGGGGGCGGACTATACCGACGTGCTGCCCAGCCTGAACCTGATCTACGACCTGGGCGGCGGGCACCGCCTGCGCTTCGCAGCGTCCAAGACGATGGCGCGCCCCCGTATGGACGAGATGCGGGCGAACGTGACGCCGGGCTTCAACGCGCTGGTCTGCAGCGGCCAGCCCTGTGTGCCGGGTCAGACGGTCAATCCCTGGTCCGCCAGCGGCGGCAATCCCGAGCTCGAACCGTGGCGCGCCGACGCCTACGACCTCGCCTACGAATGGTATGTGGACTCCACGACCTATTTTTCGATCGCCGCCTTCTACAAGGAGCTCGAGACCTACATCTATCAACAGACCGGAACCTTCGACTTCTCCGGCATCCCCCTGCCCAGCACCGCCTCGGCGATACCGGCGGGCGTCATCATCAGCCCGATCGGCCAGATGACCTTGCCGGCCAACGGCGACGGCGGCGTGGTTCAGGGGCTTGAGGTCAGTGGCGCGCTCAACTTCGGGACCATCTGGAAACCGCTGGACGGCTTCGGCATGACCGGCAGCATCTCGTTCACCGAGTCCGATCTGAATCCAAGCCCGAGCGGCGACGAGGTGCGGATCCCCGGCCTGTCGGGCATGGTCTACAACCTCACCGGCTACTATGAACGCAACGGCTTCCAGGCGCGGATCAGCAAGCGTTTCCGCGAAGCCTTCAAGGGCGAGGTGGTTCAGCTGTTCGCGACCCGCGGCTATACTGAAATCCTCGATGACGAACAGGTCGACGCCCAGATCGGCTACACCTTCCAGTCGGGGCAACTCGAAGGCTTGGGCCTGCTGTTCCAGGTCAACAACCTGACGAACTCGCCCTACCGCACCCGTCTGGGTCTGGACTCCGGCGGCACCACCACGGCGGACGGCGGCGCATTGCCGGAAACCTACGAGGAGTACGGCCGCCAGTTCCTGTTCGGCATCAACTACCGGTTCTAGGGCGGGTCCGGAGCGGGCGCGACGTCACGGCCTGCGGGCCATCCTCCAACGTGAGTAACGAGTAGACGCATGACCTCCCTCCGACTGAAGCTCTGCGCCTCGCTGCTGGCGCTGGCCGCGTGCGCCCCCCTCCCCGCGAGCCAGGCCGTATCGCCCACTGCAGCGGAATGGCCGGCGCTTCGGTCCCCCACGGCGCCGGACGCGGCGATGGAACGGCGCATCGCCGCCATCGTCGCGGGCATGACGCTGGAGCAGAAGGTCGGGCAGATGACCCAGCCCGACGTGCGCTATGTCACGCCGGACGAGGTGCGCCAGTACTACATCGGCTCGGTGCTCAACGGCGGCGGCGCCTGGCCCGAGATGAACAAGCACGCCACGGTCGCGGACTGGGCCGCCCTGGCCGATCGCTTCCACGATGCGGCCATGCAGACCGACATGGCGGTGAAGGTCCCGCTGGTCTGGGGCACGGACGCAGTCCACGGCCACAACAACGTCTCCGGGGCCACCATCTTCCCGCACAATATCGGACTCGGCGCGGCGCATGATCCGGCCCTGATCGAGCGGATCGGTCGGGCGACGGCCCGGCAGGTTCGGGCGACGGGCATCACCTGGACGTTCGCTCCCACGCTTGCAATCGGGCAAAACCGGCGCTGGGGCCGGACCTACGAGAGCTACTCCAGCGATCCGGCCCTTGTCGCACGCTACGGCGAAGCGATGGTCCGCGGCCTGCAGGGCGATCTCACCGGCGACGGCGACGTCCTGGCGACGGCCAAACACTATCTGGGCGACGGCGGCACCTTCAACGGGATCGACCAGGGCGAGACCCGGGCGACCCGCTCCGACCTGATCCGCCGCGAGGCCGCCGGCTACTACGCCGCCCTCGACGCCGGCGTGCAGACGGTGATGGTCTCCTACAGCAGCTGGAACGATGTCGCCGCCGGACATGACGGCGGCAAGATGCATGGCAATCGCGAGCTGATAACCGATGTGCTCAAGGGCCGGCTGGGCTTCGACGGCCTGGTGGTGTCGGACTGGAACGGCATCGAACAGGTGCCCGGCTGCACGAAGGTCAGCTGCCCGCAGGCGATCAACGCCGGCATCGACCTGATCATGGTCCCCGAGGACTGGAAGGCCTTCATCTCAAGCACCGTCGCCGACGTCCGCGAGGGCCGCATTCCCCAGTCGCGCATCGATGACGCCGTCACCCGCATCCTGCGCGTCAAGATGCGCTCCGGCCTGTTCGAGCGCGAGCCGTCGGCCAGCAGCTTCAACGGCCGCGCCGAGGCCGTGAACGCCGCCGACCTGGCGCGCGAGGCCGTGCGCAAGTCGGTCGTCCTGCTCAAGAACGAGAACCGGGCCCTCCCGCTCGCCCACGGCCGCAAGGTTCTGGTGGTCGGCGCCAGCGCCGACAGCCTCTCCAATCAGACCGGCGGCTGGTCGCTGACCTGGCAGGGCACGGAGAACACCAACGCGGACTTCGCCACCGGCTCCACCCTGCTGGGCGCGCTGCGCGAGCAGTTGGGCGAGGCCAATGTGACGTATTCCGTCGACGGCGCGGGCGTGAACGTCGCTGACTTCGACGCCGTCGTGGCCGTGCTGGGCGAGACGCCCTACGCGGAATACACCGGCGACGTCCGCTTCCCGAAACCGGTGCAGCACAGCGCCCTGTATCCCGCCGACCTCGCTGTCCTGCGCGCCGTCTCGGGCAGGGGCGTGCCCGTCGTGTCGGTGCTGTACTCGGGTCGGCCCGCCTACGCCAACGACCTGATCAACCTGTCCGACGCCTTCGTCGCGGCCTTCCTGCCGGGCACCGAGGCGTCCGGTCTCGCCGACGTCCTGACCGGGGCCCGCCACGACTTCACCGCCCGGCTGTCGTTCGCCTGGCCCGGCTCGGCCTGCAGCACCGGCGAGGGGCCCGGCGACATCGTCCAGTTCGCGCGCGGCTACGGCCTCAGCTACGCCGATGCAGGGCGGGTCGGTCCCCTCCCCTTGCCCCCGACCCCCACGGCCTGCGAAACCACCGTTCCGTAGGGCGGACCCGGACCATGCAGCAGCTCAAGCGGATTCTGATCGTCGGAGGTGGAACGGCGGGCTGGATGACCGCCGCCCTGATGTCGAAACTGTTCAAGGGCCTCTACGAAATCACCCTGATCGAATCCGAAGCCATCGGCATCATCGGCGTCGGCGAGGCCACGATCCCCGCGATCAAGAAATACAACGAACTGCTGGGCCTCGACGAAAACGAGTTCATGCAACGCACCCAGGGCAGCTTCAAACTGGGCATCCAGTTCGTCGACTGGTGGAAGCAGGGCGCCAGCTACATTCACGGCTTCGGCGTCATCGGCCGGGATCTGGAATGGCTGCGCTGCCACCAGTACTGGCTCAAGTTGAACGCCCAGGGGGCGGCCTCGGACTTCGCCAACTATTCGATCAACACCGCGGCCGCGCTCGAGAACAAATTCATGCGGGCCGACCCGAAGATGACGGACTCGCCGCTGGGCCACATCGCCCACGCCTTCCATTTCGACGCCGCCCTGTACGCGAAATACCTGCGCGGCCTTGCGGAGGCGTCTGGCGTGCGACGGCGCGAGGGCAAGGTCGCAGATGTGACCCTGCGCGGCGAGGACGGCTTCGTGCAGTCCGTGACCATGGATGACGGGGCGGTGATCGAGGCCGACCTGTTCATCGACTGCTCCGGCTTCCGCGGCCTGATCATCGAGCAGGCGATGAAGACCGGCTATGAGGACTGGACGCACTGGCTGCCGTGCGATCGCGCCATGGCCGTTCCCTGCGCGCGCGTCGAGCCGTTCACTCCCTACACGCGCTCTACGGCCCGGGCCTCGGGCTGGCAGTGGCGCATTCCGTTGCAGCACCGGACCGGCAACGGGCACGTCTATTCCAGCCGGTATATGGAGGACGACGAGGCCGAACGGATTCTGTTGTCCAATCTGGACGGGGAGCAGCTCGCGGAACCCAATCGGCTTCGCTTCGTCACCGGAAAGCGCAAGCAGATCTGGAACAGGAACTGCGTCGCGATCGGCCTGGCCGGCGGCTTCCTCGAACCGCTGGAGTCGACCAGCATCCATTTGATCCAGTCGGCCATCATCCGCCTGGTCCGCCTGCTGCCGGACGCCGGTTTCGATCCCGCCACGATCGCAGAGTTCAATCGTCAGAGCGACTTCGAATACGAGCGCATCCGCGACTTCATCATCCTGCACTACAAGGCCACCGAGCGGGACGACACGCCGTTCTGGCGCTATTGCCGCGACATGGAGATTCCGGACACCCTCCAGCGGAAGATCGACCTGTTCCGGGCCAACGGACGGATTTTCCGCGAGGACGAGGAACTGTTCGCCGAAGAAAGCTGGATCCAGGTCTTCCTCGGTCAGGGCGTCATCCCACGCGCCTGGGACCCGCTGGTCGAGATCAAGTCCGGAAGCGAGCTTCTGACCTTCCTCGCCGGCGTGGAAGAGGTCATCCGGAAATGCGTGGCGGTCATGCCGTCGCACGCCGCCTATATCGCGCGAACCTGCCCCGCGGCCTAGCGGGCGGGACGGTCACGGAAGGGCGCGTGGCGGAACGTCGCCCGCCAAAAGCGGAATCGCCCATAGCACTCATCCTCGCCCGTCCCTTCACGGTGTGAGGTCTCTCTCTTCCTCCGGAGCGACGGCGGAGAGAAGAGGCCTGACGAACATGACGGCCGTCATCGCGACGGCTCCCGCGACGCCAGCGCACGCTGGAGGGCGGCGCGGGCCAACGGGGTCATGACAGCGTATCCGTCGGCATCCGGGTGAACGCCGTCCCCGGTCAGTTCGGGGAGCATCTCACCCTGCGGCCCCTGCATCGCGGCGGCATAGTCGACGAACTCGGCGCCCTGTCCGGCCGCATAGTCCCGGAGCCAGGCGTTGAGCTCGGCGATCCGCGGAGCCGGTCGCAGCTCGGGCCGCCAGTCGAAGACGGCGCTCGGCGGGATCGAGCCCAGAACCACGGCGATGTCGTGGGCTCTGGCCAGCTCCACCATGGCGCGGATATTGTTCTTGAAGTCCTCGGGCCGGCTCGGTCCGGTATTGCCCGCGATGTCATTGGTTCCGGCCATGATGTGCACGACCCGGGGTTTGAGGTCGATGACATCCTGGTGGAAGCGCACCAGCATCTGGGGCGAGGTCTGAGCGCCGATGCCCCGGTTGACCACGCCGTCGGCGAACAGGTCCGGCGCCGCCGGCCCCCAGAATTCGGTGATGGAGTCGCCGATGAACACCGCGCGCACCGGCGCGTCGCCCAGCGCCTCATTGGCGGCGCGATGGCGGCACAGGCCGGGCCAGTCGCGCCGGGTTCGATCCATCGCGGCCTGGCGGGCGGCGGAGATCTCCGCTTCGGTGACGGGGGCCGGACGCGGCGGGGCGGCGGCCGGACAGGGCGCGTCCACCATGCCGACAGGCGGCGAGGCCGGAGGCGGTGCGGCCTGTGCCTGGGCCTGGGCATGGACCGGTCCGGCGGCAAGGGTCAGGCCGGCGCACAGAGCCGGGAAAGGCCGCCGCCTCCGCCCGGTCGCGCCTGTAGTTAAGCTCGCCGCCTTGAGGTAAGTCTTCGCCATGCCTTCACGTCCCCCTGCTCCGCCGCCGACGGCGCCGTTGAAAATGACCGACATCGCCCGCCTGGCCGGCGTGTCGACGTCGACGGTCTCGCGCGCCCTGGCCGAGAATCCATTGATCCCGGTGGCGACCCGCAAGCAAATCCAGAAGATCGCGGCCGCCCACGGCTACGTCATCAACCAGGCCGCGCAACGGCTGCGCTCCAGCCGGACCCGCACCATCGGCGTCGCCATTCCGCTGGGCCACGAGGCCGACCAGCCGATCTCCGACCCGTTCTTTCTGCACCTGCTCGGCCACATCGCCGACGAGGTGACGGCGCGGGACTGCGACGTCCTCCTGTCGCGCATCCCCTCTCCCAAGCCGGGCTGGCTCTCCCGCCACGTCCAGTCGCAGAAGGCCGACGGCTACATCATCGTCGGCCAGAGCGACCAGCATGAGGAGCTCAACAGCGCGGCTCGCGCCTTCCTGCCCCTCGTGGTCTGGGGCGCCCATCTGCCCGAGCAGGCCTACTGTTCCGTCGGCAGCGACAACGTCGGCGGCGGGCGAGTGGCGACGGACGCCCTGATCCAGGCCGGCCGCAAGCGGATTGTCTTCCTGGGCGCGGCGCCGCTGCCCGAGGTGCAGATGCGGCAACGCGGCTATGAGACCGCCCTGGAGCGCGCCGGCATCGCCTTCGATCCGGAGTTGGTCGTCCCGGCGCACTTTACCGGCGATACGGCCTTGGCCGCCGTCCAGGACCTGGT
>Ga0233425_10010998_pt1 | contig 10752 bp, 3 predicted proteins | sample Watercolumn_Towu_2_FD_181712 | JGI IMG/M metagenome (GOLD analysis project Ga0233425, IMG submission 181712) | Freshwater microbial communities from Lake Towuti, South Sulawesi, Indonesia - Watercolumn_Towuti2014_140_MG | ecosystem: Environmental > Aquatic > Freshwater > Lake | place: Indonesia...
CAGGCCGTCTTCGTCTCTGTCGATGGTAATCAGAAATTTCATGTCAGTTTGCCCCATATCGTTTATTGGATATGGGTTTATTTTATCACAAAGATGAAGGCTAATCAATCGAGTCTGACCCCTTTGGTTCGGAAGGGGAGGAGTCCATACCATTAGGCTACCTCGCTTGGAGCGGGTTAATCAATACCCCAGCGCTGGCGGAATCATTCCCACAGCTCCGCCCTTAATAGCAGCTGGGAAAAGACCTTTAGCATGATCTGGATCAATTTTATTAGCTATAACTTGTCCAACGACACCAGTAGCAGCGCCAACCGTTCCTGTTACCTTAAGAAGTGGTCCAGCAGTAGGCCCAATTGCGAGACCAAGAGTGGTGGCAACTCCTCCCCCAACAAAATTCGCTACACATCGTCTGGTTGTTATTTCATTTTTTCCTTCTTTATTAGTAATTATGTCACCAGCTACGCTTAAAGTCCCTCCAACTATGAATGGCGCCGCCGCCGCAGTACCTAAGATTGGAGCCGTAACTGGTAACGTCGCGACAGTTAAAATACCATACATAAGTTTTTCAACTATGGGTAAACCATCTCTGCCTTCCGGGTCATAATAATTAGTCGGACTATCTTCAACATAGCCATAAATGTTTATCCCACCATCAAACCCAATCGGATCCTTAATCGTCCACCTCCCCGTATAAGCATCATAATCCCTCGCGCCAAACCGGACCAAGCCGGTATCCCGGTCATATAACCCGCCCGCAAAACCAAACGGCTGGAATCCAGGATTGCTGTCGAACGTGACCCGGCCAAACTCATCAAAATTCATTTGTTGAGCGATCGTGCCATCCGCCGTATTGACGATCATCCTGGGGCTGCCCAAATGATCGGTGATGATGCGATAAGTGACGCCGCCTTTGATCATGTAATCCGGCACGTTGGCATGTGTCGCATAGACAAAGAGACTGACAATGACATTGTTGCCGTCGAGTTCGGCGATGGGTTTGAGCTGATCTTGATACAAAAAGCCTTGCACCAGCGCGCCATTGACTTTTTTGCCGATGCGACGGTTTTTGCCATCGACCAGATAATCAATCGAAGTGCTGCCCGGCAAGCCCACCTGCAACAAATTACCGAGCACATCGTAGTGATAAGTGGTCACATTGGCGCCGACGGTCTTGCTGGTCAATTCGCCATTATCGGTGTAGCTGTAGGTTGTATTGCCATAAGTCAACAGCCGATCCTGGTCATCATAAGTCGGTGCAGTGGTCAGGCCCGGGCCGCTCAAACGATTGCCGTTGTCATCGTAGGTGTAGCTGGACTGCACCGCATTGTTCAGCTTGACTTCACTCAAACGCCCGGCCGGGTCATAACCATAGTTAAAGGTATTGGCCACGCCCTGGATCGTTTCGATCTTTTGCGTAATCCGGCCGCCTTTGTCATAGGTATATTGTTCATTTAACAAAGCGCTGGTGTTAAAGCTGGATGTGTAGCCGGTCACTTCACCGAAACCATCATAAGTGCGGCTGTCGGTGACGCTGCTCAATGTCGTGCCACTCAACAAACCATTTTGCGCAGTGCGGGTCAAAGTCAGATTACCGGCCTTAGTCAACAAGCTGTCGGCATCATAACTGTAAGCAATCGCCACAGCCGCAGGATCGGCCTTGTTCACCGTTAATGAAGTAACCCGAAAGTCGGTATCATACGTCGCATCCAGTGTACCGCTTACAGCGCCGGTCCAGGCCGTTTGCGTCAAAAACGCGCCGTTATAGCTGTAATTCAAGCCCCCGCCAAACTGATCGGTGATGCTGGTCAACTTGCCCGTGACCGGATCGTAGCTGTAACTGGCCAAGGTCTGATTGGCCGGTTGCAGGACCAGATTCGTTAAATTACCGGATGTAGCGTGATAATTAAAGTGCAGCGCTTGGCCGTCGGGACGTACAATATCGGTGACATCCTTATCGGCATCATAAACGTAGGTGGTATTGCCGTTCGGCACACCCGCTACCGCCGGTGGCGCATAAACAGACGCTTGATCGACGGCGGTGTACTGGAACACATGCGCCGGTTTTCCGGGCGGCTGCAGGCTGGTCAGATTGCCATTTGCATCATAGCTGTAATGAATCTGCCGGCCATCGGGCAAGGTTTGCAATGTTAAGCGCCCAGTCGTATCGTACTGATAAGCGACCACACGATTCAACGCATCGGTGACCGAGGCCAACTCACCTTTCGGATTATAAGCAAAGGTCGCTGTCCGGTCGTCCGGGTTGGTGCCCTGGCTCATCGTCGCCAACCGGCCGAAGGCATCATAGGTATTGCTTATGGCATTCAATCCGGTTATTTGGCTCGTCAACAAGCGTCCCTGCGCATCAATTGTACTCGTTGCCACGCGTCCGGCGGCACTGGTGCCAGTGGCTGTTTTGGTCGCGGCATTGAACACGCTGGTGGACGTACGGCCATTGAGCGTGAACGTGTCGCTCAAACTCGTCAGACTGAGCGGATTATTGGGATCGGTCAAGTTGACTGTTCGTGCTGTGCTTTGGGTCGACGTCAACCCTCCTGTTGATGTGCTTAGGCTTTTTTGAATCGGCGCCATCATCGAAAAGCGCGGATCGGGGCCATCAAGGCTGCTGATCAATGTGCCGTCGGCCAATGTCATCGTAATGCTGCCGTCGGTACCGATCACCCGCGTAGTTACCGTGCCATCCGGTGCAGTGTCAGTGCGTTTCATGCCGCCCACGAGTGGATACTCGACTTTATGCGTCGTCGTCCGACCTAGGCTGGTGGCGATACTGGCTATATAATCGCTGCTGTTCAACTCGGTGCGCGCCAAGGTTTTGCTGCCACCGGCCGCATTGGTATCGGTCAGCAAGCGCCCCAAGGCATCATACGTCATCGTCGATGTGTGATTATTCGGATCGCTGAAGGTTAACAACAAACCGTCATTGGTGTAGGTCATGTGATGCGCTTCGCCTGCGGGATTGGTGATGCTGGCAAGAAAGTCGTTGGCATCCAATGTCAATGTCGTGCGCTGACCAAACGGCGCAACGATGGCCGTTGCGTTACCGGCGGCATCACGTTCTACCGTGGTAACATTGCCATCGCCGTCGGTGACTGAAATCGGGTAACCGTCTGTATTGTAACCAAATTGATACTTGACCCCGCCGGTTAAAGCGTTGAGGGTCTTAAGATGACGGCCGGATGCGTTGAATTGATAGAGTTCAGTTCCGTCGGCAGACGGGACAAACAAGTCCCCGGCAGAAAAGCCTGGAAATGGTGCGCTGATCCGCCGAATAACATTGGTATCCGTAATATATAGGCTACCGTCTGCACCCAACGAGATGCCCCTGGGACTCACGCCTGCTGCTATTGCCAGGCCACCATCGCCGCTGAAACCACCAGTTCCATTACCCGCCACAGTCGTGATGATTCCATCCGGTCCCACTCGCCGAATACGGAAGTTATAAGTATCCATAAAATAGAAACTACCGTCGGCACTGAGGGCTACCCCACCGGGGTTATACAACCTGGCTGCCGTCGCCGGGCCACCATCGCCGCTGAAACCAAAAGTCCCATTGCCCGCCACAGTCGTGATGATTCCATCCGGTCCCACTCGGCGGATACGACTACCAACACCACTATTATCCGAAAAATAAAGGCTACCGTCAGAACTCACGGCAACGTCAGTGGGTCCATACAAACTGGCCGCTGTTGCCGGGCCACCATCGCCGCTGAAACCATAAGTCCCATTGCCCGCCACGGTCGTGATAATGCCATCTGGACCCACTCGGCGGATACGATAATTACCGCTATCCGCAATATAAAGGCTACCGTCAGAACTCACAGCGATGGCCATGGGATACAAACTGGCCGCTGTTGCCGGGCCACCATCGCCGCTGAAACCACTAGTTCCATTACCCGCCACAGTCGTGATGATTCCATCCGGTCCCACTCGTCGAATACGTCTGAAAGTATAATCCACAATATAAAGGCTACCGTCAGAACTCACGGCAACGTCAGTGGAGAAATACAAACTGGCCGCTGTTGCCGGGCCACCATCGCCGCTGAAACCAGCAGATCCATTACCTGCTACTGTCGTAATGATGCCATCCGCACCAACACGCCGAATGCGATAGTTACCATTGTCCGCAATATAAAGGCTACCGTCAGAACTCACGGCAACGTCAGCGGTTCTATAAAACTTGGCCGCTGTCGCCGGGCCACCATCGCCGCTGAAGCCCTGAATCCCATTTCCAGCTACCTTATTGATAACCCAACCAAGACTCGGATCCGCACGTTGCCGTTCTCCGCTACCTAAATAAAGCGTCTTACCTAGCAAATCATAGCTATGGTGTACACTCAAACTCCAGCCGCCATCATCGGAAATTCCACCGGCTACATCTATCGATGTGATCTGGGTTTGCCACTGAGTCACGCCATCCCGTGATGGCACATTGCCAAGGACGGGTTTTCCGCTGTTCTGACCAAAACTGGCAGTAACAGCCGGTGGCAGATTATAGACGCCGGGATAGTTATAGCCGATTCGTATCATTGCCTGTTGCAGTCCTTGCACTGCCTGGCCATAAGCGTCCCGACCATCCCAGGTAAAGGTATAGCTTTGATTGGGATTCGGGGGGAAACTTTGGTCGTACGTACGGCCGGCAACAGTAATTTGTAGATCGACGCGTTGTAGATTGGTCGGCACAATCCCGCCGGTCAGCGGAATTTGTAGGGTATTACCTATTTTGCGGCCAGGCACGCGGTCGCTGCGGTAGTTCAGTGAAAACGGCGTACCGGTAATTGGTACGGATTCCCCCAAAATCTGATTTTCACATTCGATGATGGATCCGCATTCAATACTTGGACCTGAGTACTTGCTTGAACCGCCACCTGAACCACCATTAATAGTATTATTCCCGCCTGCGCCACCTTTAGCCGGCCCGGGATTTGGGGGGGAACAGGTTTGGCCGGCCGGACAACCAGTACCGTAGTTGGGATCATAAACCGAGAAGTGGCTGACCGGTATCCGTTCCAGTGTTTTGCCGGCGGCATACAGGCTGGCCAGTTGCGCGCGCTCGGCATCGGTAATGCCCAGCGCCGGATTGTTATCCGCCGTGCCATTTCCATCAGTATCGATATCCGCTAGGCTATTGGTGATACTGATGATTTTGATAATGCGGCCATCTGGCGCGGGAACCCACGCGGCCTTGTCCTGATCGTAATAGCCCACCGGCACTTGTATGCCGACCGGGAAGCCCAAAAAATTATCCAGATAAAAATAAACCGGCTGATTGAACAGCACATCCTTGCCGGCAATTTTGGTGGTCACCTCATCGGCGCCCATTTCCACGGCATAGGTATAAGCGCTGGTCGGTGGCAATGGCGCCGGCATCGCCTTCAGGCCCTTGTCGCCAACGGTAAACTCGGTAAAATGTAGATGCAGATTGTTAGCCGTCTGCAAGTTGCCTTGGGCATCATAGATTTGTGCGGTAGTGCCGGCCGGGAACAGCACGGTTGCCTGGCGCGTGCCATCGGCATCGGTCATGACGCTGCCGCGCGCAACTTGAGGCGTAGTCGCAGCGCCGCTGAAATCAACATTGGTCACCGCTGGATCGCGCGCAATCATCACCACATCATCGGCCAGCACATAATCCTGCCACTGTGCTTGCACCTGACGCTGTACCGGCAAGAAGCCGGAAAGCCGGTAATCCAGCGTGATCAAGCCACCACCGTTGACCGCCAGATCAAACTGGCCATCGGTACGACTTAAGGTCTGGCCATACTCGGGATGGTGCAACACCGTTATCGTGACACCTGACTGCGGGCTGCCGCTGGCATTCATGACTTTGCCTTTAACGACGGCGGCGCGTTTGGCTTCGATGGTGCCAGGGGCAACGCCCGTTTGTATCGGATTGGTGCCGGTGTAAAGAAACGCGGTGGACTTGCTCAAGATCGTCGTTACGCCATTTTCAACCGGTGAAGCCACGTCGACCGGATCGGGCGGCAGGCCGCCATTGACAGGCCCGAGTGAAACGACCACGTCAACGGCCGTGCCTGGCGCCGCCTGACTATTGGCTGGCAGACTTTGACTGATGACTTTGCCGGCATAGACCGTCGGATCGTTGGCTTCGGTAATTGTGCCGACGCTCAATTGCGCGGTTTTGATGGCATCGATGGCGGCATTTTTGCCGAGCCCAACCAGCGTTGGCACGATGGCCTGTGCCGGGGCGGCGCTGACCGTGAGCGTGTATTTCTGTATATCACTACCGCCATGACCATCATCGACGGTAATGGTAAGGTCATAAGCGCCGACTACCGGATTTGCCCATTGCACCAGGCCACTGGTGATATTGATTGTGAGGCCGGATGCCGCCGGATTGACCGCTAGTTGATAGCTTAAGGTATCGTTGTTGGGATCAGTGGCGATCACGGGGTAACTGTAGGCTGTTCCAACCGTGGCGGTGCTGACCGGCGTTGAGGTAATTTGCGGCGGCTGGTTGGTGACAACCACCGGCGCGGTCACCGTGATCGTGTCGGTGACAGGCGGACTGTCCAGCTGACCATCATTGACGATCAACTGGGTAATGTAGTCGCCAACCAGTTGCGGAACAAAGGTCTTTTTGGCAGGATCCAAGATGTCAGTCAACGTTAGATTGGAACCAGACGGCTGATTTAGAATGGACCAACTGTAAGTCAACGGATCACCATCGGCATCGGTGGAACCTGTGCCATCGACCGTGACCGTATCACCGGTTTTCGGCGCTGTTGGTGTGTGCGTAATCGCAGCAACCGGTCTGGAGTTGATCGTGGAAATGACGACGGTGTCAGCTGCACTGTCGACATAAGTATCATTGACGATCAATTGCAAGGTGTAAGTGCCGGATTGGGCCAGTACAAACTGCGGTTTGTCAAAGCCCGGGGTGTAGGTCAAGACCGGCGGGGTCGCGCCGGGTAAGCTATCGCCGGGATAACTGACAAAGGACCAATGAAAGGCCAAAGGATCGTGATCGACATCGTAGGATAAACTGCCATCCAGCGACACGGTGGAATTACTCACGACACTTTGATCCGGCCCGGCATTGGCGACCGGCGGGGAGTTCTGGGTCGTAATAGAAGCTGTTGCTGTATTACTGCCGCCCTGGCCATCACTGACCTGCACCTGACCGATATAGGTGCCGGGTTGATCGATAATCACACTGGCAGAGGACGGTGAAATGGACGTTAGCGGATTGGCAGCCGTGCCGGCGTTGCTGTTGGTCGGGACAGTCGGCAAGGACAAATTGTACGTCAAGGCATTGCCGTCGATATCGGTGGAGCCGGAGGCATCGAAGCGGATGGTATCTTTCACATAAAACGAACCGACGCTGCCGGCGCTGGTCAGTGCTTTTAAATCAGCGACCGGCGGCGTATTGCCGGAGGTCACGGTCACACTGGCCGGTAAACTGTTGGCCTGGCCGTCATTAACCACCAGTTGCACGACATAGTCTCCGGCTTGTGCTGCGACAAAGGTTGGCCGGGACGCTGACGCCGGTGAAGTTGTTTGAATGACCGGGGCCGAAGTCGTGGGCTGGCCGGGCCAGGTGACAAAAGTCCAGGTATAAGTCAGGACATCACCGTCGGCATCGGTCGAGCCGGTGCCATCGAGGTTCACGCTTTGCGGATACGGTGCCAGCAAGGTTTGATTGGCGCCGGCATAGGCGTTGGGAGTGGAATTGACGGTGCTGATCTCGACGAAGGACGGCAGGCTATCGACTTTGCCGTCATTGACGATCAGTTGCAGCCGCCAGGTGCCGCGCAGGCCGACATCAAGGGTAAAACTTGGATTGGGCAGCACGGTATTGTCCAGCGTAGCCAGGCTGCCAGCCGGCACGGACACAAATGTCCATCGGTAGGTTAATGGATCGTTATTCGGATCGGTGCCGCTGCCGTTTAATTGCACCACGGTGAGCTGGCCGGGCTGACTGCGCGCCACGGTCTGATTCGGCCCGGCATTGGCGGTTGGTGCGCCATTGCTCACGATTTGCCATTTCAGCTTGTCCTTCAGTTTGTCGCTGGAATAGGGTTTGGGCTCCTTTTTACGCAACGTTAAGGTATCGGTGCTGGTGGCGGTGGCGCCGACAGCGATTGGGCCGAAGCTGATTTGTGGGTCAGGAGCGTTGAAAGACTTTTTACACGTCGCGGTCAGTGTTAACACCAGTGACGACAGAGCCGTGGTGCCCTTATTGGTGACAGCGGCTCGATAAGCGAAATCGTAATAGCCACCACCGGCCGGGATGACCTAGACGAGCGTGTAATTGGTGATTTTAAAAGCTGGGGGGGAGGACGCGTGGGTAAAGGCGCTAAACAAGCTCCACAGTAGCACTAACAAAACACCGCGGGTAAAAGAATGTTGTTTGACGTTCATGGCCCTCTCCTGCTGGGTGTCAGTGAGCAAAAGCTCAGCAAACACGCGGCTCCGTCCTTAACGTCAACGGTTTTACGGCAGTCTGGCGTTCGGGCCTCGAACCAGGGCTTTCTGTCACAACGTTCCCGTTGTTTTAGCTTTAATTTGTTATTGTTTTTGTTACAGCAAACAGCGGTAAAAAGTTAACACTAACGGCTTTAAGCGTGTCAAGTGATTATTAAGTGATTTTTAAGTAAACATAAAAAACGATGACTATTTTTAATATTTCTATCATCCAATTGATGATTACTTAAGCTATCAAATGCTAGCAAACCCCTCATTTTTATCAGTTAGTCGGTATTCGACCGCCAGTAATCGCTCGCTCAAAACTGCTAAGCTATCCTGTCAAGGCTATCAGCCGTTTTTTAATTATTTTTCCGCTCTCCTGAATACGAATCAGATTTTACGGCTTTCACATGTTCGCTTTTTAAGCTAATGAACCCTGTTCAGGCCAAAATTTAATGTTCGTATGCAAGGTCGGGGCAACAATAATGGATTTTTTTTAAAAAAACATCATCCATTTGGATGATTTTTTAATTTTTTTCATGATTTTTTTTTCGGCTAGCGTCAATTGATACGCTTAACGTGGGCAGACAATGGCGATTTTTTGTAGGTTGCTTACTCTAGGTTGGGATGCGCCAAACAAAACTTGATCAGTTCACGCTGGCTTTTGGTCTGGGTTTTCGTAAACAAGGCTCGCAAATGGCTTCGTACTGTCGCCATATTGATATGCAAGGCGTCGGCAATGGCTTTCGTGCTGTCTTGTTGCAATAGTTGCGTTAAGACACGGGTTTCTGCCGAGGACAGTTGATATAACTGGGCAAAAACCGAAAGATCGCGGGTTGCCGGCTTCTCTGGCTCGGTCATGATGACCATAATGCCGATGGACATGGCTAACTTTTCACGACCTTTGGCCGAAATAGGCGAAAAGGTGAGTACCCTTGACCCTGTTGCCGCTGAAGGGTTAAACCGTAAGGTACTGCCGTAACCTACCTGGGCTTGACTTAACGCTTGATTGATCGCATTATTCAAGTCAACATCGCGGCTGCATAGTCGTCCATTCCATACGCTCGGATGGCCACCCTGGCTGAGCATTTGCTCCGCTTTCTGGTTGGCAAAAAGGATGAGGCCGGTCTTGTCCAGTACCAGAACAGCCGATTCCAGGCGTTCCAACACGGCTTCATGTAACTGTGCTACCTGCTGCTCACGGGCTATTTTCCACCGAACCCGTAAGGCACGCTGTAAATGGGGGAGTAAATATCGGATAAGGTTTTCATCCTGCCGGGTAAAGGCTTCGGCAAAACTGGTGTTATAAAAGCTCAGGTACAGGGGCGGAGAGTGGTCTGGGCAGGATCCATCGTAGACAACGGTTCCTAAAACCACCCCGGCACCGCCTAATTTGGGCATTAATAAATCATTGAAGAATTCGGTTTTTCGAAATGCCGTTCTTTCAATCAATTGGTCGCCATGGGTAATGATCCCGGTGGCATCCAAGTTTTGTTTGGCAATCTCCCTGTTCCAGACATCATGCTGCCAATAATAGGAGGCATAGTCTGACCAAACTTCCTGGCCGACATGCTCCAGAGGCGACAAGGTAAAAGGGGTGCAATGGTCATTAAGCCGTGGGCTGTAAAACAAGCTGTCTGAGGCTTTAATGAGTTGGGCAATCTCATGGATCAAAGCGGGCCACAGTGCATCATCCAAGGCGGCATCGTAAATTTGCTGCACTAAGCGGTTGAGCTTTTCATCATCGACCGGCATGATTCATTCGATCGTAATGTTTTTCGAGGGGCTTAACATGATGTCTACCTGGTTTTGTAGCTAAACGATAAGTTCAACAGCCAGAATGTAGCTAAAAACTACCGCACGCCATAAAAACAATACGATCAAATAAGCCATTTAAGAAACTCTTGTGTGCGTGGTAATAAACTTAAGATTAATGCAACTATAGGCCTTTGAGAATGGTCTGCTTTTGCTATTTTAATGGAAAAGAATAGTATGCTCTGTTATGGAAGGCTTTTAAAATTCAAAATTTCAATCGATTTGGTATACGAAGGACTATAAAGACACCGTCTCGGACAGTTAAATAAAATTTCTGCTTCAGAAGATACTCAAATCGATTATCAACTTGAAAAGGAATTTCAAAGACTGCTATGTAGAAATCAAGGGTGTTACCTTGACAGTCGGGATCACGCCCTGAGCTAGTCGGTCAAGTTTTTTTAACTGACATCGCCAGCTTGTTTTAATAAAGTTGAGCCACGTCGCTCTAAGGCTTTTAGATAGGTTGACTCATTGTAGGGATTGCCTGTTTGCCAG
>Ga0233425_10010999_pt1 | contig 10751 bp, 11 predicted proteins | sample Watercolumn_Towu_2_FD_181712 | JGI IMG/M metagenome (GOLD analysis project Ga0233425, IMG submission 181712) | Freshwater microbial communities from Lake Towuti, South Sulawesi, Indonesia - Watercolumn_Towuti2014_140_MG | ecosystem: Environmental > Aquatic > Freshwater > Lake | place...
TCTATCAACTCTCCCCCCCCGCTTTATTCTGACTTATTCGAGTCTCTGGTGTTTTCCGCTCAGATTAATCTCTTCAAATCATGGTAAATTTGAATACCGGCTGGCAAAACCAACCCTTTTTTTTAAATTTTGTAATAAAATCCCGATAATAAGGGGCAAACAAGTTACCATTTTGCAGTGAAATACTTGTTAATAGCAAATGGAATACTTTTTCTTGTTGTTTGATAAGGTAATCAGGAGAATTAGTGTCCAACTAGCCGAAGAAAGGGGATTAAAGACAAAATGAAGACATTCAAATTCCAATCTGATAAGGGTTGCAACCTGCGCAAACAGACGGAAATGTTACTGTCAGAAATGGCCGAAGGGCGTCAAATGGTATCCACGAATGATGTAAATAATTTGCTCCGTGAGTTGTTGGGGTATCAGGAAGAACTGGAAATGCAAAATGATGAACTCCGAAGGGCGAAGATGGAAATTGAAGAAACGTATCGCAGATACGCAGACCTGTACGACTTTGCACCCGTAGGATATATGACACTTAACAAAAAAGGGGTGATCACTACTGCAAATCTAACGGCTGCTTCCATGCTTGGCATTGAGAGACAGCAATTGATACAGAGATCATTTTCTCTCTTTATTAATCCGGAGTATCAAAATCTGTTTTGCGATCATTACCGGAGGGTATTTGAATCAAACATCAAACAAACATGCGAATTGGAGCTTGTGAAGAAAGACGGCTGTCTGTTTTGCGTTTTGATGGAAAGCGCCGTTGCAATAGACCAAGAAGGAAATCCCACAAACGAATGTCGGTCTGTTCTTGCCGATATTACCAACCGCAAGCAGGCAGAAGAAAAAGTTACAAAGATTGCCGAATCTGTATTTGATGCGATTATTATGATTGATGAAAACGAACTGATTAATTATTGGAACAGTGCGGCAGAAATCATGTTTGGCTACACAAAAGATGAGGCGTTGGGAAAAAACGTTCATACGTTGCTATTGCCGGAAGGCTATCCATATAGCTTCCGGAACGGAATGGAGACGTTCAAAGCAAACAGCAGAGGGCCTATTATCGGGCAAAGGATTGTCTTGCCGGTACGCAGAAAAGACGGGTCGCAATTTTACGCGGAACACTTCTTTGCCGCGGTCCGATCGGACAAAGGTTGGAATGCCATCAGCGTAATACGGGATTACACGGAACAGAAACGGTATGAAGATATGCTTAGGGATATGAACGAAAAACTGGAACGGCACGTCTTGCAACGGACAGAGGAACTGCAAAAGAGAAACGATGAATTGAGAATGAATATTTTAGAGCAAAAAATGGTTGAAAATGCGCTTCGCATGAGCCAGAACAGATACCGGATGTTGCTGGAGAGCCTGCCGCAAAGTATATTTTACAAAAATAAGGGTTTAGTGTATATGTCCTGTAATGAAAATTACACACGGTATTTAAACATCAGGCCGGATGAAATCTATGAAAAGACCGCCTTCGATCTCTTTCCGGAGAACCTTGCCAAAAAGTTTGAGGAAGAGGATAAAATGGTACTGGCATCGGGAAAGATTTTGGAAAAAGAAGAGAAACTTGTAAAAAATGGCAAGGAAGTGGTCTTGCATACTGTTAAATCTCCCGTGAGGGATGAAAAAGGCGACCTCGTCGGGATTTTAGGTATTTTTTATGACGTCACAGAGAAGGCAACTCTGAGGATGGAGGCTATACGCGCCCGGCAACTGGGATCGTTAGGTGAGCTTGCGGCAGGTGTTGCACATGAGATCAACAATCCAATAAATAGTGTAATTAACTATGCACAGATATTGAGCAATAAGAGCAATGACGGAAGTATGGAAAAAGACATCGCCTCCCGGATTATTAAGGAAAGTGACCGCATTGCCAATATTGTTAACAGCCTTCTTTCTATTGCCAGGGTTCGTGATAAAAAAGTGGAGATGAAGTCTGTTTCAGTTAATACGTTAGTAAATGAAACGTTTTCACTAACGGGGGCACAACTGCGAAAAGATGGCGTCAAGGTAAAGCTTGATATACCCCAAAAACTACCTAAAATATATGCAAACGAACAGCAAATACAGCAGGTATTTCTGAATGTCATAAGTAATGCGCGGTATGCACTGAACCAGAAATACCAGCAGAAGGGTGAAGAGGGGAAGGTACTGGAAGTCACAGGAGAGGAAATAACCGTAAGCGGCAGCCCGCAGGTAAAGATCACATTTTATGATCGTGGTACCGGCATACCTGCCAATATTCTGGACAAAATAGGAGAACCATTTTTTACAACAAAACCCAAAGGTTCGGGGACGGGTCTTGGGCTAAGTATATGCGGGAGTATTATCCGGGAGCATGGAGGTATACTTACATTTGACAGCGTGGAAGGGGAATACTGCAAGGTTATTATTCTTTTGCCGACGGAACAAAAGGTATAGCGGCGCATAGTAGCGCCAATAATGGTTTGACCTTCAGTGGTTTTTTAATATAAAATAATATTTTGCTCTATACTCAAAAAGCTCATACAATGTGAATTTCAAGATGATAGGGTGGCATGGACAAACCCTGTTTGTCCATGCTGAACTTGCAAACGTTTTTTATAAATCACAGATTGTGACTCTCCTGAGTATACAACTGCAAATAGAGAAAATTGAGAAAGATTGATGAATACCATGAGTTCCATTTCCGGTAAACACTCAATCACCATTTGTATCTTATGATAAAAGGCGTGCGTTTTTTCAGCGGCATCGGGCGGAAACTCCTTTGCTGGTTTCTCCTGCTATCCATCTTACCCGTCATCATGGTGGCGATTCTTAGCTACCGGTACGCGCGGGAAACCATCAGGAATGAACTCCTCAATGAAGAGGCGTTTCTTGCCGACGGGATCAAAAACCACATCCTGACCGTCCTGAATGCGGGTGAATACTCGTCCCAGTTTTTTGCGTCCGACGAATTCATCCGGAGGCATTTGGAGATACTGAATCATCAGCCGGACAATGAGCGTATCGTCAGGAAATTTAATGATTACATGGTGTACAAGACGAATCTGAGTAAGGATTTTTACGAGACCTTTGTCTTGAACCATGCGGGTATTATCGTGGCGTCGAGCAACGGGAACAGGATAGGCAGGATTGAATCCGGCGCCGATTATTTTACGCAGGGCAAGGCGGGAACGTATGTCAAAGACGTTTACCGGGATGAAGGCACGGGGGAGTATTCGATGGCATTTGCCGCGCCGATATTAAAGAAGCGCGGAGGAAAATTTCTGGGCGTCCTCGTAATCCGGTTCGATGCGAATAAATTAAACGAAATCACCACGGGGAAGAGGACCGGGGGAAAAGAAGACGCCGCCTCGTTCCTTCGGAGGGGCAAGACAAGCGAGGCGTATATCGTGAATAAAAATCACCTGCTTGTTACTCATTCAAGATTTACCGAAAATACGATCTTACAACAGCCCGTCACTACCCAGCCCGTGGCGGCGGGCGACCTGAATTTCCGGGTCGAAACGCATCTCAAAGACGAGTTGGGCGAGTTGACCGCGTCGTTTAACCACATGACCGATGACCTTAAAGATTCCCGGGAAAAACTCGTACAATCCGACCGGCTGGCGTCAATAGGGCAACTCGTGGCCGGGATTGTCCACGAGATCAATAATCCCGTCGGGGTGATTTATCTTTACAGCACCGAAAGCCTGAAGTTTTTTGAGCGGGTAACGAATGCCCTGAAACGCATAAGCTCCCTTCCCATCACCCAAGTTACACAACGGTTACACGGAGCCATTGCCTGCCTGGACAATCACTCAGACGGTGAACGGAAAACGGATACCTTGAAGAAAGAACTGTTATCCGTTACGGACGATTTGGATAAAAAAGGAATCGGTAGAAATATATATAAAAGACACGGGCGTGGGCATTCAGAAAAATGTTTTGGGAAAAATATCCGACCCATTTTTTACCACACGGAAAGACGGAAAAGGCACGGGACTGGGGCTGAGCATCAGTTATGGGATTGTAAAGATGCACGACGGCAGCATCGAGGTAGGCAAGGGCACGACGTTCAGAATATTTCTGCCTGTAGAGGCAAAAAAAGAACATGGAATGCGCGGGGTTAAATTGTAAATCTGTTATCATGGATATTATCTACCACGAAGGCAGAAAGCCACAAAAAAGGACTTTATTGGTAAGGAGGCAAATTATATGCTTGTAGAATACATCAACAAGGCAATGAGTAAAGCAGTGTACGATAAACTAGAGGATGGTAGTTTTTGTGGCAAAATTTTACAATGTCCAACTGTTATTGCCTTTGGAGAAACGCTGTATCAATGCCAGCAAGAACTAAAATCCGCCCTTGAAGGGTGGTTGATCGTAAAAATTCGGCATGGTGATAAATTACCCGTAATTGATAAAATCAATCTAAACAAAAAGATACCTGCCCTTAAAGAGGCAATAGTTCATAGGTAACAAAACATGGGTAAATGGAATCCATGCAAGCGAAGAGATTTTATAAAGAAACTGAAGAAAATTGGCTTTGAACCACCCGAGCCAGGTGGCCGCCATTTCTATATGCGCTATGGTGCATACACACTTACTTTGCCGAGTAACAAAGAATATTCTGTTCAAGGGCGATCCAGAAGGTGCTCGACATGGTTTCAAGGGTGGCCTTCAGTTCCGCCACGGTGCTCATTACCGGCGAGAGCGGCACGGGAAAGGAACTCGTGGCAAGGGCGATCCATTTTACGGGGAATCGGAGAGACGAGAAATTTGTGGTAATCAATTGCGCCACGTTGTCCGAGAATCTTCTGGAAAGCGAGTTATTTGGCCACGCAAAGGGTGCTTTCACCGGCGCCATCAAAGATAAAAAGGGACTCTTTGAAGAGGCGGACGGTGGCACCCTGTTCATGGACGAGATCGGCGATATCCCGAAATCGGTCCAGGCAAAGATGCTGCGCGTCCTGCAGGAAGGAGAATTTCTCTCGCTCGGAGACACCCATACGAAAAAGGTAGACGTGCGCATCGTTGCGGCAACAAACCATGACCTTTTGCAGCGGGTGCAGGAGAAGGAGTTCCGGGAAGACCTATATTACCGGCTCAACGTAATCAACATCAAGATGCCGCCCCTGCGGGACAGGAAAGAAGATATCCCGCTCCTGGTAAAACATTACAAAGAGGCGCGCAGGAAGGCGCTTGACGCGTTCAATGTAAAATACGTTACGAACGCATTGAATAAAACGGGCGGAAACGTTACAAACGCGGCGAAAAAAAGCGAAATAGAGCGCCAATACCTCCAGCGCATGTTGAAACGGTATAATATCAAATCGAAGGATGTTTTTTAAATGTTCCCAAGCGGCGTTTGGGAACAAGCAGGAATGATCAAAAAATTTTGTTTCAGGCTATTTTTGCGCCTTTCCATACCCCTTTGCCTTCCAATCCTTTTTATTGTCATTTTATACCTTACTGATCGTTTTTAAGATTTCCTGCAAATCTATCATGTGCCATATTTACCGGCAATTTTCCATTGACAAATATTTTATAATTTTGTAAATATTAGGACATGAATACAGTAAAACAGAAAAGAAAAAATACAAAACCCGTAGAATCCTTAGGGAAAAAAATAAAACCAGTTCCGATAAAAAAGGATGACCCTTTTTTTTCATCTGCCCCTGTGGATATAGGTCATACTAATAATGAAATAATTGATAAATTATTATATGGCATGAAATGTCAGAAATAATCTTTGCCGATACATCCTTCCTCATTGCTTTTTACAACAAGAAGGATGATAAACATTCAATAGCAAGATTGCTTGTCCAAAATCTTATTTATCAACAAACATCCGTTGCATTCATAATTACAGACTATATTTTTGATGAAACTCTTACCACTGTTATGAGGCAGGGTGGTAAAAACCTTGCTGTAGATATAGCACGAAAGATTTATGAATCCCCTTCTATAAAAATCTTTCCTATAGATTCTGAAATCTTCAACCTTTCCTATGATATGTTTATCAATTATCGGGATCAAATGTGGAGTTTTACGGACTGTACATCTTTTTGCTTTCTGAGAAGATATAAGAAAGCTTTAAAAGTTGCTGCCTTTGACCGCCATTTTATAGCGGCCGGTTTTCACGTAATCCCCGAAAACAAGAACAGCCTTTTGACTTAAATTCCATGCTGTGGTAAAATACGCATGATAATTTAAAAAACAATCAGACCAAATGGAGTTACAAATATGATAACGATAAAGAAAAAGGCATTAGATGTAATTTCAAAACTACCTGATTCTGCCAGTATTGATGATATTATGTACCAGCTTTATGTTTTAGATAAAATTAGAAAGGGGCAGGAAGCGGTAAAAGATGGCAAGAGTATTTCTGTTGAAGAATTGAAAAAAGAAATGAAATCATGGTAATCTGGTCTATTCCTGCAAAACAGGATTTGAAGAAGATACATGATTACATAGCAAGAGATTCGAAATATTATGCAGAGAAAGTTTCGCAGGACATTTTAGAAAGATCAGAAAAATTCAATGAATTCCCTGAAATAGGCAGGATTGTTCCTGAAATTGGTGAAGTGAATATTCGGGAAGTGATTGTTTACTCATATCGTCTTATCTACGAAATATCATCCGACAAAATTGAAGTTCTCGCGCTAATTCATTGCAAGCAGGACTTTTCACCAGAAACTTTAATAAATTAATATCCTTAATTTTTGTCTAAATTAACAGATTTTGTTTCCAGGGAATTTCTCTAACAATTTGTAAGAGATTTGGATAATTCTTGTACTCAGGCTATTTTTGCGTCTTTCCATACCCCTTTGTCTTCCAATCCTTATCATAAATCGTAATGTAATCATCTTTGATAATCATACGCTCTTTTACGTTTCCCTGACTATCGTATATATCAATTGTCTGACGTTCTGTCTGATTATCCTCAACAGGGGGGAAGGACGCGCAACCGGCAATCATGATGCATACGATGGATACAACTACACTTTTTATTGCCATTTTATACTTCCGGGCCAAATTTAAAGATTTCATGGGTAGGCGTTAGGAGATTATCAGACTTCACTATTCAATATTTTATCATTTGACAATTGAAATATGAATGTCCTCTTGACTTTATGTGAGGATTGAAATGTTAAAAAACCTTCATTATTGAACAATGAAGGTTTGACCCTATTTCTGTATCCTCTGGTGTTATTCCTCGCTTCTTACCGTCATACACCTGGCAAGGTCATCAATATGGGTACCCGTCAACGACCTGACAATCCATCATGTGGTTCCTTACAGCTTTAAGCTGCACGGCAGGCTGTTCCGCGTGAAGGAGGTCGTAAATGAGTGGCTGGAGCAGACCGTTCAAGGGACTTTGCAGAAGAAGTATTGCGTAGTTATTAACAACCTAACCTATGTAATCTCTTACAACACCCTGACGAAAAAATGGTGGCTTGAACCGCATTGAGAACCAAATCCATTCCACGGCTATTCTTCTTAGCGCCAATTTGTTTTATCCGGTGTAATAATATATCAGGGTTTTTCAACCGGATAACCTTCAGACTTCCACTGCTGAAATCCACCTTTGAAGTTATACAAATCTGTTAGACCTTTTTCTTTAAGTATTTGGCATGCATTCGTACTGCGTCTCCCTCTCTCACAATACACTACTATCGGTTTGTCCGGCGGAATAGCGTGGATGTTTTTGTCCAGTTCAGCTACAGGAATCAAATGAGCACCTTTTATGTGGCCTGCATTGTACTCTTCCTGCGTTCTTACATCTAACAAAAAGATATCCTTCTTTTTTTCAATAAATTCCTTTGTCTGTGCGGCAGTTAAAATCTTCGGTTCCGATTCTGCATCAGCGGCACCGTCTTTTGCAGACAGTCTGCTATTTCCCATCGCCATTGTAAGAATGCATACAAATATAACACATCCTAAAAACTGCAACGGTGCGTTTTGCCGGCATTGTATTGTATCCACTTGTTATTCTCCTTCAGAGTTCGGCATTTTATTTTTTTGATGAAACCCCGGAAGATACCTGACAAAATTCTTCATAATCGATAAGCTCTTTTATTGTGGCCTTGTCACTGCATACGGGGCAATGAGGATTTTTATGAATTTTGACCTTTTTAAAATCCATATTCAGGGAATCGTAAATGAGGAGTTTCCCTTTTAAAATCTGGCCTTTACCGAGGATGAGTTTTACCGCCTCCGTAGCCTGGATAGAACCGACAACTCCCGGCAGCACCCCCAGCACTCCTGCCTCCTGGCATGAAGGCACAAGCCCCGGCGGTGGGGGGGTCTCGTACAGGCAACGGTAGCACGGTCCGTCAAAAGGCACTATTGTGGTAACCTGTCCCTCAAATCGGAAGATAGAACCGTGTGACAGGGGTTTTTTGAGAAAAACACATGCATCGTTCACGAGGTATCGTGTCGGGAAATTATCCGCTCCGTCGAGTATCACATCGTAATCTTTTATAATATCCAGAATATTACCGGAATTGAGGCGTTCTGTATATGGAATCACTTCTATGTCAGGATTAAGCGCTTCCAGTGTTTCTTTTGCAGAGATCGCTTTTAACCGCCCGATGTCTTTGGTGGAGTGCAGTATTTGTCTTTGCAGGTTTGAATGGTCCACAACGTCGCTGTCCGCTATGCCAATTTTGCCAATGCCCGCTGCGGCAAGGTAAAATGCAGCAGGAGAGCCCAGACCGCCTGCGCCTACCACAAAGACCTTTGCCTGCAAAAGTTTTTGCTGTCCCTTTCCGCCGACCTCCGGCAGGATAATGTGCCTTGAATAACGTTTTATTTGTTCTTCGGTAAATGATGACATGGTTTATCCTTGTTTTTATATTCTTTCTCAAATTGTTATTAATTTTATTTTTGAAATATCGTCTATGCCCAATCCTAGCGCCGCAGCAGTAGAAATATATTTAGGTTCCCGCTTCGCTTGTTTTAAGGAAGGAAAACTCATTGCGCTGCGTTGCTCTTCTATGATGGTATGACAAACACGGTCAAGCGCAACCGGGTCTCTGCCAATTATAATGCCGTTATAATTCCATGTCCATTGGGGTTTATATGCAGGACCTCCGTTATATTGTCCAAGAAGGGCGTCACATACGATTAATCTTGTTTTGTCTCTCAGATAGGGATGTGTATTTAATTCTGCAACAAACGGGTTACAATTGTTGCTATGGTATTTGTTTGGATTGTGCATAACGCCAAAATAATTTTTCATGGCAACGCTGACACCAGCCAGGTCATGATCCTTTAAAACGGGGACATTTATAATAGCAGTGCAGAGACGAGACACTATCTTGCTAAAACAGGTTCCCACACTGCCGGCGAACTGCAATTCCGCTTCATATCCACCGCCGGCAAGGTCATCTGTTCCGTAACACCTGACACCGTCAGTCGAACGTCTGACACCAAAACCGGCGGCTTCAAGTTCTCTGTTATATCGTTCAAAAACGATGATATTTTTTTCCTTTACTCCCGAAAATTTCAAGCCCTGTATAATAGGTTCCACAACTGCAACGTGAGGAGACATCACTTTACCAGACAGGCAGTTCAATTTGATGCCGACAACATCGTCAGGTTTAAACAGTAGCTGCCATCCCTTTTCTGGGGATTGTGCGCCGGTTAATCGCATTATAGCGTTATGTACGAGATGCGAAACGGTATTCTCTTTGATAGTTCCTGCATCTGAACGCACATTGTCATCACGCGCTATAACGACTACAGGGCGGTCGATATCGGTAATTTCATCACCCCAGATAGTCCGGATGGTATCCTGCCACAGATATTTTCCGGCAAAGGCAGTGGCACATATACCGCCCATTCTTAGGGATTTTTTAAGAAATAATCTTCTCTCTTTGTTTATTGTCACAGGAACATTATGAATAAAAAATGTTGCTTAATATAGACTAAAGATTTCATTATATAATGACGGTAATTTATGTGATAATTCTATGAATAAGCTAAAAAAATGTCAATGAAGTTATTTATCAAGGCCAGCATTTGCATTATATTTGATAAATTTAGAATACGTACTTGCAATGCATAATTTCATTTGTTTTAATGAAAAATATAAACATGCATGATATTACATTTGTAAACAAGGCAACTTAACGATATAACATCAACAAAAAGGATTTTACTAATTACACAGGTATTTAAAACAAATTTAATGAATGTAACGAAGCTGTTTCTTCGATTTTCCTTCCTGCTGGCGGTGCTTCTTTTATTTGGATGCACGACCGCACGGTATTATCCCGTCAATTTTGTAGAATCGCTCAAGCATCCTACGAAATTCCCCGACGTCTTTTCTTCTACAGTTCAGAATATTGAAGAAATAGCCACAAAGAACCCCTTGGGAGAAAATGAAGATTCAAAGACTACTGACGTTGGTGAAAATAAAAACTCAAGTATGCATCTTATTCAAGTCCGCCAGAATGCGGAATTAAAAGGGCATTATCATAAATATCATGACGAGGTGATTTACGTGAAAAAGGGAAGCGGAATCGCCACCCTTGACGATACGAGATATTTAATAAAACCGGGCTCTATACTGCAAGTTCCCAATAAAACAGTACACAAGTTTCTCAATACCGGCGATGAGGTATTTATTGCCGTGTCCATCTTTTCTCCTTCCTATGACGGAAGGGATATAAAATTTATCAAGGAGAAGAAAAAAACAGCCCGCAACATTAAAGAAGAAAAAAGACTGGCAAACAGTAGTACAAAAGAGACCAAGGGCA